>Ga0247808_10000026_pt1 | contig 178409 bp, 164 predicted proteins | sample UWRJL089202R1_FD_179914 | JGI IMG/M metagenome (GOLD analysis project Ga0247808, IMG submission 179914) | Plant litter microbial communities from Arlington Agricultural Research Station in Wisconsin, United States - UWRJ-L089-202R-1 | ecosystem: Environmental > Terrestrial > Plant litter >...
CAAGCTCAAGCGCGACGCCGAGCAGTACCTCGGAGAGCCCGTGACCGACGCCGTCGTCACCGTTCCCGCGTACTTCAACGACGCCGAGCGCCAGGCCACGAAGGACGCCGGCGAGATCGCCGGCCTCAACGTGCTGCGCATCATCAACGAGCCGACTGCCGCGGCCCTCGCCTACGGCCTCGACAAGGGCAAGGAAGACGAGCTCATCCTGGTCTTCGACCTCGGTGGCGGAACCTTCGACGTGAGCCTGCTCGAAGTGGGCAAGGACGACGACTTCTCGACCATCCAGGTTCGCTCGACCGCGGGCGACAACCGCCTCGGCGGCGACGACTGGGACCAGCGCGTCGTCGACTACCTGATCACCAAGTTCAAGGAGACCACCGGCGTCGACGTCTCCAACGACAAGATCGCGAAGCAGCGTCTCAAGGAGGCTGCCGAGCAGGCCAAGAAGGAACTCTCCTCCTCGACCAGCACCTCGATCCAGCTGCCCTACCTCTCGCTCACCGAGAACGGCCCCGCCAACCTCGACGAGTCGCTGACCCGCGCGAAGTTCGAAGAGCTGACCAAAGACCTGCTGGAGCGCACGCGCAAGCCGTTCCAGGACGTCATCAAGGAGGCCGGAGTCTCGGTCGCCGACGTCTCGCACGTGGTGCTCGTCGGTGGATCGACCCGTATGCCCGCCGTCGTAGACCTCGTCAAGAGCCTCACCGGTGGCAAGGAGCCCAACAAGGGCGTCAACCCTGACGAGGTCGTCGCCGTCGGCGCCGCACTCCAGGCCGGCGTTCTCAAGGGCGAGCGCAAGGACGTTCTGCTCATCGACGTCACCCCCCTGAGCCTCGGCATCGAGACCAAGGGCGGCATCATGACCAAGCTCATCGAGCGCAACACGGCCATCCCGACCAAGCGCAGCGAGACCTTCACGACGGCAGACGACAACCAGCCGTCGGTCGCCATCCAGGTCTTCCAGGGCGAGCGTGACTTCACGCGCGACAACAAGAACCTCGGAACCTTCGAGCTTCAGGGCATCGCACCCGCGCCCCGCGGAATCCCGCAGGTCGAGGTCACCTTCGACATCGACGCCAACGGCATCGTGCAGGTTCACGCGAAGGACAAGGGCACCGGCAAGGAGCAGTCGATCACCATCACGGGTGGATCGTCGCTCTCGAAGGACGACATCGAGCGCATGGTGCGCGAGGGTGAAGAGCACGCCGCAGAGGACAAGGCCCGCCGCGAGGCAGCCGAGATCCGCAACACTGCCGAGCAGCTCGCCTACTCGACCGACAAGCTGCTCGTCGACAACGCCGACAAGCTCCCCGACGACGTCAAGACCTCGGTGCAGGCCGACGTCGACGCGCTCAAGACGGCGCTCGCCGGAGACGACGAGGCGGCCGTGAAGACCGCGTTCGACACCCTCGCCGAGAGCCAGACCAAGATCGGTGAGGCCCTCTACGCGCAGAGCGAGACGGCCAACGCGACGCCCGGTGCCGCTGACGACACCCAGGACGAGCCGGCTTCGACCACCAGCACCGACGAGGACATCGTCGACGCCGAGGTTGTCGAAGACGAGCCCGAGACCAAGAAGTAAGTCAGCGTATGTCTCCCGACAAGAAGAACCCTTCGACGGGCTCAGGACGAGGCCGGGACGACGAGAAGCCGGAGGCCTCCCAGGCCTCCGGCTCCCCGGAGCCCACGGAAGAGCAGACCGCCGATGACGCAGCGGTTGCGGATGCCTCGGACGAGACCACCGAGGCCGCGCCCGAGCCCGACAGCGACGACGTCGCCGTCGAGACCGAGACCCTGAGCGAAGAAGACGCCGCGCTGCTCGACCTCGCGGCCGTCGACCTCGTCTCCGAGATGCGCAGCGACATGCTGCGCGCGCAGGCCGAGCTCGTGAACTTCCGCACCCGTGTGGAACGCGACCGTGTCGCCAACCGCGAATCGGTGATCGCCGAGGTCATCCGCTCGCTGCTCCCGGCGATCGACGACCTGACGCGCGCCGAGAAGCACGGCGACCTCGAGGGCAGCCCGCTCGAACTCGTGGCAGCCAAGATCCGTTCCGCTTTCGAGCGCTACGGGCTGCGTTCGGTCGGCGAGAAGGGCGAGGTCTTCGACCCGCACTTCCACGAGGCCGTTGTGCAGCTGCCGACACCGGGTGCCACCGAGCAGACCGTCGCCGACGTCATCGATCCCGGCTATGCCCTGGGCGAGCGCCTCATCCGCGCCGCCAAGGTCGCGGTATCCGTCCCAGAGTAGGCGGACCACCGTGGCAAGTCAGGACTGGTTCGATAAGGACTTCTACAAGGTGCTCGGGGTGTCGAAGGACATCTCGGAAGCCGACCTGAAGAAGCACTATCGCAAGCTGGCCCGTCAGTATCATCCGGACTCCAATCCGGGAGATGCGAAGGCCGAGGCGAAGTTCAAGGAGATCAGCGAGGCCAACTCGGTGCTCTCCGACCCCGAGACGCGCAAGGAATACGACCAGATCCGTGCCATGGGAGGTGGGGCGCGCTTTACGGCGCCCCGCCAGCCCGGCGCGAACGGCGGCTTCGAAGACGTCTTCGGCGGCATGTTCGGCCAGCAGCAGGGCGGTCGTCGTTCGAGCGCCCAGGGCACGAGCTTCGAGGACCTCCTCGGCGGCATGTTCGGCGGCGCCGACACGGGCTTCGGCTCGTCGACCGGCGGATTTCGCGGCGCGGGCGGACCGACGCGCGGTCGCGACTTCAGCGCGACCACAACGCTCGACTTTCTCACCGCCATCCGCGGCGAGACGATCAAGCTGCAGCCGGCCAACGGGTCGCCGATCAACGTCAAGGTTCCCGCGGGAGTCAGCGACGGCCAGAAGATCCGGCTCAAGGGCAAGGGCGAACCGAGCCCCGACGGAGGCGCGCCCGGCGACCTCGTGCTCACCGTGACGGTGCGCACGCATCCCGTGTTCGAACGCGACGGTCTCAACCTGCGCGTCGACGTGCCTGTCACCTTCGTGGAGGCCACGCTCGGCGCCACGATCGAGGTGCCCACCCTGGGCGGGGACCCGGTGCGGCTCAAGGTCGCTCCCGGAACCCCGAGCGGGCGAGTGCTGCGCGTCAAGGGGCGGGGCGTCACCACCGCTAAGGGCAGCGGCGACCTGCTCGCGACCATCCAGGTCGCGGTGCCCAGCCACCTCACCTCCGACGCGCGCGACGCTCTCGAGGCCTTCGCTAAGGCGATGCCGGCCGAGAACCCGCGCACCGAGCTCCTGGACAAGGCCAAGGGCTGATGATGGACGAGAACTCTCCCGTCTTCGCGATCGCCGTCGCGGCCGAACTGGCCGCGATGCACCCGCAGACGCTGCGCCAGTACGACCGCCTCGGGCTCGTGAGCCCCCGGCGCACGGCCGGCAAGTCGCGTCGGTATTCGATGCGGGATGTCGTGCAGTTGCGAGAGATCGCGGCGTTGAGCGCCGAGGGTCTCAACCTCGAGGGCATCCGGAGAATTCTCGAACTCGAGAACCAGGTGGTGGCCCTGTCGAGCCGCGTGCAAGAACTCGAGCACGCGCTCGCAGAAGAACTGCTCAATCGCTCGGGCCGGCGCGTCTTCGCCGCCGGCTCGGCGGGCGACGTCGTGTCGCTTCGTCCCGGCACACGCGCCCATCGCGCAAACGAACTGGTGGTATGGCGACCGTGACTGCGGAATTCAACTTCGAAGACCTCCGTCGGTACCCCGACGTAGAGGCACCCAATCTGTTCGCCTACGACCCGAGCGACCGGCTGATCCTCGCCGAAGCGGCCGAGGCTCTCGCCGCGACCTCGCCCGGGCAGGTGACCGTGATCGGCGACGACTACGGCGCGCTCACCCTCGGGGCGGCGCACGCCCACGGCCTCACCGGCATCCGCGTGCACCAGGACGCCCTGTCGGGCGAGCTCGCCCTCGGCTTCAACGCTCGGGCCGAGAACCTCGGCGAGGTGTACTCCAACGGCGCGCTCGACGAGGCGCTGCTGACCGGGGCGACCGTGGTGCTGCTGCAGCTGCCGCGCTCCCTCGAGGAGCTCGACGACATCGCCGGCGCGATCGCCCGCTACGCCGACCCCGCGGTCGTCGTCTACTCGGCCGGCCGCATCAAGCACATGTCGCTCAGCATGAACGAGGTGCTCGCGAAGTACTTCGACACCGTCGACGTGACCCGCGCCCAGCAGAAGTCCCGCGGGCTGATCGCACGGTCGCCGCGCGAGATCACCGACCCGCCGGCCCCGCGCACCCAGTTCCACGCCGACCTCGGCCTGCACGTGGTCGCCACCGGATCCGTCTTCGCCGGCACCAAGGTCGACATCGGCACACGAGCCCTGCTCGCCGTGCTCGACCAGATCGACCCGGCGGCCGAGACGGCCATCGACCTGGGCGCCGGCACCGGCATCCTCGCAGCGGCCCTCGCGAAGAGACGACCCGGCCTGCGTGTGATCGCCACCGACCAGTCGGCCGCAGCCGTGGCATCCGCGACCGCCACAGTGAAGGCCAACGGCCTCGAAGACCAGGTCTCGGTGGTGCGCGACGACGGACTCTCGAGCCAGCCCGACGAGAGCGCCGACGTGATCGTGGTCAACCCGCCGTTCCACATCGGCGGGGCCGTGCACGCCGGAGCCGCGATCAACCTGCTCACCGACGTCTACCGGGTGCTCAAGCCCGGCGGGCAGCTCTGGGCCGTCTACAACACACACCTCGCCTACCGCGCGGAGATGGGACGGATGGTCGGACCGACCACGCCCATCAGCCGCAACGACAAATTCACGGTCACCCTAGCCGAGAAGCCGCGCGCCACTACCTGAATGAAAGTGCAGGACTCATGGCAAACCTCCAAGGTGCACCCGGCACCGACGAAGACCAGAAGACCGCTCTCGAGCGCTACGGCGTCGACCTCACGGCGATCGCCCGCAGCGGCAAGCTCGACCCCGTAATCGGGCGCGACGCGGAGATCCGCCGTGTCAGCCAGGTGCTCACCCGCCGAACGAAGAACAACCCCGTGCTCATCGGCGAGCCCGGCGTCGGCAAGACCGCCGTCGTCGAGGGCCTCGCCCAGCGCATCGTCGCCGGCGACGTCGCCGACTCGCTCAAGGGGAAACGGCTCGTCACCCTCGACCTCGCCGCCCTCATCGCGGGTGCGAAGTACCGGGGCGAGTTCGAGGAACGCCTCAAGGCCGTGCTGACCGAGATCAACCAGGCCGACGGCGAGATCATCACGTTCATCGACGAGCTGCACACGCTGATGGGCGCGGGCGGCGGCGAGGGGTCCGTCGCGGCGTCGAACATGCTCAAGCCCATGCTCGCGCGCGGAGAACTGCGCCTCATCGGCGCGACGACCCTCGACGAGTACCGCCAGTACATCGAGAAGGACGCCGCGCTCGAACGCCGCTTCCAGCAGGTGTTCGTCGGCGAGCCGAGCGTCGAAGACACGATCGCGATCCTGCGCGGACTGCGTGGACGCTATGAGGCGCACCACCAGATCACCATCGAAGACGGCGCGCTCGTCGCCGCCGCCGCGCTCTCGAACCGCTACATCTCGGGGCGCAAACTGCCCGACAAGGCCATCGACCTCATCGACGAGGCGGCGTCGCGGCTGCGCATGGAGATCGACTCCTCCCCCGTCGAGATCGACGAGCTGCGTCGCAGCGTCGACCGGCTGAAGCTCGAGGAGCTCGCGCTCAAACGTGAGAAGGACGAGGCATCCAAGGCCCGTCTCGAGAAGCTGCGCGCCGACCTGCGCGAACGCGAGGGCACCCTGAAGGGGCTGCAGGCGCGCTGGGAGACGGAGCGGGCATCCATCAACCGCGTCGGCGAGCTCAAGAAGCGCCTCGACAACCTCGAGACCGAATCCGACCGGGCCCAGCGCGAGGGCAACCTCGAGCGAGCATCACGGCTGCTGTACGGCGAGATCCCCGAGGTGAAGCGGGCGCTCGAAGAGGCGGAACGCGCCGACGAGGGCGGCCCGCGCATGGTGAGCGAGCAGGTCACGGCCGAGGACATCGCCGAGGTCATCGCGGCCTGGACGGGCGTGCCCGTCGGCAAGCTGCTGCAGGGCGAGACCGAGCGCCTCCTCGGCCTCGAGGGCGAGCTGGGCAAGCGTCTGATCGGCCAAAAAGACGCGGTTCGCGCGGTGAGCGAGGCCGTGCGGCGCACCCGGGCGGGCGTCTCAGACCCCGACCGGCCCACCGGCACGTTTATGTTCCTCGGCCCGACCGGCGTCGGCAAGACCGAGCTCGCGAAGGCGCTCGCCGCCTACCTGTTCGACGACGAGAAGGCGCTCGTGCGCATCGACATGAGCGAGTACGGAGAGAAGTTCTCGGTCTCGCGGCTCGTCGGTGCTCCCCCCGGCTACATCGGGTACGAACAGGGCGGCCAGCTCACGGAGGCCGTGCGTCGCCGCCCGTACTCGGTGATCCTGCTCGACGAAGTGGAGAAGGCGCATCCGGAGGTCTTCGACCTGCTGTTGCAGGTTCTCGACGACGGACGCCTGACCGACGGCCAGGGCCGCACGGTCGACTTCCGCAACGTGATCCTGATTCTCACCAGCAACCTCGGCAGCCAGTACCTCGTCGACCAGTCGCTCGACTGGGAGACGAAGGAGGCCGCCGTGCAGGCGCTCGTGCGGCAGTCGTTCAAGCCCGAGTTTCTCAACCGCCTCGACGACATCGTGATCTTCTCGCCGCTGTCGGAGCTCGAGCTCGGTCAGATCGTCGAGCTCTACGTCGACCGTCTCAGCAATCGGCTCGCCGACCGCCGGCTCGAGCTCGCGGTCACCCCCGGGGCGCGCCTGTGGCTCGCCGAGCGCGGCTACGACCCGATCTACGGAGCCCGGCCGCTGCGCCGGCTCATGCAGCACCAGATCGACGACCAGCTCGCGCGGGCGCTGCTCGGCGGCGAGATCCGCGACGGAGACACCGTGCTGGTCGAGGTGGCCGCGGGCGGCGACGGCCTGACGGTGTCGAAGGTCGAGCAGTAGGGCGGGTGTTCCCGAAGGGCTACAGTTCGGGCGTCGGGCTACAGCGCGCGCAGCAGCCCGACGCCCAGGGTGTAGCGCTAGCGGGTGGGGCGGGCACTCGCGCTTGCGCGCCAGTTCGGTGCACGCGCGCCACGTCGAGCCGGCGCGTGTGTACCGGGATGTAGCGCATACAGCCCGAGGTGCCCCGGACGACCGGCGCCCTCGCGACTTCTGCGCGATTCTGGGACGATTGCGCGGCGGCGCCACGACGCCGGTGTCCCAGAATGCAGCACACGCAGCCGCGGCCGGGCGGCGAGCCCTACTTCGAGAGCTCGGCGGTGATCGCGGCGACGAACGTGTCGATGTCGGCTTCGGTGGTGTCGAACGACGCCATCCAGCGCACCTCGTTCGCCGCGGCGTCCCAGTCGTAGAACCGGAACGACTCGCGCAACGTGTCGGCAACGCCGTCGGGCAGCACCGCGAACACCGCGTTGGCGTCGGTCGGCTGGCTGAACGACAGGCCGCTGATCGCGCCGGAGGCGATCGACGCCTCGAGCGACCCGCGCAGCCGCGCCGCCATCGCGTTCGCGTGCCCGGCCGAACGCAGGTACAGGTCGTCGTCGAGCAGCGCGATCAGCTGGGCCGACACGAACCGCATCTTCGACGCGAGCTGCATCGAGAGCTTGCGCAGATAGACGAGACCGTCGGATGCCTCGGGGTTGAGCACCACCACGGCTTCGCCGTAGAGCAGGCCGTTCTTCGTGCCGCCGAAGCTCAGAATGTCGACGCCGGCGTCGGTGGTGAACTCGCGCAGCGGAACCCCGAGCGCGGCGGCGGCATTGGAGATGCGCGCGCCGTCGAGGTGCACGGTCATGCCGAGGGAGTGCGCGTGGTCGGTGATCGCGCGGATCTCGTCGACCGAGTAGAGGGTGCCGAGCTCGGTGGTGTTCGTGATGCTGACGGCGAGCGGCTGCGCCCGGTGCTCGTCGCCCCAGCCCCAGGCTTCGAGGTCGATGAGCTCGGGGGTGAGCTTTCCCTGCGGCGCCTCCACCGAGAGCAGTTTGAGGCCGCTGACCCGTTCGGGCGCTCCCCCCTCGTCGGTGTTGATGTGCGCCGTCTTGGCCGAGACCACGGCCCCCCAGCGCGGCAGCAGCGAGGTGAGGGCGATCACATTGGCGCCGGTGCCGTTGAAGACCGGGAACGCCTCGGCCTGGTCGCCGAAGTGCGACTTCATGACCTCCTGCAGCCGGGCCGTGTAGATGTCTTCGCCGTAGGCCACCTGGTGGCCGCCGTTGGCCTCGGCGATCGCCGCGAGAACCTCGGGGTGCGCCCCCGCGTAGTTGTCTGAGGCGAAGCCGCGGGAGGAGGTGTCGTGGAGTTGGGTCACGGTTCCATTGTCGCGTACGCGGCAGTCGAGCGTGTCGGGCCCCGACACGCTCGACTGGGTTGCTACGCCTTCAGCGCGTCCTTCAGTTTGACCGGCGCTCCCATGCGCAGCAGCCCGTTCTCGTAGATGCGCGCTCCGATGACGATCATCACGAGGGTCGAGGCGATCAGGATCACGAGCGACACGAGCGGCTCCCACCACTCGGCGATTCCGAGGAACACCCGCAGGGGCATGCCGATCGGCGCCGAGAACGGAACGTACGACATGATCGCGAGCACAAACGGGTTGTCGTAGAAGAAGATCACCAGGATGTAGGGGATCATGATCAGCATCGTGATCGGGGTGGTCGCCGTGCCCATGTCCTCCTGCCGCGAGACGAGGGCCCCCGCCGCGGCGAACATGGCGGCGAGCATCACGAAGCCGGCGGCGAAGAAAATCAGGAACCAGACGATCGACGGCCCGACGTCGGCGAGCAGGATGTCCTGCCCTGTCGCCAACAGCCCGACGCCCGCCAGCAAGGCGATGATGAGGATCTGCCCGAACGCGAGAACGCTGTTGCCGAGGATCTTTCCGGCGAGCAGCACTCGCACGGGGATCGTGGCCATCAGGATCTCGACGATGCGGGTCTGCTTCTCCTCGACCACGCTCTGGGCGATCATCTGCCCGAACGTGAGGGCGGAGGAGAAGAAGATCACGCCGAACGCGATCGCCACCAGGTAGACGAGGAACGGGTTCTGGTCGCTCGGCTCGAGGAGCTCGACGTTCGGTGCGACGCTCAGCATCGACACGATCGAGTTCGGAACCTCGTCGAAGGCGATGACCGTGAGGCCGACGGGGCCCTCCGCGGGCACGACGGCGGCCTCGACCGTGCCGTCGCGCACGAGGCTCTCGGCCTCGTCGACGCTCGCCACCTCGGTGACCTCGAAGGCGTCGGTCTTCTCGACGGCGGTGACGGCCGTGCCGACGGCGGCGACCTTCGGCAGTGACTGGTTGCCCCCGAAGATGCCCCCGGCGACCACAGAGCCGAGCACGATCAGCATGAGGATGCCGGACGAGATCAGAAAGGCCTTGCTGCGCAGGCGCATGCGGATCTCGCGCTCGGCGACGAGCCAGACGGCCGGAAGGGTCGCGGGGGTGGAGAACCGTGTTGTGGAGGGAGTACTCACTGGATGACCTCCTTGAAGATCTGGGAGAGCGAGGGGACTTGGGGCGCGAAACGCTCCACCGTCGAGGTGGAGATGGCCCGCTGCAGCACACGCTGCGCGGTGGATTCGGAATCGACGTCGAACACGGCGTGCCCTCCGGCGAAGTCGAGAACGGTGACACCGGGCTCGTCTCGCAGCCAGCCGGCGTCTCCCCCGAGCTGGATCTCGTAGCGCGGCAGGGTGTGCGCCGCGCGCAGCCCCTCCCGCGACCCGCTCGCGCGGATCTCACCGTCGGCGATCACGACCAGGTCGTCGCAGAGACGTTCGACGATGTCGAGCTGGTGCGAGGAGAAGATGACGGGGGCGCCGGTGGCGGCGAAGTCCTTGAGAACGTTCAGCACGACCTCGACCGCGATCGGGTCGAGGCCGGAGAACGGCTCGTCGAGCACCAGCACCTCGGGGCTGTGCACCAGCGCGGCGGCGATCTGCGCGCGCTGCTGGTTGCCGAGCGACAGGCTCTCGACGGTGTCGCCGAGGCGCTCGCCCAGGCCGAGTCGCTCGAGCAGGGTCTCGGCGCTCGTCTTGGCCTGGTCAGCGGACATGCCGTGCAGGCGGCCGAGGTAGACGATCTGCTCGGCGACCTTCATCTTGGGGTAGAGCCCACGCTCCTCGGGCATGTAGCCGAAGCGAGTGCGCTGCTCGGCCGTGAGCGGCGCACCGTCGAGCGTGACCGAGCCGGAGTCGGGGGCGAGGACGCCGAGGATGACCCGCATTGTTGTGGTCTTGCCGGCGCCGTTTCCGCCGACGAAACCGGTCATCCGGCCGCCCGTGACGGTGAATGACACGTCGCGCAGAACGCGGCGCTCGCCGAACGACCGGTTGATCGCGTGCAGTTCGAGCATGTGTACCTCCCTGTTCATAACTCACGTTACGGGTGGGAGGTCGCCGCGGCATCCGTCTGGCGGCGGGTTTGGCGGCTCATCCGCTCGGGGGAACCGAGCCGCCGCGCACCGCGAAGCCGTTCTCGTAGGCGAAGACGACGGCCTGGATGCGGTCGCGCACCCCGAGCTTGGTGAGCACGTTGGAGACGTGGGTCTTCACCGTGGCCTCCCCCACGTAGAGCTCGACCGCGATCTCGGCGTTCGAGCGTCCGAGGGCGATCTGCGCCAGCACCTCGGTCTCGCGGTCGGTCAGGTCGGGCAGTTCCGTGCGCTCGGGAGCGGAGGGCGCGCTCGACCACTGGCCGAAGCGCTCGATCACCCGGCGGGTGACCGAGGGCGAGAGCAGCGCGTCGCCACGCGAGAGAATCTGCACGGCGTCGACGAGGTTCTCCGGCGAGGCGGTCTTGAGCAGAAACCCGCTCGCGCCCGCGTTCAGGGCCTCGAAGAGGTAGTCGTCGCGGTCGAAGGTGGTGAGGATGAGCACGTGGCTCGCGATGCCGGGGTCGGAGACGATCGCGCGTGTGGCCTCGAGGCCGTCCATGCCGGGCATCTGCACGTCCATGCAGACGACATCGGGGTTCAGCTCACGGGCGAGCCGGATGCCGTCGGCCCCGTTCGCCGCCTCGCCCACGACCTCGATGCCCGGTTCGCTGCCCAGGATGATGCGGAAGCCCGCGCGCACGAGCTCCTGGTCGTCGACGAGCAGAACGGTGGTCACAGTGTCTCCTGAACGATATGGGCCCGCACGAGGTAGCCGCCGAGCGGACGCGGGCCGACCTCGAGCGCTCCGCCCACGGCGGCGAGCCGCTCACGCATGCCCACGTGGCCGTGCCCGGTCCCCGTGCGGTGCAGACCGTGGCCGGCCCCGCTGTCGGCGACCTCGAGCTCGACGCCGCGAGGCAGGTAGCGCAGTCGCACGTCGACGGTGGCGCGTGCGCCCGCGTGCTTGCGCACGTTCGTGAGTGCCTCCTGCGTCACGCGATAGACGGTGAAGCCGACGAGCGACGACACCGGATGCGGCTCGCCGACGACCTGCAGCGTGGCCGGGGTGCCCGACGAGCTGCATTCCTCGACGAGGTCGGCGAGCTGGTCGATGCCGCGCGTCGAGGAGCTCGTCGACGCGTCATCCGAATCGCTGTCTCGAAGCGTGGTCAGCAGGCGGTGCAGTTCGTCGACGGCGCTGCGGGCGCTCGCCTCGATGGTCGACAGCGATTCGGATGCCTGGCCGGGGTCGGTCTGGATGACCCGCCTGGCAGCGCCCGCCTGCACGCCCATCACCGACACGTGGTGGGCGACGACGTCGTGCAGCTCGCGGGCTATGCGCACGCGGTCGAGGGCGACGGCCTGCTGCGCGCTGATCTCGCGCTCCCTGGCCAGCTCGGCGGTGCGCGCCTCGAGCTCGGCACGCTCGCGGGCGCTGCGGTAGGCGGTGGTGCCGAAGTAGTAGGCGCCGCCGAAGTAGAGCAGGTTGGTGAGCACGTTGATCACGGCCCAGGAGGCGAAGGCGCTGAACACCCCCGAGCGCGAGAAGCCGGGCAGGGTGTTCGGGTCGTTCACGGTGAGCACCAACTGGATTCCGATCCAGGCGAACATGCCAACGATGATGAGGATGCGCGTCACGGTCGCCGCTCGCCGGTGCCGGCTCCAGGCGCCGACCGAGTAGATGGCGATGAACAGGGTGATGCTGCCGAATAGCCCCTCAGGCACGCGGAACGTGGGAACGAGGAAGAACGCCACGGACACCACGACCGCGACGATCTCGGGGTAGCGCCGCCGCCAGGCGAGCGGCGCCGTGAGCGCGACGATCATGATCGCGCTCAGCCACATGGGGGCGGGGTGCTGGGCGGGCTCCGCCTCGAGGTCGAGGTACAGGCCCGAGCGGGCGTAGAGGAGGGCGCTCACGGTCGTGCCGACGGCGAGAAGCGCGGCGCCGATGGCGTCGCGGCGGTAGCCCTCGCGGCCGGGTCGCGGCCGCAGCCAGTCGTCGGTCATAGGTCAAAGCTACCGAGCGTCAGCGGCCGCGCCATCCGTCGCACGGGGGAACCCGGCCCCAGTGGCCGAAAACGAAGGAGATTTCGCGTCGCGGGGCCGCGCATCCGCGCGAATACGTGACTCGACCCCGAGATCTCCTTCGTTTTCGGCAGCGGCACGTGCCGTGCAGGCGCGCGCAGGCCCGGGGTCAGGCGGTGATGCCCGCCGTCGACTCGATGACGCCCGACATCTTCTTCGAGAGGGCCTCGTAGAACATCGAGAGCGGAAACTCGTCGTCGAGAACGGCGTCGGTGAGACCCCGCGGCGGGCCGTCGAGCGGCAGGTCGCGAACCGCCCAGCGCGACGCGGGATGCGGCGTGAGCGTCTCGGCGACGAGGGCGTAGGCCGCAAGCCAGTGCGCGGCCTTGGGGCGGTCGATCGACTTCCAGTAGAGGTCGTTGATCGCGTCCGACAGCGCGATCACCACGTCGGGCACGTCGTCCCAGTCGATGGTGAGCGCCGTGTCGGTCCAGTGCAGCACGTGGTGCTGGTGCATCCACGCGAACAGCAGCTGGCCGCCGAGCCCGTCGTAGTTGCGCACCCGACTGCCGGTGATCGCGAACCGGAAGATGCGGTCGAAGATCACCGCGTACTGCACGAGCTGAGCCCGGTCGCGCGCGGTGTCGGTGGCGTCGTCTGAACGCGAGATGCGCACCGCCTCGCGGTAGGCGGTGAGGTCGCACCGCAGCTCCTCGAGCGAGTAGAGGAAGAACGGCATCCGCTGCTTGATCATAAAAGGGTCGAACGGCAGGTCTCCGCGCATGTGGGTGCGGTCGTGGATGAGGTCCCACATCACAAAGGTCTGCTCGGTGAGCTGCTGGTCGTCGAGCAGCCGCTGGGCGTCGGCGGGCAGCGCGAGTTTGGTGATCTCGGATGCCGCGCCCACGACCCGACGGAAGCGCGCGGCCTCGCGGTCGGCGAAGATCGCACCCCAGGTGAACGTCGGCACCTCGCGCATCGCGACGCTCTCGGGAAAGAGCACCGCCGAATTGGTGTCGTAGCCCGACGTGAAGTCGAGAAAGCGCACCGGCACGAACAGCTTGTTCGAGTACTCCCCCGCCTCGAGCTCGGCGACGAACTCGGGCCAGATCACCTCGATGAGCACGGCCTCGACGAGACGGTTCGTCGACCCGTTCTGCGTGTACATCGGGAACACCACGAGGTGGCGCAGACCGTCGATGCGGTCGAGCTGGGGTTGGAAGGCCTGCAGCGAGTCGAGAAAGTCGGGAACCCCGAATCCCCCGGCCGCCCACCGCTCGAAATCGACGGCGACTGCTTCGAGGTAGGCGGCATCGTGCGGCAGGATCTCGCGGAAGTTCAACACCTCACGGGCTATCGTGGCGACGCTGTCGTGCGCGACCGCGTGGTCGGACTGCTCGGGGATGCTGCCGTCCTGGAGCTGCAAGGGCTGAATGGCGGATGCGGCGTCCCTGATGTTCAGCCAGGCCCGGCTCTCGGCGAGTCGGCCGTCTTCCACGACCTCGGGTTCTCCGACGATGGATGTGGGCATCGTGGTGTGGGACATGGGTGAACCTCCGATCCGCGTGAGCGAGCTGTGGCGCACGGATTCGGCGCCTAGCTCCAGCCTATCCAGCGGGCATTCGCGGTTGGTTGTGTCTCACGCGGGAAAAGTGCGTGGGTCGGCGCGCTGGACGCACGATATCGGCGTTCCGCGCGAGAGGAGCGGCGCGCCTACACTTCAAGCATGTCTACGGCGCGGGAGGTTCAGGACGCGCTCGCCGCGGTCGCGAGTCGTGACGACGCGCGCAATCTGCAGCGTTTCTTCAAGACGGGCAAGGGCCAGTACGGCGCCGGCGACGTGTTCATCGGCGTCAAGGTCCCCGAGATCCGCCGCATCGCCCAGGGTTTTGCGCGACTCTCCCCCGCCGACCTCAACGACCTGCTCGACAGCTCGGTGCACGAGCACCGGTTCGCGGCGCTCGCCATCATGGTCGCCCAGTTCAAGGCCGCGAGCACGGCCGGCGACGAGGCCGAGCGCGAGCGGCTCGTGCAGTTCTACCTGTCGGCGATGCGTCGGGGGCGCATCAACAACTGGGATCTCGTCGACTCGTCGGCCGAATACATCCTCGGCGAGTACCTCGTCGACAAGCCGCGCGACCAGCTGCCCCGGCTCGCGAAGAGCGGCGTGCTCTGGCAGCGTCGCATCGCGATCATCTCGACCTTCGCGTTCATCAAACACGGCGACGCGTCGACGACGCTCGAGGTCGCCGAGATCCTGCTGCCCGACCAGCACGACCTGATTCAGAAGGCCGTGGGGTGGATGCTGCGCGAGGTCGGCAAACGCGTGGACCGCGATCTGCTCGTCGACTTCATCACCGCGCACGCGAAGGTGATGTCGCGGGTCACGCTGAGTTACGCCACCGAGCACTTCGAGCAGTCCGAGCGGGTCTACTACCGCTCGCTCTGACTTCGCCCGCATCCCGGTGCGCGATACTTGACAGGTGTCGGGTGTGTTGATCGGGTTTGCCATCATCGGCGTCGTCATCCTCATCGGATACGTCGTCGGCCGTGTCGGCGTGCTCGGCGAGCATGCCCCCAAGGTCATGAGCCGGCTCGTCTTCTTCGTGCTCTCCCCGGCCCTCCTGTTCACGGTGCTCGCCGACGCCGACGTGCACGCCCTGTTCTCGTCGATGCTGGCGGTCTCGGCGATCGCCGCGGTTCTCTCGTGCCTGATCTTCGCCGCCATCGCGGTGCTCGTCTTTCGCCGCAGCCTCCCGGAGACAGTGATCGGATCGCTGTCGGCGGGCTACGTCAACGCCAACAACATCGGCATCCCCGTCGCGCTGTACGTGCTCGGCAACACCGCCTATTCGGCACCGGTGATCCTGCTCCAGCTGCTCGTGCTGGCTCCGATCGGCCTCACGCTGCTCGACATCTCGACCTCGGGCAGAACCTCCCTCGGCCGCATCCTGCTGCAACCGCTGCGCAATCCGCTCATCATCGCGTCGGCACTCGGCGTCGTGGTGTCGGTCACCGGCCTCGAGATCCCCTCGGCCGTGATGGAGCCGTTCCGCATCGTCGGCGCCGCCGCCGTTCCGCTCGTGCTCATCGCCTTCGGGATGTCGCTGCACGGCACCCGGCTGCTCGCGCCCGGCTCGGGCCGACGTGACATCGTGGTCGCGAGCGCGGTCAAGCTCGCGGTCATGCCCCTCATCGCGTGGGTGTTCGGCAGATTCGTGTTCGGCCTCGATCAGGAGCACCTGTTCGCCGCCGTTGTGCTGGCCGGACTGCCGACCGCGCAGAACATCTTCGTCTTCGCCCAGCGCTACGAGCGTGGTGTCACCCTGGCCCGCGACACGGTGCTGATCACCACGATCGGCTCTGTTCCAGTGCTCGTGGGCGTGGCGGCGCTGCTCGCCTGACCGGATCGCAGCTTTGCCGGTGCGGAATTCTCGCGAATTCTCTCGGCGCATCCACGCCCTGATCGGCCTGTTTATTGGCCGCAGCGACGGTCACGCGCCCCTATTCAAGGAATTTTCGCAATCTGTACCCCTGTATGCGTGAGAAAGCGCCTGAGTCTTAGCTAAAGTTACGATGTGTCTGAAAACTCCCGTCCCCCAGTAGTGCAGGCGACGCGTGGCGATTAGCGCGACGGAAGAGCTTGCGGCTTGGAAGGCCGCCGCCGTCGCCCGAGGCTATTCCTACCAGTCGCACATTCGCGGACCCCTCCTGCGCGGACTCCTGTTCCGCACGGGCGACAGCGTCGTGGCAACCTCGCTCGTGAGCGCCCTCCAGGCGCGCACCCCGTTCTTCGCGGGCAGCGTCAACGGTCGCTACCCGACCGACAGCGGCGACCCGCTGAGCGTCGCCGCGTCGTTCCTCGCGATCCCCCTCGCCCGCAAGGTGCCCAACGCGGTGCTCCTCGGCGACGGCGTCAACGTGCTGCGCAACGCCGGCGCCGCCCTGCAGCCGCGACAGAAGCTGCACGCCGACGACCACTTCGACGGCCCGTTCACCCTCCACAGCCACGGTGGTTCCGAGCGCGAGGCGCTCGACATCTTCACGCCGGAGTTCTTGAACCTGCTCACCGAGACCACAGACGGTGCCGACGTCGAACTCATCGACACCTGGATGTTCGTCTACAGCCGCGCCGGCCGCTACGGCTCGGAAGAGGCCCTCGACGGCATCGAGCGCATCACCAAGCACGTCAAGGCCAACGTGCTCGCCTACATCGAGCCGGCCAGCCCCGCCAGCGCCCCCGCCGCGCCGTCGGAGCCGACCGCGGTCGAGCTCGACACGGCAGCGCTGCTCGCGGCGCGTGAAGAACGGGAGGCGCGGGCGGGAGCCATCGCCACCGGTCGACGCAGCCTCGACGCGCGCAACCGCGAGATCGGCCGCCTGGTCTCGGTCGCGATCGGCGGCATCGTCGTCGGCGCTGCCGGCTGGTGGTTCGTCACCGACCTGCTTCCGACGCTCTAGAACGTCGCCTTCGGGCCGAGAGCCCCCAGCGAGTTGCGACTCGGTGGGGGCTCTTTCTCGTGCGCGGTGCGCGGTGCGCCCAGACTGGCAAAAGCGACTGAGTTTCGCGAATACCCCCCGTTAGGGGTACATCGGGGATAGTCTGCGGGAATGATCACCGCCGAGATCCCCATTGCCCGTCGACAGGTTGTGACCGCGACGCTGGAGGAGAGGCTTGTGCTGTGGCGCTCGGTCGCGACCGAGCGGGGGTACTCGTTCTGGAACGAATGCGCTCCCGAATTCTTCGGCGGACTGATGTTCCGCGAGGGACACGGGGTCACCGTCAACGCGGTCATCGACGCCACCGACGCGACATCGCCGTTCTTCGCCGGCAACGTCAGCGGCCGCTACGGCGCCGAGAAGACCGAGGTCACGACGGCGTTTGTCGCGATTCCGCTCGCCCGGTCGATGCCGAGCATGGTGCTCGTCAACACCCGCAAGGGCGCGCTCCGCGAGGCCCAGATCTCGATGGGCAGCCGCCAGAGGCTATCGCTCGAGGGCGATTTCGACAGGGCGTTCACCCTCTACTGCCCGCTCGAGACCGGTCCGCAGGCTCTCGCGGTGTTCACTCCGGTGATGGTGCAGCTCTTTCTCGACTCGGCACCGGAGTCAGACGTCGAGATCGTCGACGACTGGATGTTCATCTACGTGCGCTCCGGCAGGTTCGAGCCCGCGGCCGGACTGGACCGCGTCGAGCGCGTGGTCAGGAGCGTGCACGACACGATCGTGACGAGGGATGCGCCTCCGGTGGGCGTTCAGCCCGCGTCATCCGCGGCGGCCCGTCTGGCGCCGAGTCTCATCGGGGTCCAGCTGCTCGGCCTCGTGGCCTTCGCCGTTCTGCTCGTGGCCGTCATCGGCCTCACCGGTTCGGCGCTGTAGCCAGCGCGGTCTGAGGCCGTCGACTCAGCCGACGGTATCGGGGTGCGATCCGGTGCGTTCGCCGGTCTCGAGGCCGGCGATCGCGGCCAGGTCGGCCGCATCCAGAGCGAAGTCGAACACCCTCGAGTTCTCGCGGATGCGCTCGAGCGAGTTGGATTTGGGAATCACCAGCAGGCCGCGCTGCACGTGCCAGCGCAGAACGACCTGCGCGCTCGAGCGCTCGTGCTTGGCGGCGATCGCGGCGATTGTCGGGTCGTCGAGCACCCGACCGCGCCCGAGCGGCGACCACGCCTCGGTCTGGATGCCGTGGGCGGCGTTGTACGCGAGCAGGGCGTTCTGCTGCAGCCACGGCTGCACCTCGACCTGGTTGACCACCGGTGTCTCGGTCGAGGTCTCGAGCAGGCGATCGAGGTGGGCCTCGGTGAAGTTGCTCACACCGATCGACCGCACCCGGCCGTCCCGCCGCAGCGTCTCGAGGGCCCGCCAGGTCTCGCGGTACCGGTCGCGCGCGGGCGCCGGCCAGTGGATCAGATAGAGGTCGACGTAGTCCATTCCCAGCAGGCCGAGGCTCGTGTCGAACGCGCGCAGGGTCTCGTCGTAGCCCTGGTCGTCGTTCCAGACCTTGGTCGTGACGAAGATCTCATCACGGGGGATGCCAGAGGCGCGAACACCGGCACCGACGCCCGACTCGTTGAAATAGAGCTTCGCGGTGTCGACACGACGGTAGCCTGCGTCGATCGCACCCTCGACGAGACCGGCGGCGACCTGGTCGTCGACCTTGTAGACACCGAGGCCGAGCTGCTGGATCTGCCTGCCGTCAGACAGGGTGATGAGCGGGGAGAACGGGGGAGTCGTCATAACCCCATCCTCGCTCAGCGGGCGCGCAGCCGCTCGGCCACGATGCGGTCGGCGGCCTCGACGGTGGTGACGCCGCTGGCCTCGGCCTCGTCGAACACGGCGGCGAGGGTCTGCTCGATCGCGTCGATGCGGGCGAGCACGACGTCGTCGCCCGACTCCTCGTCGCCGAGGCGGATCACGCCGCCGGCGTTCACGAGATAGTCGGGGGCGTAGAGGATGCCGCGAGCGCGCAGGCGAACGTCGGCCCCCTCCTCGGCGAGCTGGTTGTTGGCCGGGCCGCACACCGCGACGGCAGCGAGTTCGGCGACGACCTGCTCGGAGAGCATTCCGCCCACACCGGCGGGCACAAAGACGTCGGCCTGAACGCGGTGGGCCTCGTCGGGGGCGACCCAGACTGCGCCGAGCTCCGCCGCGAACTGCGACCGTGCCGGGTTGAAGTCGGTGACGGTGAGAACAGCTCCCTCGTCGGCGAGCTGCGAGGCGAGACGCGAGCCGACTTGGCCGAGCCCCGCGATCGTGATGCGGCGGCCGGCGATCTCCGCGCTTCCGGTCGAGCGGCGCAGGGTCTCTCGCAGGCCGGCGTAGACGCCGCGGGCCGTGTACTCGGCGGGGTCGCCCTGGCCGCCGGTCTCGGTGGGGAGGCCGACCACGTGGGCGGTGCGCTCGGCGATGACGGCCATGTCGAACGAGTTCGTGGCGACGTCTTCTGCGGTGCGGTAGCTGCCGCCGAGCGACTCGACGATGTCGCCGAGGTCGAGAAACGCGTCGCGTCTGGCCTGGCCGTCGAGCACGGTGCCCTCGGGGAGCATGATCACGGCCTTGCCGCCGCCCGCGTCGAGCCCCGCGAGGGCGTTCTTCGAGGTCATGCCGCGCGAGAGCCGCAGGGCGTCGGCGAGCCCGTCGGCCCAGGTCGGGTACGACCAGAGGCGGCAGCCGCCGAGCGCGGGACCCAGCGTGGTGCTGTGCACGGCGACGACGATGGACAGCCCCGAACGCTGACCCGTTGCCGCGATCACCTTTTCGTGGTCGAACGCGAGAGCGCCCTCGGACTGGGTGCGGGCGGGGAGTACTGCGGTCATCGTTGTACCGTTTCTGTGCCGGAGGGAAGCTGTGATGGGAGCAATTGCACCACCCACCACGCTCAATGACAATGACTGCGAGAAATAGTGGTCGAATCGATCAACCGCGGCCGCGAAGACCGGCATACACTGACCAGCATGACCGCTCTCGACGCGACCGATCGCCGCATCCTCCTCGCCCTCGACGACGACCCCCGCGCGACCGTGCAGCTGTTGGCCCTGCGCCTCTCGCTCGCGCGTGGAACCGTGCACGCACGCCTCGAGCGGATGGCGCGGGAGCAGGTTATGCGGAAGAACTCGATCCGCCTCTCGGCGCCGGCGCTGGGCTACCCGATGCGGGCGTTTGTGACCGCCGAGGTCGACCAGGACCAGTTCGACGAGATGATGGCCGACATGGCCGACATCGCGGAGGTCGTGGAGTGCGTCGGCCTCGCGGGCGAGAACGACCTGATGATCCAGATCGTGGCGCGCGACGCCGACCACGTCTACGACATCACCAAGCGCATCAAGGGGTGCCGCGGCATCAACCGCACGGCCACGTCGATCGTGCTGCGCGAGCTGCTCGGCTACCGCTTCGAGCACCTGCTGCCGAGCTGAAGACGTTCGCGGCGTGTAACCCTCCTTCGCAGGCTCAGTCGGCGCTGGGGTCGCGCAAACGCTGGCGCGTCTGCCATAGCTCCACCGCGCTAGAAGATCATCGGGCGGTCGTCGTCTCCGTCGAGACCGTCGAGCTCGACGAGCACCGGAACGTGGTCGCTCGGCGCCTCGCCCTTGCGCTCGTTGCGGTGGATGCTCGCGGCCGTCACGAGGTCGGCGAACGACTGCGACCCGAGGATGAAGTCGATGCGCACACCCTCGTTGCGGGGGAAGCGCAGCTGCTTGTAGTCCCAGTAGGTGTAGCCCTCTGGCACGAACGGGCGCACGGTGTCGACCAGCCCGATGTCGGCGAACGCGGCGAGGGCGGCCCGCTCCTCGGGGGAGACGTGCGTCGAGAGGCCCACGACGATCGTCGGGTCGCCGTTGTCCTCGTCGGTGGGGATGATGTTGAAGTCGCCCATCAGCGCGATCGGGGCGCCCGGGTTGGCGGTCATCCAGCGCTGGGTCTCGTCGCGCAGCCGGGCCAGCCAGTCGAGCTTGTAGACCAGATGCGGGTCGCCGAGCGCGCGCCCGTTGGGCACGTAGAGGCTCCACAGGCGCACTCCGTCGACGGTCACGCCGATCGCCCGCGCCTCGATCGGCTGGTCGGGACCCTCGGCGCCCTTCAAGAAGCCGGGCTGCCCGTCGAAGTGGGTGACGACATCGGTCATCGGCAGTCTGGAGGCGAAGGCGACGCCGTTCCACTGGTTGAGGCCCGTGAGCTGCACGTCGTACCCGGCCGCGGTGAACTGCTCGTAGGGAAACTGCTCAGGCTTGCACTTGATCTCCTGCATCGCGAGCACGTCGACGTCTTCACGCACAAGCCAGTCGACCGTACGGTCGACACGGGCACGGATCGAGTTCACATTCCAGGTGGCTACGCGCATGCTCCCACGCTACCGTTCGCCCATGGCCGACAGGCTCAGTAGTCTTTACCTGTGACTGACGCGCGTACCCAACTGATCGAGTTCATCAAGGCTGACGCCGTATTCCACGGCGATTTCACCCTCACCAGCGGCAAGAAGGCGACGTACTACGTCGACATGCGCCGCGTGAGCCTCGACCACCGCGTCGCTCCGCTCATCGGCCAGGTGATGGTCGACCTGATTTCCGAGATTCCGGATGTCTCGGCCGTCGGGGGCCTCACCATGGGAGCCGACCCCATCGCATCCGCGGTTATGCACCAGGGAATCGCTCTGGGGCACAGCTACGACTCGTTCGTGGTGCGCAAGGAGCCGAAGGACCACGGCCGTGGCCGCCAGGTCGAAGGACCCGACCTCGAAGGCAAGCGCGTCATCGTGCTCGAAGACACCTCCACCACCGGCGGCTCGCCGCTCAAGGCCATCGAGGCGCTGCTCAAGGTCGGCGCGGTCATCGCCGGCGTCGCAGTGGTCGTCGACCGCAACACCGGCGCTCGCGAGATCATCGAGGCCGCCGGCTACCCCTACTTCTATGCCATCGGCCTCGGCGACCTCGGACTCGAATGAGCGACGATAAGACGCCCCCGGGCGGAGGCTTCACCTGGGGGCTGACCCCCAGCGGAGAGCCGGAGGAGCCCGACCAGCAGGCCGAGGCGACCACGCCGGAGAAAGAGCAGCCGAAGCCGGCGCTCGACCTCGGGCACTTCCTCGCGCTCAACCAGAACGAGATGATCGCGGCGGCCACCGAGTCGATCCCGGCGCAGCAGCCCGAAGAGCCGGCCGCGACCCCGCCGCCGATCCCGGCATCCGCGACTCCGCCGCCGATCCCGGCATCCGCGACCCCGCCCGTCACGACTCCGCCCGTCACGACTCCGCCCGCCGGCGACGCCCCCGCGCCATTCTCCGACGACGACGGCGAGCCCACCGCCGCATTCGACTTCCGCGCGCCGCCGCCGCCACCCGTCGACCCGATCCAGGCGCCCGTGTACCACGAGGGGCAGGCCCTGCCGTGGGAGCAGCCCCCGGCCATCGACGCCTCCCTCGACGGGGCGACCGAGGCCCTCGGGGCCGAGTTCGTCGGGCTCGAGAAACCCGCCGACGAGTCGGCGCCCACCTCCGCGATCGACAGCCTGTTCGGCGAAGAGAAGTTTCAGGAGTACGAGCCGGTCGCCGCCTCGGCCCTCGTGCCGTTCGTCTCCCGCGACCTCGTTCCGGTGCCGGCGCCCAACTCTCCGGCCGCCGGAGCCGCGAAGCCTCCCCGCCCGCCTATGCCGAAGAACCAGAAGATCCTGATGTGGGTCGCGGGCGGGCTCGTGGCCGCGCTCGTGCTCACCGGACTGTTCTTCGTCGGCACGCGGATCGGCGATTCGATCCCGGCCGCCGTCGAGGCCACCCCGACCCCCACGGCCACCCCGACCGCAGAGCCGGTCGCCCCGGTTGCTCCCGTCGCCGCGATCGGCCCGGTGCCCCCGGGCGTCTACGAGTGGAAAGACCTGCTCGGCACCGAATGCGTCGACCCCTACGTCTCGGCGTGGGAGAAGGAGTTCACCGTCGTCGACTGCCTCGCACCGCACGGCGGACAGCTCGCCTACCGTGGCCGCTTCGACGACTCGGCCCTCGACCCGTTCCCCGGCGTCGAGGCGCTGCAGGCCCGCATGAACCTCCTCTGCGCGAGCCAGGAGAACATCGACTACGCCGCGGCCAGCCAGTTCGCCGACATCCAGATCGCGGCGAGCTACGCGGGAACCGAGGCCGACTGGGCGAGCGGAAACCGCAACTACTTCTGCTTCGTCAGCCGGTCGTCCGGCGAGCCGCTCACGATCAGCGTGGCGATGCCCGCGCGGGCCCCCGTCGTGATCCCCGTCGTTCCCGCCCCCGAACCGTAGAAGGCGGGCCGCAGTGTTCTCGATCATCACCCAGACTCTGCGGCTCGTCGCCGCCCGCTGGCCCGTTCTGCTGGCGTGGTACCTCGCCGGCTGGCTCGGGCGCTACCTCCTGATCGAAGTCGCCGCCACGTTCGGCGCGACCAGTGCGCTCGTGGGCCTGCTCATCATGCCGCTCGCCGTTCTCGCCCGGCTCGCGAGCTTCATCGGCATGTTCCTCGTGCTGCGCAGCGCGATGCCCTCGTTCAGCGACCTGAAGGAACGCGGCCTCGACGACGTCGACCGCACCACCGAGACCCGCGGCCGGGCGTCACGCGTCTACGACATATTTCTCGTCAGCATCCTGCCGTTCTTCGCGTTCTACGCCGCGTGGCAGTTTCTCGGGCAGGACACGATCGCCTACGCGCAGTCGGCTCTCTCGAAGATCAACCCCTTCGCCGACGACTACGAACCCGGTGGCGCGGTCTTCGACCTGCAGTTCGACTGGGTGTCGGCCACGGTCATCGTTCTCGCGTTCACCGGGCGCTATCTGATCAAGAAGCACCAGCCGAAGCTGCCGAAGTGGGCGCCGATCATCGCCGTGTACCTCGAGGCGGTGTGGGTGTACCTGACGGTCTTCCTCATCAGCAACTCGCGCGCCGAGGTCGACAACTGGATCCAGTCGCGCGCCGCCGTCGAGTGGTACGAGAACCTGCGCGCAGACCTCACCGCCGCCGTGGCGCCGATCGGCTGGGCCTGGAGCGGGGTCGAGTGGATAGTCGCCGAGGCGGGCGGCCTGCTCCTGCTTCCGCTCGCCTGGCTCGCGCTCGCCGGCATCGTCTACGGCCGGGCGCTCGCCGCCGAGCCGGTGGTTCTGCGTCCCCGCGGGCGCTACTACGACTCCGCGCGGTCGCGCTACGCGGCGCTGCCCTCCGCTGTCACCCGCCGTTTCACCGACATCGGCAGCGACTTCCTCGGTCGGTTCAAACCGCTCGGCAACGCCCTCGTGCTCATCTGGCGCGCCGGGGTGGTGCCGATGGGCGTCTTCGTGCTGGCCTACACGGTTCTCGAGGCGGCCACCGACTGGGGATTCCTCGCGGGAGTGCAGCTGATCGGGGCGCACGACCTGCAGTCCTGGTGGATGAACATCGACAAGATCCTCGGCTTCGGTATCGACGCCCTCATCGAACCGCTGCGCATCTGCCTGATCGCCGCGGGCTACGACTTCTGCCTGCGCAAGCTCGAAGAGCGCCGTGAGGCGGCCGCCGTCGCCCCGGCGCCGGACGACGCGGCCGACGAGGCCGTTACAGCCTGAGTCGCAGAAACTCCGGAAGCTCGCTCACCACGGTGACCGACAGGGCCAGGTCGTCGCCCACGTCGGTCGGCACGACGAATGTCGACTCGACCAGATAGGGGTCGACGTTCGACGCCGTGCAGATCGACTCGGTCCCTTCGGTGCTCGAGAACGAGATCGGCTCGGACGCGGCGTCGCCCCAGCTGCGCTGCGCTGTGCCGCCGTCGAGCTCTTCGAGGCGCACGATGCAGCGGGGCGACTCGCCCTCGCCGTCGAGCTCGCCCGGGTCGACGCGCATGGTCACAACGACGAGCTCGCTTCCCGCGGGCAGGCCGATCTCCTCACCCTCGGTGCTCGACGCGGGGATGCGCTCGCTGCCCTCCACCGCCCAGTCCGACCCCGCGAAGGCCGCGGTGTCTCCCGAGGCGATGTCGACGGGCGCGCTCGGCCTCTCGCCGAAGTAGGCGTTCCACTCGTTAGCGAACGTGATGCCCACCGTCGCGGGCAGCAGCACCGCCACCGCCACGAGGCCGATCCAGTTGCTGCGCAGCCACGGCTTCATCGCGCACCCCAGACCGGACGTTCGGTCGTGATCGACTGCTCGACCTCGAGCGCGTTCAGGTCGACCGGGATCACGATCATCGAGTCGACCCGGGTGTCGGAATCGACCGCGAGCTGCAGCTCGGCGTCGGCGCCCGCCGCGCTCTCCACCACGTCGAGCGGCAGCTCGAACATCAGCGGCCCGGTCCAGGCGATCCCGATGCTCAGACCGGTCGCGGCGATCGTGGCGTCGCCGGGCCGGGTGGATGCGCTGAAGGTGGTGTCGCCCACACGCAATCTCGCGTGCCCGAGCGTCGGGTCGAGATCGTCGACCCTCGCCTCGACGCTCGCGTCGACGACGACCCACACCCCGCTCGTGCCGCCGGCCCAGCCGTTCGAGGCCTCGACCGTGCGAGCGATGCGCACGGCGTCGACCGTGGCGAGGATGTTGCGGCCCGCCGCGGGTTCGCCGAGCTCGCCGTCCACCACGATGGGGCCCTGCTTCTCGGCGACGCTCGGCGTCGTGTGCGAGACCACCCCCGCGATCATCAGGATCACCACGAGACCCGCGCCGTTGGCGACGTGGCGCCAGTTCAGTGTCGTCCGGGTCATCCGTCGCTCCCCGCTCCGAGGTCTTCGATCGTGAACGCGAGGTATCCCGCGACGAAGTCGTCGGAGAACCGGTCGCCGAAGTAGACCGTCGCATCGCCCTGATAGGTGCGGTCGAGCAGGTCGACCCGCAGGTCGTCGCCGTCGGCCAGCTCGTCTGCGGGCACCTCCCAGACGAACGCGACCTCGACGGGGATGCCCGGCTGCACCGTCGACACCGTGCTGCCGTCGTCGAAGACGAGGATGGCGCTCGGCGCCGTGGCCGGCTGCGCGAACTCGACGTCGACGGGCAGGAGGGTGTCGGCCTTCGACGTCAGGGTCGCGATGCGCACCGGGTCGTTCGACGTGTTCTCGACGGTCGCGATCACCACGAGCAGGCGGTTGCCGTCGGCGGGCCTCACGCCCTGCTCGGGGAAGGCGTCGATGAGGGCCGCGCGGTCTGCCGTGACCGTCAGCCGCTCGCCGACGTAGGGCTGGCCGGCCTCGATCTGGGGGATCGGCGTGGCGGGAACGTCGTTCAGGCCGCCGAGCACCGCCGAGAGGCCGAGAAGCGCGGCGCTGATGCCCGTGATGAGCCACTTGGTGGGAACGCGGTCGTAGAGCGTGCGGGCACGCTCTCGCCACGATCTCAGCGGCTGCGGCGGGGTCGACGTCACCTCGTGGTGCTACAGCTCGTCAGACTCGACGGGCTCGGGATTGACCAGGTCGGCGACGCTCGCGAGGATCTCGTCGGGACGGAACGGGTACTTCGCGATCTCCGCCTCGTCGCTGATACCGGTGAGCACGAGGATCGTGTGCAGCCCCGCCTCGATGCCGGCGACGATGTCTGTGTCCATGCGGTCGCCGATCATGCCGGTGTTCTCGGAGTGGGCGCCGATCTTGTTCATCGCCGAACGGAACATCATCGGGTTCGGCTTGCCCACGACGTAGGGCTCTTTGCCGGTGGCCTTCGTGATGAGGGCGGCGACCGCGCCCGTGGCCGGGAGGGGTCCGTCGGCGCTCGGGCCCGTGGCATCCGGGTTGGTCACGATGAAGCGGGAGCCGGCGCCGATGAGGCGGATCGCCTTGGTGATCGCCTCGAAGGAGTAGTTGCGGGTCTCGCCGACGACGACGTAGTCGGGGTTCGACTCGGAGATGATGAACCCGGCCTCGTGCATCGCGGTCGTGAGCCCCGCCTCGCCGATGATGAATGCGCTGCCGCCGGGCGCCTGCCCCTTGAGGAAGTCGGCGGTGGCGAGGGCGCTCGTCCAGATGCGGTCTTCTGGCACGTCGAGCCCGGAGGCCTTGAGGCGGGCGCTGAGGTCGCGCGGGGTGAAGATCGAGTTGTTCGTGAGCACGAGGTAGGGCTTGCCCTCGTCGCGCCACTGCTGCAGGAGCTCTGCAGCACCGGGCACCGGGTGGTTCTCGTGAACGAGAACGCCGTCCATGTCGGTCAGCCAGCACTCGATTTCGCCACGGTTCTTCATGGGGCCATAGTACCGAGCGCGCGCTACTCGATGTGCGTCGCTCCCGGCACACGTGTGCGGATGATGTCGAGCGCCTGCGGGTTCTGCTCCATCAGCACAAATCGCCGCCCGAGCTTGTGCGCGACCGCACCCGTGGTGCCGCTGCCCGCGAAGAAGTCGAGCACCCAGTCGCCGGGAGCGCTGGAGGCGTGGATGATGCGGCGCAGGATCCCCTCGGGCTTCTGCGTCGCATACCCGGTCTTCTCCTTGCCGGTGGGGGAGACGATCGTGTGCCACCAGACATCGGTGGGCAGTTTGCCGAGCGCGACCTTCTCGGGGGTGACGAGGCCGGGCGCCATGTACGGCTCGCGGTCGACCTCGGCGTTGTCGAAGAAGTAGGTCTTCGGGTTCTTCACGTAGACGAGGATCGTGTCGTGCTTCGCCGGCCACTTGTTCTTGGCCCGGGCGCCGTAGTCGTAGGCCCAGATGATCTCGTTGAGAAAGTGCTCGCGGCCGAAGAGGGCGTCGAGCACCACCTTGGCGTAGTGCACCTCGCGGAAGTCGAGGTGCAGGTAGAGGGTCCCCGTGTCGTCGAGCAGGCGCCAGGCCTCTTCGAGCCGCGGCTCGAGAAACTCCCAGTAGTCGGCGAACGAGTCGTCGTAGCTGTAGAGCAGCCCCTTCACCGTCTCGTAGCTGCGCCCCTGGAAACCCTTGCGGGCACCCCCTGCGGCCCGCACCGTGGTCATCGTCTGCCTCGACTGCACCCGCCCCGTGTTGAACGGAGGGTCGATGTAGATGAGCTGGAACGACTCGTCGGGAAGCCGGGCCAGCGCGGCGAGGTTGTCGCCGTGGATGACGAGGTTCTCGCCGTCGGGGGCCCACAGCGGTTCGGTCACTCTCGAAGGTTAACAGGTGGCAGAGCGGCTAGCCTCGTGAGAGTGACCGACCAGACACCCAACCCCTCCGTCGAGCTGACGACCCACGGAGTCGGGCCGTGGCGCGGCGTGCTGCCCGAGGGCGACCACTGGGATCCCGAGCTGCTCGAGCGCGGCGACTCGCGCAACGTGATCGACCGCTACCGCTACTGGACGATGGCCGCGATCGTCGCCGACCTCGACGAGCACCGCCACGGCTTCCACGTCGCGATCGAGAACTGGCAGCACGACATGAACATCGGGTCGATCGTGCGCAGCGCCAACGCGTTCGCCGCCGACACGGTGCACATCATCGGCCGCCGCCGCTGGAACAAGCGGGGGGCGATGGTCACCGACCGCTACCAGCACGTGATGAATCATCCGGATGTCGCGTCGTTCGTCGAATGGACGCGCGAGGCGGGCCTTCCCATCGTCGCGATCGACAACATGCCGGGCGCCGTGCTCATCGAGACGTTCGACTTTCCCGAGAAGTGCGTTCTGCTGTTCGGCCAGGAGGGCCCGGGGCTCACCGACGAGGCGCTCGCCGCCTCCGACGTGCAGGTCGAGATCAGCCAGTTCGGCTCGACCCGCAGCCTCAACGCCTCCGCGGCGGCCGCGGTCGCGATGCACGCCTGGGTCACCCAGCACGTGACGTTCTAACGCCCGCCTGAGGCGTTTCCCCACCCCCTAACGGGAGTCACGAGGGTGAATCCGAGGGTGAAAAAGGGTGCTTCCGAGGATTTCTCCGGCCCGCGGCAGCCAGCATGTACGAAGTGATTCGCCACCGCGGATCCCCGCGACCGCACCCGAATCGGTCCCGCTCGACGCCTAGCGCGTAGTTCCGGCCCGCGCGCAAAGTGCTCTCCGTCGTGCCCGCAATCGGAAAGCACTCTCTTGAGCTCAGTCACGCCCGTCCGCCGCCCGACCGCCTCGGCCCGCTGGTTCGCCCGCACCGCGGCGGTGCTGACCCTCGCTCTCGGTCTCGGAATGCTCACCGCCCCCGCCGCCTACGCCGCCGACGCGGCGCTCACCGTCACGAAGACCGTCGACGGCCTCGATTCGGCAACGGTCGACCCGGGCGACGAGTTCACCTACGCGATCACGGTCGGCTGCGACGACGCCGACTGCGAGGCGGCACAGCTCGTCGACGAGCTGCCCGCGGCGTTCGTCGGCTTCCCGATCCTGTCAGCCTCGGTGACACCGCCGACGCAGCCGACCACGACGACGCTGAACGGGTGCTCCACCGTCGTCACCGCCGCGTGCTCGGTGACCGTCGACTTCGACACGATGCTCGACACGGTCACGACGGGAATCCGCGCGGGTGACACCCACATTCTCACGGTGCGCCTGCGTGCGCCGCTGACCCTCAGCCCCTCGTGGGCGTTCAACGGCACGGCGGTGCCCAACACGGCGCAGGTCACGTCGACCACCGCCCCCGCCGTGAGCGACACCGCGAACGTCACCATCGCCATCCCGGTGGTCGTCGACGTCACCCCCGGCAAGACCTGGACTCCCGCGACCCAGCAGTACCTGCCGGGTGTGCAGAGCACCGTGGCGCTGTCTCTGCGCAACACGTCGAACGTCGACGCCGAGTCGCTCGCCCTGCAGGACCCGAAGTTCGCGGATGCCGCGGCCGCCACCCTCGCCGCCTCGAACCCGTTCTCGATCGTCGACTTCGTCTCGTTCGGTGCTGTGACGGCGCCGCAGGGGGCCGACCGCGTCACGGTCGACGCCTACGTCTTCGACGGCTCGGAATGGAACTGGGCGACCGGCAGCCCGTCGACCGTCGCGGCGATCGGCCTGCCCGGCGGCGTCGTCGCCGCAGACGTCGCAGGACTGCGCTTCACATTCAGCGACTCGGCCGGCGGTGCGACGATCGCCGCGAACGGCACCGCGGGCACCGTACAGCTCGCCGTCGCGCAGCGCTCCGCCCACCGCGAGAACGGCACCACCCTCGCGCTCGGCTCGACCGCCACCAACCGGGTCGCCGCCACCGTCGTCGTTCCGGCGCAGCCGCCGGTCTCGCGCGACGCGAGCGCCCCCTACGCGATCGCCGGACTCACGGTCGACGTCACCGCGGGAAAGACCATCACCCCCGGCCGCATCCCCGCGGGCACCGCCGCGCGCGCGCTCGTCACCGGCAAGAACGACTCGAACGGCCCGCTCTCCAGCCTCACGGTCGGCGACACCGGCTTCTTCACGGCAGACCTCGCGTTCGGCGGCTTCCTCGCGCCGGTGGCCTATCCCGCGGGGGCGACGGGCGCATCCGTCACCTGGTTCTTCAGCGGCTCGACCGTCGGGCCGTCGCCCGTCGCGAACGGCGCCACCCCGGCGGCGCCCACGGCCCCCGCCGGGCAGCACCTCACCGGCTTCGAGATGACCTACGTCGGCGCGATCGCCGCGGCGAGCGTCACGGCGCTCGAGTTCGGCATCAGCCCGTCGGTCGACTTTGTGCCGACCATGGGCGCGAGCCCGCGGACGGTAGACAACACCGCGACCGTGCGCGGCACCAACGCCGCCGGCTCCGACACCGCGACGGCAGTGGCGCCGCTGCGTGTCTTCTTTCCCGAGATCGACCTGACGATCGACAAGACCGTGAACCCCACCGGAGCCGTGAACCCCGGGGGCACCGTCGTTGTGCAGCTGCCGACCACGACCGGCACCGACTCCGCGTTCGTCAAGCCGACCAGGGTCGTTGTGCACGACGTCTGGCGCACCGGCGACGCCGACGACTTCTGGAACGCCTTCTCGCCCGTCGCGGTCGCCCCGACCCAGGTGATCGCCGGCTCGTCGCTGCTCATCGAGTACACGGTCGACGGCACCACCTGGCTGACCTTCGACACCGTGCCCGCGACCGGTTCGACCGTGGTCTACGCGAAGCCGATCGGCGCCCCCGTCGACGCCTCGACGATCACGGGGCTGCGCTACACGTTCGAGAACCCCGCCGGGCTCGCGCAGGGCACGACCGTGAGCCCCAACACCGTGTTCGCCGCCCGGTCGACGCTGCGGGCCGGCGGGGCTCCCACCTCGGTGGTCGACGCTCCCGCATCCGTCTACGAGAACCGGGGATTCGCCGAGGCGACCGGCGTCGTCGCCGGCGGAAGCGTCATCACGAGCGACGAGGTCGCCGACGTCGCCGCGGCGCGCATCGTGACGACGAGCGGCACCGGAACCGTTCTCGCCGTCAAGGACTGGACGACCGCGAGCGTCGTCTCGCAGTCGGGCTCCTCGGCGACGACGCGGCTCGGCTGGGCGGTCTCGGCCGCAGGCTCCACGAGCGTCACCGTGACCGACCCCGCGGCGGGGCTCGAGACCACCCCCGCGAACACCGTGTTCCAGTCGTTCGACCTCGCACGCATTCCCGCTGTCACCTTCGCCCAGGACCCCCTGCTGCGCTGGGACCGCGTGGTCGCCGTCGAGCTGTACACCGCGGGCGCCTGGGTGTCGGCCGGCCCGGCGGGCACCAACTGGATGAACGCCAACGGTTTCACCGGCTACACGCTCACGCCGCAGCAGTCCGCCGCCGCGACCGGCGTGCGACTGGTCGTCGAACCGAACGACGCCGCGCGCGCGGCGAGCAGCAACCCCCTCGCGCCGCCGGCCGGCTCGGGCGTCGCGTCGAGCGCCGCGGGGTCGGCGCGGCCCGTCGACCTCGTCTGGACACTGCGCAACGTCGCCCGTGTCGGCGGCGCATGGGTGGGCGAAGACACGTTCCCCTCGGTCACCAACACCGTGGGCGTGACCGTCGGCGGCACCGAGACCACCGACAGCGACGCGATCGCCCTTCTCGACTTCGCCCCGGCCGTCAGCGTGACGAAGACATCGACCGTTCCCGGGGTCACCATCCCGCACCTCGACGACGTCGCCGCCGGCGACTACCCCTCGATCGGCTACACCGTCACCGCGACCAACGACTCCGCCTCGCGCGCCTCGTACCTGCGGGTGAGCGATCCGATGCCATGCACCGAGTCCACCGTGTCATCCTGCATCACCGCCCCCGGAGACTGGGCGGCCGACCCCTACGCCTCCGCCGTGTACGACCCCACGACGAACCCCTTCGAACGCGTCGACCTCACCAGGCTCGCGTTCGCCGTGCCCGCCGGACAGGCGAACAAGAACGCCTCACTCGTCACCCTGTGGAAGCGGGATGCCGCGGGCGCACTCACTCGCGAGGTCGTCACCGTCACAGCGGCCGAGGCCCTCGCCGCACCCGCTCTCGCCGACGTCGTCGGCATCAGCGTCGTCTACCAGAACGCGAATGCGGCCGTCGCGGGAGGCTCCATCGTCTCCGGCGCCCAGCTCACCATGACGGTGAGCACACAACTGCGCGTGTTCCAACGCAGCGCACCGACGACCCTCGTCGCGCCGAACACCGTCGGCAACCACGTCGACGCGCAGTCGTACGACCCCGTGCTCTTCCCGAGCGGCACCGGCAGCACACCGCACGACTCCGCGCTCGCCGACGTCGCCCTCGTCACCGGAAGGCTCGACGCCGTCGCGACCAAGGTGATCACACCCGCCACGCTGCTGCAGAGAGACCGCGCCAGCACCGTCGACGTGGCCCTCGGCGCCACCGACGGCACCGCGACGGCACCCGCCAACACCGTCACGATCACCGACGTGGACGCCGGCTTCTGGGACCGCTTCCGACTCACCGGCCTCGGCGCCACCGTGCTCCCGGCCGGCGCCGACCGAGTCGGCGTCGACGTGCAGCTGAACGGCACGGCCACCTGGGTCGCCGGCCCTGTGGGAGCCGCCGCCGTGCTGCCCGCCGTCGCCCTCGACCAGGTCACCGGCATCCGCTTCACCTTCTCCCGCGCCGACGGCGCCCTGCTCTCACGCTCCGCCCCGGCCGCCGATTGGACCGCCGGCGCTGGCCTGAAGGTCGTGCTGCTCGAGGCCACACGCGACGCGGGAATCCCGATCGCCTTCCCGAGCACCGTCGACAACCGGGTCGACGTCACCTCGGCCCGCACCGACGGCGTGTTCGCCGCGGCGACCGCCGACGCGACCGACGACTTCGGCCTCGCCACCGGCTCGTGGCAGCTCGACGTGGAGAAGACCCCCGCCGGCAACGCGCACACCTTCTACCCCGGCACCCTCGTGCCCTGGACGATGAGCTTCACCAACACCGGAACCGGGTACCTGACGGTCGCCGGCCTCACCGACCAGCTGCCCTCGCACCTCTCCTTCGACTTCGAGAACCCCGTCTACTCCACGTCGGCCGGCGGTGCCCTCTCGACCGACGTCGCCTACGCCTACGACGAGGCGACGAAGCGCCTGTCGTTCGCCTGGCCCGCCGGCGCGAACCTCATGGCGCCGGGCGAGAAGTTCAGCGTCACGCTCGGCCTCACGCTCGAACCGGGGCTGCAGGTCAGCGACCGTGCGACCAACCAGATGGTCGTCACGACGGTGCAGCCTCTCGCGGCCTGCACCAACACCTCCGGCAACGGGCAGGGCACACTCGCCGGGCTCGCCGCGACCGAGTGCGGCACCACCAACTTCGTGCAGCCCACTCCCGGCGCATCGCTCGCGACGTACAAGGGCGTCAAGGGCGACATCGACACCGCGCTCGTGACGGGCGCGGTCAACACCGCGACGCCCGGCGGGCCGTGTCTCGTCGACTCCGAGGGCTACTATCGCGCCCCGTGCGCCGCGAACACAGCGATCGGATCCACCGACGAGTGGAAGCTGCTCGCGGTGAACAGCGGAACCGAGAGCTATCGCTCGCTCACACTGGTCGACCCCCTGCCGCGCCTCGGCGACCGCATGCTCGCCACCGGCGGCAGCAGAGGCTCCACCTTCCGACCGGTGTTCGACGGCGACTTCGGGGTCGCCCTGTCGGGTGCGCCGGCAGGATCCACCACCACGTGGCAGGTCACCACCGACGCGGGCGCCTGCGTCGGCACGGCGACTTCCACCTGGAACGCCGACCCGACCTGCACCGCCAACGCCTGGGTCGCGGGCACCTCGTACACGGGCGACTGGGCCGCGATCACCGCCCTGCGAGTCATCGTCGACTTCTCCACCAGCACGACCGGTCTGCTCGCCCCCGCCGGATCGTTCAAGGTCGTCTACCAGTCGACCAACCAGCCGGTCTCCGCGGCGCTGCCCGACGGCGCCCCCGTCGACGCGCCCCTCGCCGCACAGTACGCGTGGAACCAGTTCGGCGCCCATGCCGTGCTCGAGAGCGGCGCCACCCTGCAGCGCGCTCCCGTCAAGGTGGGTGTGCGGCTCGTCGAGTCGGCGCTCGCGGTGTCGAAGACGGTCGCCGGTGCGGCGGCCGCGTCGGCCCCGACGTCGTTCCGCGTCGACCTCGCGTGCAGCGTCGCCGGCGTCGCGCTCGATCTCGGCGCGCGGTCGACCCTCGCGTTGACCGCGGGCAACGGGCTCACCGCGCGCGTCGACCACCTCCCCCTCGGCTCCTCCTGCGCGGTCACCGAGCAGGGAGCCGTCGGCGAGTTCGGCGAGTCGAGCCGCAGCGTCGCCCCCGGCACCGTCGCGCTGCTCGTGCCCACCGACCCGGCCGCCCCGGTCGATCCTTCGCAGCTCGCCAGCGTCGTCAACAACTACGACTTCGGCAGCCTGAGCATCACGAAGAGCATCGACACGCTCGCGACCGTCGGCGACTTCGGCGGCTTCGAGTTCAGCCTGGCGTGCACGACCCTGCTCGGCGACGCCGTCGCTCTCGACCCGGCCGATGCCGTGTTCACCCTCGTGGGCGGCGCGACCCACACCGTCGCCGCAGGGTCGATCCCGGTCGGCTCGGAGTGCGCGATCGCCGAGACGACTCCGGGCGCCGCCGACGCGGTCGCGATCACCGGCGCGACCGTCGTCGACGGCGGCAACGGCACCGCGATCGTCACCGTCGGCGCCGCGGCCGACGTCACCGTGACCAACACGTTCGAGGCCGGCACGCTCGCGGTCGTCAAGACCGTGACGGGCGCCGGAGGCGCTGCCTACGGCGACGGACCGTTCGCGGCATCCGTCTCGTGTGTCTACGGCGCGACGACGGTCTACGCCGACCCCGCGCTGCCGATCGTCGCTGGTGTCGCGACGACCGTTCCCGCGGTGTTCCCCGTCGGCACGGTGTGCGCCGTCGCCGAGACCACGACGGGCGGCGCGACCGAGGTCGAGAACCCCGGGGCGGTGACGATCGTCGCACCGGCCGGCGGCGCCCTCCTCGGCGCTGTGACCGTCGACATCACCAACCACTTCGACCTCGGTCGGCTCGACATCGTCAAGCAGCGTGTCGGCGACGGCGTCGCGAAGTTCGGCGCCGGACCGTTCGAAGTCACCGTGGTGTGCACCTGGGTCAAGGACGGCGCGCGTCTCACCGTGCCGCTCGTCGACGGCGGAGTGCTGTCGCTGAGCGCAGACAACGGCTACACGGCCTCGCTCTCGGCGATCATCGTGGGCGCCGAATGCACGGTCGAGGAGACGGATGCCGGACTAGCCACCGCGACCTCGATGGTTCCTGCGGACGGCACGGTCGCCATCGTCGACCCGGCGACCACGTCGACCGCGGCGCTCGTGCGCATCACCAACGTCTTCGACGTGGGGCAGCTCGCGATCGACAAGACCGCCGACACGGCGATCGTCGCCGCCGGCGGCAACGTCGTCTACACCGTGACCGTGCGCAACACCGGCCAGATCGACGCCGTCGACGTCGCCGTGACCGACACCCTGCCCGCCGCCGCGCACCTCGTGTCGACCTCCCCGGCCGCGACCGTGAACGGCGCAGCGCTCGGATGGGTTCAGCCGCGGCTGGCGGCGGGCGAGACGGCGACCTTCACGGTGACGGTGCGCTACCTCGACGCGGGGACGCACGTAAACACCGCCTCGCTCGTCAACCCCGCGGGGCCGTGGGAGGCGCCACTCGTCGCGAACCCGTGCCACGGCGACCCGGGCGCGGCCTGCGCCGCCGTCGCGGTGATGACGCTTGCGCTGACCGGCGGGGAGCTCACGCTCGGACTGTTGTGGCTGGCGCTGGCGAGCGTGGTGGTCGGGTTCGTGCTGCTCGACCGTCGCCGCCGAGCCGTGCGGTAGCGCCCGCCCGGGCGCGAGTGGTGCCATTTGCGACATCCGCACGTTCCCGGGCCTCGGGAGGGTGCGGATCTCGCAAATGCCGGGTCGGGCGCCGGGTCAGGCGCCGATCGGGCTCGGCCGCAGCTCGCGCAGGGTGCGGAAGCGCCCCTGCTTGAGCGCCCCGAGCGCCGACAGGCCGAGACCGGCCACGAGCCAACCCGCGAGCGGCCAGAGGTTCGCGGTGAACGCCGCGGTCGACCCGCCGTACATCAGCTGCCGCACACCCTCGACGGCGTGGCTCATCGGAAGCACCTGGTGCACGAACGCGAGCGGCGCGGGCAGCGTCTGCCACGGGAAGGTTCCGCCCGCCGTCACCAGCTGCACGACCATCAGCAGCAGCCCGATGAACTGGCCCACACTGCCGAGCCAGACGTTGAGCGCGAGGATGATCGACGCGAACGTGATCGAGATGAAGGCGAGAAACCCGAGCAGGGCCACGGGGTTCGCGGAATCCATGCCGAGCCCGAACGTGACGATCGCGAACAGGCCGACGACCTGCAGCACGCCGAGCAGGGCGGGGGTGAGCCAGCCGGCCAGGGCGGTGCGCACCGGGCGGCGCACGGCGGTGAGGGCGCGACGCGACAGGGGCCGCACGAGCAGGAACAGCGCGTACATGCCGATCCAGGCGGCGAGGCTGATGAAGAACGGCGCGAGCCCGGCGCCGTAGTTCTGCGCCTCGGTGAGCGCCGTCTGCTTCACGAGCACGGGGTCGGCGATCGCCGCGGCGGCCTTCGCGCGTTCGGCCTCGGTCGACCCGGGGATCTTGCCCACCGCGTCCGCCAGCGCCGTGCTCAGCTCGGTGGCGCCGGCCGACAGCGAGGCGACGCCGGTCGACAGGTCGGCCGCGCCGGTCGAGAGCTGCGCGGTGCCCGAGGCGAGGCTGGATGCGCCCGCGGCCGCGCTCTTCGCGCCGCTCGCGAGGGTCGACGATCCCGTGGCGGCCGAGTGCACCGCCGCCGCGAGGGCGGGCGCCTGCGAGTTCAGCGTCGCGGCGCCGGCCGACACCTGGTTCGCGCCGGCGGCGAGTGTGCCGAGGCTGGTCGACAGCGTCGTCGCCCCGGTGCTCGTCGCGCCCGCGGCACCCGTCGTGCGGTCGAGTTGGGCGAGGATCGCGGCGCTGTCGATATCGGACAGCGCCAGGGCTGCCGCTACGGCGGGGTCGGAGAACGCGGCGGCGACGCTCGTGCGTGCGGCCTGCGAGAGCTGCCCGGTCTGGGTCGCGCCCGCGGCGACCTGCGCCGCGCCGGTCGCGGCCTGCGCATCACCCCCGGCGACCGACGCCGCCCCGGAGGCGAGGCTCGCTGTGCCCGCGGGCAACGCCGCGGCCTGCCTGTCGAGCTTGGCGAGCCCCGAGCTGAGTGTGGTCGCGCCGCTGGAGAGCGAGGCGGCTCCGGTGCTCAGGCTGGCGGCGCCGGTCGCGGCCGAGGCGGCGCCCGTTGACAGGGTGGCCGACCCGGCCGCGGCCGTCGTCGCGCCGGTGGCGAGCTGTGCCGCTCCGTCTGCCGCGTCGATGAGGCCCTCGCGCACAGAGTCGAGCGAGTCGAGCAGGGTGGTCGCTGCCTCCTCGCCGAGCTGCGCGGCGACCTTCACACGCACGGCCTCGGCGGCGCGCTCGGCGAGGGTCGTGCTCAGGTAGCTGTTGGTGTCGCTCGTTGTGAGCTCGAGGTCGGCCGCGGTCGGGTCGTCCCCGCCCGCCGAGGCCAGGGCGGTCGAGAAATTCGAAGGAAATGTGAGCCCGAAGTCGTAGGTGCCCGCGGTGATCCCGGCCTTCGCCTCGGCCGCGCTGACCTCGACCCAGCCGAAGTCCTTCGTTTTCAGCAGCTCGGCGGCGGCGTCGTGGCCGTAGTTCACGGTCTCGCCGTCGTCGGTCGTCGCGCCGGTGTCGTTCACCACGAGCGCCGCCGGGATCTGGTCGAGCCGGCTGTACGGGTCTTGGTTGCCCCACAGGTACAGGCCGCCGTAGACAAGCGGCACCGTCATCAGCGCGACGAGGGAGAGGATGCCCATCCGGCTCGAGGTGAGCCGGGCGAGTTCTGTGCGCACGAGGGCGAAGATCATGACTGTGTCTCTGGTTCGAGGGGTTCGGAGGGTACGAGGGACTCGAGGGACTCGAGGGACTCGGGGGCTTCGAGGGCTCGCGTGGGTTCGGCGGGCAGCGGTGCGAGCGCGTCGCGGGCGCCGTAGGAGAGCAGGATGCCGCGGGTGGCGGCGTCGGTGACGATGACGATCGCGACGCCGCGGGCGGCGATCTCGGCGAGGGTGTCGTACCAGACGGCGGGATCTCCGCCGTGGCGTTCGGGAGAGGTGACGATGAGCGCGTCGACGCCGGGGCGCAGCAGCGCGAGTTCGCTGAACAGCCGCGTGCGATGCAGCGGCGGCAGGGAGCGCACCGCGACCGCGGCGTAGTCGAACAGGTCGAGGCGCTTCAGGTAGTGCCGCACCTCGCGCCGCGACGACGGGTGTCCGGCGAACGCGAACTCCTCGGCGACGATGCTCGCAAGGCTGAGGCCGGCGGTCGGCTCGGCGACGACGGGGGTGTCGACGAGCGCCGTGCGTGTGCGCAGCTCGTCGAGGTCGTCCCGGCCGTCGATGGTCACGCGGCCGGCGTCGGGTCGAATGCGCCCGCCCAGCAGGAGCGAGACGAGCATCGGCCGCTCGGCCGTTTCGACCGCCAGAACCGTGGGTGCGCCATCCGCCACCTTCATTGTGAGCGGCGGAACGGAGGCCGCGAGTCCGTGGCCGATCGCGGCCGATTCGAGGGCGATGAGCATCAGCGTGCCGCCTTCCAGGCGAGTTCGGGGTGGGTGTCGATGAAGGCCTCCGCCTCGCGCCAGCCGAGCCCGATCGTGCCGAGGGTGGTGAGCATCACCAGGCGGTGGCCCTCCTTCTCGGGCAGCGGGTGCTCGGTCGACTCCTCGAGCACGGCGAACATGGCGTCTTCCATCAGACGCGCGAGGCGTTCGGCCGAGATGTCGTCGCGGATCGTGCCGAGCCGGCGCCCGGTGTGGATGGCCGCGAGAACGCCCTGCCGCAACGGCTCGAGGGCCTCGTCGATGTGGTGCTTGAGGGTGCCGCGCACCGTGAAGACGGTCATCACGCGGATGTTCTCGACCTCGAACCACAGACGTGAGGCGATGAGGGCGAGGCGGGCGACGGGGTCGTCGTGGGTGACCTCCTCGAGGGCCGCGGCGACGCGGTGCGAGCCGATCGAGACCATCTCGCGCAGCAGGTCGTCGCGGCTGGCGAAATGCCCGTAGACCGAGCGGCGGCTGAGGCCGGCCTCGGCGGCGATGGACTCGAGCGAGGCGTCGGGATGCTGGTTGAGCACAACCCGCGCGGCGGCGATGAGCGCGGCGCGATTCTGGGTCGCGTCGCGTCGCGGAGTGCGTGCAGGGGGAATGGTCACGAATGACCACTGTAATAACTTGCACAGCGTTGTGCAAGTTAAATCACAAAACGCGTTTCGCTAGAATGGGGTGTAATCCCGTTCAAACGAGAGGGCATTCCATGCCAGCTATCGTCATCATTGGCGCCCAGTGGGGCGATGAGGGCAAGGGTAAGGCGACCGACCTTCTCGGCAGCCGCATCGACTACGTCGTCAAGTTCAACGGCGGCAACAACGCCGGCCACACCGTCGTCATCGACGGCGAGAAGTATGCCCTGCACCTGCTGCCGTCCGGCATCCTGAGCGACGGCGTCATCCCCGTCATCTCCAACGGCGTCGTCATCGACATCGAGGTGCTCTTCGAAGAGCTCGACGCGCTCATCGCGCGCGGCGTCGACGTCTCACGCTTGCTCGTGAGCTCGAACGCCCACGTGATCACCCAGTACCACCGCACGCTCGACAAGGTCACCGAGCGGTTCCTGGGCAAGCGCCAGATCGGCACCACCGGCCGCGGCATCGGCCCGGCCTACGCCGACAAGATCAACCGCGTTGGAATCCGCATCCAGGACATCTTCGACGAGAACATCCTCCGCCAGAAGGTGGAGGGTGCGCTGCACCAGAAGAACCACCTGCTCGTGAAGATCTACAACCGCCGCGCCATCGAGGTCGACGAGATCGTGAACAACCTGCTGTCGTACGCCGACCGTCTGCGCCCGATGGTCGCCGACACGGCGCTCGTGCTCAACCAGGCACTCGATGCCGAGAAGATCGTGCTGTTCGAGGGCGGCCAGGCGACGATGCTGGATGTCGACCACGGCACGTACCCGTTCGTCACGTCGTCGAATTCCACGTCGGGCGGCGCGGCCACCGGTTCGGGCATCGGCCCGAACCGCATCGACCGCGTGATCGGCATCGTGAAGGCCTACACAACACGCGTCGGCGCCGGCCCGTTCCCGACCGAGCTGCACGACGAGTCGGGCGAGTGGCTGCGTGCCCGCGGCTTCGAGTTCGGCACCACGACCGGCCGCCCGCGCCGCACCGGCTGGTACGACGCCCCGATCGCCCGGTACTCGGCGCGCATCAACGGCGTCACCGACTACGTCATGACCAAGCTCGACGTGCTCACCGGCCTCGAGAAGATCCCGGTCTGCGTCGCCTACGAGGTCGACGGCGTGCGCGTCGACGAGGTGCCCGCGTCGCAGAGCGACTTCCACCACGCCAAGCCCATCTACGAGGAGTTCGACGGCTGGCAGGAAGACATCACCGGCGTGCGCGAGTTCGCCGACCTGCCGGTCAAGGCGCAGGAGTACGTGCTCGCTATCGAGGCGATCAGCGGCGCGCGCATCTCGGCGATCGGCGTCGGGCCCGGCCGCGAGGCGATCGTCGTGCGGCACGACCTGATCAACTGACGGGCGGCGGTCGACGCCTCGGTCGCAGGCTCCCTCGGGGCTGGGGTCGCGGGATCGCTGGCGCGATCCCCATAGCTCCACCGCCTTACCACGACTCCCTGAGCAGCGCGGGGGCCGAACACCCAGCTACGAGGAGTCGACTGCAGCAATGGAAATTGCATACACGGCCATCGCCCACGCAACCGGAGGCGGCCGCGACGGCCACGTGCGCTCCGAAGACGACCTGCTCGACCTCGACACCCGTGCGCCCAAGGAGATGGGCGGAAACGGCGAGGGAACCAACCCCGAGCAGCTCTTCGCGGCCGGCTACGCCGCGTGCTTCCTCAGCGCGATGCACGTCGTGGGAAAGCGCCTCGGCGTCGACACCAAGGACGCCGCCGTGTCGTCGAGCGTCGGCATCGGATCGAACGGCGAAGGCGGATTCGGCCTCGCCGTCGAGCTGCACGTCTACACGCCGGGCGTGCCCGCCGAGAGCCGTCAAGAGCTCGCGGATGCCGCGCACAAGGTCTGCCCCTACTCGAACGCGACCCGCGGCAACATCGAGGTCACGCTGACGCTGGTCGACTGACCCGCCGTCCCTACCCGCTGGTTGAGTAGGCCGCTTGCGGCCGTATCGAAACCCCGCCGACCCGCTGGTTGAGTAGGCCGCTCGCGGCCGTATCGAAACCCCGGCCCTCCCGCTGGTTGAGTAGGCCGCTTGCGGCCGTATCGAAACCCCCGCCGAGAGGGTTTCGATACAGGCCGTAGACGGCCCTACTCAACCAGCGGTGCCCGTCCGGCTGGCACAATTGACCCATGACCGCCGTACGCCCCGCCCGCACCCCGCTCCTGGGTGACTTCGTCCGTCTCGATCCGCTACTGGCGACCGACGTTCCCGACCTCTTCGCGGCCATCGGGCATCCGTCGGTCTTCGCCGGAGGATTCGGCGGCGGGCCGAGCGGCTACACCGACAACCTCGACGACTTCCGGGCGTTCGCCGCGACCTACTTCGCGTGGGAGGCGAGCAACGTGCACGCCGTGCGCCTGGTCGGCGGCGAGCACGACGGAATGCTGGTCGGCACGAGCACGCTCGGCGACTTCGATCTGAAGAACGAGCACGCCCACATCGGCTGGACCGCCTACGACCCGCGCGTCTGGGGCACGGCCGTGAACGCCGAGGCCAAGCTGTTGATGCTCGGCGCCGCCTTCGACAACGGCTTCGGCCGGGTCAAGCTGCAGGCCGACGTGCTCAACGACCGCTCGCGAGCCGCGATCGCCAAGATCGGCGCCCAGTTCGAGGGCATCGTGCGTCGCGACCGGCTGCGCGCCGACGGAACCTGGCGCGACTCCGCGGTGTTCTCCGTCGTGGTCGAGGAGTGGCCCGACGTGAAGGCCGGCCTCCGCTCGAGATTGGCAGCTTTCGAGGGTCAACCGGTCGCTTTGCGGTAGGCGGGCGTCGGTGGGGCGCGGTAGCGTCCTTAGGTGCCGTCGACTCCCGTTCCCACCCGCAGTCTCTCCATCGTGCTCCAGTTCGTGGGCATGGGCATCGTCTGGGGCTCGAGCTTCCTGTTTATGAAGGTCGCGCTCGACGGCGTCTCGTTCACCCAGGTCGCCTGGTCGCGACTCGTCCTCGGCGGTCTCACGCTCGGCGTCATCGTGCTGCTCTCCCGCCAGAAGCTGCCGCGCGAACCCGTGGTCTGGCTGCACTTCGGGGTCATCGCGCTCACGAACTGCGTCATCCCGCACCTCGCGTTCGCGTGGGCCGAGCAGTACGTCTCCTCCGGCCTCGCGAGCATCTACAACGCCGTCACGCCGATCACCACGGCGCTTATGGTCACCCTCGCCTTCCGGGTCGAGCGGCTGAACCGTGGCCAGGTGCTCGGCATCGCGATCGGCATCGTCGGCGTGATCGTGATCATCGCACCGTGGCAGCACTCCGGCTTCTCGGGCGACCTCGCCGGGCAGCTCGCCTGCCTCCTCGCGGCCACCTGCTACGGCTTCAGCTTCGGATACATCCGCAAGTTCCTCAGCCACCGCCCCATCCCGGGCACCACGTTCGCCTTCCTCAACATCGGCATCGCGGGTGCGATCATGCTCGTGCTCACCCCGGTCATCGCCTGGCAGCCCGTGCAGCTCACCCCGCAGATCGTCGCGAGCCTGCTCGCCCTCGGCATCCTCGGCACAGGAGTCGCCTACATCTGGAACATCAACGTGCTGCGGGCGTGGGGGCCGACCAACGCGTCGACCGTCACCTACATCACACCGGTCGTCGGGGTGCTGCTCGGAGTGCTCGTTCTCGGCGAGACATTCGCCCTCAACCAGCCGATCGGGGCCGCCCTGGTTCTCGTCGGAATTCTGTTTACCCAGCAGCGCATCCGACTCGCGCGACGCAGCCTCGTTCACGCGCAGTAGTCTCGAAGAATGGCACAAGACGAGACAGGTTCAGCCGAGCTAACGGGGCTGCGCCAGAGCATCGACAACATTGACGCCGCACTCGTGCACCTGCTCGCGGAGCGCTTCAAATTCACCCAGCAGGTCGGCAGGCTCAAGGCCGCCACGGGCATGGCCGCCTCCGACCCCGCGCGCGAGAAAGTGCAGATCGAACGGCTCCGCGCACTGGCCGAAGAGAGCCACCTCGACCCCGCCTTCGCCGAGAAGTTTCTGAACTTCATCGTCGCCGAGGTCATCCACCATCATCAGACCATCGCCTCCACCGGGTCAGTCGACACCGGAGCGTGAACTGGGACCCTCGTCGCCTCCCCTCCCAGGCGGGTAAGACCTTCGTCGTCACCGGCGGAAACGGCGGCATCGGGTTCTTCATCACCGAACAGCTCGCCGGGGCGGGCGCGCGCGTCATTCTCGCGGCCCGCAACAGCGAGAGGGCGGATGCCGCGATCGCTGCGATTCTGCAGCGAAACTCCCGCGCCGACCTGCGTTTCGCCGAGCTCGACCTGTCGTGTCTCAGCGCGACGCGCGACACCGCCGACACCCTCAACTCGCTCGGGAGAATCGACGGGCTGATAGAGAACGCGGCCCGCATCCTGCCCGGGATCAAGACCCGCGCCACCACGAACGACGGCTTCGAGCTCACCTTCGGCACCAACCACCTCGGACACTTCGCCCTCACCGCCCTGCTCTACCCCACCCTCGCGGCCACGCCGGGGAGCCGCGTGGTCACGGTCGGCAGTGGCGCGACTCGGATAGCCCGCGCCCGGCTCGACGACCTGCAGAGCGAGAAGTCGTTCAGCGAGTTTGCGGCCTACACCCAGTCGAAGCACGCCACCCAGGGTTTCGGGTTCGAGCTCGACCGCCGGCTGCGCGCCGCCGGAAGCCCGGTGACCGCCCTGGTCGCGCACCCGGGCGGCGGCCAGAGCGGGCTCACGAGAACCGTGCCCGGAGTCAACGAGCCGTCGATTGCCACCCGGGTAGCGCACGCGGCGCGGCTGCCGGCAGGCGGCGGCAGGGAGTCGGCTGCCTGGCCGGCCGTGCGCGCTGCCACCGACCCGGAGGCGCAGGGCGGGGACTACTGGGGGCGCCGGTTCACCATGCTCGGACGCCCGGCGCTCAACGCGCCCGCGACCTCGAGCCACGCGGCCGCCTACGGCAGCGCGCTGTGGGAGCGTTCGGAGTTCTTAACGGGCATCCGCTTCGCCATCTGAGCTGGTTGAGTGGGCCGTCTACGGCCCGTGTCGCTGGTTGAGTAGGGCCGTCTACGGCCCGTATCGAAACCGGCTGTGCGCAAACCAGGCTCCGATACGGCCGCAAGCGGCCTACTCAACCAGCGGTAGTCAGTACCCGACGATCGGCCCGAACGCCTCGGCGAGCGTGCCGCGGTGCGCCTTCTCGAGCTCGGCGATCGTCGCGGTGAACTCGCCCTGCACCTCGAGCTCGCCCGAGTTGTCGGTGACTCCGATGCGCAGCACCGGGTAGCCGCGACCCTCGCACAGTCCCTGGAACCGCACGTCGTCTTCACGGGGAACCGACACGATCACCCGGCCGGTCGATTCGCTGAACAGGGCCGTGGCCGCATCCACACCGTCGCGTGCCGTGATCTCGGTGAGCCAGACGCGCGCGCCCACGCCGAAGCGCAGCACGGCCTCGGCGAGGGCCTGCGCGAGGCCGCCGTCGGCGAGGTCGTGGGCCGATGCGATGAGGCTCTGCTCGCTGCCCGCGGCGATCAGCTGCGCGAGACGACGCTCGGCCGCGAGGTCGACCTTGGGCGGGAGTCCGCCGAGGTGGTCGTGGATCGTGCCGGCCCAGGCCGAGCCGTCGAGCTCGAGCGCCGTGGTGCCGAGCAGGTAGATGTTGTTGCCCTCGTCCTGCCAGCCGCTCGGGATGCGCTTGGCGACGTCGTCCATCACACCGAGCACGGCGATGACGGGGGTCGGGTGGATCGGCACGTCGCCGGTCTGGTTGTAGAACGACACGTTGCCGCCCGTGACCGGGATGTCGAGCTCGAGGCAGGCGTCGCTGAGAGCCTCGACGGTCTGGGCGAACTGCCACATGACCTCGGGGTTCTCGGGGCTGCCGAAGTTGAGGCAGTCGCTGACGGCGACCGGAGTGGCGCCGGTGACGGCGACGTTGCGGAACGCCTCGGCGAGAGCGAGCCGGGCGCCCTGGGCGGGGTCGAGCTGGCAGTAGCGGCCGTTTGCGTCGGTCGCCACGGCGAATCCGAGTCCGCTCTCCTCGTCGATGCGCACCATGCCGCCGTCGTCGGGAAAGCTCAGGGCCGTGTTGCCCATAACGTAGCGGTCGTACTGGTTGGTGATCCAGCTCTTGTCGGCGAGGTTCGGGCTCGCGAGCAGGGTGAGGGTCTGCTCCTTGAGCGCGGCGCCCGTCGTGGGGCGTTCGAGGGTCGCGGCCGTGTCGGCCTGCAGCGCGTCGATCCAGCTCGGGTAGGCGACCGGGCGGTCGTAGACCGGGCCGTCGACGGCGACCGTGCGGGGGAGCACGTTGACGATCTCCTCGCCGTTCCAGTTGATGATCAGGCGGCCGGTGTCGGTGACCTCCCCGAGCACGCTCGTCTCGACGTCCCACTTCTCGACGACCTTCAGAAAGCCCTCGAGCTTCTCGGGGGTCACGATCGCCATCATGCGCTCCTGGCTCTCCGACATCAGAATCTCTTCCGCGGTCATCGACGGGTCGCGCAGCAGAACCTTCTCGAGTTCGATGAACATGCCGCCGTCGCCGTTCGAGGCGAGCTCGCTCGTCGCGCACGAGATGCCGGCCGCTCCGAGGTCTTGGATGCCCTCGACCAGCTTCTGCTGGAACAGCTCGAGGCAGCACTCGATGAGCACCTTCTCGGCGAAGGGGTCGCCCACCTGCACGGCGGGACGCTTGGTCGGGCCGCCCGCGTCGAACGTGTCGGAGGCGAGGATGGATGCTCCGCCGATGCCGTCGGCGCCGGTGCGGGCTCCGAACAGAACGACCTTGTTGCCCACCCCGCGCGCGTTGGCGAGGTGCAGGTCTTCGTGCCGCAGCACACCCACGGCGAGGGCGTTGACGAGCGGGTTCGCCTGGTAGACGGAGTCGAAGTAGGTCTCGCCGCCGATGTTCGGCAGGCCGAGGCAGTTGCCGTAGTGGCTGATGCCGGCCACGACGCCGTGCACCACCCGGGCGGTGTCGGGGTGGTCGATGGCGCCGAAGCGCAGCGCGTCCATCACCGCGACCGGGCGGGCGCCCATCGAGATGATGTCACGCACGATGCCGCCGACGCCGGTGGCCGCGCCCTGGAACGGCTCGATGAAGCTGGGGTGGTTGTGGCTCTCGATCTTGAACGTGACCGCCCAGCCCTCGCCGACGTCGACGACGCCGGCGTTCTCGCCCATGCCCACCATGAGGTTCTTCTTCATGCTGGGGGAGACTTTCTGGCCGAACTGGCGCAGGTAGTTCTTGCTCGACTTGTACGAGCAGTGCTCGCTCCACATGACCGAGTACATCGCGAGTTCGCCGCTCGTGGGGCGGCGCCCGAGAATCTCGCGGATCGCGAGGTACTCGTCGTCCTTCAACCCGAGGGCGCCGTACGGCTGCTCCTTCTCGGGGGTGGCCAGTGCGTTGGCGACGGTATCGGCAACGCCGCGGGTGGTAACAGTCACGATCGAAGAACTCCCAGAGTTGACGGATGCCGGAAGCCCCCAGTCTACCGGCGGCCGCGCCGGCCCCGCAGTGTGCGCGGGGGTGCCCCAGTCTCGCCTCCCGCCACTCAGCGCCGCGACGACGCACCTTCCGGTGGCGGGCGCGCGACTTCTCACTTGTGGGGCTGCTTTTCGCGCGCATGCCCCCACTGGTGACAACTCGCCTCGGGCCGGGCGTGCGGGCCGGGCGACCGGGGCCGCATCCGCCCCACGACTTGTCACTTGTGGGGCTGCTTTTCGCGCGCATGCCCCCACTGGTGACAACTCGCCTCGGGCCGGGCGTGCGGGCCGGGCGACCGGGGCCGCATCCGCCCCACGACTTGTCACTTGTGGGGCTGTCTTCGCGCGACATGCCCCCACTGGTGACAGCTCGCACGGCGACCGGCGCCGGGCCGCGGCTACCCGGGCCAGCCGGCGTCGCGCAGGGCGCGGGCGACGCGCTCGACCGCGATCTCGGGCCGGCCGAACAGCTGCTGCTTGCGGATGCGCACCGTCGGGTAGCCGGCCCGGTTGAACGCCTCGATGCGGCTCTCGTCGCGGTCGTACTGCCTGCTGCTGGTGCGGTGCTGCTCCCCGTCGTACTCGCTGATCACCCGCCACTCGCGGAAGAGCTGGTCGGCGCGCCCGAGCCACGTGCCGTTCGCGTCGTAGATGTCGACGCCGACCTCCGGCTCGGGCAGTCCGGCGCGCATCAGCAGCAGCCGCAGCAGGGTCTCGGGACGTGACTCGACGTGCTCGCGCACCTGCGGCATCGCGGATGCCACAGCTCGCGAACCCCGGCCCGAGAACCTCCCCGCTCTCTGTCGGAGTTGCTCGAGCGGGATGTAGGGCCGCGGATCGTGTGGATCGAGCCGGTCGGGGTCGAGCACGAGGTGCTCGGCGACCGCGACCAGGTCGCCGCCGGTGAGCTGGCTGCCCACCGACTCACCGAGCGCGAGCCAGGCGGTCGCCGGATCGCAGACCGGCAGCCCGAACCTGTCGACGATAGTTGTGGCGGTGGTGGTCTGATGTCCGGCGACGCCGCGGCTGCGGGGTGCGCGGCCGGGGGCGAGCACCGAGACGTGCAGGGGCTCGCCCAGCGTGAACGCCGTCGGAAGCGGCGCCTTCCACAGCCGCGCGGCGGTGATATGGCTGAAGAACTGGCCGGGGCGCAGCAGCGGGGCGTATGCCCGACACCGGGCGACGAGCGCCGCGAACTCTTCGGCGCCCTGCGGGCTGTGGAAGCTCCCGAAGCGCGACACCTCGACCAGGCCCGTCGAGGCTGCGCGCACGCCCCGAAAAGGCCGCTCGAGGTCGCGACCGCGCAGACGGTCGCGCGTCAGGCCGGCCGCGAGGGCCGCACCGACCGCGAACGGCTCTTCGCGCCATTCGCGCGGTAGTTCACTTCGACTGGCCATGCTCCAGCCTGACGGGCGCGGGCCAGCATCCGCGATTCTTGTCCACAGCCTCACGGGCCACACTCGCGAGTTGTCACCAGCGGGGCAAAAGCGCCGCGACCAAGCCCCGTAAGTGACAAGTCGCCGGGCGGCGGGGAGGGGCGGCCTGTGCCGGGCCGCCCGACCGGGACCCGCCCAGCCCGCCCCCGCTACCCTTAAGCGGTAGACGCTCGACGGTGCGCGCAACACAACCACCCTAGGGAGACTCATGTTCGACTGGAATTCGTGGCTCGGGCTCGCGGTCGCCGTTGCCATCGCCCTCGTCGGCGCGCTCATCGTCGCGTTCGTCACCAAGCTCATCGTGCTCGCGGCGACCAAGCGGCGCGAGTGGCCGCGCGCCCTCGCGACCAAGGCGCGCCACCCCTACCGGCTGCTGCTCGTCGTGGTCGCGGTGTGGATCGCGATCACCCTCACCATGCCGGGCATCGCCTGGGTGAACCACCTGTTCCTGATCCTGCTGATCGCGGTCGGGGCCTGGTTCGTCGCGGCGATCGTCGGCTTCGCGATCGGGCTGGGCATGGGGCGCTACCGCATCGACGTTCCCGACAACAAGGTGGCACGCCGCATCCAGACGCAGCTCGCCATCGTGCGCCGCCTCGCGTATGCGGTCATCGTGATCGTGGCGGCCGGGTCGATCCTGCTCACCTTCCCTGGCGTGCAGGCGGTCGGGGCGAGCGTGCTCGCGAGCGCCGGCATCGTCTCCATCGTCGCGGGTCTGGCCGCCCAGTCGACGCTCGCCAACGTCTTCGCCGGAGTGCAGCTCGCGTTCAGCGACGCGATCCGGGTCGACGACGTGGTTATCGCCGAGGGCGAGTGGGGCCGCATCGAAGAGATCACCCTCACCTACGTGGTCGTGCACATCTGGGACGACCGCCGCATGGTGCTGCCGTCCACCTACTTCACGTCGACGCCGTTTGAGAACTGGACGCGGTCGAGCTCCGAGCTGCTCGGCTCGATCGAGATCGACCTCGACTGGCGGGTGAGCCCCGCCGCGATGCGCGTCGAGCTCGAGAAGATCCTCGCGCGCACGAACATCTGGGACGGCCGCGCGAGCGTGCTGCAGGTCACCGACGCGACGGCGGGCATGGTGCGCGTGCGCATCCTGGTGACGGCCGTGGATGCGCCCACACTGTTCGATCTCCGCTGCTTCGTGCGCGAGGAGATGGTCGAGTGGTTGCAGTCGCACGACCCCGCGGCGATTCCCCGCACGCGCGTGCAGATGGTCGAGCAGGAGCCGCGTAAGAAGGCCAAGGTGGTCGAGAAGACCCACACCGACCAGGTCGGCCTGTTCACGGGTAGCCCCGAGGCCGAGGAGCGGGCGACGCAGCTGACGTCGGCGATCCCGATCATCGACGACGCGATCGCCGAGCGCGACCGGGCCGAGCGCGGTGCGGCCGAACGCGACTGGGCCGAGCGCAGCCGGTAGGCCGGGCTACTCGTCGCGACGGCCGGGCTGCGCCGCGCGCCGGCCGGGCTACGCCTCGCTGCCGCCGGGCGGGCCGAGCACCAGCAGCGCCGCGAACACGGCGACGACCGCGAGCACGGCGATCGCCGCGAACAGCACGGTGTTCGCGAGAGCCCAGCGCAGCATCCGGCTCGTCAGAGCGTTGTCGCGGGGGTCGTCGGTGGCCTCGCGACGCCAGCCGCCCGTGAGGCTGCCGCGGCGTTCGAGCCAGCGCTCGACGGGGATGGTCGCGTAGGGCACCACCGCGCTCGCGAGGGCGGTGAGCGTGGTGCGGGCGTTCCAGCGCTGGTTGACCGCAACGACGACGGATGCCGCGGCGAAGGCCAGGAAGAAGAAGCCGTGCAGCGCCCCGCCGATGCTGACCCCGACGTCGGTGACGACGAAGACGTATTTGAGCAGCATGCCGACGATGAGCAGCGTCCAGGTGATCGTCTCGGCGAGGGCGAGCGCACGGAACAGGGCGCGGGGTGTCATAGGAAATCCTTGGAGTCGATGGCGTAGGTGAGTTCGTCGACCAGCTCGCCCTTGAACGGCCGGTCGTGGGCGACCGAGTCGAGGGTCATGCCCAATTTCTCGAGCAGACCCGCGGATGCGGCGTTCCGGGCGTCGAGCGTCGCGGTGACGCGGCGCAGGCCGAACTCGGCGAAGCCGAGCGACAGCATGCGGTGGGCCGCCTCGAACGCGTAGCCCCGTCGCTGGAACGCGGCGTTCAGCGCATACCCGAGCTCGCCCTCGCCGCCCTCGGCGTCGGCGCACTTGAGCAGCACCTCGCCGATCACCTGGCCGGTCTCGGCCAGCTCGATCGCGAGCACGAGCCACTGGCCCTCGGCGTCGACGCGGCCCTGCGCGACCTTTGCCAGCAGGGCGAACCGGGTCTCGTCTTCGGAACGCACCGGCCAAGGGATGTAGCGCACGACGTCGGGATCGGAGTGGAACTGCAGCAGGTCGCCGAGGTCTTCGGGGGTGTGCGGGCGCAGCAGCAGCCGCGGGGTGCGGATGGGGTAGACCGGGGTCCAGGGGAGGGCCATGGGCTAGACGGAGGCGAGTGCTCGGATCGCGCTCGTGAAGATGGCGAGGCCGTCGACGCCGGAGCGCATGGCGGCAGCGGTGTCGGGACCGAAGCCCGCTTCGACCGCGTGCTCCGGGTGCGGCATAAGCCCCACGACGTTGCCGCGCTCGTTGGTGATGCCCGCGATGTCGTTGATCGAGCCGTTGGGGTTCACGCCGAGGTAGCGGAAGACGACCTGGCCCTCGCCCTCGAGGCGGTTGATCGTGTCGGCGTCGGCGATGAACCCGCCCTCGCCGTTCTTGAGCGGGATGGTGATCTCGGCGTTCGCCGCGAAATCGCCCGTCCACGCGGTCGACGTGTTCTCGACGCGGAGGCCCTGGTCGCGGCAGATGAAATTGCCGTGGTCGTTGCGGATGAGTCCGCCCGCGAGCAGGTGCGCCTCGGCGAGCATCTGAAAGCCGTTGCAGATTCCGAGCACCGGCATTCCCGAGTTCGCGGCGTCGATGACCTCGGCCATGATCGGCGAGTGCGCGGCGATGGCGCCGCAGCGCAGGTAGTCGCCGTAGCTGAAGCCACCCGGCAGTACGAGGGCGTCGACGCCGTGAAGGTCGTGGTCGCCGTGCCAGAGCGCGACGGGCTCGGCGCCGGCGAGACGCACGGCGCGCTGGGCGTCGCGGTCGTCGAGCGATCCGGGGAAGGTGATGACGCCGATGCGCATCAGGCCGCGGTCCCTGCGCCGTCGAGCACCGTGATGCTCACCACGTCTTCGATCACCGAGTTGGAGAACATCTCGTCGGCGTAGGTCTGCACCTCGGCGAGCAGCGCGTCGGTCACCTCGTCGACGGTGAGCTCGAAGCGCTTGCCGATGCGCACCTCGGAGATGGTGGTGTTTCCCAGACGGTGCAGGGCGCCGGTGACGGCTTTTCCCTGGGGATCGAGCAGAACGGCCTTGGGCATGACCTCGACGACGATTGTGGGCACCAGTAACTCCAAGGATCTCGCGCGTGGGTTGACGGTACGAGTCTAGCCGAGGGTGATGGTGTGGGTCGCGGCGTGCGCGCTGGCCTCGACGAGCTCTGCGTTGCGTTCGTCGGTTCCGAGAGCCCAGGCGCGGGCATCCGCGGGGCTCTTGCCGAACCTCACGTGCCTCGTGACGAGACGGGAGAGGCGGATGTCACGGTCGACCCCCACGAAGAAGGTCGCGTCGAGAAGCGGTGCGACCCGCTCCCAGCCGCCGTCGCCGAGCAGCAGGTAGTTGCCCTCGACGATGACCATCGGAAACTCAGGAGCTATCGCGATCGCACCGGGCACGGGCTCCTCGATCTCGCGGTCGAAGCCGGGGGCGCGCACCGTAACTCCTGAGTTTCCGAAGGCGGGGCGCAGGGCCGCGAGCACGGCGGTGAAGCCGTCGACGTCGAAGGTGTCGGGCGCGCCCATGCGGTCGCGGCGCCCGAGCTCGACCAGCATGCGCTGCGGCAGGTGAAACCCGTCCATCGGCAGCAGCGCCGCACCGGGCAGCAGGGCCACCAGCTGCTCGGCGATCGTCGACTTGCCGGCGCCGGGCGAGCCCGCGATGCCGACAACGATGCGGCCCGGGTTCGGCAGCGCGGCGATGAGCGCGGCCGTCTCGCCGACCGAGCGCAGAGTGCTCACAGCTGACCGGCGGCGATGGCGTCGGCGACGGCGAAGTCGCTCCAGTCGCGGTAGCCGATCGCGCTCGGGTGAAACAGGTCGCTCGCGAAGAACCCGTCGGTATAGGGCGGCGGAGGCGGCGACATGTGCGCCCCGGCCGTGCGGGCCACGATCGACCGCGCCTGGGACTCGAGGCTCTGCGAGTGCAGGTAGAGGTTGAACCGCAGCGGATTCGGCAGCAGCACAAAGCGGAAGAACGCCGGCAGCGACGACATCAGGATGGTCGCCTCGGGGCTGGCCGCACGCAGGCGGGAGAGCAGCGAGCGGATGTCGCGGCCGAACGCCGCGCGCGACCTGAGGGTGAGCGCGTCGTTCGCGCCGACCGTGAGGAAGACGATGTCGTAGCTCTCGGCGGTCGCGGCGTCGATGAACTTCTCGAGCAGATCGCGTGCCGTGGCGCCGTTCGCGCCCATCGCTGTCCACTCGACGCCGCGGCCCGAGTGCGCGGAGATCGACCGGGCGAGGTTGCCCGGCAGCGCGTCGGCCTGCGAGTCGACTCCCACACCGGCCGCGGTCGAGTCGCCGAGAACCAGCAGCCTGAGCGGGGTCGGCCCGGGCTCCACGCCAGTCCAGGGGCTCGCAGCATCCGCGAGTCTGGGCGTGTCGCGGCGCAGCCGGCGGCCCTGCACGATCAGCACCGGCGCGACCGGCACCATGGCCAGTCGGCTGAGTCTCTCGAGAGCGGGCACCGCTCAATGCTAGGTGCCTCGGTAAACTCGGCGCATGGATACCGCAGGCCTCACCGACTTTCTCGAGCAGCAGGACTTCTCAGGAGTCGTGCTCATCCGCAAGGGACGCACGACCGTGTTCGAGTCGGCGACGGGTCTCGCGAGCCGGCGCTGGAACGCCCCGATCACCATGGACACCCGCTTCGACACCGCCTCGATCACGAAGCTGTTCACGAGCGTGGCCGTGCTGCAGCAGGTCGCGGCGGGCAACCTCGACCTCGAGACATCCATTCACCACTACGTCGACCTCCAGGGCACACGCATCCCGATCGAAGTGAACCTGCTGCATCTGCTCACCCACACGAGCGGTCTTGCGGATGACGCGGACGAAGAAGACGGCGATGACTACGCCGCGTTCTGGGCGTCGCTGCCCGTGCAGACCTTCCTCGAGACGAAGGACTTTCTGCCCCTGTTCGTCGACAAGGAGCCGCTGGCCGACCCGGGTGACGAGGTCGCGTTCATCAACGTGGGCTACATCCTCGCCGGGATGGCGCTCGAGCAGGTGACGGGTGTTCCCTACCGCCAGTACATCTTCGACGAGGTGTTCACGCCCGCCGGCATGACCGACTCGGGCTTCTACGACCGGCGCGAGGCCGCGCCGCGCGTCGCCGAGGGCTGGGACAAGAACGCGGCGGGGGAGTGGGTCAGCAACGAGCTCGCCTACCCGCCCATCGGCTCGCCCGACGGCGGCGCGCACTCGACCGCCGCGGATCTCGTGAAGTTCTTCGAGGCCGTGCGCGGCGGCGTGCTGCTCAACAAGGAGTACACCGAGGAGTTTCTGCTGCCGCAGGTCGAACTCGACGAGGAGACCGCCTACGGGTTCGGTCTCGAGTTCGACCTCGACGAAGACGGCGCGGTGCGCTCGTACTTCCAAGACGGCATCAACGCGGGGGCGAGCGGAATCCTGCGGCACTACGTCGACGAGAACCTCGACGTGGTTGTGCTCTCGAACTCCGAAGACGGCGCGTGGGACGTCATCACCGAGATCGACGACCGCGTCTAGCGGTCGGTCAGATCGAGATCGAGAAGCCGCCGTCGCTCGTGAGCAGCTGGCCGGTGACCCAGCGGCCCTTCTCTGAGACGAGGAACGCGACGAGGTTGCCGGTGTCGGCGGGCGTTCCGAGACGGCCGGTGGGCTGCATCGCGGTGAGCGTCGCACGCACGTCGTCGGTCATCCAGCCGGTGTCGATCGGCCCGGGGTTGAGCACGTTCGCCGAGATGCCGAGGGGCGCGAGCTCCTTCGCCGCCGCGATCACGATGCGGTCGAGCGCGCCCTTGCTCGCGCCGTAGGGCAGGTTGCCGGCGGTGTGGTCGCTGGTGAGCGCCACGATCGCGCCGCCCGAGCGGGCCTGCCGCGCGAAGTCGGCGATGAGAATCCAGCTCGCGCGGGTGTTGATCGCGAAATGCTTGTCGAACTGCTCGAGCGGGGTGTCGAGAATCCCGGAGTCGATGTCCCAGGCATGGCTGAGCACGAGGGCGTCGATGAGGCCGAGCGCGTCGACGGCTGTCGAGATGACGGATGCCGCGGCATCCGCCCGCTCGAGATCCACGGGAATCGCCGCCACACGGGCACCGCTCGCCTCGAGTTCGGCGACGAGCTCGTCGAGCCCGTGCGCCGCGGCGCTGCCGAAGATGCCTTCGTCGGCGGGGGTCCAGTAGCTCAGCGCGAGATCCCAGCCGTCGTTCGCGAGGGCCCGGGCGATTCCGGCGCCGATGCCGACGGTGCGGCCGACCCCGGTGATGAGGGCCACGGGTCTGGTCATGCCGCGGCGACCGATCGGTTGTGGGCGCGTGTGACCACGAGCGGCAGCGCGATGGCGAAGAGCACGAAGAACACCGACCAGTATCCGAACTGCGGCTGCACGAACTGGATGGCGAAGATCGCGGCACCCGCCCCGGCGGCCCGCAGCAGGATGGCGCCGAGCGGGCTGTGCGTCGGGCGGGCCGAGTAGGGCAGGCGCTCGCCGGGGTTCGCCGCCGAGAACCAGATCGCCGAAGCCAGTCCGAGCGCGAGAGCGAGCGCCAGAACGCCGAAACCGATGAGGAACGTCATGGGTCGAGTCTGACAGATGCCAGCGAACGCGGGCCCGGTCAGGCGCCCGTGCTCACCGTGATCAGGTTGTTCCACGGGTCGTCGAAGCTCACGGCGCGGCCGTCGTCGCGAACCTGGTGTCCGAAGTGGGTGAGGCGCTCGCTCAGGCGCCCGAGGTCGTCCATCGCCGGCACCCGGATATCGACCTGCGCGAGTCCGAGGGCGAGCTGGCGGGGGCCGGCGCCCTTCGAGTTCCAGGTGTTCATCGCCATGTGGTGGTGGTAGCCGCCGGCGCTCACGAAGAGGGCGCTGTCGCCGTACATCGTGGTGGCCTCGAAGCCGAGCCGGTTCACGTAGAACTCGCGTGCGGTCTCGACGTCTCCGACCTGGAGGTGGACGTGGCCGACCTGAGCGCCGCCGATGATGGGCTGCAACACCGCCTGCTCGGTGAGGTTCTCCTGCAGGAACGCGTTCGGGTCGAGGTAGAGGGTCGACATCTCGATGCTGCCGTGCGTCCAGCTCCAGTCGCTGCGGGCGCGGTCCCAGTAGAGCTCGACGCCGTTGTTCTCGGGGTCGTTGAAGTAGAAGGCCTTGCTCACGAGGTGGTCGGAGCTGCCGGTGAACGTGTTCGGGTACTTCTGTGCGACCGAATAGACGGATGCCGCCAGGGCCTCCTCGGTCTCGAACAGAATGGCGGTGTGAAACAGCCCGGCGTCGCGGGGGCTCGCGTTCCTGAGCTCCGGTGCGTGCTGGAGGATCATCACGGGCGTCGTTGCGCGCCCGAGCACGGCGACGTCGCCGTCGGCGCTCAGCACCTCGAGCGCGATCGCGTCGCGGTAGTACGTGGTCATCGCGTCGAGATCGGCGACCCGGAGGGTCACAGCGCCCATCGACGTGTCTGCCGCGAGAAGGTTCGGGTTGCCGGTCATGAGTGCCGCCTTTCAGTCACCACTCTACAACTTAGTTGATGCTACAACTATTCCCCTGAAAAAGTGGCGATGGCCCGCCGTTCTGGGCGACGGACCATCGCCACCCAGTGATTCGGAGCCCTGCGGCAATCGGATTGGTCGACTTTCGACGCTCGATTATTCGCAGCCCTCGCACACGACGTCGGCAGCGGGGTCGTGCGCGACCAGCACTCTCTCGAAGCAGACCGAGTCGTCGGAGTCGGCGTAGTAGCCGAAGTTCGGGATGCGCGTGTAGCCCTCGCGCGTGTAGAACCGGATCGCGTCGGGCTGCAGCAGCCCGGTCTCGAGCACGAGCCGCGACCAGCCGGCCTCGTGGCCGAACTGCTCGAGCCGCCGCAGGAGCGCGGTCGAGACGCCGGATCCGCGGTGGTCGGGGTGAACGAACATCCGCTTGATCTCTGCGTGTTCGGAGTCGAGCAGTCGTAGCCCGCCGCAGCCGAGCGGGGTGCCGTCGTCGTCGAAGGCGACGAAGAACGCGGTGACGTCGAGCCCCGTGGGCGCGGGGCCGGGTTCGCTCGGCCCGCCGTAGCGACTCTCGATCTCGGCCCGCTGGGCGGCGCGCAGTTCGACGCTCGCGGGGTCGTCCCACTCGACGAGTCGGATCTGCACGGTCACTCGCCCGTCAGTCGCTCGATCAGCTCACGATAGCGGGCGGCGGTCTGCTCGACGATCTCCGGGGGCAGCGCGGGCGGCGTCCCGGCCTGGTCCCAGTTGGCCTTGAGCCAGTTGCGTACGATCTGCTTGTCGAAGCTGGCGGTGCGGTCGCCGGTCTCGTAGAGCGCGGCGTCCCAGAAGCGGCTGCTGTCAGAGGTGAGCACCTCGTCGCCGAGGGTCAGCTCGCCCGTCTGCGGGTGGGCGCCGAACTCGAATTTGGTGTCGGCGAGGATGATGCCGCGGCTCTCGGCGATCGCGGATGCGCGGCTGAAGATGTCGAGGCTCGCGTCACGCAGGGCGGATGCGACCTTGGCTCCGACGAGCTCGATGGTTCGCTCGTAGGAGATATTCTCGTCGTGCTCCCCGAGCGGGGCCTTCCACGCGGGGGTGTAGATCGGCTCGGGCAGGCGGTCGCCGTCGCTGAGCCCGGCGGGCAGGGCGATGCCGCACACGCTCTGCGTGGCCTGGTACTCGAGCCAGCCGCTGCCGCTCAGGTAGCCGCGAACGACGCACTCGACCGGGTACATGTCGAGGGTGACGGCGAGCATGGCGCGTTTCGCGACGGCCTCGGGCACCCCGGTCCCTGAGCCCACTCCGGTCCCTGAGCCGGTCGAAGGGCCTGAGCCCTCTCCGGTCCCTGAGCCCGTCGAAGGGCTCGAAGCCACCAGATGGTTCGCGACCCCGTCGAGCTGTGCGAACCACCACTTGCTCAGCGTCGTCAGCAGTTCGCCCTTGCCGGGGATGCCGGGCTCGAGCACGTGGTCGAACGCGCTCACGCGGTCGCTCGCCACCATCAGAACCTGCCCGGGGTGCTCGGGCGAGCTGTAGAGATCGCGCACCTTGCCCGAATACTCGAGGGTCCAACCGGTCAGAGCTGCGGCATCCGTCATGCCCCCATTATTCCGCACCGTCCCCGGCCCGCTCTCCCGCGCATTCTTCCCAAGCGTGTTCTGCCAAATGAAGGAGATTTCTGGCATGACGCCGCGCGATCCGCGTGAACGTGTGACGCGAGGGAGATATCTCCTTCATTTGGCAGCGCGGCACCCGACTGGCGGGAGCCGGTTCGCGCTAGTGGGCGACGCGCTCCGCGATGTCGGTGCGGTAGTGGCTTCCCTCGAGGTGGATGAGGTCGAGCGCGCGGTAGGCGCGGGCGCGGGCCTCGACGAAGTCGGACCCGGTCGCGACGACGCTCAGCACACGGCCGCCGGTCGCAATGAACTTGCCGTCGAGCACCGCGGTCGCCGCGTGGGTGATGTGCACACCCTCGATTGCGGATGCCGCGTCGAGGCCGGTGATCTCGCGCCCGGTGATGGGCGCCTCGGGATACCCCTCGCTCGCGAGCACCACGGTCACAGCCACGTCGTCGGAGAACTTCGGGTACGGCAGCCGGCCGAGCCCGCCAGTCGCCGCGGCGTACAGCAAACCGCTCAGGGGGGTTACCAGTCGGGGCAGCACGACCTGCGTCTCCGGGTCGCCGAAACGGGCGTTGAACTCGATGACGCGGGTGCCGCTCTTGGTGAGGATGAGGCCGCAGTACAGCAGCCCGACGAAGGGGGTCTGCTCGGCGGCGAGCTGGCGGATCGTCGGCAGTGCGACGGCCTGGATGACGTCGTCGACGAACTCCTCGGTGAGCCAGGGCAGCGGCGAGTATGCGCCCATGCCGCCGGTGTTCGGTCCGTCGTCGTGGTCGTAGGCGCGCTTGTAGTCCTGCGCGGGCTCGAGCGGCACGACGCTCTCGCCGTCGCTGAGCAGGAACAGCGACACCTCCTGGCCGGCGAGAAACTCCTCGACGAGCACGTCACCGTGCTGCAGCCAGTAGTGGGCGTGCTCGATGGCGGCGGAGCGGTCGGGCGTGACGAGCACGCCCTTGCCCGCGGCGAGGCCGTCGGCCTTGATGACGTAGGGGGCGCCGTATTCGTCGATCGCGGCGACCGCCTCGTCGTTGGTCGACGCCCGGGCGGCCCGGCCGGTGGGAACGCCGGCCGCATCCATGATCCGCTTGGCGAAGGTCTTGCTGCCCTCGAGGGCGGCGGCGGCCTTGTTCGGGCCGAAGACGGGGATTCCGGCGGCGCGGAGCTTGTCGGCGACGCCGGAGACGAGCGGGGCCTCGGGGCCGATGACAACGAGTTCGATCTCGTTGTCGCGAGCGTAGTCACGCACGATAGAGCCGTTGGTGGGGTCGAGGGCGACCACCTCGACATCGGCCGCGATGCCCGCGTTGCCGGGCGCGGCGGTGATTTCGTGACCCGCATCCTCCCTCAGTAGGGACGAGATGATGGCGTGCTCACGCGCGCCGGAGCCGAGAACTAGGATTCGCACCCGCCCAGCGTACCGGTCGAACCCGGTAACAAAAATGAAGGACATCGGCCCGCTTTCGGCCGCAAACGGGGTTTCGCGCCCGATAGCGCGCCGATGTCCTTCGTTTTGGGAAGATGCGCGCGGGCCGGGCGGCTAGCGTGGGGGGATGGCCAGGGCACGCATCGATTCGGGGACGGGCGCGACCGCGGTGCGCACGGCGGTCGCGGGCGGCGATGTTTCACGTGACACATTGGCGACGGCGGTGCGTTTCCTGCTGCAGGTGCTGGCCGAGCGCGCCGAGGGCAACACGGTCGAGGTGCGCGTTCCGCCGTTCGGAGCCGTGCAGTGCATCGAGGGGCCGCGGCACACCCGAGGAACGCCGCCCAATGTGGTCGAGACGGATGCCACGACGTGGCTCGCTCTCGCTACCGGGTCGCTCGTCTGGGCCGACGCGCTCGCCGAGGGCAGGGTGCACGCCTCGGGGCAGCGCGCCGACCTCAGCGACTACCTCCCGGTTATGGCTGCGACAATGGGTACATGAGCACAACCCCCAGCGACGATCAGGATGCCGCGAACGAGACCGAGGTGCGCATCCGACGCGCCCCCAAGTACTCCGCGTTCATCATCGTCGGCGGCGGTATCGGGGCGATCATCACGTTCATCCTCACCGCGATCTTCCCCGTCGACCCCCTCGTCGGCTTCGGTGCCCTCTTCGGATACTTCGCGCTCTACGGCGTGACCGCGGGCGTGCTGGTCGGCGCACTGCTGGCGCTGCTGCTCGACCGCATCGGGCTGCGCCGCTCCCGCCCCGCGACGGCCGTCACGGCGCCGTCGGACGACAGCGAGCCCACTGTCTACGTGACCGACGAGCCCACGACGGCCGGCGAACCCGCCGACGCGCCTGCCCCAGCCGCCCCGGCCCCGGCCGCCCCGCCCGCGGACGGCACGGTCGCAGACGCAGCGGTCGCTGAACCCGTCGACGCGCCTGCCCCCGAAACACCACCGGCCACCACCGACGGTTCCACCCCCGACCCTCGTCCGTAGCCGCGCTCTCCTGTGTGCAAAACGCAGGAGAATTCGCGTTGAGCCACAGGTTCGCGCGGATCGAGGGGCCTCCCGTGCCAAATCTCCTGCATTTTGCACGGTGAGCCCGACCCAGTGACCCCGCCCCGTAGCCCCCCGGTGACCCGTCGCGTTCGGACCGGGCCCGGCGCGGGGCTCCCGGCCGAATACGCCGGCCCGAAGCATCCGCGAGCCTGATCCGCGCGCCGACTTCCGCAAACGAAGGAGATCTTGGGCAAAAAAGCCGCGCATCGGCGCCGACGTGTGCCTCGCCCCCGAGATCTCCTTCATTTTGCAGAAAGCACCCGGGCGACGCGCGAAGCGACTGCACGCGCGACCAGCCGCGCACCTAGAGCAGGATTGACACCAGGCCGGCGGCGCACGCGAGCGTTCCGACCACGGCGATGAGCGCGAAGCCGTGGTGCGGCGCGACGCCCGCGAACGAGCGTCGGGCGGCGAAGAGCACGATCGCCGCGGCACCCACGAGCAGCAGAGCGCCGAGCACCGCGAGCATCGGCTGATCGGCGACAAAGCCGGAGCGCACGAGCAATAGCGCCACGACGATCACCGAGAGGGCGGTGCGGTTCCACGAGAGCGCCGTGCGCTCCCGCTGCAGACCGGGGTCGGCAGGCGGGGCTGTCACCCCAGCACCACCAACACCACCACGAGCGCGGCGACGCCGATGAGCAGCACAGAGCCCAGCACCGGCAGCAGCGAGCCGTGCGGCAGCGGTCGATCGTGCCGCATCGCGATCTCGTTGGCCCGCCAGCGCAGGTAGGCGAGTACGCACACGGCGCCCGCCACCACGGTGAGAGCGATCGCGATGGCCTTCACGAACGGCGAGTCGACGAACTGGTCGAGCACGACGCCGCCCGCAAGCAACGCGAGGGCCGTGCGCAGCCAGGCGAGAAATGTGCGCTCGTTGGCGAGCGAGAACCGGTAGTCGGGTTCGTGACCTTCCTCGCGCCATTTCGCAGCCATGGTCAGCTCAGCTGGTTCGCTTCGACCCAGGCGAGGTACTCGGGGCTCACCGTGCCGGTGACGTAGTCGCCGGTGAAGCAGCTCATCTCGAGAGCCGTGACATCCGACCCCTCCAGAATCGCGGCCTGCATGTCTGCGACTTCCTGGTAGATCAGGTAGTCGGCGCCGAGCTCGGTCGCGATCTCGGGGATGCGGCGTCCGTGGGCGACGAGCTCCTGACGTGACGGCATGTTGATGCCGTACACGTGCGGAAAACGAACGGGCGGGGCGGCCGACGTGAACGTGACCTTGTTGGCGCCGGCGTCGCGGGCCATCTGCACGATCTCCTTCGAGGTCGTTCCGCGCACGATCGAGTCGTCGACGATGAGGATGTTCTTGCCGCGAAACTCGCTGCCCATCGCGTTGAGCTTCTGCTTCACGCTCTTCTTGCGCTCTTCTTGGCCCGGCATGATGAAGGTGCGGCCCACGTAGCGGTTCTTGTAGAAGCCCTCGCGGTACTCGATGCCGAGCTTCTGCGCGACCTGCATCGCGGCCGGCCGCGACGAGTCGGGGATCGGCATAACGACGTCGATGTCGCCCATCGGCGTGTACTGGGCGATCGTGTCGGCGAGGCGGTCGCCGAGGCGCAGCCGCGCGTCGTAGACCGAGATGCCGTTCATGATCGAGTCGGGGCGGGCGAGGTAGACGTACTCGAACGAGCACGGAACCAGCCGCGGGTTCGGCGCGCACTGCTTCGAGAACATCTCGCCGCCGCGGGTGATGAACACCGCTTCGCCGGGCGCGACGTCGCGAACGACCTCGTATCCGCCGCTTTCGAGAACGAGAGACTCGGATGCCACGATCCATTCGTCGCCCACAAGGCCGGCCGAGCGCTTGCCCAGAATCAGCGGGCGGATGCCGAACGGGTCGCGAAACGCGAGCAGTCCGTGGCCGGCGATCAGCGCGATCGCCGCGTAGGAGCCCTCGACGCGCTCGTGCACACGCGACACCGCGTTGAACACCTGCTCGGGGTCGAGGTCTGCGCCGGAGACCTGCGCCTGCAGTTCGTGCGCGAGAACGTTGACCAGCAGCTCGGTGTCGCTGGTCGTGTTGAGGTGGCGGCGGTCGACGTCGAACAGCTCGCGCGTGAGTTCGCGCGTGTTGGTGAGGTTGCCGTTGTGGATGAGCGTGATGCCGTAGGGCGCGTTCACGTAGAACGGCTGGGCTTCCTGCTCGTTGGCTGCGTTGCCCTTGGTCGCGTAGCGAACGTGGCCGATGCCCATGTTGCCGAGCAGGCCACGCATGTCGCGCGTGCGGTACGCCTCGCGCACCTGGCCCTTGGCCTTGGTGCTGTAGAAGGTACTGCCGTCGGCCGTCGAGATGCCCGTCGAGTCTTGGCCGCGGTGCTGCAGAAGCAGCAGGGCGTCGTAGACCTGTTGGTTAGCCGGCTGGGAGGAAACGATGCCAACAATGCCGCACATGCGGAATGAGCTCCAGACCGTAGAGTTGGGGGAATACACACAGTCTTTCACGTTGCGGATGGGATCTCTGGCATGAGTAACAAGTACGCGGAGGCCGGGGTCGACACCGCAGCCGGTGACCTGGCCGTCGAGCTCATGAAGTCCGCGGTGTCCGCGACGCACGGCCCCTCCGTGGTCGGGGGTTTTGGTGGTTTCGCCGGGCTGTTCGACGTCTCCTTCCTCAAGAACTACGAGCGTCCGCTGCTCGCGACATCCACTGACGGAGTCGGCACGAAAGTCGCGATCGCGCAGGCGCTCGACAAGCACGACACCATCGGACAGGACCTCGTGGGCATGGTCGTCGACGACATCGTCGTGGTCGGGGCCCGCCCGTTGTTCATGACCGACTACATCGCGTGCGGCCGTGTTGTGCCCGCCCGCATCGCCGACATCGTCAAGGGCATCGCCCTCGCGTGCTCCGAGACCGGCACCGCGCTCGTCGGCGGCGAGACCGCCGAGCACCCCGGCCTCCTCGGCCCCGACGACTACGACGTGGCCGGTGCGGCCGTCGGCGTCGTCGAGGCAGACAAGGCGCTCGGCCCCGAGCGCGTGGTCGACGGCGACGTGGTCGTCGCGATCGCGTCATCCGGCCTGCACAGCAACGGTTTCTCGCTCGTCCGCCACATTCTCAGCCAGGCGGGCGTCGGCTACACCGACAGTTCGAACGACCTCGGAGTCTGGGGCGAGGCGCTGCTCGTGCCGACCCGTCTCTACACGACCCCGCTGCTCGGCGTGATCGACGAGCTTCCCGGCGCGATCCACTCGCTCAGCCACGTGACCGGGGGCGGCATCGCCGCGAACCTCGCACGTGTGCTGCCGATCGGCTCGTGGGTCGACCTCGAGCGTGCGACCTGGTCGCCCGACCCCGTGTTCCGCGTGCTCGCCGACCTCGGGTCGATGACGCTCGAGGAGACCGAGGGAACCTGGAACCTGGGCATCGGCATGTTCGCCGTCGTCGCCGCGGATGCTTCAGCCGCGGTCATCGCGTCGATCGAGTCTGCGGGCATTCCGGCCTGGGAGGCCGGACGGGTCAGCGTCGAAGAGCGTTCGCTCGCCGGATTCGAACAGGGCGCCAAGGGAGTCAACGGCGGGGCCGTGCGGCTGTCGGGGTCGTACCGGGCCTAACGGCCGCTGAGCCTGTCGAAGCGTCCGCACCGCACACGGCGGGCGCGCTTCGACAGGCTCAGCGAACGAGCGGGTTACGCGCTCTTGTTGCGTGCGTCGTCGTCTTCGGCCTGGTAGCTGCCGGGAACGTATTCGTCGTCTTCGTCGTCGTCTTCGTCGATGTCATCCGACGGAGCACCGGAGCCGGCGACGTATTCGGGCCATGCCGCGAGGTCCTCGTCGAGTCGAGGATCTCCGGGCTCGCCGGAAGTGCCGAGCTCTTTTTGGAGAGCTCCGTAGTTGGTGTCAGGACTGAAGTACTTCAGGTCTCGTGCGACCTTGGTGTGCTTCGCCTTTTGACGGCCTCGCCCCATGCGTAGACCCCCTCATGAATCAGTCCGAAGGGAACCTTGAGGGTTCCGGGAATTTGCGAACAGCGATCTAACGAAAAGTAGTGTGCAGTTTAGCACGCAGGGTCAGCGGGTAACGTTGTGACGTGACCTCTGACAGCACCGACACATCCGTTGTCGTTATCGGTGGTGGCCAGGCGGGACTCTCCGTCTCCTACTACCTGAAGCGACTTGGTCTCGACCCCGGAAACGAATTCGTGGTGCTCGATCGTGGCCCGGGCTCGGGCGGCGCCTGGCAATTCCGCTGGGACGCGCTGCGAATCGGTTCGGCACACCGCATCAACGACCTCCCCGGTCTCGACGCGTTGGGTCTGAGCTTCGAGAACGCCGACCGCACTCTGCCCGCGAAAGACGTCGTCGCCGACTACTACGCGCAGTACGAGGCCTTCTACGAGTTCCAGGTCGTGCGCCCCGCCGCGGTGACGCGGGTCGAGAACGCCGGCGACCGCATGATCGTCACCTTCAACGACGGTCAGGGCGAGCAGACGGTGTCGACCGACGTCGTCATCAACGCCACCGGAACCTGGGGGTCTCCCTTCATCCCCTGGTACCCGGGTCGTGACAGCTTCGCGGGTCGCCACGTGCACACCGCCGAATATGTGGATGCCGCGGACTACGCGGGCAAAAAGGTGGTCGTCGTCGGCGGGGGGACCTCCGCGATCGGCTTCCTGCTCGAGCTCGAGTCGGTGGCGGCCGCGACGACCTGGGTCAGCCGTCGCCCGATCGAGTTTCTCGAAGACGGGGAGCTCAACCTCGAGGCCCGCGCGTCTGCGGTCGCCCTGCAGGACGAGGCCGCCCGCGCAGGCAAGGCGCTGCCGAGCATCGTGAGCGGCACGGGCGTTCCACGCACCCGCCGCATCCAGGCCGGCATCGACCGCGGTGTGCTCACCGCGCGTCCCATGTTCTCTGCGATCGAACCGGGCGGGGTGCGCTGGTCGAACGGCTCGTTCCAGGAGGCCGATGTGATCATCTGGTCGACGGGCTTCCGTCCCGAACTGCGCCACCTCTCGTCGCTCAAGCTGCGCGAGAAGGAGGGCGGCATCATCGTCGCCAACGGCACCTCGTGGAAGGAGCCGCGCATCTTCTTCGCCGGCTACGGCCCGCAGGCGTCGACGATCGGCGCGAACCGTGCCGGCCGCACGGTGGCCCGCCAGGCGATCGCCACTCTGTCGCGTCTCAAGCGGCAGCAGCGTGAGGCAGAAGACGCACGACTGGCGTTCGAGGCCGCGCAGAACGGACAGCCCGCGCCGTTCGACTTCCTCTCCGACCTCCCGGCTCCCGAGCCGAAGAACGTGGCGACGGGGTACCCGGTGCCCCCCGAGGCCGCGCATAACGCCGTGGCCACGGCCGACGAACCGAGTGCGGTCGACCCGTCGACGCAGGACGACATCGACCTCAGCTGGATGCTCCCCAGCGCCGAGCCCGTGATGCCGCTCGAGTTTCTGCCCGACGCACCGCCCGCCGCCGCCGAGTACGGCGTCGCGGAGGCCGCGGCGCCCCGCCCCGCCGACGCACCCCCGGTCTACGTGGAGTTCGAACCCGCGCCCGAGGGCTACGCCGCCCCCGAGGCGGAGGCGGAGGTCGAGCCGAGTGCCGACGAGCCGAGTGCCGACGAGCCGAGTGCCGACGGCCCCGAGGCCGAGGTCGAAGAGGCGCCGGATGCGGCAGCCGACGCCGACGCCGAGGCAGCTCCCGAGGAAGGGCTCGAGCCGGTGGCCGAAGTCGAAACCGAGCCCGAGCCGATCGTCGAAACCGAGCCCGAGCCTGAATCTGAAGCCGTCGAGCCCGAGCCCGAGCCCGAGCCCGAATCCGTCGAGCCGGAGCCCGAGCCGACCGCCGAGCCCGAGCCCGAGCCCCAGCCCGAGCCGACCGTCGCGATCGAGCCGGAGCCGGAGCCGGAGCCGGAACCCGAGCCGACCGCCGTGATCGAGCCCGAGCCCGCCGCCGAGAGCGATCCCGAACCCCACTCGGCTCGCCCTGCCCAGGCGGCGCCCGAGCACGAGCAGCGTCCCGTGCGAAACTCGTTCGCCGACTCGGCGGTCTCGCTGGCCTCGGGCGCGCAGCCTGACGAGCCCAAGACCTACGTGTTCCAGCTCGACACCGAGCCCGACGACGACGATTTCGACGACAGCACTACCCCGCGCGAGTGGGTGCGGCCGATGGCGCGCGAGCTGCCCGACTTCGACGACCTGCTCAACCCGCGCGACGACTAGCGGCGCCCGCGCCCGCCCGGCGACTTGTCACCAGCGGGGGTAACTCCCGCCCGGATTGCCCCACTGGTGACAAGTCGGCGCCAACCGCGACGGGCAGTGGCGCCTGACCCCGCGCCCGCGTCGGCGACTTGTCACTAGACGGGGTATCTCCGGTCGGGATTGCCCCTCTGGTGACAAGTCGGCGCCGACCGCGACGGGCAGTGGCGCCGACGGCGCGACGGCCGGCACGCGATCACGGGGCTGCGAACACCGTCTCCCAGTCGTCGCGCATGCTGACGACGGTCCACCCGCGAGCGGCGGCCTCGGCGAGGGCGCGCTCCGACCCCCTGTCGTAGGCGAACTCGCGGTCGGCGTCGTCGTGCTGCACGACCAGCGCGAGCCCGGCGCCGTCTCCCGCGGCGAAGCGCAGCATCGGGATGTCGCCGTTGGCGTTGCCTCCCGCGATCAGTGGCCGCTTGCCCACGCGACTCCAGATGCGCACCGGCTTCTCCGGTCCGTCGTCGAGAAAGCCGAAGCTGTCGCCGTAGACGATGTCGCCCCCGGCCTCGCTCTCCCTCCACGACAGCCCGAGGCTCGATCCGATGACCCGGTCGGCAGACAGTCCGTATATCTCCGGTGCGAATGGCCGCATGAAGTCGCGGTCTCCGCCCGAGGCGATGTACACCGCGAACCCGTGGCGCTCGAGGTAGCGCACCAGCTCGAGCATGGGCGCATAGCTCAGTTCGCGAAACAGCCTGTGCAGCGCAGGGTTCTCTGTCGTGGCGAGAAAGGCCGTGACATCCGCGGCATATTCGTCGACGGTGACGCCCTTCATGTCGGCGACGATCGCCGCGACCACCGTGCGCACGTCGGTGTCGTCACCCGCGTAGTGGCGCTCGACCACGCCGCCCAGCCAGCGGAAGTCGCCGGCCAGCGCCGACGTGTAGGGCTCGTGCGCGGCGAGGCCCGGGTCGAGCGTCGCCGCGCGCACCCAGCGCTCGACGATGAAGTGCAGCTGCACGGGCATGGGGCGTTCGCACCAGAGGGTTCCGTCGTTGTCGAAGACCGCTATCCGGTCTGACGACGGCACGTCGGCGTCGTCGACGGCCGCGACGAACGAGAGGATGCGAGTGCGCGCGTCGCCGGCGCGCCAGGAGGGGAGTTCGGTGTGAGTGGGCATGCAGTCGACGATGCTGCACGCGGGCGGCGCCCTCATCACTCGCGGCGGGTGAGGCCGTGGCAGCCGCCGCGGCGGCGCGCCCGCGGATCAGCGCAGGGCGAGGTAGGCGAGCGCCGCGGCACCGATGCCCAGCAGCAGGTTCGCCCCGACGCTCGCGATCGCCGGCCGTGTGCGCCCCGACTGCACGAGCTGGATCGTCTCGACGCTGAACGTGCTGAAGGTCGTGAGGCCGCCGCAAAGGCCGGTGAGCAGGATGACCCGCAGGTCGTCACCGATCGCGGCCCGCTCGGCGAGCCCGAGAACTGCGCCGCCGATCGCCGACCCGACGACGTTCACGACCAGCACCGCCCACACGAAACGGGTGCCGAAGACGAGCGAGACGGCATACCGCACCACGGCGGCCCCGGCCCCGGTCGCCATGATCACGAGGGCGAGCAGCGGCGTCATTCGTTGACCCCGTCGATCGTCGGGGCGCCCGGAGCGCCGACCCGCCGCTGCCCGCCGCTCAATGCCCCGACCCGCAGCCCCGCCCACGCGGCGCCGAACCCGAGAACGACGGTCGTCGCCAGATAGCCGGCCACGAGCATCCACTCGTCTGCCGAGGCGAGCGCGACCAGCGACACCGCGAACGCCGAGTATGTGGTGAACGAGCCGAGCAGGCCGGGTCCGAGGCCCGCCTTCACCCAGCCGCGGGCGGTCGGCCAGTAGCGGGCCACGAGCACACCGAGCGCGAAGGCCCCGACGACGTTGATGGCCAGGGTGGACACGGGAAATCCGTCGTCGGCGTGCGGGATCGCCAGATCGAGCGCGAGGCGCAGGCCGGTGCCGGCCAGACCGCCCACGACGACCGCGAGCAGGGACAGCGCGTGGTCGCGGAGAAGTCTTCGCATCGAAGACCCGGTGTCGTAGGTCACGAGCCGCGAGCCTACTCTCCTCGTCGCCGGCGGCGGCGAATTCGTTTGGACCTAGACTTCAGCAATGGTCAGAGCGGGTGCGCGGCGGCGGGTGCGCTGGTGGTGGATCGCCCTCGCGATCGTCGCCGTGGTGCTCGTTCCGGTCGCGATCGTGGTGATCCCGATCCTGACGCACGTCGACCAGGGCGAGTCCGGCCAGGTCGCGCCCGTTCAGGAGTGGCCGACGAGCGTCACGGCCACGGGAGACGACTCCCGCACCCGCTCGTTCGACGTTCTCTCGCCCGAGCCGGGCGCATCCGTCGACACCTCGTCTCTGCGGGCGGGCGACCGCCTCGTCGTCAGCGGAACCGGCTATGACGGCGGCCGCGGCATCTACGTGGCGATCTGCAGGATTCCGGATGACCCGGGCACCAAGCCCGGGCCGTGCATCGGTGGCGTTCCCGAACAAGACGGCGCGGGCGAGGGCGTCGTCGGCGCCGTCGAGTACGCGCCCAGCAACTGGATCAACGACGACTGGGCGTGGAGGCTGTTCGGGGCACGCAGCTATGACGACGCGACGACGGGGACGTTCACCGCGTATCTCGAGGTGGGGGATCCGGTCTCGGAGGGGCTCGACTGCATGGTCGACGCCTGCGGGATCTTCACCCGCAACGACCACACGGCGCTCGCCGACCGCGGGCAAGACCTCTACGTGCCGGTGGCTTTCGCCGGTTGAGTAGGCCGCACGCGGCCGTATCGAAACCTAGGCCGCGACGGCCATCGCGTCGCGAAGGCTCGCGAGCCCGTCGCTGAGGCGCTCTTCGACGACGGTGACCTCGACGCCGAGGAGGTCTGCGACCTGCTCGTTGCTGAAGCCCGAGTAGTAGGCGAGATGGATCGACTGACGGAGCTCGGGAGACAGGGTCTCGAGGGCATCGGTCGAGTGATCGAGGTTGATGGTGGGGTTGAACATGGTGAAACAGACTTTTCGGTAAGACGTAAAGAAATGCAGCGCAACGTTGCGCGCAGACATTCAGCAGCGTGATTGATCGACCGAAATACTCGGTCGAATTGTTGTGGTTCCGGCCTTGGATATGGGCAGCGGAACAGTTCGCGAACGAACTCGGCGGATCGTGGTAAAGATCAACGCCTGACAAACACTAGTACACATGTACGACTTAAGCGAGGGGGCCGCGCCGGCCGGGCTCACGGGCCCGGCCGGCGTCGCACTACTTGAGCGACGCGGTCACCCGGGCGCGCAGGTCGTCGAGGCCGGAGGTGAGCACGGCCACCGTCTCGTCGGAGAGCTCGCCCCGCACGACTCTCTTGCGGAGCTCGGTGCGCAGCTGGTGCCGGAAGTCGTTGATCGCGAGCTCGGCGTTCGCGAGCGCGCCGCGGCTGTCGACCTGCACGGGCTTCGCGTCGGCGCGGATCGTGCGCCCGGCCTCCTTGGCCTCGGCCTTCGCGTCGCGCGCGGCCGTCGCGAGATCGGCGCGCAGCGACTTCATGGCCGAATTGACGGATGTCCGCACGTCGTCGGCGAGGCGGCGAACGGAGTCGGTGACGCCGTTCTCGATGCCGTCGAGCTCGCCCGCGCGGGCGGCGAGCTCTGCCCGCCCGGCGTCGGTGATCGCGTAGACGGTCTTGCGGCCGTCGACGGTCTTCGACACGAGGCCGTCTTCCTCGAGTTTCGCGAGGCGCGGGTAGATGGTGCCGGCGCTCGGAACGTAGGTTCCGCCGAAACGCTCCTCGAGCGCCTGGATCAGCTCGTAGCCGTGCATGGGCTCGTCGGCCAGCAGGCTCAGCAGGTAGAGACGCAGGTGGCCGTGGGCGAAGACGGGCGGGGTCATACCGACACCGCGTGCAGCACGTTGATGTTGCCCGAGACCGTGTTGGCCCTGAAGTCGAGCCAGTGTGCGTCGAGCGTGCCGTATTTGCCGGTGTACTGGCCGTGCACGCCCTTGATCTCGGAGTCGTCGAGCTGCAGCTTGCCGCCCACCGTGTTGATCTTGTACTGCACGGGCACGCCGGCCGCGAGACGGGTGGTGACCGCTCCGCTGACCGTGCTGATGCGCACCTCGTCGGGAATCCCGGTGATGTCGGTGAAGACGTCGCCGCTCACCGTCTCGGCGGTGAACACGGTCAGGTCGCCCGAAGCCGTGATGTCGCCGCTCACCGTGCGGGCGGAGACACGGCCGACGTGGTCGCTGACCGCGATCTCGCCGCTCACGCTGTTGATCTGCAGGGCGCCCGTGAGGCCGTCGATCACCAGGTCTCCGTTGACGGTCGAGAGCGAGGCATCCGTCGTCAGTCCGCTGATGAGGGCACTCGCGCTCACCACGCCGAAGTTGAGCGCGATGTCGCGCGGAACCATGATGCTCACGTCGGCCTTCGCGCTGCCGCGGAAGCTGGAGAACACTTCGATGAAGTTGTCCCAGCTGAGCTGGGGGTGGTCGATCTCGAGTGTGTCGCCGTCGATCGAGACCTTGAGCTCCTTGCCGCTCACCGAGTGCACCTCGATGCGGGCGCCCGGTTCGTCGTGCCCGACGATGTCGACCTTGCCCGCGATGAGGCTGACCTTGAGCCTGCGCACCTGCTCGACGTCGATCACTTTCGCGCCGTCGATGAGCCATTTCTCCAATGCCATCGGATTCTCCCTTGTTCTGTGTGCTGCTGTGGCGTGTGTGCCGGCCTCGTGGCCGACTCGCGTTATATCGCGTCTGTTGGGAAACACGTTATATCGCGTTTCGACCGGAGCGCAAGGGGCTGTCGGCGGGCTCACAGGCGCGCCGGGCTGCGCTGGCCGCTGATCTGCGCCATTGGGGGCAGTCCACGCGCAAATCTGCCCCATTCGGCGCAGATCGATGTGCGCCCACGCGGTTGACATTGACGCAGCGTCAACCTCTACGGTGAAAAGCGACCCGAAAGGAGGGCGACCATGGACTGGTCAATTCAAGACATCGCGCGGCTGGCCGGCACCACGAGCCGCACTCTGCGGCACTACGGCGAGATCGGCCTGCTCGAGCCGAGTCGCATCGGCGGCAACGGCTACCGGTACTACGACGCCGACGCGCTCGTGCGGCTGCAGCGCATCCTGATGTTGCGGGAGCTCGGCCTCGGCCTTCCCGCGATCGCCGAGGTGCTGCACGGCCAGCGCGACGACGCCGCCGCGCTGCTCGCGCACCTGCACTGGCTGCAGTCGGAGCAGCAACGCATCGCCGAGCAGACGGCGAGTGTCGAGACGACGATTCGAAAACTGGAGGGAGGTGAACAACTCATGGCAGAAGAGATGCTGAACGGCTTCGACCACACGCAGTACAAGCAGGAGGTCGAGGAACGCTGGGGCAAGGACGCCTACGCCGCGAGCGACACGTGGTGGCGCTCGCAGACGGCGGAGCAGAAGGCGCGGTGGCAGGCCGAGTCGACGAAGCTCGGCAAGGACTGGGCGGATGCCTCGGCTCAGGCCCTCGACCCCGCGGGCGAGGCGGCCCAAGACCTGGCCCGCCGCCAGTTCGAGTGGCTGTCGGCGATCCCCGGCACTCCCGGCTACCCCGAGGGTGCGACGAAGGAGTACTTCGTGGGGCTCGGCGAGATGTACGTGGCCGACGAGCGCTTCGCGGCGAACTACGGCGGCGGGGCGGGTGCGGCGTTCGTGCGCGACGCGATGGCGGTCTACGCGCAACGCAACCTGTAGCGCGACTCGGCCGTTCGGCCGGAGGTCGGTCATACTTGTGGCTGATTTTCGGCTGAATGGGCCGTTTCGCTCAGGATCGGTCGATACTCTGCCGTGTGACCAATCGCCCAAACTCCTACGACGCCTTCCCGGTGCCCGAGGACCCCGCACTCCGTGGGGAACGCCTCCCACCGGTGCCGGCCGGCACAGCATCCACCGGCGGAGGATCGAATAGCGGAGGGCCGACCGGCGGAGGGCCGGGATCGAAGCGCCCCCGCAAGAGAGGTCGCCGCATCATCCGCTGGGTCGTCGTCGCGGTGGTCGTGGCCCTCGTCGCATCCGGCGGCTACGTCTTCTACAACTACCAGCGCTTTGTCGCGGGCGTCTCGACCGTCGACGCCATCGACCCGAACACGGGCGACGACTTCGACGGAACCGACCAGAACATCCTGCTCGTGGGCGACGACCACCGGCCCGACGGCGCGACCGACGCCGAGCTCGCGCAGCTCGGCACCGAGGCAGACGGCGGAGGAACGAACACCGACTCGATGATGGTGCTGCACATCCCCGCCGACGGCAGCACGGCCACGATCATCTCGTTCCCGCGCGACTCATGGGTCGATGTGCCCGGCTACGGCAAGAACAAGCTCAACTCGGCCTTCTCGCTCGGCGGCGGCAACGACGACCCCGCCGGCGGAGCCCGCCTGCTCATCTCGGTGATCCAGAACATGACCGGCCTCACGATCGACCACTACGTGCGGGTGTCGCTGCTCGGCTTCTACAACATCGCGGATGCGCTCGGGCCCATCGACGTCTGCCTGAACAACGCGATGAAAGACCCCTACTCCAAGGTCGATCTCCCTGCGGGCGTCTCGACCCTCAATGCGCAGCAGGCGCTCGCTTTCGTGCGCCAGCGCCACGGGCTGCCGCGGGGCGACCTCGACCGCCAGGTGCGCCAGCAGTACTTCCTGTCGGTGGAGGCGCGCAAGATCCTCTCCGCGGGCACGCTGCTGAACCCGTTCAAGCTCGGCACAGTGCTCGACGCCGTGAGCTCGTCGATCGAGACCGACTCCGGCCTCAACTTCATCAACCTCGCGACGCAGATGAAGGGACTCAACGCCGACAACATCACGACCGCGACGATCCCGATCCTCGGCACGCCCACGATCAACGTCAACGGCAGTCAGCTGTCGATCGTGGAGGTCGACACGGCGGCGATGCCGGCGTTCATCGACTCGATGCTCGGAACCCCCTCGGCCTACGAGACCGCGGTCGCCGCGGCGCCCGCCGACGTCACCGTCACCGTGCTCAACGGCGGAGCGGCGAACGGCTCTGCCGCTGCCGCGACCGCCACCTTCGCGAGCCTCGGATACCTCACCGGCGTCGCCGACTCGACCTCGCCGACTGCGACCACAACGATCAAGTACCCGGCCGGACAGGAGGCGGGCGCGAAGGCGGTCGCCGCGAACCTGCCCGGTGCGGCCGTCGTCGAGGCGGCGGATGTCACGGGGATCACCGTCGTTCTCGGCGGCGACGCCCTGATGCCGGCCGCGGCGTCGACGGCGGCGCCCGTGGCGCCCGCACCCGAGACCGAGGAGCCCCCGGCCGGCACGACCTACGTCGCCGGAGCCTGCATCAACTAGCGCGCGAGCGTGGGCAGCTGCCGGTAACCGTCTCGAGCGGTTACCTCGAGCGTGGCGACGACGGCCCAGACGGTGATGGCCGCGTAGGCCAACAGGTAGGCGATCATGACTTCTCCTTGACGGGGGTCGGGGTGGCGGGCGCTTCGACGGGCTCGGCGACCGTGGCGGGGGTGGGCACGCGCAGCCAGGGCAGCGTCAGGCCGACCATCGGGCCGATGAACAGCGCGAAGGCCAGGGTGCCGAGGCCCACGTTGCCGCCGAGCACCCAGCCGATCGACAACACGGTCACCTCGATCGCGGTGCGCACCCACCAGATCTTGAAGCCCCAGCGGGTGTGGATGCCGGTCATCAGCCCGTCGCGAGGGCCGGGGCCGAAGCGCGCACCGATGTAGAGCCCGCTCGCGATCGCCAGCAGCGCGAGGCCGCCGGCGAAGAGCTGCACCTGCTCGCCGAGGTTCGTCGCGGCGGGAACGATCGCGAGCCCGACCTCGATCGACGGACCGATGAGCAGCACGTTCGCTATCGTGCCGACGCCGGGCTTCTGGCGGATAGGGATCCACAGCAGCAACACCAGGGCTCCGATGATGTTCGTGAGCACGCCGAACGGCAGGCCTGTCTGCTTCATCAGGCCCTGGGTGAGCACGTCCCACGGCGGCACCCCGATGGCACCGCGCACCATCATCGAGATGGCGAAGCCGTAGAAGAAGAGGCCGACGAGGAGCTGCAGGATGCGGCGGGCCAATAGTGCGCGTGGGTTCATAACTGCAATCCAATTGCCATATTGGACTTACTGCAAGATGCCAATCGGGGTAAAGTGGCCTTATGAATCTGGTTTCGGCACGCGCACTGGACCTCATGCTCGACAGCTGGAGGGCATCGGGATCGACCCCCGCATACGAGGCGCTCGCCGACCGCATCCGTCTGCTGATCCTCGACGGCCGCATCGGTCTCGGCACCCGGCTTCCCGCGGAACGCGACCTCGCCGCCCAGCTCGGGGTCAGCCGCACCACCGTCACGGCGGCCTACGCCGAGCTGCGCGAGCGCGACTTTCTCAGCAGCGTGCGCGGCTCGGGCAGTGTGGCGCGACAGCCGCACGGGGTTCCGGCGCCGAACGAGACGGCCGGCCCCGGAATTCTCGACTTCAGCAAGGCGAGCATGCCGGCGCTGCCCGCGGTCGCCGCCGCTGCCGTAGCGGCCGCCGAGCAGCTGCCGGGCTACCTGGGCACGAGCGGGTTCGACCCGGTGGGTATCCCCGTGCTGCGGCAGGCGATCGCCGACCGCTACTCGGCACGCGGGCTGCCGACCACACCCGACCAGATCATGGTGACGATCGGCGCGCAGCACGCGATCGCGCTGCTGTCGCGCACCCTGCTCGCGCGCGGCGACCGGGCTCTCGTCGAGACCCCCAGCTACCCGCACGCGATCGAGGCGCTCAAGGCGGCCGGAGCCCGGCTCGTCCCGGTCGCCGTGACCAACGACGACGGCTGGGACGAAGAGGCGCTCGAGCAGGCCATCCAGCGCACGAGCCCTTCGGTCGGATACCTCATGCCCGACTTCCACAATCCCACCGGGCGGTCGATGTCGCCCGAGCTGCGCGAGCGCACGCTCGCCCTCGCCGCCCGCCACGGCACGACGCTCATCGCCGACGAGACGATGGCCGAGCTCGGCTTCGACGGACCGCAGCAGCACAGCCTGCCCTTCGCCGCCTACGGAGAGTCGAGCACGCAGGCGATCCTCGTCGGATCGGTCGGCAAGACCGTGTGGGGAGGGCTGCGGGTCGGCTGGATCCGCGCGGACCGCTCGGTCATCCAGCGGCTGATCCGCGCGCGGTCGAGCGGCGACCTCGGCACACCCGCCCTCGAGCAGCTCGTCGTCGCGAACCTGCTCTCCGACTACGACGCGGTGCTCGACACCCGGCGCGACTACCTGCGCGCGGGCCGCGACCGGCTGGCGGCGCTGATCGCCGAGAAGCTCCCCGAGTGGGAGATGCCCCGGGTGTCGGGCGGGCTCACGGCGTGGGTCAACCTGGGCGCACCGGTGAGCTCGCAGCTCACGCTCGCCGCGCGCAACGAGGGCCTGCAGATCGCCGCCGGGCCGCGCTTCGGCCTCGAGGGAGCGTTCGAGCGGTTCCTGCGCATCCCGTTCTCGTACCCGGAGGCGGAGACCGAGCGTGCCGTCGACGCGCTCGCAGCCGCGTGGAAGAACGTCGGACGCCAGGCGACAGCCGACACCGGATGGCTCGCAGAGGTGGTCTGACCGGCCGATTCATCCCCAGGGAGTATGGGCGAACAGCGGCACCGCTGGGATAATCAGACAGCACGCCGGCGTGCACTGTCTCACAGCCGCGGTCACAGCATGATCGCCCAGCGCACTCACCAGGAGTCACCGTGCACCTACTTTCCATCTTCAGCCTGCGCAACCGGGCGCTCATCGCGCTCGTCACCGTGGTGGCCGCGATCTTCGGCGGAGTGGCGCTCACCTCGCTCAAGCAAGAGCTGATCCCCTCGCTGTCGCTGCCCCAGATCTTCATCGTCACGACCTACCCGGGCGCCAGCCCCGAGGTGGTCAACGACGACGTCAGCACCCCGATCGAGACGGCGATCCAGACCGTTCCCGGGCTCGACGGAACCACAGCGACCTCCAACGCGAACTTCTCCTCCATCTCCGCCTCGTTCGTCTACGGCACCGACATCACGACCGCCGAGCAGAAGGTGCAGCTGGCGATCAACCGCATCTCGTCGACCCTTCCCGACAGCGCCGAGACCCAGGTGCTCACCTTCAGCCTGAGCGACCTGCCCGTGATTCAGATCGCCGTCACGAGCGACCTCGACCCCCGCGACGTCTCGGCCGGTCTCGAGGGCTCGCTCACCGACATCAAGCAGCTCGAGGGCGTCAGCGACGCCACCCTCCTCGGAGCCACGACGCAGCGAGTCACGATCACCCCCGACGAGACCAAGCTCTTCGCGGCCGGGCTCACCACCCAGTCGATCCGCGACGCCCTCGACGACAACGGCGTGCTGCTGCCCGCCGGCCAGATCACCGAAGACGGCAAGACCCTCACGGTGCAGGCCGGATCCCGCATCCAGTCGACCGACGATATCGCGAGTCTGCCCCTGCTCGGCGGCGACGCCTTCACCACCCTCGGCACCGTCGCCGACGTGACGATCACGGATGACCCGGTGACCGGCATCTCCCGCGTCGACGGCGAGCCGTCGCTCACCATCGCCGTCACCAAGTCGCCCGCCGGCAACACCGTCGAGGTCTCCAAGCTGGTGCAAGACCTGATCCCCGAGATCGAGGAGTCGCTGGGCAGCAACACGCAGCTCACCGTGGTCTTCGATCAGGCACCGTTCATCGAGGAGTCGATCAACAGCCTCGCCGTGGAGGGCGTGCTCGGGCTCATCTTCGCAGTCATCGTGATTCTCGTCTTCCTCCTCTCTGTGCGGTCGACTCTCGTGACCGCCATCTCCATCCCCGTGTCGGTTCTCATCACCTTCATCGGCATGCAGGCCTCCGGCTACACGCTGAACATCATCACTCTCGGTGCACTGACGATAGCCATCGGGCGCGTCGTCGACGACTCGATCGTCGTAATCGAGAACATCAAGCGCCATCTGAGCTTTGGGGAGGACAAGGCGACCGCCATCCTCAGCGCGGTCAAGGAGGTCGCCGGAGCGGTCACCGCCTCCACCGTCACCACGGTCGCCGTGTTCCTGCCGCTCGCCCTCGTCGGCGACGTCACCGGCGAGCTGTTCCGCCCGTTCGCGCTCACCGTGACCATCGCGCTCGCCGCGAGCCTGTTCGTGTCGCTGACGATCGTGCCGGTTCTCGCCTACTGGTTCCTCGGGGCCAAGGCCGTGCACAAGCACGCCGGCGCAGTGCGCGGCGCGAGCCACGACGAGAGCGACTTCGACGAGCTCGACACTCCCACACGGCTGCAGCGCAGCTACCTGCCGATCATCCACTTCACGCTCAAGCGCCCCGTGCTCACGATCGTCTCCGCGGGGCTCGTGCTCGTGCTCACCGGGCTGCTCACGCCGCTGCTGAAGACCAACTTCATCGGCGACAGCGGGCAGAACACGCTCACCGTCACGCAGACCCTCCCGCTCGGAACGAGCCTCGAGGTTCGCGACGAGGCCGCGATGAAGGTCGAAGACGCGCTCGCCGACGTCGACGGCGTCGAGACGGTGCAGCTCTCGCTCGGCTCGAGCGGAAGCTCGCTGCAGGCCGCATTCTCGGGCGGCGGGGCGACCACGTTCTCGCTCACCACGAACCCGGATGCCGACCAGGACGAACTGCAGGCCGACGTGCGCGAGGCCGTGGCCGGCATCGACGACGCGGGCGAGATCTCGCTCGCGGCCGCGGGCTCTGGCTTCGCGTCATCCGACATCGAGATCAACATCACCGCGAACAACAGCGAAGACCTCACCGCGGCGTCGGAGGAGATCCTCGCCGCCGTCGAAGACCTCGACGTCGTGGCCGAGGCCTCGAGCAACCTCTCGGTCACGCAGCCCTACATCGCGATCACCGTCGACCGCGAGAAGGCGGCGCGTGCCGGCCTCAGCGAGATCGCCGTCGGCGGCATCGTCACCGCCGCGATGAACCCGAGCGCGAGCGGATCGGTCGTCATCGACGAGAAGACGCTCTCGATCTACATCGACAATGCGAACGCGCCGACCACGCTCGCCGAGATCCAGGCGTTCCAGATCCCCACGGCGACCGGCCTCGCCCCGCTCTCCGACGTGGCCACCGTGGAGCAGGCCGACGGACCGTCGAGCATCACCACGATCAAGGGCGTGCGCAGCGCCACCGTGAGTGTGACGCCCGGCAGCGACGACGTGGGCACGGCGTCGAGCGTCATCGCCGCGGCAGTGGCCGACACCGATCTGCCCGCGGGCGCATCCGCGGAGCTCGGCGGCGTCACCTCGCAACAGGGCGACGCCTTCCAGCAGCTCGGTCTCGCCCTGCTGGTCGCGATCCTCATCGTCTACGTCGTGATGGTCGCGACGTTCAAGAGCCTGCGCCAGCCGCTGCTGCTTCTCGTGTCGATCCCGTTCGCGGCGACCGGAGCGATTCTGCTGCAGCTGGTGACCGGCATCCCGCTCGGCGTTCCGTCGCTCATCGGCGTGCTGATGCTCATCGGAATCGTCGTCACCAACGCGATCGTGCTCGTCGACCTGATCAACAAGTACCGTGAGCGCGGCATGAAGGTGCGTGATGCGATCGTGCACGGTGCATCCCGTCGACTGCGCCCGATTCTCATGACGGCGCTCGCGACCATCTTCGCGCTGCTGCCGCTCGGCATCGGACTCACCGGCCACGGCGGGTTCATCTCGCAGCCGCTCGCGATCATCGTGATCGGCGGCCTCGTGTCGTCGACCGTGCTGACGCTCGTGGTGCTGCCGGTGCTGTACTACCTCGTCGAGGGTGCCAAGGAGCGTCGCGTCGACAAGCGTGCGGCGCGCGAGGCTGCGGATGCCCCTGCCCCGGCGGTCTCGCCGAGCGTCGAGGGCTGACCGCTCGGCTTCTGCGCCATCCTGGGACAAGCGCGCCACGGCGCCGTGGCGCGCTTGTCCCAAACTGGCGCGCATACCCGGCCGGCGCCGCGCGACCGCGACCCGCGCCACCCCGCCCGCGAAAGCTAGGCTCTACGAATGGCTACCCCGGATTTCGTCCTCGCCCTGCGCGAGAAGATCGGCAACCACCCGCTCTGGCTCTCCGGAGTCACCGCCGTCGTCGTTCGCGACCAGGAGGTGCTGCTCGTGCGCCGCTCCGACACCGGCGAGTGGACTCCCGTGACGGGGATCGTCGACCCGGGCGAGCAGCCCGCCGTCGCGGCTGAGCGCGAGACCCTCGAAGAGGCGAACATCGTGGCCGTTGCCGAGTCGATCAGCTGGGTGCAGGTCACCGACCCGATCCGCTACGAGAACGGCGACGAGTCGCAGTACATCGACCTGGTCTTCCGCTGCCGGTATGTCTCGGGCGACCCGTTCCCGGCCGACGGCGAGAACACGGATGCCGCGTGGTTCCCCCTCGACGCGCTGCCGACCATGACCGCGAATATGAACGAGCGCATCCGCAGCGTTATCGAGTTCACCGGGGCGACGCGCTTCGACCGCTAGCCCCGCGCCGCCAGCCGTCTGCGGGTCTGTGCTCTGAAAACGAAGGACATCTCGCCAGAATCCGCGTCGATCGCCGCCGCAGAGGGGCGCGACGGCGAAAAGTCCTTCGTTTTCAGCACGGCGGCTAGGGCAGGCGCTTCTCCATGCACAGGCTCGTCGGGTCGTCGACGTAGGGGCCGAACGCCGCGATGCGCGCGTAGCCGTGCTTCTCGTAGAGGGCGATCGCGTCGAGCTGCGGGTGCCCGGTCTCGAGACGCACGAGATTCACGGATGCCTCGGCCGCCACCTCCTCGAGGCGTGCCAGCAGCGCGCCGGCGACGCCACGCCCGCGGTGGGTCTCGGCAACGAACATCCGTTTGATCTCGGCCGTGTCGTCTCCGTTGTCGACTAGCGCGACGATGCCGGCGAGGGCCCCGTCGTCGCGTGCCGCCAGGAAGGTGACGCCCGGGCGTTCCAGTTCGGCGATGTCGAGCGAGTGGTAGTTCTCGGCGGGGTAGAGAGCGAGGGCATAGTCGTCGGCGCGGCCCATCAGGGCGAGCACGTCGGGCTGGCGCGGGGCCTCGGCGCGGATGGTGATCACACGCAACGGTAGCCCCCTTGACGCCCGCGGCGGAGCGCGAGAAGGATGGGCGCGAGATCGCGCGAAGAGCAGCGCGACACAGCGCCGGCAGCTTCGCCGCAGCGACGAGAGCCACCGGTGACGGACACACCAACCGGAGGACACATGACTATCAAGCGAACAACGACGTTCGCCGCGATAGTGGCGGCACTGATAGTGCCGACGCTGTTGGCGACGTCTCCGGCGAGCGGCGCAACCGCTCACCGCGGGCCCCAGGCGACCCTCATCGCGGAGGGGCTGCAGGGCGCATCGGGAAGCACCATAGGCCCGGACGGCGCGCTCTACGTGCCCGAGGGCGCGATCGGCGCCATCACCAGGATCGACACTCGCACCGGAGCGAAATCCACCTTCGCCTCCGGGCTGCCGGAGTCGGTCATCGGCGTCGCGGGCGCGGTCGACGTGGAGTTCGTCGGGCGCACCGCCTACGTTCTCGTCGCCGTCGTGGGCGACGACGCGGAGGGACCGAACGGCCCGGGCAGCTCGGTCGACGGCATCTACCGTGTCGACGGCCCGACCAGTTTCACCGTCGTCGCCGACCTCGGCGCCTTCTCGCTCGCGAATCCGCCCGAGACCGACTTCTTCCTCGACCGCGGAGTGCAGTGGGCGTTCGAGGCAACGAGGTCGGGGTTCATCGTGACCGACGCGCACCACAACCGTGTGTTGCAGGTGTCGCGGCAGGGCGAGGTCGGCGAGCTGATCGCGTTCGACAACATCGTGCCGACGGGCCTCGCCCTCGACGGGCGCACCGTCTACATGGCCGAAGCCGGCCCCGTGCCGCACCTGCCCGAGACCGGGCGCATCGTCGCCTTCGACGTGCGCAACCCCGAGCCACGGGTGGTCGCGAGCGGCTTCAGTCTCATGATCGACGTGGAGATCGGGCGGTGCGGTGTGCTGTACGGGCTCTCGCAGGGTGATTCTCCGGGGATGGTTCCGGATGGCTCGCCGGCGCTGGGCGACAGCGGCGAGCTGCTGCGGGTCAACCGTGACGGCACGATGACACCCGTGGTCGACGAGCTCGACCTGCCCACCTCGTTCCAGCTGACGCGCGACACCGCCTTCGTCGTCACGCTGAACGGTGAGGTCTGGCGCGTCGACAATGTCGGTTCGGGCGGCCACCACGAGCGCGGCAAGGGTTGCCGCGACGGTGGTCGTCACGGCGACGACTGATAGGCGAAGGTGGCGCTTTGAGGGGCGATGGACTAACGTAGACAGGTCGGCTCAAGACAGCACGCATAGACGTGTATGGGTTTGTAAGTCTTAGAGGCCGGTTTCCCAGCGCATCCGCTGGTGAAAAATCACACGAATGTATGTGACGGCCTCGGTCAAAGACTGCCCGGGTTCAGAAGTGCAACTCTCGCGTATTCCACAACGCGTTTGCATCTGCACGTGTACTTTCACGTAACTGATACAACCCAGGAAAGAACTATGTCCCCGTACTCCAAGCCTGACTACAACAAGTCAGACCGCGACAACAAGAAGCCGTACACCCCTCGTGGTGGCGACGCCCGCAACTCCCGCCCCGACCAGGGTGCGGCCAAGAAGCGCTGGACAGGCGACGACCGTGCAGCACGCACCGGCGACCGTCCCGCGTCGAACGACCGCCGCCCCGACTGGAACCCGCGCGAGAAGCCCGCTTACGGCGACCGCCCGAACCGCAGCACCGGCGCGCCCCGCTCCGAGCGTCCCGCCTACGGCGACCGCAACGCGCGTCCCGCGAACGGCGAGCGCACCGACCGCCCCACCTACAACGACCGCCCGGCACGCCCGAGCTACGGCGACCGCCCCGCGCGTCCGTCGTACGGCGACCGCACCGACCGCCCGGCCTACAACTCCGAGCGTCCCGCGCGCACCGAGCGTCCCTCCTACGGAGACCGCCCGGCCACGAACGACCGCCAGCCGCGCACGCCCTACAACGAGCGCGCCGCCCGCACCGAGCGCCCCAGCTACAACAACGACCGCCCGGCGCGTCCCAGCTACAACAGCGACCGCCCGGCCCGCACCGAGCGTCCGTCGTACGGCAACGACCGCCCGAGCTACAACGACCGTCCCGCTCGCACCGACCGCCCGTCGTACAACTCCGAGCGTCCCGCCTACAACAAGGAGCGCCCCGCCTACAACAGCGAGCGTCCCGCCCGCACCGAGCGCCCCTCGTACAACTCCGACCGCCCGTCGTACAACAACGACCGCCCGGCCCGCACCGAGCGCCCGAGCTACGACCGCGCAGAGCGCACCGAGCGTCCCAGCTACAACAGCGACCGCCCGGCGCGTCCCTCCTACGGCGACCGCTCCGAGCGTCCGTCGTACGGCGACCGCACCGAGCGTCCGGCCCGCGACAGCAGCTACTACCCGTCGAAGGACGCGAACAAGTCGCACTCCGGCGGCGGCATGCAGGAAGACGTCGTTCTCGAGCGTCTCGAAGCGGCAGTCATCACCGCCAAGGACGTAGAAGGCGTGACCTTCGGCGACCTCGGCCTCGGCGCCAACATCGTTCGCCAGCTCGAGTCGATGGGTGCCGCGGCTCCCTTCGCCATCCAGGCCGCGACCATCCCGGACGTTCTCGCCGGCAAGGACGTTCTCGGCCGCGGAAAGACCGGATCGGGCAAGACCATCGCCTTCGGTGCTCCCCTCGTCGAGCGTCTGATGGAGAACAACGGTGGCAAGGACCGTCAGGCCGGCCGTAAGCCGCGCGCGCTGATCCTCGCCCCCACCCGCGAGCTCGCCATGCAGATCGACCGCACGGTGCAGCCGATCGCCCGCAGCGTCGGCCTGTTCACCACCACGATCGTCGGTGGCGTGCCGCAGTACAAGCAGGTCTCCGCCCTGCAGCGCGGCGTCGACATCATCATCGCGACCCCGGGCCGCGTCGAAGACCTCATCGAGCAGGGTCGCCTCGACCTCTCGAACGTCATCGTCTCGGTTCTCGACGAGGCCGACCACATGTGCGACCTGGGCTTCCTCGAGCCGGTTCAGCGCATCCTCAAGGAGACCAAGGAGGGCGGCCAGAAGCTGCTGTTCTCGGCAACCCTCGACAAGGGTGTCGCCACCCTCGTCAAGCAGTTCCTCAAGAGCCCCGCGGTTCACGAGGTCGCCGGTGAAGACCAGGCCTCCTCGACGATCGACCACAAGGTGCTGCTCATCGAGCAGCGCGACAAGCGCGACATCATCCGCGAGCTCGCACGCGGCGAGGGCAAGACCCTGGTCTTCACCCGCACCCGTGCGTTCGCCGAAGAGATGAGCGACTACCTCGAAGACGCCGGCATCCCCGCGACGAGCCTTCACGGCGACCTCAACCAGAGCCGCCGTACCCGCAACCTGCAGATGCTCACGAGTGGTCGCGTCAACGTTCTCGTTGCGACTGACGTCGCGGCACGTGGCATCCACGTCGACGACATCAGCCTCGTCATCCAGGCCGACGCACCGGAGGAGTACAAGACTTACCTCCACCGCTCGGGCCGCACCGGCCGTGCAGGCAAGGTCGGAACCGTCGTCACGCTCATCCCGCGCGCCCGTCGTCGCAAGATGGACGAGTTGCTCGGCCGCGCCGACATCAAGGCGGAGATGATCAACGCAGCCCCCGGCGACAAGGTGCTCGACGACCTCTCGGCCCTGTAGCCCGCTCGGTCGCTGAGCTCGTCGAAGCGGCCGCACAAGGCGAAGAAGGCGCTCACCCTCAGGGGTGGGCGCCTTTCGCCGTTAAGCCCGCGGATGCGCCGCAACCCACTGGTGCGTCTCGTCTGCCGCGGATAGAACTGAGGGCATGACAACAATCGACGAAGCATCCTCGTGGGTCGACGCCTACACGCGGGCCTGGGTCAGCAACGACGCCGACGACATCTCGGCACTGTTCACCGACGACGCCGTGTACGAGTTTCGTCCGAACGACCCGACCCCGTGGCGCGGCAGTGACGCGATCGTGGCCGGATGGCTCGAAGAGCAAGACAGCCCGGAGGTGTGGAAGTTCGACTACGAGGTGCGAGGGGTGCTCGACGACGGCACCGCGGTGATCCAGGCGGTGACCGAGTACCTCGACGACCGCCCCACCTACGAGAACCTGTGGCTCGTGCGCCTCGTCGACGGCAGGGCGGCGGCGTTCACCGAGTGGTTCATGGTGCGCAAGGGAACGGAGAAGTGACCACGCGCGAGGCCGTCGAGGCCTGGATGGAGCTGTACCGCGCCGCCTGGACGAGCAACGACCCCGACGACGTGACCGCCCTCTTCACCGAAGACGCGCTCTACTACACGCGTCCGTCTGGCGCGGAGCCGTGGCGCGGCCACGCGGGCATTGTGGTCGGCTGGCTCGAGCACAGCGACGAGCCCGGCACCTGGAGTTTCGACTGGAGCATCATCGGCCTCGACGGCGACACCGCCTTCGTGCAGGGCGAGACCTACTACGAAGACGAGCCCGACTACGACAACCTCTGGGTCGTGCGCCTCGCCGACGACGGCCGCGCGCGTGAGTTCACCGAGTGGTTCATGGTGCGCGACTGAGGCGGTCCGCCGCCGCACAACGTCACAGAAGCGGAGGGATTCTCTGCGCAACTCTAAACTTGAGCGGTCGGCAACCTGTTAATAGAGAAGAGCTCGCATGCCCATTCACAATGACATCACCGAAATCTTTGGCAACACCCCGCTCGTTCGGCTGAACAAGGTCGCTGAGGGCCTCGGCGCGACCGTGCTCGCGAAGCTCGAGTTCTACAACCCCAGCGCGAGCGTGAAAGACCGTCTCGGCGTCGCGATCGTCGACGCCGCCGAGAAGAGCGGCGAGCTGAAGCCCGGCGGCACGATCGTCGAGGGCACGAGCGGCAACACCGGCATCGCACTCGCCATGGTGGGCGCGGCCCGCGGCTACAAGGTGATTCTCACGATGCCCGAGACCATGAGCAAGGAGCGCCGGGTGCTGCTTCGCGCGTATGGCGCAGAGCTCGTGCTGACCCCGGGCGCATCCGGAATGAAGGGTGCCGTCGAGGCGGCGGCCGAGATCGTGGCCAACACCCCGGGCGCCATCCTGGCCAAGCAGTTCGAGAACGCCGCGAACCCGGCGATCCACCGCGCGACGACCGGCCCCGAGATCTGGGCCGACACCGAGGGCGCGGTCGACATCTTCGTCTCGGGCATCGGCACCGGCGGCACCATCACCGGCGCCGGCCAGTTTCTCAAGGAGCAGAAGCCCGGCCTCACGGTCGTCGCCGTCGAGCCCGCCGAGAGCCCCATCCTCAACGGCGGATCGCCCGGCCCGCACAAGATCCAGGGCATCGGCGCCAACTTCGTGCCCGACGTTCTCGACCGCGAGGTCTACGACGAGGTCATCGACGTCAACATCACGCAGAGCGTGCAGATGGCCCGTCGCCTCGCCGCCGAAGAGGGCATTCTCGCCGGCATCTCGAGCGGCGCCACCGTCACCGCCGCCCTCGAGCTCGCGGCCCGCCCCGAGAACGCCGGCAAGACGATCGTCGTGATCGTGGCGAGCTATGGGGAGCGCTACCTCTCCACGGTTCTCTACGAAGATCTCGTCGACTAGATCGGCGGCCGCTGAGCTTGTCGAAGCGCCTCAGCTTGTCGAAGCGCCTGCGGGAGGACATCGCCACAGCCCGCCACCGTGACCCTGCCGCGCGCAGCGGTGCGGAGGTGTTCCTCTCTTATTCCGGCCTCCACGCGGTGTGGGGGTACCGGCTCGCGCACCGGCTCTGGTCGTGGCGTTGGCATCTCGTGGCGCGTATCGTCTCGCAGTTCGTGCGGTTCCTCACCGGTGTGGAGATCCATCCCGGCGCCGTCATCGGACGGCGTTTCTTCATCGACCACGGCATGGGCGTCGTGATCGGGGAGACCGCGGTGATCGGCGACGACGTCATGCTCTATCACGGCGTCACCCTCGGCGGCACGTCGTCGAACCGCGAGAAGCGGCACCCCACGCTCGGCGACGGCGTTGTGGTCGGCACCGGGGCGAGCGTGCTCGGCCCGGTCACGATCGGGGCGGGATCGGTGATCGGCGCGCACGCGGTCGTGCTGACGGATGCGCCCGCGGGGTCGCTGCTGACCGGAGTTCCCGCGAGGGTGCGGTCGCGCACACCGCACACGCCCGACTTCTACATCTAAGGCGGTCGCTGAGCATGTCGAAGCGCCCGTACCCCGCCGGTCGCTGAGCCCGTCGAAGCGCCCGTACGATAACCGAATGCACCTCCGCCCCTTCACCTCCGCCGACGAGGCATCCGTCATCCAGCTCTGGAACGACTGCGGCCTCACCCGCCCCTGGAACGACCCGGCGAAGGACATCGCCCGCAAGCTCACGGTGCAGCCAGAGATGTTTCTCGTCGGCGAGATCGACGGCGAGCTCGCGGCCACCGCGATGTTCGGTTTCGACGGAACCCGCGGCTGGGTGCACTACCTGGCCGTCGCGCCCGGCCGCCAGGGCGAGTCGCTCGGACGCGCGATCATGGCCGAGGGCGAGCGCATGCTCACCGCGATGGGCTGCCCCAAGGTCAACCTGCAGGTGCGCAGCGGCAACGAGCGCGTGATCGGCTTCTACCGTGCGCTCGGCTACCTGCCCGACGACACCGTGTCGCTGGGCAAGCGGCTGATCGCCGACGAGTGAGTGAACGTCGTCGCGACCTGTGACAATTGGGGCGTGCCCGTCGCTCCAGAACCCGTGATTCCACTCGTGAGAACCCAACGGATCTCGTCGCTCGACGGCCTCCGCGGAGTCGCCGCGCTCGTGGTCGTCATTCACCACGCTTTGCTCGTGATTCCCACGCTCGCGCAACCGTACATGGCCGGATACGCGCCCGTCGACGGGGTGTACGGCTGGTTGCTCTACTCTCCCTTGCACCTCGTGTGGGCGGGCACCGAAGCGGTCTACGTGTTCTTTGTGCTCTCTGGGCTGGTGCTCGCGCGGTCGGTGATCGGCAATCCCCACTTCAGTTGGCTGGCGTATTTTCCCAGTCGACTGGTGCGGCTGTACCTCCCGGTGGCGGGCGCAGTGGTTCTGGCCGCCCTGTCGATAGCGGTCGTGCCGCGTGTCGGCGACGCGAGCCTCTGGGTGCTGTTCCATCCATCCGAGTATCCGGCGGCGACCTTCCTGAAAGACCTGGTGCTCGTCGAGGGCACATCGAACGTCATCACACCCCTGTGGTCGCTGCAGTGGGAGGTTCTCTTCTCGCTGTTGCTGCCCGTCTTCGTGATCGTCGCCCGCGGACGCTGGCTGTGGGCGACCATCGCTGTCTCGCTTGTCCTCACAACTCTCGGTTACTACACCGGAGTTCTATTCGTGGCATTTATGCCGATGTTCGCCATCGGAGTAGCGCTGGCCTTTCAGTGGGACAGAGTGGAAGAGGCGTTTCGCGGCATCACGGGTCGGCGAGCGGGTTGGCTCGTATGGCCCGTGATCCTGATCGTGGCGGGCCTGATGCTGTGCTCCTACTGGTTGCTCTTCCCGTACGCCGAGACCGGCATGCTCACAACCGCGACTCGACCGGTGATTCTCGTCGGAGCAGTTCTGGCTGTTCTCGCCGCCGCGCTGTGGGAGCCGCTTCGACGGGTGTTGTCCAGCCGCCCGATCCAGTGGCTGGGGCTGATCTCGTTCAGCCTCTATCTCGTCCACGACCCGGTCGTCGTCGCGTTCGCCTACGTGTTCGACGGGTCACGATGGGCAGTGCCTTTCGCGATCGTCGTCTCCATCGCCGTCGCCGTCGCCTTCTTTCTCGTCATCGAACGACCGAGCCACCGACTCTCGCAGTCGCTGCGGCGAGCACTGGCGCGCCGGGAGGGCGGCCTGTAGACGGCGAAGGTCGGTGCCTGATCTAAGCTCGTTCCATGAAACTCGCGTCTCAACATTCGCGGGTATTGGGTTCGATCGGGCTATGGCTGACCTGCGCCTGCTTCGCCTATCTTCACGTGCGCCCGGTCGGCCACAACTACGTGCTGCTGCCCGTGCTCGCGATTCTCGGGTTCGTCGCGTTCGTCACCGTGCTCGCGCGACGGGAGCGTCCGGCCCGGCCAACGGCCGTCGCTCTCGGCGCCATTCTCGCGGTAGGCGTGCTCGGCACACTGCTCGGCCTCGCCAATCCCGGTGTTCTCAATGGGGCATTGGTCTGGATCGTCGCACCGCTGATCTTCGGATTCTGGGCGCTGTCGGGTGACGAACGGCTCCTCAAGGCCCTGTTCGCAACCTCGGCGTACGCCACCATCGCGATCTCGGCGGCGATCCTGCTCTACATCGGCGGAAAGCTGGGGATCATCCCCCAGCTCATCCCGCTGATCATCCAGGATCACGGTGGATTCTCGTTCGACAGCCTCGGGCAGAACTCGACATCCATCAGCTTCTACGGGCTGTCGACGCTCGTCGCCGCGGCACCCATCTGGTTGACGGCGTCGATCCTGCCGAGGCATCGGCTGCTGCCGCACAAGGCCCTCGCTGTCGTCGCCGCACTCACTGCGATCGTCGCGACCATGGTGTCTGGCCGGGCGGCCCTCACCGTCGTCACCCTCGTGGTGCCCGGGGTCATCTGGATCATCTGGCGAATAGTGACTCCGTCCGCACCGAAGAGCCGAGTGAGAAGAGTCGCGCCGATCGCCGCCGTCGGCGCTGTCGTGGGTTTCGTCGCTTTGCTCGGAGCGACGGGCAATACCAACGTGCTCAACGCTTTCTCCCGCGTCGTCTCGATGGTCTCCGGGCAGAACCAGACCCTCAGCGACAGGATCCGCGCGGCCCAGGGCGGCCGCCTGATCGAGGAGTGGTTGGCGTCCCCGATCGTCGGGCACGGCTTCGGCGCGACGATCCGCGGATACTCGCGAAGCGACAGTCGCCCGTGGGACTTCGAACTGCAGTACCACCTGATTCTCTTCCAGGTCGGCGTCGTCGGAGCCGCGATCGTTGTCGTCGCCGTCGTCGCCGCCGTCTACGGCGCCGTACTCGCGATTCGGCAGACACCGGAAATGACCTCGGTGGTGCTCGTCTCCGCGGCGGGCGCCGCGGGCATGGCAATCGCGAACGCGAGCAACCCCTACCTCCAAGCTCCCGGTCATATGTGGGCTGTGTATCTCGCGCTTATGGTCGTGAATGTTGCTCTGGTCACCCACAGGCGTGCCCTCGTGGGCCGACCAACGGGGTCACGCGGGGCCAAAACCCTCGAGTAAATGTAGACTCCGAGAGGGCGACGGCTACGCGATGTTCAGTATTTGAGCTTCGAGCCGGGGTATCCGCTCGCCGGATTCGGATTGACTCCAAACTCTGGTGCGCAATTACAGGGCGATTTCGCTACAGATCAGCTTGTCCATGGCTCGACCAGGGGCGTGGTAATCGTTGCAATGCGAAGTGAAATTTCTGCGTGATTGGCGCGTCATAGTAGTTGAGAAGTTATCAGTGACACAATAGCTGGACAGGGATAGCCCGAACGGGTCCTGTGGGCCAAGTGCAATAGTCGAGGTTTTAATGAAAATATCAACGTTCGCCGTCTCAGAGATCATGAGGCTTCGTACGAAGGGACCATTCGCTCGATACGGCACCCAGTACGTCATCGACGCGGCCGCCTGGTTGATCGCCCTCTTCCTCGCATCGTTTCTCCGCTATGACTTCGACCTCTCGCAGATCGGTTGGGAGTGGCTCGCGATAGTCGCGATCGTCACGATCGCCATTCAGTTCCTCATCGGATGGTGGGTCTATCTCTACCGCGGTCGCCACCCGTACGGCAGTTTCGCCGAGGTTCGCGCTCTCCTATTCACGGTCGTGCTCACCGGGCTCCTCGTAGGCACGCCGGTGGCGCTATTCGGCACCCTCATCCAGATGCCGCGAAGCGTGTTCTTGATCGCGGTGCCGATCGCCTTCGTGCTTATGGGCGGAGCCCGCTACGTCAAACGCCTCCTGATCGAGCGCGCCTTCATTCCTTCAGAAGACGCCGAAGTAGCCCTTGTCTTCGGAGCCGGCTATCTCGGCTCGACGATCGTTCGCCGGATGATCACCGACCGCAACTCCCGGTACATCCCCGTCGGCCTCATCGACGACAGCCCCGGACGACGAAACTCCTGGTTTGACGGAGTGCGCGTGCTGGGCACCCGGGCCGACATAGCCGAAGTCGCCAAGTCGACGGGTGCCACGGTGGTGGTGATCGCGATCGCAAAAGCCGACGCCACGTTGCTCCGCGAAATCACCGATATCGCCACCCGATCACAGCTCCAGGTGAAGGTGCTCCCTCCTTTCGACGAGGTCCTCGAAGGAAAGTCCCGTCTGCGCGACCTGCGCGACATCTCGATCGAAGACCTCATCGGGCGTCACCCGGTCGACACCGAGGTGGAATCGATCGCCGGCTACCTCAAGAACAAGAGGGTTCTCGTCACCGGGGCTGGCGGCTCCATCGGATCGGAGCTGTGCCGCCAGATCGCCAAGTTCGGACCGTCAGAGCTGATGATGCTCGACCACGACGAGACCGGGCTCCAGAGCACTCAGATCTCGATCTTCGGACACGGACTACTCGACACGCCCGACGTTGTGCTCGCGAGCATCCGCGACGAGCAGGCCCTGCTGAACATCTTCGCCGAACGTCGTCCCGAGGTCGTCTTCCACGCTGCCGCCCTGAAGCATCTTCCGATGCTCGAGCAGTTTCCCGACGAGGCGTGGCAGACCAACGTCCTCGGCACCCTCAACGTGCTCAAGGCCGCGATGTCAGTCGGAGTCACGACCTTCGTCAACATCTCGACCGACAAGGCGGCAAACCCGACGAGCGTTCTCGGGCACTCGAAGCGCGTCGCTGAAAAGCTCACCGCCTGGGCGTCTGAGCAGTCGGGCGAACGGTACCTCTCCGTTCGCTTCGGCAACGTGATCGGCAGCCGGGGATCGATGCTCCCCACGTTCACTACCCTGATCGAGGCCGGCGGACCGCTCACGATCACCCACCCCGACGTCACCCGCTTCTTTATGACCATCCCCGAGGCATGCCAGCTCGTCGTGCAGGCGGGAGGCATCGGCCGACCCGCCGAGGTCCTGATCCTCGACATGGGCGAGCCGGTGCGCATCCTCGACGTCGCGCAGCGGATGATCGATATGTCGGGCCGCGACATCGCGATCGTCTACACGGGTCTGCGACCCGGCGAGAAGCTTCACGAAGAGCTCATCGGCCTGGAGGAATCGGACGAACGCCCGGTGCACCCGAAGATCTCGCACACCGCCGTGGATGCGATCAGCCCCGATGCGCTCGACAAGGACCGGTGGAGTGAGCGTTGCCGCGAGTCGCAGCCCTCTGTCGCCGACGCGTCGGCCAAGACCGGCAACGAGACGGTAGCCGTCTCGGAGATCAGCGCACGGTGAACGACCGCATCTACATGTCCTCCCCCGATGTCGGGGAATTGGAAGAGTCGTACGTCGCCGCCGCCATGCGCTCGGGCTGGATCGCACCGCTCGGCCCCGACGTCGACGGATTCGAGCTCGATGTGGCCTCCCGCGTGGGAGTCGAGTTCGCTATCGCACTGAGCTCTGGCACCGCCGCACTGCACCTCGGCCTCCTGGGACTCGGAGTCGGACCCGGCGATGTCGTCGTCACTTCGACGATGACCTTCGCGGCAACCGCCAACGCGATCATCTACACGGGGGCGACACCGTTCTTCGTCGATTGCGAACTCGCTACCGGCAACATGGACCCCGAGCTTCTCCGCGAGGCGCTGACGACCCTGGCAGCGAGCGGCGCGCAGGTCAAGGCCGTCGTGCCGGTCGACCTTCTCGGCAAGACGGTCAACTACACCGAGATCTTGGCCATCGCCGCCGAGTTCGGGCTGCCTGTGCTGTCAGATGCCGCTGAGTCGTTCGGGGCGACGCATCAGGGGAAGGCGGCCGGCTCGTTCGGCAACGCTTCCATCATTTCGTTCAACGGCAACAAGATCATGACGACGTCGGGTGGAGGAATGCTTCTCACCGACGACGGCGAGCTGGCAAGCCGCACTCGCTACCTTGCGACGCAGGCACGGCAGCCGTCGGTTCACTACGAGCACACCGAGGTGGGCTACAACTACCGGATGAGCAATCTTCTGGCCGCGCTCGGCCGCGCTCAGCTGACTCGCCTCGACGAGATGATCGCGCGCCGCCGGGCGCTCCGCGACGTCTACCGCGAGGTGTTCGCTCCCGTCGTCGGTGTCGAACTGTTCGGAGGAGCCGACGATCAGGAAGACAACTTCTGGCTCACCTCGATCGTGGTCGACCACGAGATCAGTGGATGGCGGGCCTCAGAGCTCGGCGCTGCCCTCGGCGCCGAGCAGATCGAGAGCCGCCCGCTGTGGAAGCCGATGCACCTCCAGCCCGTCTTCTCCGGCATGGGGGCGCTCGTCAACGGCAACTCCGAGAACCTATTCGAGAACGGCATAACGCTGCCCAGCGGTTCAGTCCTCGGACCCGTGCAGATCGACCGTGTGAAGGCGACGATCAACGCCTTCCTAGCCACGGTCTCATGAGCATCGGAGGTCGGCGGTCCGTGCCCTACGACGGCGTCAAGCGTGCGCTCGACGTCGTCGGTGCCGGGACTGTTCTACTCCTCTCGCTCCCCGTTCAGCTGGTGGTGGGCATCGCGGTCGCCGGTGCTCTCGGGCGCCCCGTTCTCTTCCGCCAAGAACGGCCGGGGCTGGACTCGAGAGTGTTCACGCTGGTGAAGTTCCGCACGATGAAAGACGTCGATATAGCCCGCGGGCTCGTGAGCGACGAGCAGCGGTTGACGCGATTCGGAAGGATCCTGCGCTCTACGAGTCTGGACGAGCTTCCCACCCTGATGAACGTGGTCAAGGGCGATATGAGCCTCGTGGGCCCTCGCCCCCTGCTGACGCGATACCTTGCCCGGTACACGCCGGAACAGGCGAGAAGGCACGAGGTCCGGCCGGGGGTGACCGGATTGGCCCAGGTCAGCGGGCGCAACGCCATTTCATGGGAGGCCAAGTTCGCGCTCGACGCGGAGTACGTCGACCGACGATCACTGCTGCTCGATCTCAAGATCCTGCTCATGACTGTGAGCGCCGTCCTCAAGCGAGATGGCATCACGGCGCACGAAGAGGCCACAACCCACGAGTTCATGGGAACCGACTCTTCGGGCGAGGGCGCCCGATGAGCACCACCGTCGTTGTAGTCGGAGCCGGCGGTTTCGGGCGTGAGGTGCTCGATGTGCTCCGCGCGGTCAATCGCGAGTCGGCGACGGAGGCCTACTCGATCCTCGGCGTACTGGACTCCGATCCTTCGCCGGTGAACCTCGAACGACTGAGCCGCATGGGCGTCGACTGGCTGGGATCGGAAGCCGACTGGCTCGCCTCGGGCAACGACGCCGAGTACGTGATCGGCGTCGGCCGGCCCGCCGTGCGAAGGCGGATCGCTGAAACTTTCGAGGCTGCGGGCAAGGTTGCGGCGACTGTGATCCACCCGAAAGCCGTGATCGGATCTCTCGCGATCATCGGGCCGGGTTCCGTCATCTGCGCCGGGGCTCAGATCTCGACGAACGTCACTCTCGGAAAACACGTCCACGTGAACCCCAGTGCGACGGTCGGCCACGACTCTGTACTGTCCGACTTCGTCTCGATCAACCCCGGCGCAATCATCTCCGGAGATGTAGCCATCGGCACAGCAACGCTCGTCGGTGCTGGCGCCGTCGTGCTTCAGGGGTTGGCCGTAGGCTCTGATGCACTCGTCGGCGCTAGCGCCTGCGTAGTCAGGGATGTCGAGAGCGGTCAGACCGTCAAAGGGGTACCGGCTCGCTAGCTGCCGGCGGGCTGGTCGGCGAATACCGTCGGACGGCGCGCCAGGCGATCGCGGCCCAGACCAGCGCTGAAGCACCGCTGGCGGCGACGAAGCCCCAGATGGCCCCCTCGAGATCGAAGGCGAAGAAACCGCCTATGGGAATCACGATCGCGCTGATCGCCTGGACCAGGCGACCTGCGATGATCTGCCGCTGATTGCCCCGGGCCCGGCAGACGATGTAGTAGTAGTGCCCGACGAAGTTCGCGAGCACGAACACCGAGGCGGGAATAGCGAACGCGGTCAGTGCTCCCAGCGTGCTCGCCTGCAGGCCGATCACAGGGATGACGTACTCGAGGGCGACGAAACAGGCGAGGGTGAGCGCCAACGAGGTCGCGACGACGAACACGATGTTTCGCCTGGCGAAGACGGAGGCCGGCGACTGCCCGCCGATGCTCGGACGCAGCGGCTCCAGAATCAGCCGCACCGGCAGCGAGACGTTTGCGATGCCACGGTAGATTCCGAACTTCGTGGCGCCGAGGAACGGGGCGAGCAGAAAGGGTGTGCCGATCGAGCCGGCGTCGAGCAGGAGGGAGTCGGCGAGCAGAGGTTTGATGTGTTGCTGATGCGCGCGCACCCACGACACGGGACTCGAGCCGAAACGCCACAGACGACCGCCCGTCCACACCAGGCTGGCCATCGCCGAGGCGAGCCAACCGCCGAGAACCGCAGTGAAAGGGTCGGTGGCCTCGTACAGTGCGACGACGACGGCCACGAAGGCGACGACGCCGGCGAGATCGGCGACGAGCACGCGGGAGCCGAGACCATTCGCGATGTCGTGATAACGCGCCCCATTGCGCAACAGCGCCACCGTGACCGCGAGAGCGGCGAGCCACCAGGGCCCGGATAGTCCGAGAACGACCGCGACGACTGCCGCAACGATCGCCCCCACGGCCAACGAGAGTGTGCACAAAACGGTCCAGAACTCCCGCCACGGGGCGGTGATGTATTCGCTGACGCGTCGGCGGGTCCATGGTTCGGTGACCACGGACAGCTGCAGGGAGAGGCCGAACGCGTAGATCAGGTAAGGCACGGAGAAGAGGCCGTATTGCGTGGGTGAAAGAAAGACGAGCGCGCAGATAGGGATAAGAGCGCTGTACGCCGCACCGCTCAGGGCCGCGCCGCCCCTCGCAAGACGTCTCACTGTCGCACCTCCGGCGCCCGATTTTTGGCTCTCGAAAGAGTAACAGAATGGCATCGTGCCCCTGCTCGTACGGGCCGCTGAGGGCGAGGAAGGTAGCATCTTGGTTGAGATGGATTAATACTCATCGCATCGATCGGGAAGAAGTCTGCCGCCGAATATTCGCGGTGCCCGGTTTGGGAAGGGATCCACAGATGAGGGGCCGTCATCAAAGCACGAAACGTCAGGGGCGATCGTCTAGTGGCCGACCCAGCTGAAGCAGCCGATCCGGCGGCCGGAACCGTCCGTTCGCCATTCCTCCGCATCGACCTCACGGCACGGGCGCGACGCCGGTTCCTGCTGTTCGCCGCGATCGGGGCGGCAGCCGGCCTGCTTGCGGCTCTCCTCTACAATCTCGTCGTCCCGCCCGTATACGAGGCCACCGTCTTCGCGGACTTCGAGCGTCTCGCCCCCGATGCGACCTCGGGAATCTACGCGTCGATCGACCGGGTGGCTCTCGAGGCGAACGCGACCGTCACGTTCCGCGCCGTCATCGACGAACTCGAGCTCGACGAGAGCGTCGAAGACCTGCGCTCCATGGTCGTCATCAAACCCCTGTTCGGCAATCCGTCGATCCGGGTGACCGCGACCTCCTCGGACGCTGAGAAGGCCGAGGACGTGGCCGTGGCGTTCGTCACCGCTATGGAGGGAATGCCGGTGCCGCAAGACCTCTCCGACGAGACACCGAACTACCGGGTCGACCTCAGAAATCCCATCGAGGTGCCGCTGCAGCCGACCTCCCCGAAGCCGAGCCACGATCTCGTCGCAGGCGCCTTCCTCGGACTCGCCATGGGGCTCATCGCTGCAAGCCTGAGGCGGCCCTCTGAATCGACGACGACGGGGGTACCCCGTGGTTGACAACACCGTTATGGGCCTGAGTCTCTCACTGGTGCTCGTCGCCCTCACTCTGTGGGTCTGGCGCATAAACCGAAGTGCAGCGCTCGTAGCGATCTGCCACAACGCAATCTGGGTGGCGGCTCTGGTTCTCGTCGCCACGAATCTCATCCGATACGACGAGGCCTCGCTGAGCGCCTGGGCAGTGCTCGCGACCGCGCTGGTGCTCTTCAACGTGGGAGCTGGGCTCAGCGGGCTCATCACCTTCCGGCCCCGGCGAGCACCCCTCGCAGACGTCGGCCTTTTGGAGGCCGAGTCGCTCGCACTTATGGGACGACGCACCTTCTATGCGCTGTTCGCGCTCTACATGGGTGCTTTTGTGGCCTACCTCGTGGTGCAGTGGCTCAGGGTCGGCGACGTGGCAATGCTGTTGAACCCGTCTGCACTCCGTGACATAGACGGTGTCTCCAATCTCGAATCCACTCCGGTATTCATCCGGGTGATCTTCTACCTGGGCCCCATCCTCTTCGCGGTCCTCGCGTTCCGAGAGGGAATGCGTCGACCGCTGCCGGTCGTACTTCGAGTCGTCGGCGCACTCGCGATCTTCGCCACCATGATCGCTCTCCTGCAGCGCACCAACGTGTTCCTCTCTGTTCTCATCTGGCTCGCACTCCTCGTGACGCGCCACTTCGGCACGAAGGCGGCTGGCCGTACGCTCGATCCGTCAGAACCGATTTCGTCGGTAGCGGTCAAAAAGACGAGAGTCATCTCACCCACGAAGGCCGTCGCGATCGCGGTTGTGGGCGTGCTGCTCTTGTTCGGCACGTTCCAGGTGGTCGCGGTGACCCTCGGCAAGAACGGCACTCAGGCGTTGTCGACCGGAAACGTCTCGCCGGCGCTGGAAAGCTCCGGGCTCACGTCGTTCTTCACCTACTTCACCGGAGGGGTTCCGGCGTTCCTCCAGTTGGTCGATTCCAACGACCTCAACCGACCCCCGGTGGCGACCGGCAACCGACCGGTCTCGGGTGAGTACAACCCGACGCTCTGGGGCACCGCCACGCTCGGTCCGATCCTGCGTTTTGTGCCCGGAGTCGAACAGTGGACCCCCATCGAGCCGTTTATCGACATGGGGATCGCGATCAACGTCTACACCTGGAACGGACCGGTGTACCGTGACTTCCGGGTTGCGGGAGTCGCCGTCGTTATGCTCCTCGCCGGGGCGCTCATCTCCGCTCTCCACGCGAACCGCTACCGGTCTGCGCGCTTCTACTGGCTGCAGGCGGCCCTACTCTCGGGAGTCTTCCTCTCCACCTTCGCCTCGGTGACCCAGTGGGGAAACATCATGATCGCCTTCTACCTCGCGGTCTTCGTTTTCACATCGAAGTGGCGTCCACGATGGCTGAGAAGCGTCAGCGGGCAGTCCGATCGCACCACAACCGGAGGCACTGCTTCGTGAAGTCACGAAAGATCTTCCTGCTCGTCACGTCCGATATCTCTGCGGCTGCCTTCTACCGCGGGTATCTGGCTTTCTTGAAGAGCCGCGGGTGGGATGTGACCTTGGTCGGCCACTCGACCGGTGACCTCGAACGCATCGCTGCCGAAGAAGGCGTGCGCGCCGTGTCGATCCCGATGCGCCGGGATCCGGCCCCGATTCACGACCTCGTGTCGCTCGCGCGAATCGTCTCTCTCTTTGTGCGGTCCCGACCGCACGTGGTCGTGAGTGCCACACCCAAGGCGAGCTTGCTCGGAATGGTCGCCGCGAAGCTGAGCGGGGTGCCAGTCAGGGTCTATCAGATGTGGGGCCTGCGGCTCGAAACCGAGACGGGAGCGCGCCGTGCGGTCTACCGTGCCCTCGAACGGGTGACCGCTGCCGGTGCCACGCACGTCGTCGCGAACAGCGTGAGCCTCGCCGACGCGGCTCGCGCCGAGGGCATCGCCCGCGACATCCTCGTGATCGGAGGCGGAAGCGCTACGGGAATCGATCTCGCGCACTTCGCCGATGACGCCCCGATGCCGTCGGTCGATGCGTCGACCGCGGAGTTTCTGGCGCTCGGCCGCGCGCCGTTCACGGTCGGATTCGTGGGGCGGGTGAACCGCGACAAGGGCGTCGAGACCCTACTCGAGGCCGCGCGGATCACGGCAGCGAGAGGCGTTCCCGTGCAGCTGCTGATCGTCGGATCGTCGGAGTCGGAGGAGATCGAGAAGCTCGTGGTCGAGGCGGCCCAGGAGCTGCCCGTGCACCGTGTACTCGCCGTCGCCGATCCACGGCCGTACTTTCTCGCCATGGATGTGAACTGTCTTCCCACGCTCCGCGAGGGATTTCCGAACGTGGTTCTCGAAGCGGCAGCCCTCGGCATACCGACGATCACCACCGACGCAACCGGTGCGCGTGACTCCGTCGTCGACGAGGTCACCGGCCTCATCTTCCCCGTGCGCGAGGCGCAGGCGTTGGCCGACTCGATCGTGCGGTGCGCTACCGAACCCGGTCTGCTCGGCCGGTTCCGCGACGCGGGGCGGGCGAGGGTGCGCGACCAGTTCGATCAGGCGATCGTCTGGAAGGCGCACGAAGAGTTTCTTGCCGCGGCCGCCGCCGCCGACGCAGCGAAGCGGAGGCTCCGATGACACCCGCCACGCGCGCGCGCGGCGATCTGGTCACCGTCTCCTCGTACGGCTCCGGCGGAAGCAGCGCCAGAGTGCGACTCTTCGATTGGCTCGACTTTCTCGACCTGCCCTACACGCAGAGCGACTACCTCGGAAAGTCAGACAACGGTCTGAGAACCATCTTGGGCGAGCTGCCGAAGTTGGTCGGCGCCGAGCGCCGTCTCCGACAGTTGCCGAAGCAGGGTCTCTCGCGGGTGCTCCTGGGCCGCGAGGCGTCTCCCTTCAGCAACGGCGGGGTGGAGTCCCGGATCCTCGAGGCGGCAGAGCTCGGCGTCTACGATTTCGACGACGCCCTCTTCGAATACCCCACCGGCGGAATTCGCAGGCTGTGGTCGAAGCGCGAGGTCTGGCGCAAGTCGGTGGCGGCGGCCGACGTGGTCATCGCGGGCAACGATTATCTCGCCGACGCCGCGTCACGATTCTCATCGTCGGTGACGATGATCCCGAGCTGCGTCGACCCGGGCGCCTACGCCGTGAAGACCGACTTCGCCGTCTCGGAGACGCCTCGGGCGATCTGGATCGGTTCGCCGTCGACAGAGCCGTACTTGGCCCTCGTCGAGTCGGCGCTCCTCCGGCTGCACCGCACGCGCGGCCTGCGACTCACAGTGATCAGCGCGGGCGAGCGGCCCCTCGGCGAACTCGACGAGATGGTCGACCGCGTCCCATGGCGAGCCGACACATTCTCGCAGCAGCTCGCACAGGCCGACTTCGGAATCATGCCGCTCCCCGACAGCGACTTCGCCCGGGGGAAATGCGCCTACAAGCTCCTTCAGTACTCGGCCGCCGGTCTGCCGTCCGTCGCAAGCCCCGTCGGCGCGAACGCGCTCGCGCTCAGTCGCACAGGGGGGTCGCCAGCCACGAGCGGCGACGAGTGGTACCAGGCCGTCGAGTCGCTCATCGATTCATCCTCAGATGCACGGATGGCGCTGGGAAACCAAGCACGCTTGGCGATCGAAGAGCAGTACAGCTTTCACGCTTGGGCGCCGGAGTTCAGGCGCGCCATCGGCGCCTAGTCAGCGGCTGTTCAGGCCGCGAGTCGGCGCGAGGCCGAGGTCGCGGGCCGCGAGTCGGATGTCCGCGCAGCTGTAGCTCGGGTCGCCCGGTGTGACCGTGGTGTGGATCGTCTGGAATCTCGACAGCTCGTCGACGAGCTCACGGTTGCTGACGGCAACGCCCGAGCCGATGTTGTAGACAGACAGGCGCTCTGGCAAGGGGTTCGACAGGCTCGAGATCAGCGACGGCATAACGTCGTCGACGTGAACGTAGTCGCGCACGAAGTTGTCCGGGCCGCGGAGCGCCACCGGGTTCTCCGCCGTAGAGGCGAGAAGCCTGGAAACCAGCGACCCGTCGAACTTCTCCCCGAACATGTTGAACACCCGGAGGATCACGGCGGCGGGAATCTCCCCATCCGCGACGGCCTGGCGCAGCAGCTCTTCCGCGGCAAGCTTGGTGCGCGCATAGAGCGATGCCGGAGCGAGGGTTCCCGTCTCGTCGACCGGCGAGTCGTAGTGATCGCCGTAGACGCCCGACGACGACACGAAGACTATCCGCTGCACCGGATGCACCCGCGCAGCAGCGATGACGTGGGCCATCGACGTCAGGTTGACGGCGGTCGCCTTGGCCGGTTCGGCATCCGCAGCCGCGCCCGTGATCGAGGCGAGGTGCAGGATGACATCGGGCGCGAACCGCTCGACCGCCGCAAGGATCTGTGCGGCATCCGTCACATCGACCTGCGGAAGGTCGGAGTGGCTTGGCGACGGACTACGTGTGTACGTCGCGTCGAGGCCGGGCAGACCCGCGGTGAAGCGCTGCAGATCCCGACCGAGCCGCCCATTGCCGCCGAAGACAAGAACCTTCATAGTCGGCCTTTCGTAGTGCAGGCATCGGGTTCGGTGACACTTGCTGAGGAACAATTATCAATTGCATCGGCAATTCTATTGATCGGGGACCGACGGTGACCGGTCACCTCGATACTCTAGTTCGCGCGGACACGCTTTCATCACGTTGTCGACGGCCCCGCGAGCGCTCAGAAACGAGTAGGGCTCGTGTGGTTCAATGGCTGAATGCCCGACAACTACGCCGCCCGACGTTCGTTGAGGGTAAAAAAGACACGCAAGACCATCACCATCCGCTGGATCGTGTGGAGTCTGGTAGGCCTCCTTGTCATCGTCCTCGCCCTCGGTGCATGGATCGGCATCCGCGCATTCCAGGCCAAGGCCGAGCTCGAAGCAGCGCAGGGTCTGATCGCGGACTTGAAAACCAAGGCTCTGGCGTTCGACATCGACGGTGCGAACAAGACGCTCAAAGAGATCTCGACCCGCACCGACAACGCCGTCGAGCTGACGAGCGACCCGATCTGGCGCGCCGGAGAAGTCGTGCCGTTCGCCGGTGCCAACCTGACCGCGTTCCGCGAACTCGCTGATGTGACCGACGACGTCATCGACGACGTCGTCACACCGCTCATCGACGTTGCGAAGGGCATCGATCCCGCCTCTCTCGCGCCCAAGGACGGCGCGATCGACCTCCAGCCGCTGATCAGCGCCGTTCCCGCTATCGCGTCTGCCAACGACGGCGCAGCGAAGGCACTGAAGACCGCCGAGGGCATCGACACCTCGGCCACCATCGACCAGGTGGCCGCCGCGCGCACGCAGATCACCGGGCTCCTCGGCAGCATCACTCCGCTTCTGTCCACTCTGAACTCCATCGTTCCGCTGGTGCCGCCCGCGCTCGGCTCGGAGGCGCCGCGCACCTACGTCATCATGTTCCAGAACCCGGCGGAGGCACGAGCGCTGGGAGGCACCGCCCTGTCGTTCGCTGTGCTGAAGATGGACGCCGGCCGGATCGAGCTCCAGACGACCGTCGCCGCCGGACTCAACAACTTCCGCGGGTACAACGAGCCGGTCGTCGCAATGCCCGACGGCACCCTCGATCTGTACAAAGACACCTACGGCCGCTTCATCCCCAACGTCACCGTGCGCCCGAGCTTCACGACGGCCGCTGAGATCACGCAAGAGATGTGGTTCCGCCAGTTCGGGTACCGCGTCGACGGAATCATCTCGATCGACCCCGTCGCCCTGTCTTACATCCTGGGCGCCACCGACCCGATCACACTGACCACCGGCGACATCCTGACGCGCGAGAGCCTCGTGCCGCTCCTGCTCAACGGCGTCTACCAGCGTTTCAACTCGACAAACGTGCTCAAAGACAACATGGCGCAAGACCTCGTCTACGCAGAAGCGGTGAGCGCGACGTTCGCCCGTCTCACCTCCGGTCCCCTCGACCCGATGACCCTCATCAACGGACTCATTCAGGGATGGAACGAGCACCGCGTGCTCTACTGGAGCGCCAATGCCGCCGAGCAGACCCAGCTCGCCGAAATCGGCCTTAATGGCGAACTGCCCATCAGCGACGAGAAGATCGAACGGGTCGGCGTCTATTTTCAAGACAACGTCGGCTCGAAGATGAACTACTACCTTCAGCAGACCGTGCACCTCGCCCAGAACACCTGCCGCACCGATGGCCGCGAGAGCTACCGTGTCACCGTCGACCTCGGCAACGGCATCGACCCGGCCGTCGCCAGCTCGCTGTCGGCATCGATCGTCGGCCAGTGGAAGGCAGAGAAGGTGAAGCGCGGCGACCAGCGCATGATCGTTATGCTCTACGCCCCTCCCGGAACGACGATCGCATCGAAGACCCTCAACGGCGCGCCGGTGGCCATGGACGCCTTCCATGACACCACCTACCCGGTCAGCAAGACCGTCGTCACGATTCCCGCGGGCGCAGTCTCCACTGTCAGCTTCGACGTGGTCGCTGCCGAGGCGGGCACGAAGACTCTCGAAGCGCTCATCACCCCGATGGTCAACCCGACCACCGTTCTCAACGAGGTTCTCGACTGCGCCACGGTCCCCGCCGGCTGATGAGGGCCTCGCGCTTTCGCCGCAGACTCGTCACGGCGATGCTCGCGGTGTACGTGGTGTTCGTGCTGCTCATCACTCTCACTCCCCAGATGCCGGGAACGGGAGTCGTCGGTCGACTCGTCGGCAGATTCCTCTACGAGCTCGAGCTGCGTGGCATCACCAGCATCGACTATCTCGACATCGAGTTCTTCGGCAACATCCTGATGTTTATACCGCTCGGGGTGTTCGCGGCGCTGCTGATCCCGCGCAAGGCCTGGTGGACCCTGCTGCTTCTCGGCACGGCATTCTCGGGTCTCATCGAGTGGTCGCAGGCGACGTTCCTGCCCAGCCGCTACCCCGAGGTTCGCGACCTCGTCTCCAACACCACCGGATTTCTCATCGGCGCCGCCGTGTCGGTGACCCTGCGCCTCATCGTCTCCCATCGTGACTCGCTGGTCGAGCTCGACCGCCGCGCGGCCGAGCAGCGTCGCTAGAAACCCCTGACCGCGAGGCGGTGCGCGGCATGGTCGCGCCCGGAAGCATCCGTAAATCTCGCTCCAGAACAAGCCCCCGTTTCGAGCGACGCGCTGTGGTTTGATGACGGCATGTTCGACGAACATTCGTCTCTGGGGGTTTCGGGTATGAAGATTTCCGTGATCGGCTGTGGGTATCTGGGCGCCGTGCACTCGGCGGCGATGGTCGAGCTGGGGCACGACGTCGTCGGCATCGATGTCGATGCGGCCAAGATCGCTCTGCTCGAGGCCGGCAGCCCCCCGTTCTTCGAGCCGGGCCTCCCGGAGATCCTGACCTCCGCGAAAGACACGGGTCGCCTTCGGTTCAGCACCGACATCGGCGAAGCGGCAGACGCGACCGTGCACTTCATCGCGGTTGGCACGCCCCAGCAAAAAGACGGCAACGCGGCAGACCTGACCTACGTCGACGCCGCGATCACCGCGTTGATACCGCACCTGAAGCCGGGCGACCTGGTGGTGGGCAAGAGCACGGTGCCGGTGGGAACCGCGGCGAGGCTCGCGAACCGACTCGCCGAATCCGGCACCGGGGCCGCGCTCGCGTGGAATCCTGAGTTCTTGCGCGAGGGCTACGCCGTCAAAGACACGATCAGTCCCGATCGATTGGTCTACGGAGTCGCCGACTCTTCTGCCGTCGCGGTTCTCGACCGGGTCTACTCGCAGGCCATTCAGGCCGGCACACCGCGATTGGTGACCGACTACGCGACATCCGAGCTCGTCAAAGTGTCGGCGAACGCATTTCTGGCCACCAAGATCTCGTTCATCAACGCCATGTCGGAGATCGCAGAGGCGACCGACGCGAACATCTCCGACCTGGCGGACGCGATCGGCTACGACAACAGGATCGGTCGCCGCTTTCTGAACGCGGGAGTCGGATTCGGTGGAGGATGCCTGCCGAAGGACATCCGCGCATTCGTCGCCCGGGCGGAGGAACTCGGACGAGGTGAGTCGGTCGGCTTCTTGAAAGAGGTCGACGCGATCAACGTGAGACAACGCCAGCGCCTGGTCGATCTCGCCGTGGCGGCCCTCGGCGGTTCGGTGTTCGAGAAGAAGATCACCGTGCTGGGAGTGACGTTCAAACCCCATTCCGACGACGTTCGCGACTCGCCCGCGCTCGACATCGCCGTGCAATTAAAAGGGCAGGGGGCGGATGTCGTCGCCACAGATCCTCAGGGCATCGACAATGCGCGGCTGAGGCACCCCCAACTGGTCTACGAAAGAGACGTGAACGTCGCGTTGACAGACGCAGACCTGGTGATCCTCGTGACCGAGTGGGACGAATTCAAGACCCTCGACCCTCACGCCGTTCGCGAACTGACCCGCGGAAACCTGATCATCGACGGCCGAAACGCGCTGAATCCCTCCGTGTGGAGAGACGCGCAGTGGGTCTACAAGAGCATGGGACGCTAGCGCTGGCAGGGTCGCGGCCCTGATGCATCCGCGAGTTTTGTAACAGAACAAGGCCCAAATTCGATCGGTTCCCTGTGATTGGATGACGGCATGTTCGACAACGGCCGGTCGATGGAGGTGACGCGTACCCACCGGCGCGCTGTCAACCGGCGGGTGGTCTGGAGCATTGTCGCCCTGCTCGTGGTCGTCGCGGCACTCGGTGCATGGATCGTCGTTCGCGCTCTTCAGGCAAAGGCCGAGCTCGAAGCGGCTCAGGGGCTGTTCGGCCAGCTTCAGCAACAGGCCACCGAGTTCGACGTCACCGGCGCCGAGGCGACCCTGCAGAAAATCACGGTTCGCACAGACAAGGCGGTCGAGTTGACGAGCGATCCCGTCTGGCGCGCGGGTGAGATGGTGCCGTTCGCCGGGGCGAACCTCGTCGCGTTCCGGGAGATCGCGGCGCTCACCGCACACGTCGTCGACAACGTGGTGACGCCGCTCCTCGGCGCCGTCGAGGGCATCGACCCGGCAACGCTCGCGCCGTCATCGGGGGCGATCGACCTGGGCCCGCTCCTCGCCGCGGCACCGGCGATCGCGGCCGCCACCGACGGCGTCGCCGTTGCGCTCGACGACGCCGAGGCCATCCACACCTCCGGCACCATCGGGCAGCTGGCGGCGGCGCGGACGCGGATCACCGACCTCCTGCACAGCGTCGCGCCGTTGCTGTCGACACTCAACTCCACGGTGCCTCTTATGCCGTCGGTGCTCGGGGCCGATTCGCCGCGCACCTATGTCGTGATGTTCCAGAACCCGGCCGAGTCGCGGGCGTTGGGCGGGGCGGCCCTCTCATTCGCCGTGCTGACGATGGACGCCGGCCGCATGGAGCTGCAGACGACGGTGTCGGCCGCGCCCAAGAACTTTCGCGGCTACGCCGAGCCCGTGGTGGCTGCACCCGACGGCATACCGGACCTCTTCGCTGGCACCTACGCGACATCCATCGCCAACTCGACGGTTCGCCCGAGCTTCACCGCCGCTGCGGAGATCACCAGCGAGATGTGGTTTCGGCAGTTCGGGTATCGGGTCGACGGGGTCATCTCGATCGACCCGGTGGCGCTCTCGTTCCTACTGGGCGCGACGGATCCCATCCCGCTCTCCACCGGCGATGTGCTGACGAGCGACACCCTGGTGCCCCTCCTGCTCAACGAGGTCTACCAGCGGTACGACACCGCCGACATCGAGGCCAACAACAGCGCGCAGGATGCCGTCTACGCGGAGGCGGTGACCGCGACATTCGCCCGGCTCTCCTCCGGGCAGTTCGACCCGCGGCTGATCGTCGACGCGGTGGTGAAGGCATGGGGTGAACACCGACTGCTCTACTGGAGCGCCGACGCCGACGAGCAGGCCCAGCTGGTCTCGTTCGGTCGGGGCGGGGAGCTGCCCGTGAGCGACGCCTCGACAGAGCGCGTCGGGGTCTACTTCCAAGACAACGTCGGTTCGAAGATGAACTACTACCTGCAGCAGACCGTCCACCTGGCTCGGTCGACCTGCCGTGCCGACGGGCGGGAGAGCTACCGGGTGACCGTCGACCTTCGCAACGGCATCGACCCCGCGGCCGTGGGCTCGCTGGCGTCGTCGATCGTCGGCACGTGGAAGCATGAGGGCGTCGCGCGCGGCGACCAGCGGATGGTCGTGATGCTCTACGCCCCTCCCGGCTCGACGATCGTCTCGCGTTCGGTGAACGGCGCGGCCGTACCGATGGATGCGCTGCACGACACCACCTACCCGGTGACCAAGATCGTGGTCACGATCCCCGCCGGGGCGGTATCGACGGTCAGTTTCGACGTGGTGGCGGCCGCGCCGGGCAATCGCTCGCTCGACGCTGTTGTCACCCCGATGGTCAACCCGACGACCGTGATCGACGAGGTTCTCGACTGCGTCACGGTTGGTTAGTCTTGCCAACGTGAACATCCGCGCGCTGCTCGCCCGCGAGCAGGTGCGATTTCTGATCGTCGGCGGCGTCAACACGGCCGTGGGCTATGGGTTCTTCGCCCTGTTCCTGCTCTTCTCCGGATATCTGGCGAGCCTGTACCTCTCCTACGCGGTCGCGGTCAGCGTCGCGTTCGTGCTGCACCGACGGTTCACCTTCCGGGTGAGCGGCAACGTCGCGGTCGACTTCGTGCGGTTCGTCGGGGTCTACGTGATCTCGCTCGCGATCAACACGGCGGTGCTGCCCCTGCTCGTCGAGGTCGTCGGGCTGCACGCGCTGGTGGCGCAGGCGATCGCACTGGTGATCACGACGGTGATCAGCTACGTCGGGCACAAGTGGTTCTCGTTTCGGCGCGGGGTGGGTGGTGGTTCCTCGGGGGTTGCTGCTGCGGGGTCTCTTGCTGGCAGCGCTACTGCGGCGGCCTCCCCTCGGGCGGCCTCCCCTCCGGCGGCCTCTCTTGCGGCCTCTCCCACGGTGCCTACTCCTGCGGCGGCTTCCCCTCTGGTCTCTCCCACGGTTCCCGCTCCTGCGGCGGCTTCCCTTCCGGCTTCCCTTCCGGCCTCTCCTCGGGCCTCTCCCGCGGTGCCTACTCCCGCGGCGGCCTCCCCTCCTCCCCAGGGCTCGCCTCTCCCGAATCATCCAGAGACCCGACCCCCGCCCCCATAAATACTTTCGAAATTGGCACGATTGATGCATGCCAAATCTCGCAGACTCCTTCGACACGGTGCTCGCCGCCGTGCAGGTATCTGCGGCAGCCTTGTCGACGGATGCCTCGGCCTTCGCGTCACTCGGCGACGACGAGTTGCTGGCGGCCCAACGGTCACTCGCTTCCGCTCGCCGAGCGATCGACGCGAGCGCCGCCGCGGTGGCCGGCGAGATCGCGCACCGGTCACGACCCGAGCTCGGCTACGCGGGCCTGGCCCAGCGCTCGGGGTTTCGCACACCACAGAAACTCGTGCAGCACGAGACGGGGTCGACCGCTCGTGAGGCGGGCGGGCTCGTCAGCGTCGGAGGCATGGTGCGCGACGCCGCGTCGCCGGTCGACGACCAGGGCGACTCGTGGATGCGACCAGTCGGTCGTGCCGTCGCGGCGGGCACGATGTCGATCGAGGCGGCGAAGGCGATTCGCTCGGGGTTGGGTGCTCCGGCCGAGGGAGTGACTCTAGGCCAGCTCGCTGACGCGGTCGTCTCGCTGTTGTCGCTCGATCTCGACGCCGACGCGATGTTCAGGCGGGGTCGCGAGCTGCGCGACGACCTCGACGAGGCCGGCATCGTCGACCGCGAGCGTGCCATCTACCAGGCCCGCGCCGTGCGCCGGTCGAAGCGGCCGAACGGGCTGAACCGCTACATCATCGACGCCGACCTCGAGTCGACGGCGTTTCTCGACTCCCTCTACGACTCGATGACCTCCCCGCGACGGGGCGGGCCACGGTTCGTCTCCGACGACGACAGGGCGTGGGCGGCCGGTGTTGAGGCCGACGAACGCAGCACCGAGCAGTACGTGCACGACGGAGTGCTGCAGCTGCTGCGCTCGGCGACGCTCGTCGCCGACGCCGACACCCGCGCCATCGTCGGATCCCGCGTGCCCGCCGTGCGGGTGCTCGTCGCGGTCGACGCGCTCGAGAACGACGCCGGCCACGGGCGTCTCGAAGGAGTCGACATCCCGGTCTCGCTCAGCACCGTGCAGCGGGCGGTCTGCTCGACCTCCACCGTCGCCATCGACTTCTTCACCGACCAGCCGCTCAACGTGGGGCGCGAGCAGCGCCTGTTCACGAAGCGCCAGCGCATCGCCCTGGCCGCCCGCGACGGCGGCTGCATGTGGCCCACGTGCGACCGCCCGCCGTCATGGACGGAGGCACACCACACCCGGCAGTGGAAACGCGATCACGGCTCTACCGACATCGCCGACGGCATTCTGCTCTGTCGACATCACCACATGCTGCTGCACAACAACGGCTGGGAGATCGTGCGCGACCCGGCGGGGTTCTGGCTCGTCCCGCCGCCCGGCGTCGGTGTCGACCAGGCGCCGATCAAGCTCGAGTCGAAGTGCGCGGCCCTGCGCGACCTGCGGCGGGAGGCGGGCGGATGACGCGTAGGTGGCAGGGGTCGGCGGGGGTGTCTCGCGCCGGAGGTGTGCGTGGCGCGGGGGTGTCTCACGCCAGGGCGAGCATCGCTCCCGCGGCGACGGCCAGCACAAGGCCCACGATCTGCACGGGCGCGATGCGCTCTTTGAGCACGACCGCCGCGAGGATGATCGTTCCGGCGGGATACAGCGCCGTGAGCACCGCGATGAGCGAGAGCTCGCCGATGCGCACCCCGAGCAGCAGGCCCGCGTTGGCGACCGCATCGAGTATGCCGCACGCGATCGCGAGACGCAGGCCCGGCAGCCAGAGCCGGGCACGGACGGAGGGCTCGGCCGGCCCGGGCGCACCGGCTGGACCAGGCGCGCCGGCTAGACCGGGCACGCCGGCTAGACCGGGCGCGCCGGCCGGCCCGGGCACTGTGGCCGGCCCTGCTGTGGCCGGCCCTGTTGCGGCCGGCCCTGCCGTGGCCGGCCCTGCCGCTGCCGGCGAGGCGAACGTGGCGGCCCGCGCAACGGTGCCTCGTGCGTGTGCCGACCGGCGCAGAACGGCGTTCGCCGCGAGGACGCCCACGACGCTGAACATAATCACGACGGTCACGGCGCGGTTCACGACGAGGGGCACCAGGCCCGAGTCATCCGGTGTCTGGTCGATGATCACAAGAAAGACGCCGATAGCCACGCCCGAGCCGATCGCCATCAGCACGCCGCGCAAGCTCGGACGAACGGCGCCCTTCTCGGGCACAAAACCCACCAGAACCACGGCGACGAGCGCGAGAGCCAGTGCGAGGTATCCGATGAGCTGCAGCCGCTCGCCCCCGATCAGCCCGATCGAGAGGGGCACGATCGCCGACACCACCGCGGTGAGCGGCGAGAGGATGCTCATCGGGCCGATGGCGAGGCAGGCGTAGAGCAGGCCGATGGCCACTGCGCCACTGATGCCGCTGAGCGCGCCGAGCACGATCACCTCGCGCGACCAGTGGCCCGTGAAGGCGGGCACCAGCGCGACCGCGATCGACATCACCACGAGTCCGGTGGTCGCCGAGACGGCGACGACACGGACCGGGTTGATGCGGCGCGACGCCGTGCCGCCGAGGAAGTCGGCGGCGCCGTACACGAGAGCGCTCGCGAGGCCGATGATCACGGTCAGCATCCGTTCACGCTAGCGGGTGAATCGCCGGTTACCGCTGGGTTACATCCGCTACGAATCCTCGACAGCGACTGCCCCTGTGAATAGGCTACGAACTGACCCCCGTTCGGGGTGCAACAGAGTAGTTCTGCCAGCCAAGGAGAAACTCCCGCAATGTTGACGACGACGCCACCCGCCCCGAACCATGCACGCACGGCCGTGAGAAGCGCCATCTCTCTCGTCACCGCAGCGGCCCTCGCACTCGGGCTCTCGGCCCTGGCGCCGACCGCGGCGCTCGCCGCGGCGCCGACCACCACCATCGCCGACGTGCAGGGCGACGGCGCGGCCACCCCCGTTCCCGGCGCCGCCGTCACCGTCGAGGGCGTCATCACCGGCGACTACCGCGCCGCCTCGGCGAGCGGCTACCGCGGCTTCTACCTGCAGACCGCCGGGTCGGGCGGGGCCACGGATGCCACGCCGGGACGCTCCGACGCGATCTTCGTCTTCGCCGCCAACGCCAACCCCGCCGTCGCGATCGGCGACCTCGTCACCGTCACCGGAACGGTGAGCGAGTTCAACGGCCAGACCCAGATCTCCGCCACGACCGACGCGGCGTACGAAGTCGTGACCGCCGCGGTCGGCGTTCCCGCCCCCACGGTGCTGCCGAACTCGGTCACCGGCGCGGCCCGCGAGGCATTCGAGGGCATGCTCGTCACGCCCGAGGCCGCGCGCCTCAGCTCGAGCCACCAGCTGTTCAACTTCGGCACGCTCTGGCTGAACGTCGGCGACCTCGCCGTGAAGGCCACCGAGACCACCGACGCGGGCGATGCCGCCGCAGCGATCGCCGCCGCCAACCGCGCGAACCGCCTGCTCGTCGACGACGGCTACAGCGTCCAGATCTCCAATGCCGCCCACCCGGGCGGGCAGCCCTACTTCGACGCGGCCACCGTCGTTCGCAACGGCGACCGTTTCATCGCCCCCGCGGCCGGAATGATCCTCGGCTGGGGCTTCGACGACTGGCGCCTGCAGCCCCAGCGTCCGCTGAGCGACACCTCGCCGGCCGAGTACGCCGCCTACGAGCCCACCTGGGAGTCGCTCAACCCGCGCACGGCGGCTCCCGCCGAGGTCGGCGGCGACGTGAAGGCCGCCGCGTTCAACGTCTTCAACTACTTCACGACCTTCGGCGGTGACGCCCGCGGTGCCGACAACGCCGAGGACTTTGCCGTGCAGCAGTCGAAGATCGTCGCGGCCATCAACGCCCTCGACGCCGACGTGGTCGGGCTTATGGAGATCGAGAACTCGGTCAAGCTCGGCGAGGAGCCCGACGAGGCGCTCGGCAACCTCGTGGCCGCCCTCAACGCGGCCAGCGCGCCCGGCACCTGGGCGTTCACACCGACGCCCGCGGCACTGCTCGACGCGGCGACCACCGACTTCATCACCAACGCGATCATCTACAAGCCCGCCGCGGTCACCCCCGTCGGCGACAGCTTCGCCGACACCGACGAGACCGTCTGGGACATCGCCCGCGAGCCGATCGCGCAGACCTTCGAGACCGTCGCCAACGGCAAGATCGTCACGCTCGTCGCCAACCACTTCAAGTCGAAGAGCCCGCCCACCGGCAACACGGCCCCCGAGCCCGCCGACCTGCAGGGCTTCTTCAACGCCGAACGCGTCGAGCAGGCCAACAGGCTCGTCTCGTTCGTGAACACCGTCACGGCGAACCCCGCCAAGGGCGAGAACGTGCTGCTCGTCGGCGACTTCAACGCCTACGCGCAGGAAGACCCGGCGCAGGTGCTCACCGCGGCCGGCCTCGTCGACCTCGTGCCGGCGAAGAACCCGACCGAGTACACCTACACCTTCGACGGCGAGCTCGGATCGCTCGACCACGCGTTCGCGACACCCGCCCTCGCGGCATCCGTCACCGGTGTCGACGTCTGGAACATCAACTCGCCCGAGTGGGGCGACCGCGGCTACGAGTTCGGCGCGTCCGAGCCGGGCACGCCCTACCGTTCGAGCGACCACGACCCGATCGTCGTCGGCTTCGACTCGGCGCCCGCGCCCGTCGACATCGACATCCTCTCGATCAACGACTTCCACGGCCGGCTCGAGGCCGCGCCGCCCATCGCGGGCGCAGCGGTTCTCGCCGGCATGGTCGACGCCTACCGTGCCGCCAACCCGAACACCGTGTTCGTGGGCGCCGGCGACCTGATCGGGGCATCCACGTTCACCTCGTTCATCCAGAACGACGAGCCGACGATCGACGCCCTGAACGAGATGGGGCTCGACGCGAGCGCGTTCGGCAACCACGAGTTCGACCAGGGCCGCGAAGACGTGGATGACCGCATCCTGCCCCGCGCCGACTGGGACTACCTCTCGGCCAACATCTACGACCGCGCCACCGGGGAACCCGCCTACGACGAGTACTACCTGCAGCAGTTCGGCGACGTCACCGTCGGCTTCGTCGGCGCCATGACCGAGGAGCTGCCCAGCCTGGTCAGCCCCGCCGGCATCGCGACGCTCGAGGTGCGGGAGGTCGTGCCCGAGGTCAACCGGGTCGCCGACCAGCTCAGCGACGGCGACGCAGCCAACGGCGAGGCCGACGTGATCGTTCTCCTCGTGCACGAGGGTGCCGCGACCCCCGCCATCACGAGCGCGACCGACGACTCCGCGTTCGGTCGCATCGTCACCGGGTCCAACGCCAACATCGACGCGATCGTCTCCGGCCACACGCACCTCGCCTACGACCACGAGATTCCGATCCCCGGCACGGACACGCTGCGGCCCGTGGTCTCCTCGGGCCAGTACGGCGAGAAGTTCAGCCACATGGACCTCACGGTCGACCCGGCCACCGGAACGATCCTCAGCCTCTCGGCCGAGATCCTGCCGCTCGCCGGCGCGTTCCCGCCCGACCCCGAGGTCGCGAAGATCGTCACCGACGCGGTCGCCGTTGCGAACGTCAAGGGCGCCGTGTCGGTGGGCGAGATCACCGCCGACTTCAACCGGGCCCGGCAAAACGGCACTGCCTTCTCAGAGAACCGGGGCGGGGAGTCCACCCTGGGCAACTTCGTCGCTGACGTGCAGTTGTGGGCGACCGCGGATGCCGGAGCCGACATCGCGCTGATGAACCCCGGCGGACTCCGTGCCGACCTCGCCTACGCGTCCACGGGAGCGACCGACCCCGACGGCAACGTCACCTACAAGGAGGCGGCCGGCGTGCAGCCCTTCGCCAACACCCTCGTGACGCTCGACCTCACCGGGGCGCAGCTCAAGTCGGTGCTCGAGGAACAGTGGCAGCCGGCCGGTGCCGGGCGGCCGTTCCTCAAGCTCGGGGTGTCGGCGTCGCTCGAGTACACCTACGACCCGGCAGCCGCCGCGGGCGACCACATCGACGCGATCTACGTGAACGGCGAACTGGTCACTGCCGGAGACTCGTTCACCGTCACGGTCAACTCGTTCCTCTCCTCGGGCGGCGACAACTTCGCCACCCTCGCGCAGGGAACCAACCGCGCCGACTCGGGCAAGATCGACCTGCAGAGCATGGTCGACTACTTCACGGCCAACCCGGTCGCGAGCCCCGACTACGCACAGCGCGCAGTGGGAGCCACCGTCACCCCGGCCGGGCCCTACGCCCCGGGCGACCAGGTGACGCTCGCGCTGTCGTCGCTGCTGTTCAGCAACGGCGGGCCGAACGCGGGCGACGTCGTTGTATCGAGCGGCGGCGTCGAACTCGCGACCGCGCCCATCGACCCGACGATCGTCGACACGACCGACGAGGTCGGTCGCGCCACGGTGACGGTCACGATCCCCGCAGACGCCAGCTCGGGCACCCTGCCGCTCACCGTCGCTGTGCCGCAGACGGGCACGTCGATCGTGGTGCCCATCGAGATCGCCGTGGTCGAGACGCCGATCGAGAACGTCACGGCACCGACCATCACGGGCACGCCGCGCGTCGGCTCCACGCTGTCGGCGACGGCGGGCACGTGGAGCGTCGACGACGTGACGCTCGCCTACCAGTGGAACCGCGCGGGAACGCCGATCGAGGGGGCGACCGGGGCGACCTACAAGGTGACCGCGGCCGACGCGGGGGCCGCGATCACCGTTACGGTGACCGCCACGGCCGACGGTTCGCTGCCGGGAACGGCGATCTCCGCCGCGGTCACCGTCGCGAAGGTCGCGTCGTCCATCTCCGGCCAGGCCGACCGGCTCATCGTCTTCGGCAACGCGCCGGTGAACTACACGGTGCGGGTCACCGTCTCCGGGGTTCCGGCGACCGGCGAGGTGGCGATCTACGACGGTCTGACCAAGATCGCCACGGTCACCCTCGACGCCGACGACGCGGGCAAGGCCACCGTGCAGCTGCCCAAGCTCGGGCGCGGGCTGCACCTGCTGACCTCCAGCTATGCGGGCAACGAACAGGTGCGTGGATCGCTCAGCTGGCCGTCGCTCGTGCTCGTGTTCTAGGGAGCAGTGACAGCCGGAGCGGGCGCTTAACGAGTGCGCGGCCGTGTCGGAGTGGCGGGTGAACACTTCGACACGGCCGCGAGACGGCTCTCATTGGGAGTAGCGGATGACTCTTCGGGTGCTGCTCCGATGCCGAGCTTATCGCCTTAGCTTTAATCGCTACAACTCGTAATTTGCACCCAGTTCAGGGGGTTGCGTTCGTCGTCGCCTCCTCTGAGGCGCGGCTGTGCACTCGTGGGGCGCACGTCAGCGGCACTGGGTAAACTCGGCGGGTGAGTTGGAACGCTGAGATCCCCTGGGACCCCGAAGAAGAGCCCCCCTTCGACCCCTTCGCGGAGCCGCCGTTCGACGACGAGGCGCCGTTCCCCGACCGGGGCGGCAGTGCGCCGGGCGGTGTGTCAGGCGGCGGTTTCGATACGGGCGCTAGAGCGCCCTACTCAACCAGCGGGGGCGCCCCGACGACAGTCGTTCGACCGCCTCGCGCCACCCCGTCCGTCATCCCGACCGCGCTCGAGGCGCTCGAGAAGGTGTTCGGCTACGACTCGTTCCGCGGCGAGCAGGCCGCGATCATCGACACGGTCATCGCGGGCGGCGACGCCCTGGTGCTTATGCCGACCGGCGGCGGCAAGTCGCTCTGCTATCAGATCCCCGCGCTCGTGCGTGAGGGAACCGGCGTCGTCATCTCGCCGCTCATCGCGCTGATGCAAGACCAGGTCGACGCTCTCACCGCGGTCGGCGTGCGCGCCGGCTTCCTCAACTCGACCCAAGACGCGGGCGAGCGCAACCGCGTCGAGCGCGCCTACCTCGACGGCGAACTCGACCTGCTCTACCTCGCACCCGAGCGCCTGCGTGTCTCGTCGACGGCCGAGCTGCTCGACCGAGGCACGGTCGCGCTCTTCGCGATCGACGAGGCCCACTGTGTGTCGCAGTGGGGTCACGACTTCCGCCCCGACTACCTCCAGCTCTCGATGCTGCACGAGCGCTGGCCCACCGTGCCGCGCATCGCGCTCACCGCCACGGCGACCGAGGTCACGCACAAGGAGATCGCGAGCAAGCTCCAGCTCGGCGACGCGCGGCATTTCGTGTCGAGCTTCGACCGTCCGAACATCCAGTACCGCATCGAAGCCAAGAACCAGCCGATGCAGCAGCTGCTCTCGCTCATCCGCAGCGAGCACGCCGGCGACGCGGGCATCGTCTACTGCCTGTCGCGCGCGTCGGTCGAGAAGACTGCCGACTTCCTCGTCGAGAACGGCGTCACCGCGCTTCCGTACCACGCGGGGCTCGACTCGCGCATCCGCGCCGCGAACCAGTCGCGCTTTCTGCGGGAAGACGGCGTCGTTATGGTCGCGACCATCGCCTTCGGCATGGGAATCGACAAGCCCGATGTGCGCTTCGTCGCCCACCTCGACCTGCCGAAGAGCGTCGAGGGCTACTACCAGGAGACCGGCCGCGCCGGCCGCGACGGGCTGCCCTCCACCGCGTGGCTCGCCTACGGGCTGCAAGACGTCGTGCAGCAGCGTCGCATGATCCAGCAGTCCGAGGGCGACGACGCCTTCCGCCGGCGCCTCGGCGCCAACCTCGACGCGATGCTGGCCCTGTGCGAGACGATCGAATGCCGGCGGATGCAACTGCTCGCCTACTTCGGAGAGAGCTCCGCCCCCTGCATGAACTGCGACACGTGCCTGACGCCGCCCGAGGGCGTCGACGGCACCATCCCGGCGCAGAAGCTGCTCTCCACGGTCGTGCGGCTGTGGCGTGAGAAGCAGCAGCGCTTCGGAGCCGGCCACATCATCGACATCCTCGTGGGCAAGACCACGCCGCGCATGACGCAGTACGGCCACAACCAGCTGAAGACCTTCGGCATCGGCTCCGACCTGAGCGAGCAGGAGTGGCGCGGGGTCGTGCGCCAGATGCTCGCGCAGGGTCTGCTCGCGGTTCAGGGAGAGTACGGAACGTTCGCCGTGACCGAGGCGAGCGCCTCCGTGCTCGACGGCTCACGACCCGTGAAGCTCCGCAAGGAGCCGGAGCGCGGCGCGGGCCGCGCGGCGAAGAAGTCGAAGGTCGCCGCAGACCTGCCGGTTGCCGCCGTCGACCTGTTCGAGGCGCTGCGCGTCTGGCGGTCGGCCGAGGCGAAAGAGCAGGAGGTGCCGGCGTACATCATCTTCGGCGACGCGACCCTGCGCGGCATCGCGATCTCGCGCCCCGATTCGCTCGCCGAGCTCGGCGGCATCAGCGGCGTCGGCGAGAACAAGCTCGCGAAGTACGGCGAGGCTCTGCTCGCGGTGGTCGCCGCGAACTGACCGGTCGCCGAGCCCGTCGAAGCGGCGGTCGCTGAGCCAGTCGCCGAGCCCGTCGCGAGGCACCCTTCGACAAGCTCAGGGACCGGCGACCTCGGAGAGCGGCTGCTCAGGGACCGGCGACCTCGCGGAGCGACAGCTCAGGGGCCAACCAGCTCGGGGACCGGCGGGCTCAGGGCCGGCCGCGCTACTCGGCGGGAGTCGCCTCGCGCTGAGCCGCGATCTGCGCGTGCACGTCGTCCATGTCGAGTCCGCGCACGGCGTCGATCACCTGGGTGAGTGCGGGCGCGGGAAGAGCGCCGGGCTGTGAGAACACGAGCACGCCGTCGCGGAACGCCATCAACGTCGGAATCGACGTGATGCCCGCGGCGCCGGCGAGCGCCTGCTGGTCTTCGGTGTCGACCTTGGCGAAGGTGATGTCGGGGTTCGTGCCGCTGGCCTCTTCGAAGATCGGGCCGAACTGCTTGCACGGTCCGCACCACTCCGCCCAGAAGTCGACGAGCACGATGCCGGGCTCGAGAACTGTCTTTTCGAAGTCGTCTGATGTCAGGTTTACGGTAGCCATCTCTCCAGCCTAGAAGCGAACCCTGAACGGCGCACGAGCGTGTAGTCGAAGCCCGAGGGAAGCTCGATCTCTGACCCACGTTCGGGGGCGGACTTCGAATCATATTGCGCCGATTGTGTAACCCATTTGGGGGTCTATCCCGGTTCTTGCCCTGTGCCACTATGTCGTCGTTACCCGGAGGCACCATGACGCATTTTTTGAGTAAGCGCCGTGACAAAAACACCCGAATAGTCACTGCGGTCCTAGCAACCCTCGCCCTAGTAGGCACCCTTCTGGTGCCCAGCGCTGTCGCAAACGCGGCTGGCGAATGCGGGGCGAATTCGAACCCGATCGTCTGCGAGAACAGCAAAGACGGCACGAGTCCCACGATCTGGCAGATCGAGGGCGCCGGCGACCCCGATCTCCAGGGGTTCTCGACCGACATCAGCGTCAATGTCGGCTCCCGCGTCGACTTCAAGATCGACACCGACGCGCCCTCCTACACGGTCGACATCTACCGCACCGGTTACTACGACGGCGACGGCGCCCGCAAGGTCGACAGCGTCACCCCGTTGCCCCCGCCGCCGGCCGGCCAGCCGCAGTGCATCCCCGACTCGCAGACTGCGAACTACGACTGCGGAACGTGGGCCGTCTCCGCCTCCTGGAACGTGCCGGCCACCGCGGTGTCTGGTGTCTACGTCGCGCTGCTCACCCGCGCCGACACCGGCGGCAAGAGCCACATCACCTTCATCGTGCGCGACCAGTCGAGCCACTCCGACGTGATCTTCCAGACCTCCGACCCGACCTGGCAGGCCTACAACACCTACGGCGGCGCCGACTTCTACCAGGGCGCGGCATACGGCCGGGCCTACAAGGTCAGCTACAACCGTCCCGTCGTCACCCGCGGCGACTACAACGGCCGCGACTTCTACTTCAGCGCCGAGTACCCGATGGTGCGGTTTCTCGAGAAGAACGGCTACGACGTCAGCTACCAGAGCGGTGTCGACACCGACCGGTACGGCTCGCTGCTCACCAACCACGAGGTCTTCCTCTCGGTCGGACACGACGAGTACTGGTCGGCGGGGCAACGCGCCAACGTGGAGGCCGCGCGCGACGCCGGCGTGAACCTGCAGTTCCTGTCGGGCAACGAGGCCTACTGGCGCACCCGGTACGAGCCATCCATCGACCCGAACCACACGCCCTACCGCACCCTCGTCTCGTACAAGGAGACGTGGGCAGACAAGAAGCTCGACACCTCCAGCCCGCAGTGGACCGGAACGTGGCGTGACCCGAGGTTCGCATCGCCGAGCAACGGCGGAGGAAAACCCGAGAACGCCCTCACCGGCACCGCGTTTATGGCCAACCACGACGACCTCGCCGTCACCGTGACCAAGGCGGAGGGAAAGCTGCGACTGTGGCGGGGCACGGGTCTGTCGTCGATGACCGCGGCGAACCAGGTGCTGGCCGCGCACACGATCGGGTACGAATCCAACGAAGACCTCGACAACGGGTTCAGACCGTCCGGGCTCATCCGCCTCTCCACGACCGTCGGACCGACGCCCCAGCGGCTGCAGGACTACGGCAAAGACGTGCTGCCGGGCACAACGACGCATCACCTGACTCTCTACCGCGCCGCGAGCAAGGCCCTGGTGTTCAGCGCCGGCAGCATCCAATGGACGTGGGGTCTCGATCAGACCCACGACGGCAACGGCGCACCCGCAGACCTCCGGATCCAGCAGGCGCAGGTCAACCTCCTGGCCGACATGGACGCCTTGCCCCTGACCCTCGCATCCGACCTCGTCGCGGCGGTGAAGAGCACCGACGTCACCGGCCCCGCCGTCACCGTGACCTCTCCGGCGGCCGGAGCGAGCATCGCGAACGGCACGACCGTCACTCTCACCGGCACCGCATCCGACGCTGGCGTCGTGGCCGGAGTGAACGTGTCGACCGACAACGGCGTCACCTGGCATCCCGCCACGGGCACGACCTCCTGGCAGTACACCTACACCCAGCACGGCCGCGGCGCGACACCCGTGCTGGTGCGGGCGGTCGACGACAGCGCGAACTACACGGCGGTTCCGAAGACCGTCTCGGTCAACGTCACCGGTCCGTTCAGTGTGTTCGGGCTCGAGACCCCGTCGGTGCCCGACGGGGGCGACACAAAACCGGTCGAGCTCGGCCTCACCTTCACCCCCACCGTCGACGGCTTCGTCTCGGGTGTGAGGTTCTTCAAGAGCGCCGCCAACACGGGCGCGCACACCGGGTCGCTGTGGACGACGGCCGGCGTGCGGCTCGCGACGGTGAACTTCGGGAGCGAGTCGGCGACCGGCTGGCAGAGCGCCACCTTCACCTCCGCGGTGGCGGTGACCGCCGGAACGAAGTACGTCGTGTCGTACTTCGCCCCCAACGGCCACTACTCCGCCTCGCAGTTCCACTGGATCTCGCGGCCGAACGACGCCGCCCCCCTCACCGTCGCCGGAGGTTTCGCCGCCGAGTCCGCGGGAAGCTACGCGAGCAATGGCGGATTCCCCGCCGAGCGATTCAACGGCACGAACTACTACGTCGACGCGATCTTCGACACCGTCGACACCGCGCCGCTCACCGCGAACGATGTGTGGCCGATCGCGTCGTCGTCGAGCGTGTCGACGACCGTGAGCATCTCCGCCACGATGTCGAAGCCCGTGACGGCGTCGAGCGTGGCCTTCGCTGTAGTGCCGACCGGCGGCACGGCCGTCGCCGGCACCACGCTGTACGACCCGGCGACCAGGGTCGCCTCGTTCCAGCCCACGAACCCCCTCGCGGCGGCGACGAAGTACACCGTCACGGTGTCAGCGACCACAGCCAGCGGCGGAGGCATCACCGCGGGCGGGAGCTGGTCGTTCACCACCGCCGTGCCCCCCAACCCCGAGGGCGTCTGCCCGTGCAGCCTCTACAACGACGGCGCGGTGCCGGGGGTGATGCAGGTGGGCGACTCGAACGCGGTTACCCTCGGCACCCGGTTCACACCGACGGCGAACGGCACCATCACGGCGCTGAAGTTCTACAAGAACACGGCGAACACGGGCCCGCACGTGGGCACCATCTGGAAGGCCGACGGGTCGAGCCTCGCGACCGCCAACTTCGGCACCGAGTCGGCAGCCGGATGGCAGACGGCCACCCTGTCGACCCCAGTCGCCGTGACCGCCGGGTCGACCTACGTGGTCTCGTACCGCGCGACGGTCGGAAACTACTCGGCCACCGTGGGAGCCTTCAACACACCGCTCGTTCGCGGTCCGCTCACCACCCCCGCCTCTGCCGGGGTCTACACCTACGGCACGGGCTTCCCCACCTCCACCTCGACCACGAGCTACCTCGTCGACGTGGTCTACAACCGCACCCCCGACGCGATGACGCTCTCGGGGACCATGCCGAGCAACGGCGCGACCTCGGTCAACCGCACGTCGACGATCATCGCGCAGCTGACGTCGACCGTGGCACCCGGCTACTCGCTCACCGCCGCGAGCGGAGGCACGCCGATAGCGGGATCGACCGCGATCGGCGCCGGCGGCAAGTCGATCGTCTTCACCCCGGCATCCACGCTCCCGAACGGTTCCGTCGTGACGGTGACGCTGTCTGGTGTGATCTCGACGCAGGGTGCGGCGCTCGCGACCCAGACCTGGTCGTTCACCACGGTCAACGAAGCGACGACGACGGTGACCCTGTCGAGCCTGTTCGGCACCTCGACCCCCACGGTCGCGGCGGCCGCCGGCGAATCCGCTCCCGTCGAGCTCGGGGTGTCGTTCACCCCGTCGGTGGCAGGATCGGTCACGGCGATCAAGTTCTACAAGGGCGCGGGCAACACCGGCACCCATGTCGGTCGTCTGTGGTCGTCTACCGGGCAGCAGCTCGCCTCGGTGACGTTCATCAATGAGACGGCGACCGGCTGGCAGACGGCTCAGCTCTCGAATGCTGTCTCGCTCACCGCCGGTCAGACCTATGTGGTGTCGTACTTCGCGCCGCAGGGCCACTATGCCTACACGTCGGGCTACTTCTCGGCGCCGAAGACCAGCGGCCCGCTGACCGCCCCGGCCGCCGGCAACGGGCGCTTCGTCTACGCGCCGTCGGGCGGTTTTCCCGCAGACACCTGGGGCTCGTCGAACTACTTCGTCGACGTGGTCTTCGCGGTGACGACGACGAGCGGAACGACGGGCACGACCGAGCCCCCGGAACCGACGCCCACCCCGACTCCCACGCCCACTCCGACCCCGACGCCGACGCCCACGCCCACGCCGACGCCGACCCCGACGCCGACCCCGACGCCCACCCCGACACCGACGCCCGGCCCCACCGCCGCGACGCACAGCGGACTCTTCGGCGCTGACACCCCGTCGACCCCGTCGGTCGGAGAATCGCTTCCCGTCGAACTCGGAGTCTCCTTCACCCCGTCGGTGGCCGGCACCGTGACCGCGATCACCTTCTACAAGGGCCCGGGCAACACGGGAGCCCACGTCGGTCACCTGTGGACTGCCGCGGGCGCGCCGCTGGCCTCCGCGAACTTCACGAGCGAGACGGATGCCGGCTGGCAGACCGCGCCACTGGCAGCTCCGGTCGCCCTGGTCGCCGGCCAGACCTACGTGGTGTCGTATTTCGCGCCCCAGGGCAACTACTCCTACACGTCGAACTACTTCTCGACGGCGAAGACGGCCGGAGCGCTCACCGCGGCCGCATCCATCAACGGTCTCTTCCACTACGGCTCGGGCGGAGGTTTTCCGACAGACACGTTCGGCAGTTCCAACTACTTCGTCGACGTCAACTTTGTGCCAAATCCCTAGTTACATTCGCAGCAACTTCTGACTCTCACCCGAAATGAGAAAGAGGATCCAATGACGACACCACTCACGGTCGCGGTAGTGGGGGCGGGCTACTGGGGCCCGAACCTCGCCCGCAATTTCAGCTCGAGCCCCGACTGGAAGCTCCAGTCCATCTGCGACCTCGACGGGTCGCGCGCGGCGGCGCTCGCCGAGAAGGTGGGGCACGTCGAAGTGCACACCGACCTCGACGAACTGCTCGAACGCGACGATATCGACGCGATCGCTGTAGCCACCCCGGCGCGCACCCATCACGCCGTGGTTCTGGCGGCCCTGCGGGCGGGCAAACACGTCGTGGTGGAGAAGCCCCTCGCCGACAGCCGGGAGCACGCGTTCGAGATGGTGCGCGAGGCGGAGGAGCGTGGGCTCGTGCTGATGGCCGACCACACCTACTGCTACACGCCGGCGGTGCTGAAGATCCGCGAGCTCGTGGCCGAGGGCGCGCTCGGCGAGGTACTGTTCATCGACTCGGTGCGCATCAACCTCGGACTCGTGCAGCCCGACGTCGACGTGTTCTGGGATCTCGCCCCGCACGACCTGTCGATCATCGACTTCATCCTGCCCGGCGGACTGCGCCCCACGGCCGTCGCAGCCCAGGGCGCCGACCCGCTGCGTGCCGGCAAGGCCTGCATCGGCTACCTCACCGTTCCGCTCGAGAACGGCGCGATCGCCCACGTGCACGTGAACTGGCTGAGCCCGACCAAGATCCGCAGCATGGTCATCGGCGGCACCAAGCGCACCCTCGTCTGGGACGACCTCAACCCGCAGCAACGGCTCAGCGTGTACGACCGTGGCGTCGACCTCGACCAGCAGTCGATCGACGGCGGCGACCGTGCGGCCTCCACCATCTCGTACCGGCTCGGCGACACCTGGTCGCCGGCGCTGCCCGAGCACGAGGCCCTCGGTGCGATGGCCACCGAGTTCGCCGCGAGCATCCGCGACGGGCGGGCCGCACGCACCGACGGCCTCGCCGGGCTCAGGGTGCTCTCGGTGCTCGAGGCCGCCAGCCGCAGCCTCGCCGTCGGCGGCGCCATGGAGCGCGTCGAGAGCGACGCCGAACTCGTCGGCACCGGCACGGTCGCGCCCAAGGCCTTCGCCGGGGCAGCACTGTGACCGCCCTGAACGGCGCCCGTGTGCTCGTCACGGGCGGGGCGGGAACCATCGGCTCGACCCTCGTCGACCAGCTGCTCGAGGCCGGCGCCGCCGAGGTCGACGTGCTCGACAACCTCGTTCGCGGCCGCATCGACAACCTCTCCGCCGCCCTCGCCACCGGGCGGGCGACGCTCGTCGACGGGGACATCCGCGACCGCTCGCTCGTGCACGACATCACCCGCGGCAAGGACCTCGTCTTCCACCAGGCCGCGATCCGCATCACGCAGTGCGCCGAAGACCCGCGCCTGGCCCTCGAGGTTCTCGTCGACGGCACGTTCAACGTGTTCGAGGCGGCGGCCAAGCACGGCGTCGACAAGATCGTCACCGCGTCGAGCGCCTCGGTCTACGGCCTCGCCGAGGAGTTTCCCACCGGGGAGCGCCACCACCACCACAACAACGACACCTTCTACGGGGCGGCGAAGTCGTTCAACGAGGGCATGATCCGCAGCTTCAAGGCGATGAGCGGGCTCGACTACGTCGTGCTGCGCTACTTCAACGTCTACGGGCCGCGCATGGACGTGCACGGCCTCTACACCGAGGTGCTCGTGCGCTGGATGGAACGCATCGCCGACGGCAAGCCGCCGTTGATCTTCGGCGACGGGCAGCAGACCATGGACTTCGTCTTCACGGCAGACATCGCCCGCGCCAACCTGCTCGCGGCCGGGAGCGACGTGCGTGACGGCGTCTACAACGTGGCGAGCGGACGGGAGACGAGCCTGCTGCAGCTCGCCGAAGCGCTGCTGCGCGCCATGGACTCCGACCTTTCGGTCGAACACGGGCCGGAACGCGCGGTCAACGGGGTGGCCCGCCGGCTCGCCGATACAACGTCGGCGGCGGTCGATCTCGGCTTCACCGCGACCACCGAGCTCGAAGCCGGGCTGCGCGAGCTCGTCGAATGGTGGCGGCCCCTGCGTGAGGAGATAGCGGGCGGCCGGCAGAAGGAGGTGCTCGCGTGAACCGCATCAACGTGATGAAACCCTGGTTCGGCCAGGAAGAGGCGGATGCCCTCGCGAGCGTCATCGAGTCGGGCTGGGTGGCGCAGGGTCCCCGGGTCGCCGAATTCGAGACGAAGTTCGCCGAGGCCGTGCAGGCCCCGCACGCCGTCGCGACCTCGAACTGCACCACAGCGCTGCACCTCGCGCTCGTCGTGGCCGGCATCGGGCCGGGCCACGACGTCGTGGTCCCCTCGTTCTCCTTCGTAGCGACGGCCAACGCCCCCACCTACGTGGGCGCTCGGCCCGTGTTCGCCGACGTCGACCCGCTCACCGGCAATGTGACCGCGACCACGCTGCTCGCGGCGCTCACCCCGGAGACTCGCGCCGTGATCGTTGTCGACCAGGGCGGGGTGCCCGTCGACCTCGACCCGATCCGCGAGGCGCTCGACCCGTGGGGCATCATCGTCATCGAAGACGCCGCGTGCGGCGCCGGCTCCACCTACCGTGGGCGCCCGGTCGGCGCGGGCGCGCAGCTCACGGCGTGGTCGTTCCACCCGCGCAAACTCCTCACCACCGGGGAGGGCGGAATGCTCACCACCACAGACCCCGACTGGGCGGACAGGGCCCGGAGGCTGCGCGAGCACTCGATGAGCGTCTCCGCGAACTTGCGCCACGCATCCGTGCTCGCCCCGCCCGAGGAGTACACCGAGGTCGGCTTCAACTACCGGATGACCGACATGCAGGCGGCGGTCGGACTCGTGCAACTCGGCCGGCTGCCCGAGATCGTGCGGCGCAGACGCGAGATCGTGGCCGAGTACACGGCGGCGCTCACCGGCATCACCGGCCTGAGGCTGCTCGGCGACCCGGAGTGGGGCACCAGCAACTTCCAGTCGTTCTGGATCGAGGTGCTGCCCGACTTCCCGCTCGGCCGCGAGGGGCTGCTCGCTCATCTCGCGAAAGACGACATCTCGGCCCGCCGGGGGATCATGGCCGCCCACCGGCAGCCCGCCTACGCGCACCGCGACACCGGGCTCGCGCCCCTGCCGGCGACCGAGCAGCTCACCGATCACACCATCATCCTGCCGGTGTTCCACCAGCTGACCGAGGGAGAGATCGACAGGGTCGTCGACTCGATCCGCCGGGCCGCCGGGCTGCCCGCGCGCGGCGCCGCCGTGCCCGTGGGAGGTGCGAGCGAATGACCGACCTCATCGTGATCGGGGCGAGCGGGCTCGCCCGCGAGGCGCTCGCCGTGGTGCGCGACACGGGCTCGCACCGCCCGATCGGGGTGCTCGACGACGCCGTCGGACGCATGACGCCGGCCTTCGACGGCGTGCCCGTGCTGGGCCGCATCGCCGACGTGAACCAGTTTCCCGACGCCGAGGTGCTCGTCTGCGTCGGCTCGGGCTCGGCGAGGGAACGCATCGTCTACTGGCTCGCCGAGACCGGGGTGCGAGGCATCCGCTTCGCGACCGTCGTCGACCCGAGCGTGCGCAATCCGGCCGGCTGCCGCATCGGCATCGGCAGTATCCTGCTCGCCCACGTGAGCATCACCGCAGCGGCGACCATCGGCGAGCACGTCGTGATGATGCCCGGGGTCACCGTCACCCACGACGATGTCGTCGAGGACTACGCCACGCTCACCGCCGGGGTCTCCCTCGGGGGCGGGGTGCACGTCGCCCGCGGCGCCTACCTCGGCATGAACGCGGCGGTGCTGCCCGGAGTGCGGGTGGGCAAGAGGGCGGTCGTCGGCATGTGCGCGGCGGTGCTCGCCGACGTGCCCGACAACGAGACCTGGGCCGGTGTGCCCGCCCGGGCCCTCACGACCCGCCGCCTGGTGACCTCGTGAGCCAGACGGTCGGCACGAGAGTGCGGGTTCCGTTTCTCGATCTGGCCGCGCAGCAGGCCGAAGTCGCCGACGAGGTGCTTCCGCTGTGGGAGCGGCTGTTCTCCGACGCCGCCTTCGTCGGAGGAGAGCACGTCGACGGTTTCGAGCGCGACTACGCCGAGTACATCGGGGTGGACCACTGCATCGGGGTGGGCAACGGCACCGATGCGATCGAGCTGGCCCTGCGTGCGGTGGAGGTGCGCCCGGACGACGAGGTCATAATGCCGGCGAACACCTTCATCGCCACGGCCGAGGCGGCATCCCGGATCGGCGCCGTTCCCGTGTTCGTCGACGTCGACCCCGACCAGCTGCTGATCGACCCGGCCGCCGTCGAATCGGCGATCACCGCTCGAACGCGGGCGATCGTGCCGGTGCACCTCTTCGGCCAGACAGCACCGATGGATGCGATCACCCCGATCGCCGAACGGCACGGGCTGGTGATCGTGGAAGACGCCGCGCAAGCACAGGGGGCGTCATCGACGGTCGGCCGGGCCGGCTCGCTGGGCCGCGTCGCCGCGACGAGTTTCTACCCCGGCAAGAACCTCGGCGCCGCGGGCGATGCCGGGGCCGTGCTCACCGACGACCCGGCAGTCGCCGAGATCGTGCGCAATCTGGGTGCCCACGGCAGCTCCGTCAAATACGTGCACGACAGGGTGGGTGTGAACTCACGTCTCGACGCCGTGCAGGCGGCGGTGCTCCGTGCGAAGCTGCGCCGCCTCGACGGCTGGAACGCGGCCCGCCGCGCCGCCGCCGCCCGCTATGCCGACCTGCTCGCCGACGTTCCCGGCGTTCGGGTGCCGACGGTGCGCCCCGGAAACGAGGACGTCTGGCACCTGTACGTTGTGCGCGTCGACGAACGCGATCGCCTTATGGCGGCGCTCGACGCGGGCGGCATCGGCGTCGGCATCCACTATCCGACCCCCGTCCACCTGACCGCGGCGTACGCGCACCTCGGCTACCGTCGCGGGGCCTTCCCCGTCGCCGAGACCGCATCCGAACAGATCCTGTCGCTGCCGATGTTTCCGCACCTGACGGAGGCGCAACAGGAGCGCGTGGTCGACGAGATCTCGCGGGTGGCGGACGGCCTGGCGGCATCGTGACCACGCGCACCCGCCCCACTGCGCTCCCCGCCACGCCCCCCACCGTCACCGTGGTGATCCCCCACTACAACTACGGCCTCTACCTCCCGAGCGCGGTCGCCAGCGCGCTGGACCAGCCGGGGGTCGACGTCGACGTGATCATCGTCGACGACGCATCCACCGACGGGAGCCTCGCGATCGCGCGATCGATCGCAGCGTCAGACGACCGCATAACCCTCGTCGAGCATCAGACCAACCTGCGCCACATCGGCACTTACAACGACGGGCTCTCCCGGGCTACAGGAACCTACGTGGTGCTGTTGTCGGCCGACGACGCCCTCGCGCCGCACAGCCTCGCCCGCTCGGCCGCGCTGATGGAAGCCAACCCCGGCGTCGGCCTCGTCTACGGGCACGCCCGCATGATCGGCGACGCGTTGCCGTTCACCGCCGAGACGCAGTCGAGCTGGCGCGGGGCGACAGAGACCTGGACGCTCTGGAACGGTCACGAATGGCTGCACCAGCAGGCTCGGCGGGGACGCAATCCGATATTCAACCCCGAGGTGATGATGCGCCGCGAAGTTCTGGAGCGGATCGGCGGATACGACGCCCGCCATCCGCACTCGGCCGACCTCTACCTCTGGTTGCGCGCCGCCGCTCGCGCCGACGTCGGGCGGGTGAACGGGGCCGTGCAGGCGTACTACCGCGTGCACGACGGAAACATGCACACCACCCAGTTCGGCGGCCTGCTGGATGACTATCGCGCAGTGCGCTCCACCTTCGACTCGTTCTTCGAAGAAGACGGCCACCTGCTCGCGGATGCGCGGGAGCTTCACGCGCACGCCCGTCGAGCCATCGCCCGGGAGGCCGTGCGCCGCAGCGCGCTGCTCGCCGGCGCAGGGTCTGCCGCGTCGACCGACGCGCTCCTGCGATTCGCCGAAGAGACGGACCCCGCCGACGTGTGGCCTCGGTCGGCGTATCGCGCCGCGCACCGGCGGGGTCTCGGGCGACCCCTCAAGGCGGTGGAGCAGTTGCGCTGGAAGGTGCGTCACCACCGTGACCTCAGGTGGGGCACGTGACATCCGCCCCGGAGGACACGCGGCTCGCGCTCGGGCACCAGGCTGTCACCGCTGTCTTGTGGACGGCCGGTCAGAAATGGGTCGCGCGCATCGGCGGTTTCGTCACGATCGCGATCCTGGCCCGGCTGCTCGCTCCTGCCGAGTTCGGCACGGTGGCTGCCGCGACGGCGGTGCTGCCCATCGCCTACCTCCTCGCCGACATGGGATTCTCGACCTACGTCGTGCAGGCGCGAGAGACCTCCGCACGGATGCTCAGCACCGCCTTCTGGTTCTCGGTGACGGCCGGGCTCGTTCTCGCGGGCGGGCTGATTCTCGCCGCTCCCCTGTTCGCGGCGATCTTCCGCACCCCGGAGGCGGCCGATGTCGTGCGCGCATTGGCGCCGCTGGTCGTGCTCGTGTCGCTCAGCTCCGTGTCGGTCGCGCTGCTGCGCCGACAGATGCGGTTTCGCGCACTCGCCGTGCAGTCGTTCATCGCGAGCATCGCCGGCCAGGCGTGCGCGATCGTCCTGGCCTTCCAGGGCTTCGGCGTCTGGTCGCTCGTGGCGCAGATGCTGCTGTTCCAGGTCATCACGACGGTATACGCGTGCGCCGCCGCCAGGTGGCTGCCGAGACTGCAGTTCTCGGCGGCGGAGTTTCGGCGGATGACGTCGTTCGGCCTGAAGGTCGTCGGCGTCGATCTGGTCGGGGTGCTCCGGCAGTGGGCGGAGTACGCGATCATCGCCGCGTTCCTCGGCACCACGGGACTCGGTTACCTGAACGTCGCGCAGCGGCTGGTGCAGATCGCCCAGGATGTCACCGCCGCCGCGGTGCTGCCGGTGACCACCGTCGTCTTCGCCCGAATCCGCACCGAGCCGGAACGGCTGCGATCGGGCTACCGTCGAGCCCTGGGGATGACCTACGCCGTCGTCATCCCGGTGATGATATTCCTGACGGCCAGCGCGCCGCAGCTCGTGCCGTTCCTGTTCGGCGCCCAGTGGGCCGAATCCATCGGGGTTGCGCAGGTTCTGAGCTGCGTCGGGATTCTGACCATGGTGGCGATGCTCGACCACGGGGTCTTCTACGGCATGGGCCGACCGGGAACCTGGTTCGTCTTCGCCGTGATCGTCGATGCCGCGACCATCGTGGTCGCGCTGTTCACGGCGCCCCACGGCCTCGTCGCGTGGGCCCTGGGATTTCTCGCAATCGCCGTCGTCTCGACGCTTGTCAGGCAGCCTCTGGTGGGAAGGCTGCTGGGGGCGAGATGGGCGATGATCGGATCCGTCTCGGCACGTGCCGGGCTCTGCGCGGTGGTGGCAGGCTCAGTCGGATTCGCCGTCGCGTTCGCGACGGCCGACTGGTGGCCGGTGTTGTCTATCGCGGCGATCGGAGTCGGCGTGCTGCTCGGGCACCTCGGGGCCATGCGCCTGTTCCTGCGCGCCGAACTCGATGACATCGTCCGGCTCGTCCGCACCCGCGTCTTGCGACTCGGCCGTGGGCGTCAGGCGGCAGCAGGGACGGGGAGCTCGTGAGCGCCGGCGCTGCCGGGAGAACGCCGGTGTCCATCGTCTGCGTGTTCAACGACCCGGAGGTGCTCGCATCGTGTCTCGAGCGGTCGATACGGCTCGGCATCGGAAGCGCGCCGGAGACCCAGTTCATCCCCGTCGACAATCGCGGGGGCGAGTTCTCGACCGCCGGCGCCGCTCTCAACCACGGGGCGCGTCTCGCGCGCAATGAGGTGGTGGCCTTTGTGCATCAGGATGTCTACCTGCACTCGCTGGCCGGTCTGGAGTCCGCCGCCCGAAACCTGGTCGACTCGCCCGACATCGGGGTGCTGGGCGCCGTCGGGGTCGACCGGCGTGGCCGGGTGATCGGCAGGATCCGTGACCGGGTCCTCGCGCTCGGCGAGCGGGCGCCGCAGCCCCGTCGTGTGGAGACGATGGACGAGGTGCTCTTTATGGTTCGACGCGACCGGGTGCTGCGCGAGCCGCTCGCCGACGAGACCCAGCTCGGCTGGCACGCCTACGCCGTCGAGTACTGCGCGCGGATGCGGAGCGCCGGCCTGCGGGCCGCTGTGATCGACGTGCCCCTCACCCACAACAGCCTCACCGCCAATCTGCTCCACCTCGATGTCGCGCACCGCTGGGTGGGCGACACCTACCCGAACCTGCTGCCGTTGCACACCACCTGCGGCACCATCCGACGCACCGCTCCGTCGCGCGGCACCGCACGCCTCGCCCGCCGCGCCCGGGGGCTGTCCACCTGGTGGCGGGAGTCGCTCGCCGCACGCGCCGCGACGGCGCCGGATGCCGCATCCGTGAACGTCGTACTCGCCGACATCCGTTTCTCCATCGACGATGTGGCGCGAAGTGCGGGCGCCGACTCGATCCGTGCACTCGACCTCGCCGTAGACGGCGAAACGGCGACCAGCGTCGACGGTCTGACCCGATTCGGTCGATCCTTCTCGGCCGCCACAGTCTCGACAGACGCCGCCCGCGAGGCGATCGTCGAGCGCCCCGCCGGCGAGGTCCTGGTGCTGGCGAATCTGTCGCCCGGCCGCCTCGGGGCGCTGCTCTCGGCGTCGCAGTCGGCCCCCGTCGTCGGGCTGTCGCAGGAGGCCGGACTCTGGGCCGTGTTCGGCGCCTCGCCCCAGACGGCCGACTGGCTCCAGCCGTCACGTCGCAGCAGGCCGTTCGCCGGCCTGCTTCCCGTTCCGGCCCGCCGGGTGCGCGCATGAGCGAGCGCTCCCGCCCCGTGTGGTCCCGGGGCCTCGGGGCCGTCGCGGCCCTCTGCTACGGCCTGCTGGCCGATGCCACCAGCCTGCTGCCCCCACGCTGGCGGTACGCGTACGTGCACCGGATCACCCGGCGGCTGTTCCGCGCGGGGCTTCCCGCGGTCGCCACCACCGAACAGACCGCGCCCCCGCGGCGTGAGCTGTCCGTCGCATCCGTGCCCGACACCGTTGCCGTGCTCGCCACCGACCATCTCGACATCGGCGGCATCGGCTCGGTCGTCGAGATGCTCGCGCACGGGCTGCGGGCCGCGGGCATCGAGCCGGTGATCGTCTGCCAGGGCGACGGAGTGCGTGCGCGACGGCTTTGCGAGCAGGGCATCACGGTTCACGCCGTCACCGACGAGGCATCCGCTCGTCGGGCGCTGCGCGAGGCGCGTCCCGACGTCATCCAGCTGCACAGCGCATCGCCCGTGCTCGAACGCCTCGCTCTCGAGAGCGGCATCCCTCTTATGCCCGTGCTGCACAATACGGAGATCCACTACACCCGCCAGCGGTGGGCCGAATTCACACGGCTGCTGGAGCACTCGGAGACCGCGGTGGCGGTGAGCGAGGTGGTGCGCGACTTCCACGCGCACCGCGTGCCCGAGCCGCTCGGCAAACGCATCGTCGTGGTGCCGAACCGAGCGCCAGAGCTGGGGCGTGCGGATGACGCGCAGCGGCGAGCGGCGCGCGCGCGGCTCGAACGGACCACGGGCGACCGGCTCGGCGACGACGTGGTCTTCCTGTGTCTGGCGCGCTTCGACGCGCAGAAGAACATCGCCGGCACGGTCGCCTCGTTTCTCCGCGCGACCGAGGCGCTCGACATCCCCGTGCGCCTGATCATCGCCGGCGAGCCGTCTGACCGGGTCGAACTGCGCCGGGCAGACGGGATACGCCGCAGCAGCCGGCACGCCGACCGGGTGCTCTTGCTCGCGAACTCCGATGCTCGCACGCTGCTGGCGGCCGCCGACGCGTTTCTGCTGAACTCGTTCTTCGAAGGGTGGCCCGTCGCGGCCACCGAGGCCCAGGGCGCCGGGCTCCCCCTGATTCTCAGCGACGTCGGGGGTGCGGCCGAGCTGGTCGCCCGGGACCCCGACCGGTCGGTGCTGGTGCCCAACGCGTGCGGCGCCGCGCAGGCGGTCACCGACGCCCGGGTGGGGTGGGCCAGGGTGCGGTCCAGGCGCCAGACGAACGCGGAATCGGTCGTGCGGGCTGTCTCCGCCGTCAGCCGGCTGGTTATGAGGGAGCGGGCGGTGCCGCCCGCGTCCGCCCACGGCGCTCGCCCCGCAACTCTCGCGCCCGCGGGCATCGACGAGATGACGGCGCATCACGCCAGCCTGCTGCGCCGCGCGGCGCACGGGAACGCACTCTCGGGGCGGGCCAGCGAGAATCGCTGACCCGCCCCGAGAGGTGACGGCCTCCTACGCGTCAGGTCAGGGTTCGCGCACGATCGCGCCGCGCGCGTCGGGGGCGTTCGAGCTGTAGATGTAGTTGTCGGTCCACTGGACCCAGCCCGGTCCGCGCTGCGCGTAGGTGGCGCCGAAGCCGGTGCCGGTGAAGCGGTTGTTGATCGCGCGCAGGTTGCTGTACGGGTTGTTCAACTCATTCAGACCGAGCTGGTAGCCCGCGCCTTCGAGCAGGTTGCCCTGGACGAGGACGTTGTCGATGCGGCCGGAGTACGACTGGATGAACAGCGCGCCCGTGTCGTTGCCGGAGTCGGAGTTGAACCTGTTGTTGCGGATGGTCAACGCGCGGTCGGCACGCTTGGACGCCGTGAAGTCGCGCACGGTGAAGGCGTCCGTGTGGTTGCCCGTGGTCGCCGCGTTGCCCCAGGCGATCAGCTCGGTCACGTAGTTGCGCTCGACGAGGATGTCCAGGGTCTCGCCCGAGTGCATGATCGCGATTCCGCTTCCGAGGTGGTGGAAGTAGTTTCCGACGAGGTCGGCCACGCCCATGAACCCGGTGGCCCAGGCAGCCGACTCGGTATCGAGCAACGAGCCGTCGATTTCGCTGTTGCGGATCGTGACCCGCTCTGACGCGATCGCGAACGTGTTGTTGTCCTGGGTGCTCAGGATCGGCAGGCCGCGCCACGCAGTGGTCGGCTGGATGCAGCTGCGGTCGATCGTGATCGCGCCGGCCGACAGGTTCAACGGCGTGGTGACTCGTTGACCGCTGATCACCGTGCCGCGGGGCACATCACTGCTGCCCTGGTAGACCGGCAGGTTCTGGCACGACAGTCCGAGCGGGGCGAGCCCCACCGTGGCGGCGCTCACCGTCCAACCGGCTGACGAGGGGGTCGAAACCGGCGGCGGCGTGGGAGTGGGGGTCGGCGTAGGCGTCGGTGTCGGTGTGGGAGTCGGCGTCGGCGTCGGCGTGGGAGTGGGAGTGGGAGTGGGCGTCGGCGTGGGAGTGGGCGGCGTCGGCGTGCCGACAGCTCCTCCCTCGGCGAACACCACATCGACAAGGTAGTTGGAGCCCTGATACGTGTCTCTGGGGAATTCGCTTTCAGCGCCGTAGTTGTAGACCCCGGCACCCGCCTCGAGGCGGAACCCCTCCTGCGTGCGACTCGACGTGAGGTCGTCTTCTGTCACCGGGTAGGAGCCGTGAGGCGCGTGGTACGAGACGACGTAGGTGCTGCCTGCTTTTACGGGAACCGGCTGAGACAGCTCGATCGTGCGCCAGCCCTCGGTGCGAGTCTGTGAGAACTCGGCCCGAGCCAGCACCCTTCCGGTCGATGACCAGAGGGTGGCCTCGTGAACCCCGGTTGTCGCGCGGCCTTGGTAGTACTGCAGCGCGGTGATGCTGCCATCGCTCTGGGGGCTGAAGCGCACTCCCAGTTCGACCGGCGATCTGTCTGGATCGACCGTTATCTCGGGTTTGAGGTCGTCGGCGAAGATTCCCGGCGTGGAGTCTGCTTGGGCGATCACCGGCGCGGTGGCGAGCGCCAAGGCGACGACCACTGCGCTGCAGAGCACAACGAACAGGGAGGCTTGAGGAACGCCGACGCGATCACGGTGGCGAGGACGGTTGAGCAGCATAGGCATACGGACTCCGATGGGACGACGGTGTCGATCGATGACGGGCTGACTGTGCAGTCTGTAGTGTGTTCACAGCAGTCAGTGGGATGCTCATAGGAAGAGCATTACGCGCGACTAGCGTATCAGACCCGATCGACGCCAGCCCACGTTTGGGGGGTATTTTTTTTGCTTTTTTCGGAGTCGCGTGCTAGGGGCTGATTTTCGACAGGTTTTTCGGTGCGATCACGGATAAAACGTCTCAGCTCGCCCCCGTCGTCAAGGTAGACAAAGCTAGGAGCGAGCGGGTCGTCGCCGGCGCCGGCTCCGTCCCGAGCGCGGTGCGGCCAGGCCTCCAGCCGCTCGGGACCTGGCGGAGCGGCGAGGAGCCCGTCGAAGACACCGACATAGGCCTGCGCCTGTGGTTTCCAGTCGAGGTGCTCCGTCACCCGCTTTCGCGCGGCGACCCCCAGCTCGACGCGTCGCTCGGGGCTGTCGAGCAGTGCTTCGACAGCGTCGGCGAAACCCGTGATGTCGCCGGATGCCACAAAAACGCCGGTATCGCCCGCTGAGACCCGGGTCTCGGCGAGGTCGAAGGAGACCGACGGCAGGCCGTACGCCATGTACTCCATGGTCTTGTTCATCGTCGAGACGTTGTTCAGCGGGGTGTCCAGGTCGGGGCCGAGCCCGATGTCTGCGGCGCTGAGGTACTGCGCGATCTTCGGCGGGCCCACGCGCCCGGTGAAGGTGACGCTGCCGTCGAGCCCCAACCGTGTGCACTCCGTCTTCAGCTCCTCGAGGCAGTCGCCGAAGCCCATCAGCACGGCACGAACCCCGGTGCGGCCACGAGTGTGCACGAGCTCGTGCATAACGGAGAGGATGTTCTCCACTCCGTCTTGCGGGCCCATGATGCCCAGGTAGACCAGCAGGTGGTCGAGATCCTCACGGATGGCGGGGTCTGGATAGATCGGACGCATGACGGATGTGTCGGGGCCGCTGCGCACGACGGTGACGAGTTCTGGCTCCAATTCTCCGCGCTGCACCGCGACGTTCTGATACGAACCGTTGGTCGAGATCACGCGGTCGGCCGTGCGGTAGGTCATCCGCTCCAACCAGGTGAGCGCCCGCAGTTGGATCCGCTGCGACAGCGAGGTGGGGATGCCGAAGCGCGAGACGAACAGTTCGGGATTCAGGTCGTGCTGGTCGAATACGAACCGCACGCCGCGGGCGCGCCACAGTCTGGCGAGCAGCCAGTATGTGTCGGGCGGGTTGCACGCCTGGATCACGTCGAACCCCCGCCGCCTGCGCACTCGCACCGAGAGCAGCGCGGTGCGAATCCAGGAGTACGCGAACTCGACCGCGAAGCCGAAGACGCCCTTCGCTTCCGGCGCGGGTGCGTACTTGTGGATCTGTACGCCGTCGATCTCCTGGTACGCCGGATCCCCGGGGCCCTTCGGGCAGATCACCGAGACCTCGTAGCCCTGTGCCGTGAGCGCCTGGCACTCCAGCCAGACTCGGCGGTCGAGGGGTACGGGCAGGTTCTGAACGATCACCAGCACGCGAAACGGTCGTGAGTTGGCCATGGGAGCCTCCACAGGGTCGGCGTCGGGTCGCCGATTGCGCCAAGGTACCGAAAATCGCCGGTCAGATCTGCCCCCCACTTGGGTGACAGAAGGGCGCTGTCAGTGTCGATACCATCAGCCCATGTGCGGAATCGCCGGCGGGATGCGTGTCGATGGCGCCCCGATCGCGCGCGAGGTGATCGAGGCCATGACAGCGAGCGTGCGGCATCGTGGCCCTGACGACGAGGGGATGTGGTTTCACGGCCCGGTCGCACTGGGACACCGCCGACTGTCGATCATCGACCTCACGGGCTCCCACCAGCCGATGACGAGCGTGGGCGAGCGATGGACGATCGTGTTCAACGGTGAGATCTTCAACTACCGGGAGCTCCGCGCCGCGCTCGACTACCCGTTTCGAACGGATGGCGACACCGAGACCATCCTCGCCGGCCTGACGATCCACGGCATCGACTTCGTGACCCGGCTCGTCGGCCAGTTCGCGTTCGCGGCCTACGACCACGTGAACTCGGTCCTGCACCTCGTTCGAGATCGGCTCGGGGTGCTGCCGCTGTACTACTGGCGGTCCGCCTCCACGCTGCTCTTCGGGTCGGAAGTCAAGGCGATACTCGCGGGCATGCCGACGCGCCCCGACGTCGACCTGGAGAGTCTGGAGTCCTATCTATACGGGCGCTCCGTCCCCTCTCCGCACACCCTCTTCGACGGAGTGCGCAAGCTCCGGCCCGCCCATCGGCTCGAGATCCGCCGCGACGGCGAGACGCAGGAGCGACGATACTGGCGACCGCCCGAGCAGGACACGCGCCTCTGGGCTCCCGCCGATGCCGTGGACGCGGTCGACGATGCGGTCACGGAGGCGGTGCGCGCCGCGCTCGTGGCCGATGTTCCCGTCGGCGCCTACCTCAGCGGCGGTGTCGACAGCAGCCTGATCGTGGCCAAGGCGGCAGCGCTGCACTCCGGCGGCCCGCTTCAGACCTTCGCCGCCGGATTCGGCGATCCGCGGCACGACGAGCTGCCGTGGGCTCGACAGGTGAGCGACCACCTCGGCACAGAGCACCACGAGGTGCGTGTCGACCCCCACGACTTCGAGGCCCTGTGGCCGACCCTGACCTGGCACCGGGACGCCCCGATGTCGGAACCCGCCGACTTCGCGGTCTACCGGCTGGCGCAGGCGGCGCGGGAGAGAGTCAGCGTGGTGCTGTCCGGCGAGGGCGGCGACGAGCTGTTCGCGGGGTATCCCAAGTATCGTGCCGCCCGCGCCATGGCGGTGGCCTCGCTGCTGCCGGGGGGCCTCCGTCGCGCGGCCGGTGATGCACTCGACAGACACCTGCCGGCCCGTCTGGGGCGATTGCGCATAGGACTCCGCGTCTGGGGAACCCCCGATCCCGACGAGCAGTTCCGCACGTGGTTCGCGCCGTTCTCCGCCGTCGAGCGCGCTCAGCTGCTCGCCGGCCTGCCCTCCCGGCACACGTCGGTCGCCGACGACGGCACCAGGGCCGACAACGTGCGAGCGATGCTGCTCGCCGACCTCGGCAGCTGGCTGCCAGACAACCTGCTGGAGCGCGGCGACCGGATGTCGATGGCCGCGTCGTTGGAGCTGCGCCCGCCGCTGCTCGACCACCGGCTCGTCGAGCTGGCGTTTCGGCTGCCGTCCGACGTCAAGGTGCGCTCCGGACAGACCAAGTGGGTGCTGAAAGAGGTCGCTCGACGGTATCTGCCGGCAGAGATCGTCGACCGTCGGAAGGTGGGCTTCCGTGTGCCGCTGGATGCCTGGTTCCGCACATCCCTGCGGGACAGCGTGCGCGACCGGCTCACCGGGTCGGGATCGTTCGTGGCCGACACCTTCGATCGACGTGCGATCAGCGACATCCTCGACCGCCACGAGAGCGGCACCTTCAACGAGGAGATCCGCATCTGGACGCTGATGTCGCTCGAAGTGTGGCATGAGACGTTCTTCGCTACGAGCACGGCGACGGCCGAGTGAGAGGGGATGTTCGTGACGGTTCGCGACGTCGTCTCGGCATTCGGCCGGCGCTGGTACGTTCTCATCGCGATTCTGCTCTGCTTCTGCGGAATCGCGGCGTTGCTCGCTCGTGACGGTGGATCCTTCTCGACGCGCACGGTGGTGACCTTCACCCTGCCCGCGCGCACGACGCTGGACCCCGAGAGCGGGGTGTCCGATGCGAGCGTCATCGCGTTCGCGGGGGCTATCGCCACCGAGATCAATCTGGGCAGACCATCGCCCCAGTACTCCGACTCGAGCGCGCCCTACTACGGCGCGGGCGTACGGCAAGGTGTCATCGTCGGTCTGCGCAACGCGGGCAACCAGTGGAGGTCGAGCTATCCCTTCGCGACGATCGAGGTTCAGATCGTCGGACGCACCCACGAGTGGGTGCAGCAGATGCAGCACGACGTGCTGGAGAAGATCGAAGAGGTCGCGAGTGTGCAACAGAGTGTCCTGTCGCCCAAAGACCGCATCGTTGTGACGGTCGAACCTCTCACCACGAAGATCGAGCAGATCGAGCCGTCACGCACGAGCCAGTTCGCCGCGTTCGGGGCGATATTCTTCGCCGCACTGCTCGCGGGCGGATGGGGCGCGGTCGGGCTCGACCATGCCCTGATGCGCCGACGCGCGGGCACGTCGCGCACGAGCAGCCACAGCGTCACGCAGCGACGAGTGAAAGGCAGCACCGCATGACTCTTGCCGACACCCTCCGAGGTCTGGTTCGCCGCTGGTACATCGTTGTGCCCGGGCTTCTTCTCGCCGTCGCCGCGGCGCTCGGCGCTTTCTCGCAGATCTCGCCGGCCTACGAGCGGTCGGCGACGCGCCTGTTGCTGCCGGGACTCGGCACGGTGCCCGAGGGGGCGACGAACCCCTACCTGTTTCTCGGCGGCCTGACCCAGGCGACCGACGTCTTGGTGCGCGCGGTCGGTGGGGACGAGACGGTCGGCGAGCTCGTCGCGGCCCACGAGGGGATGGAGGTCGCCGTCACCCGCGACCCGACCAGTTCGGGGCCGGTCATTCAGCTCACGGTGACGGCCGACAGCGATGCGGAGGCCGCGATGGCGCTCGACGTGCTCATCGAACAGTCCACCGAAACGCTCGAACGGCTGCAGACCGAGCAGAATGTGCGGCCGGTCGACCGGATCACGCTGACCACGCTCACCGCCTCGACCGAGGGCGCGCTGCAGCAGCGCACACGGATCGTCATCAGCGCCGCTGCCGGACTGGCCGTGGGGGTGCTCACCCTGGCCGTGGCCAGCCTCGTCGACGGGCTCGCGCGGCGCAAGCGTGCACGCGCCGGCGGTGGCGCTCGCGACGACGGAACCGACAACGACGCAACCGACAACGACGGAACCGACGCCGACGGAACCGACGCCGACGGACCCGGCGCCGACGCTGCTTCGGGCGCCGGCGGCGAGGGCGTCGCCGGCCCCGCCGCCAACCCCGCCGACCACCCCGCCGACAACCCGGCCGCAGACTCCGCCGGCGGTCCCGCGGAGGCCCCACCCGTCAGCGAGGGAAAGGGCGACGCCGATCCGACGTCGCCCGCGCTTGCCGACGCGCGGCTCTCCGTTGCGCAGCGTGGCACCCGCAAGGAGCGGTCGCACGTTCCCTTCACCCGGCCCGGCAGGCAGCGGGAGCCCCAGGGATGAGCAAGCGCGCGTTGCCGGCTGACGTCGCGGGCGCCGCGCCACCGGCCGCCCCGGCTACTCACGACCCATCTCGTCGGAGCACGGGTGGCAGCGGTGCCACGATGCTGACCGTGTACGTCGTGCTGCTGGTCGGGGTGCCCTCCAACCTCACCATCACCGGCCTCGGCGGTCTCGGCCGGCCCTCGCTGATCTGGGGGCTGTTCCTGCTGCTCTGGTGGATGCTCGCCCTGCTTCAGAAGCGGGAGTCGGATGCCGCGCCGGTGGCTCAGCCGGTGCGGGTGATCTTCGGCGCCGTGGTCGTGGTGGTGCTGGTGAGCTTCGCCGCGGCGATGCTGCGGGGTCAGCCGGCCGACCAGGTGAGCCCGGCGTTGACGGCGTTGGTGCGCCTGGCGTCGTGGGCGGGTGTGCTGATGGTCGCCATGGACGGCGTGCGCACCGCCGCCGACCTGGTGCGGGTGGTGCGGGCTCTCGCCATCGCGGGTGGCGCGATGGCGGCGCTCGGTCTTGTGCAGTTCGTGACCGGGCTGACGCTGCTGGATTGGCTGAGCTCGGTGCCGGGGGTGACTCTCGAATCCACCGGTGTCAGCACGCGGGGAGCATTCACCCGCGCCTCGGGCACGGCGATCCACCCGTTGGAATACGGCACGGTGGTCGTGGCGACCCTGCCGCTCGCGATCTCCGCCGCCATCTCGGGCGGGTTCAGGCCCGCCGGCGGGGCGGGTCGCCTCAGGTGGTGGCTGCCGGTCGTGTTCATCACGATCGCCTCGCTGATCGCCGTGTCGCGCTCGGCGATCGTCGGTCTCGTGGTCGCGTTGGCCGCGTCGCTCCCGGCGGTCCCCAAGGGCTCCCGATGGCTCGTCGGCGTCGGCGGCATGGTGCTCGCGCTCGGCGTGATCGCGTTCGTCCCCGGGATGCTGGGAACCGTGGTCGGGCTGTTCGCCGGGGCATCCGATGATCCGAGCACCCAGTCGCGCACCGACGCGCTCGCCAGAGTGCCCGAGTTCATCGCGTCGTCGCCGGTCATCGGGCAGGGGTTCGGCACCTTCCTGCCTCGCTACTACATCTTCGACAACCAGTGGGTGCTGTTCATCGTCGAGATCGGCATTCTGGGCCTCGTTCTGATCGTGTCGCTCGTGGTCGCCGCCATCGGCAGCGCCGTCGGGGCGAGCCGCCGGTCGCCGTTCAGCGACACCCGCCTGATGGGACTGGCGCTGGCAGCCACGATGCTCACGATCGCGGTGCTCTTCCTGTTCTTCGACGGCCTGTCATTCCCCATTTCGGCCGGCATGTTCTTTCTGATCGTGGGGCTGTGTGCCTCGGTCCGGAGGGTCGGCGAGGCCGACGCCCTCGTCGACCTCGGCCCGGAGGCCGGTCTGAGCGCGCGACTCAGGCCCAGGTCTGAATCCACCGCTTGACCACGACCCGAACGTTCCAGCGGTCGATGTCGCGCTGGCGCGAGACCGGAATGTCGCCGATGATGGCGGCGGCGACCGAGAAGGTCGACTGCCGGGAGTGCACCAGCCAGTCACACGACGACAGCGCCCACATGTCGATCAGCGCGTTCTCGGCTTCATGCAGCGGATCGTCTAGCTCGACGTGCTCGTGCAACGAATTCGCGTCGTCGCCGAGAACCTTGTCGATGACGAACACGTTCGAGAATCTGGCGCGGAACTTCGCCTGCACCGCCTCGTTGTCGGTGGCGAGGAAGATCGCCGCCGCTGGCACCCGTCTTCGCAAGCGCGCGACCTCGCTCGTGATTCGTTCGAGCGACACCTTGCGGTCTGTGTAGCGGATGTGAACGCCGATGATGGGGCGCGAGCGGCCCTCGAACAGCGCTCGAACCTCGGATCTCACCCGCTCCTTCGGACGGAAATACTGTTCGAGCACCGCGCGGGTGGCGTCACCGGTGCTCGTGCCGCGGAAACGGCGCGAGCGAGCCAGCTGGTGCCGCACGCGGGCCATCTTGGGCAGGTACGACCAGAAGACAGCCAGATCGGATTCGGTGTCGGGCCGGGCCAGATCGATCGACAGTTTGCGGTAGACGAAGGGATTGCTGTGCTCGTTCGGATAGAACGCGTGGATCACATCGGTGGGGTGATCGCTGAGTCGCCCCGACCAGATCGCCGGCACAACGTCGGTTCGGTCGTCGAAGCCGGATGCCGTCAGCTCGGTCGGGCTCTCGAACAGCAGGGGATAGGCGTCCTGACCCTTCGGGAGGTACTCGCCGTCCCTCCAGTCGATGATGGCGGTCCTGTCGGTCAAGTCGGCGAGAACGACTCCGGTCGCCGCCGACAGGATCCGGTTGCCGAAGCCGCCTTTCGCCTTGACGATCAGCACGCGGCCGGGCGGCGGCGTGCTCATGCGACCGACCCCCGAGTCTCGGCGGGGAGGCCCCGGGTCGAGTCGTCACGTTCCCAGAGCGTGGCCACACCCCGCGCGGCGCGTCTGGCGGCCCGGCGCGTGAGGAGTCGGGCCGCACCGGCGAACCCGATGAAACACAGTGCGTCCCAGGCGGTGCGGGGGCCGGTGACCGTTCTGAACAGTTCACCGGCACTCGAGCGCCCGGTGTCGACCGCCAGCTCGGCCGAGCCGCGGCGGGAGCGAACCAGCACGGCGAGCAGGCCGCGAGCGGTTCGCGGCATCCTGACCGTCACCGACGGTCCCGTGAGGATGCGTTTGCGCCCGGGTGCGAACAGACGGTCGACGTGGAGATCGTCCGCCGTCAGGGCGGGGAAGGTGCCGAGCCGGTCGTGCCCGGCGCGGCTGAGGCCGTACACGCCCGCTCCCCACATCGCCTGCGACATCGACGGCATCCGGTATCTCGCCCGCAGGTAGGCGGCCACGAGGGGAGAGGCGCCCTTGTAGTCGGGGCGGAAGGCGGGCCGCGCGGCGAATGTGCCGTCGCCCTCGAGGGCTCGGATGGCGGGCACGAGGGCGGCCGGGTGCACCTCGATGTCTGCATCGAGATAGAGACGGGGCCAGTGCGTCGCGACAGCGTCGCCGGCGTTCAGAGCGCCCACCTTCGACGCCTCGGTCAGCTCGACCACCACCACCCCGGTGCGCTGACGGGCGATGGCGGCGGTGTCGTCGGTGCAGCCGTTGCAGACGACGATCACCTCGAGACGGCCGGATGCCGCCAGCGTTGCGAGCGGGGCGAGCGTGCGGGCGATCACGGCCGACTCGTTGTGGGCGGGGATGATGACCGAGGCCTGCGGAAAGTCCGAGTCGCCCGGCGTCGCGAAGCGGGGCTGAGGCAGATCCGCCCAGAGCCGGCGGCGGCGGAGGGCTCGGCGACCCACGGCCCGCGCCGGATCGCCCCTCCTGAGCTCCTCGTGGAGTATCAGCACGAGGCGGTGCAGCCACGCCGATCGGGGATGGTGCTTCTCGATGTACCGCAGCCGGTTCACCAGGATCAGCGCCACCAGTGCGTCTGAGGAGCCCGAGCCCCCCTGGTGGTGGCGAACCGTCGCCGCCGGCTCGAACCAGACCGCTGCCCGGTGGGCGCGCGTGCGTCGAAAGTAGTCCGTCTCCTCGGAGTAGAGAAAGAACTCCTCGTCCCACTGGCCGACGGCATCCCAGGTCGCGCGGTCGATGAGCAGCGCCGCGCCGGTCGCCCAGTCCACTCGCCGCGGCGAGGCGTAGGCGCCCGACGAGCGGATCGACTCGGAGAGCCATTCCGGCCGCGACGGCCAATGGCGCCCGAAGACAGCGTCGCCCAGCGAACGCACCACGCTCGGCTCGCACCGCAGCGACGTCGAGAGCTCGCCCGCGGCGTCGAGGATGCGCGGCACGACGATGCCCGGGCCGCTGGATTCGAGCCGCCGCAGCAGGGCCGCGATGCATCCCGGCTCGACGACGAGGTCGGGATTGAGGACGAGGATCGACCGCGCGTCGCCCGCGTACGACACGGCGGTGTTGATGCCGGCGGCGTAACCCAGATTGCCGCCCGTGTCTACGACCACGACGTCGCCGGCGGAACGGGCCAGATCGGCGCTCCCGTCGGCGGAGGCATTGTCTGCGACGATCACCCGGAGCGACGTGTGTCGTGCCTCGTCCCGGAGAGAGTCGAGCAGCCCCGGCAGGTCTGCCGCCGACTGGTAGGTCACGATGACGACGGCGACCTCGGCGAGGTCGTCGGGTCCGGCGAACGATCCGGGGGCCGGGGCCGTGGGGGCAGAGGTGGTCATGGCGCTACCGCACCACCGAGGGCGACGACGCGTGCTCGATGAAGAGGGCGGATGCGCCGCTCCCGTCGGCCGGGATCGCCCAGACGTCGGCGTCGCCGGGCTGGTCGTCGCGGGGCATGCCGTAGAGCAGGGTGGAGTCGTCGAGCCACTCGACCTGGTCGTCGATGTTGCGGGTGTCGGGCATCACTGTCTCCTCGTTCGTGGCCAGGTCGAGCACCGCGATCGACCAGTAGGCCGTGGCGGTCGTCGAGATGTTCTTCTTGTAGGCGATGCGGGTTCCGTCGGGCGACAGCGACGGGCACTCGACCGACTCCCGCACCGCGGTGAGGGTGCGGGCCGCGAGGTCGCCGCGCACGAGCCAGGTCTTCGAGCCCGCCGCGGCGGTGGCGTAGAAGACATCGGGGTCGGCTGTGAAGGTGACCCCCCAGAAGTTGCGGTCGATCGCGGTGTTCGCCGCCCCGTCGACCGTGAAGCTGAACCCCTCGAGGTTGCCGAAGTCTTCGCCGTCGATCGTGGAGATCTGGGTCGCGGTCGCGAACCCGACGGTGGCGTAGGCCTCTCCGGTGACGAACGAGGTGAAGGCCACGCGCTCGCCGTCGGGGGAGACCCGTGTCCTGCTCGGGATTCCGGGCAGCGGCCAGCTCTTCTGCACAGCACCTTCGGCGTCGAGCAGGTTGGCCGAGAACGTCGTCAGCACCCCCCGGTCGATGCGCAGGCACATCGTCGACCGGGCTTCGGAGTAGACGCGGTCGCACGGGACGTCGCTCACCGACCGGCTGCCTCCCGCGTCGGCGGCAGAGACGCTCGCCACGAGGCCGTAGGCCGCATCCGCCGTCGTGTTTCGAAAGACGATGCGGTCGTCGGCGACCTGTGTGTCGAACGCCGCGGTCTGAGCGTCGGCGGGAACCGCCTGTCGGGCCTGGTAGCCGACGATCGCGCTGACGCAGTAGGCGGCCGTCGCGCCGAGCAGCACCACCGTCAGCACGACGGCAGTGACGAGGCGCGCGCGGGAGGTCATCCGACGGCCGCGACTCGCGTGAGCGGACGCACCAGCAGCAGCAGGGCGGGAATCGCGGCGGCGAGTGCGGCCGCGACGATCACGACGGCGAGTTCGCGGCCGGCGGCGAACCAGAGGATGCCGAACATCGTCGATCCGATGAGGCGGCCGATCGCCACGACGGTCTGCGCGGCGGCGATGCCCGTGGCGCGGTTCTCGGGCGGGGTGACCTCGCTCGCGAGCGCGGCCAGCACACCGTCGGTCGCGGCGTAGAAGGCGCCGAGCAGCACGAGGCAGGCGATCGTGACCGCCGCGCCGCCGACGGGCAGGGCGGCGCAGGCGTAGGCCGCGAGCAGGGCCAGATGCCCGAGGACGAACACACGGGCGCGGCCGAAGCGGTCGGCGAGCCGGCCGAGGGGCACGGCGAAGATGAAGAACGCGACGTTGGTGCCCACGTAGAGAAGTGGGAACCACTGTGCCGCGAACGGGCTGCGGTCCTGCAAAACGAGGTAGATGAATCCGTCGCCCACGGTGAGCACCGCGAGAATGCCGGCGGTGAGAACGAGGCGGCGCAGTCGGGGCTCGGCGAGCGTGCGCCAGCGGAACGGCTTGCGCGCCTCCCCGGTCGCGGCGCTCTGCCGGCGGGGGCGGATCGCGGGAACGAGCAGCCCCAGGATCACCACCCCCACCACCGCGAAGCCGAGCGACACGATGAAGACGAGATGGTAGCCGGTGGGCACGAAGAACAGGATGAGGAAGGCGAGCAGCGGTCCGCCGGCCGCCCCGATCGTGTCGAGCATGCGGTGCACGCCGAACGACTTTCCGAGATTGGATGGCTCGGACGATGCGGTGATCAGCGCGTCACGGGGCGCTGTGCGCACCCCCTTGCCCAGTCGGTCGAGTGCGATCACCGACGCGATGCCGGCGAAGCCGCTCACAAAGAGCAGGCCGACCTTCGTCGCTGCCGACGCAGCGTAGCCGAAGAACGCCACCCATTTCGGATTGTCGGTGCGGTCTGACGCCCAGCCTCCGCCGATGCGCACGATCGCGCTGACGCCCTGGTAGATGCCGTCGATGAATCCGTAGGCGATCGTCGACAGGCCGAGGGCGCCCGTGATGTAGAGGGGGAGGATCGACGCCACCGACTCGGAGGAGATGTCGGTGAGCATGCTGACGACGCCGAGGGTGATGACGACGGACGAGACGCGGGCGGCGGGAGCACCGGTCTTCGGGCGGGTGCCGCGCTGCGGGAGGGAGATGTACACGGACGGCGGCCGTTCAGCGGGCCACGTTGATCGCGCCGAACAGCGAGTAGCGGGCGCCGTCGCCGTCGGGTGTCACGGTCAGCGTGACGCTGTCGGCTCCTCGCGAGAAGACCGTGCCGCTCGAACCGCCGGTGGAGGGCGCGCTCGCTCCCGGCAGCGACAGCGCCGCGAACGCGGCCCGGTAGTACTCGGTGACACGGGCCGGCGACTGCGTGGTGGTGGCCTCGAGCGTGGCCTGCACCCGGTTGCCGCTCGAGCTCACCGACGACGCTACGATGGTCGACTGCTCCGCGATCGGGATGACGGCGGGAAATCCGGCCACGATCTTCTGCATCGCCGCCGCGTCTGCGGGGAGGTCGCCGGTCATCAGCGGGGGCAGCGGCTTCGACTGGGGCTGCGTCGGATCGCTCTGTGGGTTCGCCTCGACCTCCGTCGTGGTGCGCGGTCCTACCGGCAGCGGTGCTGGCACGAAGGGCACGGGCGTCTGGGGCCGCTCCTTCTCCGTTCCGGGTTGGGTGGGCGTCGGCGTCTGGGCCGGTGTCTGGGGGCCGGATGACGCGTCGCCGGGGCCGGCGGTGGGTGCGGCGACACCGGGTATCGGTGTGCTGGCCGGCAGGGGGAGCACCGAGTAGGTCACCGCGACCGCGGCGACGACGCCGGCCACAACGAGGCCCACGACCACAAATCGTCGCGGTGAGGGGTGCGGGTTCGGCTGGTTCATCGGGGAGACAGCACCCCCGCGTGCTCGATGTAGCGTTCGCCGGTGCGCGGGCAGACGAACTCGTCGTCTCCGGCTTCGATCAGGGGCACCCCGGCGCGGCCGACCCAGCCGATGCGGTGGGCCGGCACCCCGACCACCATCGCGTAGTCGGCCACATTGCGGGTGACGACGGCCCCGGCCGCCACGAGCGCATAGCGGCCGATCGTAATCGGGGCGACGCACACGGCCCGTGCTCCGATCGACGCGCCCGTGCGCACCGTCACTCCCACCGCCTGCCAGTCGTCGTTGGTCTGACGGCTGCCGTCGAGGTTGATGGCGCGCGGGTAGGAGTCGTTGGTGAACACCACGGCCGGCCCGATGAACACCCCGTCTTCGAGCAGAGCGGGCTCGTAGATGAGGGCGTAGTTCTGCAGCTTGCAGTTGCGTCCGATGATCACACCCGGCCCGACGTATGCTCCGCGGCCGATGATGCAGCCGCCGCCGATCTGGGCGTACTCGCGCACCTGGGACAGGTGCCAGACAGCGCTGCCCGGCCCGATCTTCGCCCTCGGGTCGATGTCGGCGGTCGTGGCGATGCGCGGTGGCACGTCTTCGTCATGCATCAGCGAGCGTTCGTCGAGGCCGGTCATCAGTAGGCACCGACGGGCTGGGCGACGACCTTGACCGTGCGCCAGAGGATGATCAGGTCGCCCATGATCGACCAGTTCTCCACGTAGTAGAGATCGAGCCGCACGCTGTCTTCCCAGCTGAGGTTCGACCGCCCGTTCACCTGCCACATTCCGGTGAGTCCCGGCTTGATGTAGAGACGGCGGTGCACGTGGTCTTCGTACGCGCTCACCTCGTGGGCGAGGGGCGGGCGGGGGCCGACGAGGCTCATGTCGCCGACGAGCACGTTCCACAGTTGCGGAAGCTCGTCGAGCGAGTACTTGCGCAGGGTCCGGCCGAGGCGGGTGACCCGGGGGTCGTTCTTCATCTTGAACAGCACCCCATTGCCCTCGCTGCTCGCGGTGAGGGTGTCGAGCTGCTGCGGGGCCGAGGTGTTCATCGACCGGAACTTGAAGATGCGGAACGGCTCGCCGCCGCGCCCTACCCGCTCCTGGGCGAAGAACGAGCCGCCCTCGCTGTCGAGCCGCACCATGATCGCGATGACGGCGAACACCGGTGCGAGCAGGAGCAGCGCGGTGGCCGCGATGGTCACGTCCATCGCCCGCTTCGCCACGTGCTTCGCGCCCTCGAACTGGGGAATCTCGACGTGGATGAGGGGGAGGCCCTCGACCGGCCGGAAATGGATGCGTGGCCCCGCCACGTTGGCGAGGCTCGTCGCGAGGATCAGGTCAGCCGTGGTCCCCTCGAGCTGCCAGGCGAGGTCGTGGATGTATTCGCTGCCGCCGCTCGGGTGGCCGGCCACGACCACCCCCTCCACGCCCAGGGTGCGCGCGAACTCGGCCGCGCGGGCGAGCCCGGAGAGAACGAGGAGGCCGTCGAGCTGACTCGCCGCAGGACCGGACTCGCCGTCTTCGACGACCGCGCCGACGACCGAGTAGGCCGCCCCGGAGCTCGACCGGATCTGCGCGACGACCTTCTCGACATCCGCCTTCTTGCCGATCACGATGACGCGGGAGAGGAAGTGCCCCGTCTCGCGCTGACCCATCAGCCACTGCCGCCACAGCCAGCGGCCGGCGAGAAGGAAGAACAGCCCCACGGGGAAGGCGAGGGTGAGAAACCACCGCGCGGTGTCGGCCTGAAATATAAGGAAGACCACGGCGAGTAGTCCGAAGGTCGTTGTGCTGGCGTGCGCCACCCGCTTGTACTCGCTCGCCCCCACTCCGACGACCCGCGGGTCACGGCTGCGGAAGGCCGAGAGGCTCGCCGCCCACACCAGCAGCACGAGCAACGACATCAGGGCGAAGCGGGCCGCGACGTCGGAGGCGAAGACGTCGCCGGTGGCGAAACCGAAACGCGCGAGAAAGGTGGCGGCGACGGCCGCGGCGATGACCCCCACATCGGTGACGCGGAGCTTCGTGCGGTAGCTGCTGGCCCAGCGGGCCCCGCTCGCGGGCGTGTCCGCGAGCGGGGAGCTGGCTGGTGTCTCATTCACCCCCGATCGCGCGGAATGCGGTTCGGAACCGAGAGCTCCGATGCTGTGAAGTGGATGTTGAAGCGCGATACGCCGCGAGCGGCTTCGGGAAAGCGCGAATTCGACCATCTTGGTTCCTGCAATCCAGTACTACGGGGTCAACTAAGAGCACCGTGGGTATGCGGTGCTCTTACTGCTGATTCGAAGCCGCCTCGACCGGGTATGCGTCGAGTTCGGGTGCTGCTTCGCGTGTGGGGTAAAGCTGACCCCCCAAGGGGGGCGACGACCCGACGCTATTCCCCCAGCCGATCACCCCCATATCCCCCCTTCGGGGGGCATCTTTGGCGGTGTGCTCTGTGCTTTAGTGTTGGGCGTCGAACCCGCAGTCTGCGGCGATTCGGCAGTAACGTGTGGGCATGACGTTCAACGACAACGCCAAGATCGACTCGGGCAAGACCCGCCGCCGCGGGCGCACCGGAGGCATAGTGGCGGGCGGCGGCGGAGTGGCGGTCATCGCCCTCTTTCTCCTCTCGCAGTTTCTCGGCGTCGACCTCACGGGCCTCGCAGGCGGCGGCACCGCAGAGAACGGCAGCGACGAGGCGATCGCCGGTTGCGAAACCGGAGCCGACGCCAACGCCGACCTGAACTGCCGCCTCGCGGGCGCGGGCGACTCCATCGACACCTACTGGGCGACGCAACTGGCCGACTACCGTGTGCCTCCCGTCATCCTGTTCGACGGCCAGACGAACACCGGGTGCGGGGCCGCCACGAGTGCGGTGGGCCCGTTCTACTGCCCGCCGGACGAGACCATCTATATCGACACGACGTTCTTCGCCGAGCTGCGCGACCGGTTCGGCGCCAACGGGGGCCCGCTCGCCGAGATGTACGTTCTCGCGCACGAGTCGGGGCATCACATCCAGAACATCACCGGCACGATGGACGGCCTCGACCGCGCCGACACCGGACCCGAGTCCGACAGCGTGCGCCTCGAGGTGCAGGCCGACTGCTACGCGGGAGCGTGGGTGGGGGAGGCCTCGACCGTGCCCGACGAGACCGGCACGCCGTTGCTGAAGCCGATCACCCAGCAGCAGGTCGCCGACGCGCTGAGCGCCGCGGCCGCCGTCGGCGACGACCGCATCCAACAGTCGTCGACGGGGCAGGTGAACCCGGAGGCCTGGACGCACGGCTCGAGCGAGCAGCGCCAGAAGTGGTTCACCGCGGGTTACGAGGGCGGGCCCGCCGCGTGCGACACGTTCTCGGGCGCGCTCTGACAGAGGCGAAACGGGTCGAGCCCGCCGTGACCCCGCCTGCGGAAGACCGCTGCGAGGCCCCGACGGGCTCGATCATCGTGCCGGCACGACTTGTCAGCACCGACACGGGTTGTTAGTTCGGCAACGTCGCCTCGAGCGCGCGTTGCGCCTCTTCGACGGTGTCGAACGTGCCCAGGGGCTTGGCCAGCCGCGTCGTTGCGGCGAACCCACTGCCCCAGCGGGCCTCGACCATTCCCACGAAGTCGCCGTTTCGACGGGCGACCCAGAGTCCGGACTGTTCTGCGACCCAGGCGAGTTGAGGCTCAGCCGTTGTGGTGCGGTTTCTGTGATGCGCGGCGATGCTCATCGATCTCCCTCCTTCGGGCGTGTACGTGACACGACACTAGCTCCGGGCACGGAGCGGGAGAACCCCCTGTCGCGCGACGCGACAATGTGCCTGTGACGCGCGGAGGGGAGACGAGCGGTCAGGCCGCGCGCACGCTGCTCAGCTGCGCGCGCAGCGGGAAGTCCTGGCCGTCGAGGATGATCTGCGCGCTTGCGCCGCTCGTGGCGTTGACCACGATCGGGGCGAGCAGGTTCATCGTCGTGCCGCCCTCTGCGGGATTGGCGACGACGAGCACGAGCGCGTCTTCGGCCGTGTGCACGTCGAGCTTCACGCAGTCCTCGTCGGAGATCACGGGCGCGTAGTCGGGAAGGTAGACCGAGGCGTCGAGGACGAAGAGACGGATGCCGTCGTCGGCGACTGCCTGGAGGGCGAAGAGGCCGTCGGCCCCGTCGACCTCACGCAGCTCGAAGTCGGTGTGCGGTGCGAGCCCGTGCGGCGGCGTCGCGAACGTCAGCGCCGCGCTCATCGGAGGAAGTCCATGAGGCTCTGCTGCAGCGCACGCGCGGTGACCGAGAGCGCCGACTGGTAGTTCAGCTCCTGGGCCTTGAGCTCGATGATGGCCTGGCCGAGGTCGACGTCTTCGATGTCGGCGCGCTGCGCCTCGAGGGAGACAGATTCGCTCACGTTCGCCCCCTGGGCCTTGAGTACCTGCGATTGGCGGGCGCCCACCGCGCCCCACTCCCCGAGAATAGCGGAGCTGCGGGTGTCGATCTCGTTGAGACGCGCCCCGATGTTCACGCCCGAGCGCAGGTCGGAGATGATGTTGTCGACGAGCTTGAACACCGAGGCGTCACCCTGTCCGAAGACCGCTGCGCCGTCGGCGTCGACGCGGATGGTCGTGTTCGCGCCGATGCGACGCTCGACGATGCTGCCGGTGCTGGTCGAGGTGTAGGGCACGGCCGGCGGAACGGCGTCGAGGTCGTGGAACGCCTTGCCGTCGGTGGAGTTGCCGGCGAAGATGTTGCGGCCGAGGTACTCGGAGTTCGCGGTGGTCATCAGCTCTGCCCGCAGGGTCTCGAGCTCGACCGCGATGGCCTCTTTCTGCACAGCCGACAGGGCGCCGTCGTTCGCGCCCTGCACCGTGAGCTCGCGCACCTTCTGCAGCAGCGAGTTGGTCTTGCTCAGCGCCGTCTCGGCCGTGCTCAGCCAGGCGTTGCCGTCGTTGATGTTGCGCCCGAACTGCACGACGGAAGCCTGTTCGGCCCGGATGCGCAGCGAGTCGGCCGTTCCCGACGGGTCGTCGGAGGGCTGCTCGATGCGCTTCAGCGTTCCCGCCGTGTTCTGCTTCTGTGCCAGCTGGCTCAGGCTCTGCTGCAGGTTGCGTTGGGCCGTCATCATCAGACCCTGGTTGGTGACGCGATTGATCACGAGCTATCTCCCGACGATTCCGGTGCGATTGATGAGGGTGTCGAGCATCTCGTCGACGGAAGTCATAACCCGCGCCGCCGCGTTGTACGCGGTCTGGAAAGCCACCATGTGGATGTTCTCCTCGTCGACGTCGACGGAGGCGTTGGAGAGCTGGTTGCCCACGGCCGCCTTGGTCGAGAGGTCGGCGAGCGCCGACTGCTGGAGGCCCGTCCTGGCGGCCACGGCGATGCCGGTGACGATCGTCGACCAGCTCTTGTCGGGGGAGTCGACGGCTTTGCCGAGGCTGGCGATCGCGGACGCGATCGAGCCGTCGGCCCCGCCGGCGCCCGGCTTGGCCGTCGCGATGCCGGCCACACCGGTGGGGATGACCGTCAGCCCGAGGGCGGCCGGTCCGGCACCCACGGCGAAGAAGTCGAGCCCGGTGGTGACGCCGTCGGCGAGCGTGCCGGTGCGGTGCACCGCGTTGACCTTGTCGGCGACTTCCTGCGCGAAGACGTTGTACTGGTTGGCAGCCTCGGCGAGAGCGCCGCCGGTGCCGGTGGCGTTGGCGGCAGAGAGAGTGGAGAGGGCTCCGGCGATCTCGCCGCCGTCGAGGGTGACGGGCACGCCGGGTCGGGTGACCCAGGAGAGCTTCACCGGGTCGCCGGCCGCTCCGACCATGGCGCTCGTGCCGGTCACTGCGACGGCATACGACTTGTCGCCGGACACGAGTGTGTTGCCGCCGACGAGAACCTCGGCCGTGCCATCCGGCATATTGCGTACCGTCGCGCCGGTGAGCGTGGAGATCGTGGTGGTGAGCAGGTTGCGCTGGTCGATGAGCTCGTTCGCGGATGCCCCGGCGGCGAGAGTCGACCGGATGAGGCCGTTGAGTCCCGCTACCTGGGTCGCGGCCTCGTTGAGTTCGGTGGCCATGCCGACCGTCTGGTTGCGCAGCTGGGACCACTGGTTGTCGACGGCGGTGTAGCCGACGGCGATCTGGCCGGCGAGGGCCTTCGACTCCTGGATCAGCACGGCGGCCGCCGCAGCGTCGCCGGTCTTCAGCGCGACTCCCGACCAGGCTCCCCAGACGTTGGTGAGCTGGGTGGAGATGCCGTTCTTGCTCGGCTCGTTCAACGAGCTCTGCAGGGTGGTCAGCTCGTTCGCGCGAACGCCCCAGTAGCCGCTCGCGGCCGTGGTGGTGCGCACCTTCGCGTCGAGGAAGTTGTCGCCGAGGCGCTGCATGCCGGTGACCGAGACGCCCTGGCCCACCTGGACCTTGCCCATCAGGGGGCCGACCTGGGCGAGCGAGCCCGAGGCGCTCTGCACGGAACGCTGGCGGGTGTAGCCCTCGGTGTTCATGTTGAGCATGTTCTGGCCGACCACGTCGATACCCTGTCGCGCCGCGACGAGTCCGGTGTAGGCGGCGTTCAGCCCGCTGAAGGTGCTCATGTCGTAGTCCTCTAAAGCTTCAAGTCGAACATTCGGGCCGACGCCGTCGACGTCTCGGCGATTCCCTTGGCGTCGTAGGTTCCGCTGGCTGTTCCGTCGTTCGCCATCGACTCCTGGGCGGAGCGGATGGCGGTGCGGAGGTACTGGAGGTTGAGGTCGCGCAGTTCCTGGATCTCGCGCGTCAGCTCGGTCATGGCGACGAGGTGGGCGGTGAGGATGTCGCGCCAGGTGTCATCCGTGGAATGCACGGTGAGCTCGCGCAGTGTGGAGTTCTCGTCGACCCCCCAGTCTTCGGCGAGGCTCGAGACCTCGAGCGAGCGGGCGAGACCTGCGGTGCGCAGCTTCTGCATCACCTGCTCTACCTCCTGGGTCGCGTACTGCAACCAGCGGGCCTTGCCCGACGTCAGAAGCAGCTGCTCTTCGGTGAGCTTGAAAACCAGCAGTTCGAGCAGTTCGCGCTCTCGCCACAGGGACGCCGACAGTTCATGTGTGCCCATGACGGTGTGCCCTCTCTGCTTGTCTGCGGTTCACCTCCAGAAGGATCTTCGAGTGATCCAGGGTCCGCGTCGAGATTAACTTTCGGCAGCGGTAGCGCGACCGTTAGGGAGAACTACAAGAAAATTTCGCGGAATCACGCGGAAGTGGTCGAAATCTCATGAAACCACTTCGGGGGAACCCCGTTCGGGGGAGCCTCGCTTTGGGGGCAGCTGAACACTGAGGGATTGTCCACCCCCGCGGATACAGTTCCAATTACCCGAACAACCGCGTGTTTACCCTGGCCCGCACCGCATCACATTTACGTCCAGAAAAACTGCGTAGAACGCGCTCAGCGCCTTCTCACGCACAGCCAGAAACGCTGACGGGGGTCACGCTGTGGAACGACACGAACGCAACGCACTGGTGGTGGAGAACCTGCCGCTCGTCGGATACCTCGTATCCGAGACCTGGGCCAAGGCCCGCCACCTCTCCCGCGACGACCTGGCTTCGGCCGGCGCTCTCGCCCTGATCTCCTCGGCCGACAGCTTCGACTCCGAGCTCGGCATTCCGTTCGGCGCCTTCGCCCGTCGCCGCATCATCGGCGCCTTCGCCGACGAGATGCGCTCGAGCGACTGGGCCACCCGCGGCGCTCGCCGTCGGATCAAAGACACCCTCGCCGTGCAGGACTCCCTGAGCGCCGCCCTCGGCCGCAAGCCACGCGTCGAAGAGATCGCCTCCGCCCTCGGCGTCGACGTCGAGTCGGCCGCGGCCGGCATCGCCGACGCCTCGCGTGTGGTCGTCGCCATCGACGACTCCGTCGCCGAGGTGCTCGTCGCCGAGTCCGCCCTCCCCGAGGAGACCCTGCTCTCGGCCGAGCGGCTCTCCTACCTGCACGCGGCGGTCGACGCACTGCCCGAGAAGATGCGCGCCGTCATCTCCGCCGTCTACTTCGACGACAAGAGCGTCAAGGAGATCGCGGAGGAGTCGGGCATCACCCACTCCGCGGTCTCCCAGCTGCGCTCCGAGGCCGTGCGTCTGCTGCGCGACGGTCTCGAGACCCACTACTCAGACAGCTCGGCGGAGTACACCCCCACCTCGCGCATCGCGGTCTCCAGCCGCAGCGCCTACCTCGCCCGTGTCGCCGAGCACGCGATGGCCACCTCGGTGCGCGACCGCGGTGTTGTGCACACCGAGGCCGCGGCATCCTGAGCCCCGAAAGAATTCGCAGAAAAAAGCTTGCATCGCGCCTAACGCCATCCGGCGGGCGGCCGATAGCTAGAAGTGTCAGCCCATGGATGGGCCGATGCAGCCAAACCCAATCACGGAGGAAAACATCATGGGTATGCAGATCAACACCAACATTTCGGCACTCAACTCGTACCGGAACCTGTCCAACACGCAGAACGACCTGTCGAAGTCGCTGGAGAAGCTTTCCAGCGGCCTCCGCATCAACCGCGCAGCGGACGATGCAGCCGGTCTTGCTATCTCCGAGGGCCTGCGCTCGCAGGTTGGTGGACTCAAGGTCGCCGCCCGCAACGCTCAGGATGGCATCTCCGTCATCCAGACCGCTGAAGGTGCGCTCACCGAGGTCCACTCCATCCTCCAGCGCGTTCGCGACCTCGCCGTCCAGGCCGGTAACGACTCGAACAACGCCGACTCGCGTGCACACATCAAGACGGAGTCCGACGCACTGGGCGCCGAGCTCAACCGCATCGCCACGTCGACGAAGTTCAACGGCATCAGCCTCCTCACCGGTGCAACCTCCGGTTCGGGTGCTGGCTCGCTGAGCTTCCAGGTCGGCGCCGAGGGTGGAGCAGACAACCAGATCGTCGTCAGCCTCACCGGCGCAGACACCACCGCAGTCGGCGGCGCTGTCGCGGCGCTCACCTACGACACCGCGGCCAACGCCGCGCTGTCGATCACGGCGATCGACGCGCAGATCAAGAACATCTCGACCGCGCGTGCCGGTCTCGGTGCGGTTCAGAACCGTTTCGAGTCGACGATCAACTCGCTCAACGTCTCGGCGGAGAACCTCACCGCTGCCGAGTCGCGCATCCGCGACACCGACATGGCGTCCGAGATGGTCAGCTACACCCGCTCGAACATCCTGTCGCAGGCCGGCACCGCGATGCTCGCGCAGGCGAACCAGTCCAACCAGGGCGTACTCCAGCTCCTCCAGTAACCCCGGTTAGCTAGTCAAACGCCCGGCGGTTCGATAAGGGAACTGGACGTCTCTATTCGACGCCGCCGGGCGTTTTCTCATCCCCGCACTTTCACCAGTCCAGCAGTAGAGGAGTAAACCGACATGGCTGGACTGCCCGGTCTCGGAAGCGGATATCCGACCACAGAGCTCATCGAAAAGCTCATGGCGCTCGATACCCGGTCGCAGACGCTCATCAAGAACAAGGTCACGAGCAACACGACCACGGTGACGGCGCTGCAAGAGCTGAACACCAAGATCGCCGCCTTCGGTGTTATCGCCGGCAAGATGAACAAGCCGACGGATCTGGACAATCTGACCGCTACCAGCTCGGTCGCCGGAGCCACGGGCACCGTCGGGATCGGGGCTACAGCGGGCCAGATTGACGTGGTAGTCGGCGCCCTCGCCTCCTCACAGTCCGGAGTAACCGGGCTCAAGACCGCCTGGGCCGGATCGGTCATCACGATCGTCGGCGCCACCGGCACCCCGGTCGAGCTGACAGCCGCGTCGAACTCTCTCGACGACATCGCGAAGGCCGTCAACGCGTCGGCTACGGGTGTCACGGCGACCAAGGTCGCCGCGGGCGTCGACGGTGCGGGTGTGCCGCAGTTTCGCCTGCAGTTCACCGGCAAAGAGACCGGTGCCGCCAACTCGTTCACGGTGTTCGAAGGCACGGCCGCCGCCGGCACGAACGCTCTCACACAACCCGGTGCCGCCACGGTGCGACTCGCGTCGGACGCCAGGGTCACCCTGTGGGCCGGGACCCCCGCCGAGCAGGTGCTCACCTCGGCGACCAACACGTTCGCGGCGCTCCTCCCGGGAGTCGACGTCACAGTCTCGGCCGTGTCAGCCTCCCCCGTTACGATCACGGTCGGCCGCAATGCCGACAAGACGACCGAATCGGTCAAGGCCCTGATCGCGGCGCTCACCGACGCGCTCGCCTTCATCTCCACGCGTTCGGTCGCTGTCTCGAGCGTCGACGCCGACGGAAAGCCCTATACCTCGGGCGGGGCGTTCACCGGAGACCGCACCGTGCGCGACGCCGGCCAGAAGATGCTCGCGGCCGCGTCTGCCCCGGTCAACGGCATCTCGCCATCGACCTACGGCATCACGATCACCAAGACCGGCACGATGGAGTTCGACGCGAAGATCTTTGCCGCAGCGCTCGCGAAAGACCCCGCAGCGACGCAGGCCGCGGTCGCCGAGATCGCGACCCGGTTGGGCGCCGCGACCGAGGCGGTCTCGAACAAGACCACCGGATCACTCACCTCGAGGATCACCGGCCAGGAGACGACCATCAAGTCCCTCAAAGAAGAGGTATCGAAGTGGGACGACCGGCTGGCCTCACGCCGGGCCAACCTCGAGCGCTACTACACGGCGTTCGAGGTCAGCATGGGCAAGCTCAACGCACAGATGACGTGGCTGACCGACCAGGTCAACGCGCTGAACGCATCGAAGGACTGACGATGACGATGTACGCGAACACCCAGCAGCAGCGCGACCGCTATGCCGCCGACTCGATCATGTCGGCGTCGCCGATGCGGCTGCTCACGATGCTCTACGACCGACTGCTGCTCGACCTCGACCGCGCCGAGAAGGCGCACGAGTCGAAGTCGTGGGCCGTGGCATCCACCAACCTGCTGCACGCGCAAGACATCGTCACCGAGCTCACGTCGTCTCTCAAGGTCGACGCGTGGGACGGCGGCGACCGCCTGCTCGCCCTCTACAACTACGTCGCCGGCGCGCTCATCGACGCCAACGTCAAACGCGACACCGCGCGCATCCGCGAGAGCATCGAACTGCTCGAGCCCCTGCGCCAGGCCTGGCACGAGGCCTCGATGCAGCTCACCTCCGCCCAGCCGGCGGCGCCCCGCCAGCAGGTCAGCGGCGGGATGCTCGGCGTTGCCTGAGTCGATGCGCCAGTACGACAGCTGGGACGAGGTCATGAGCGCGCTCGAGCACGAGGCGCTGCTGGCTCTCGATCCCGAGCCGTCGACGGATGCCGCGGCTCACGTCGCGTGGACCCCGCCGACCCACCTCGGCCCGCTGCCGCTGCACCTGCGCGACCAGGCCGAACGGCTGCTCGCCGACCAGCGCCAGTCGATCCGCAATCTCGAGGAGATGCACCGCGAGACCGGCCGCCACCTCGCGGCAGTTCGCTCGGTGCCCCGTCAAAGCGACGGGCAGTCGGTCTACCTCGACGTCTCGGGATAACAGAATTCTTCAACAACTCTCCTAACGGGAAATCGGTTGCAGCCGATAGCTAGTCAGTGAGAGCACGGATCGCTCACCATCAGGCCACGGATCGGCCGCTTCGTTTCTTGTAATGAGAAGACGGACACAGTGCTTGAATCTGTAACCTCCGCTGCCATCAGCAGCGCGCTCGACGGCCTGGCCCTGCGGCAGCGCACGATCGCGACCAACATCGCGAACGTGAACACTCCCGGCTACACCTCGCAGCGTGTGCTCTTCGAAGACGCCCTCGCGAAGTCGGTCAAGGCAGGCAGCGGCGACGTCGAGGCGGTCACCGCCCGCTCGCTCGAACCGACCCGTCTCGACGGCAACAACGTCAACCTCGACACCGAGACGCTCTCGAACGTCGACACCGTGCTGCGCTTCCAGTTCGCCAGCCAGGCCGTCGGCGGCCAGTTCTCGTCCCTCCGCACCGCGATGAAGACCAACTGATGACGTTCGACGCGATCGGCATCGCCAGCACCGGGCTCACTCTGCACCGCAAGTGGCTCGACGCCGTCTCCGACAACCTCGCCAACATCAACACCGTCAAGCCGACCGACGGCGAGGCGTTCCGTGCCCGCTACGTGGTCGCCCAGGAGGGCGAGGGCACAACCGGCGTATTCGTCGCCGGTGCCGCCTTCGGCTCGGCGGAGGGCCGCATGGTCTACGAACCGGCCCATCCCCTCGCCGACGAAGAGGGCTACGTGCGCTACCCAGACATCGACCTCGCCTCGCAGATGGGCCAGCTCATCATGGCCCAGCGCGGCTATCAGGCCAACGCAGCGGTCGTCGACCGCGCCAAAGAGACGTATCAGGCAGCACTCCAGATCGGACGCAACTAATGGACCCGCTCGCAATAACCTCGGTGCAGGGCACCACAGGCACCGGCTATGTCTCGAACGTCGGTGGAGTCCAGTCCACCGACGGCTCGAGCTTCGCGGCTTCGCTCACGGGCGCGGTCGACAACGTGCAGCAGCTGCAGAACTCGTCGAACGAGCTCGCCATCAAGGCCGTCACGGGCGACCTCGAAGACATCCACAACGCGACGATCGCCTCGACGCGTGCCGCAGTGACCCTCGAGCTCGTCGCCGCCGTGCGTAACAAGGGCATCGACGCGTTCAGCGAGATCATGCGGATGCAGGCCTGATGCCCCGCCAGGTCACGTCGGCGTTCCGCAACCTCGGAAACGCCATCCGCGAGTTCACGATCGCGCAGCGCACGGTCGCCATCATCGGCATCGCCGTTCTGGTGCTCGGCGCCGTCGCGCTCGGCATGTGGGTCACCAAGCCCTCGTACACCCCGCTCTTCTCCGGTCTCAGCGGCGCAGACGCCAACACCCTCGTCGAGCAGCTGCGCTCCGACGGAGTGCCCTACGAGCTCAGCAACGGCGGGGCCACGATCATGGTCCCCGAGGAGAACGTCTACGACGAGCGCCTCAAGGCCGCGGCCGCCGGACTCCCCTCCTCGAGCACGGGCGGCTACTCGCTGCTCGACACGATGGGCGTCACCGCCTCCGAGTTTCAGCAGAGCGTCACCTACAAGCGCGCCCTCGAGGGCGAGCTCGCCAAGACCATCTCCGCCCTCAAGGGCATCAAGACCGCCTCGGTGCGGCTCGCGATCCCCGAAGAGACCGTCTTCGTCTCGGAGAAGAACGCGCCCACCGCGTCGGTCTTCATCGAGACGCAGAGCGGCGTGACCCTCACCTCAGACCAGGTGCAGTCGATCGTGCACCTCACGAGCGCCTCCATCGACGGCATGACGCCCACCGATGTCGCGGTCATCGACTCCAAGGGCACCGTTCTCTCCGCCGTCGGCGAGGGCGCGGTCGGCGGGGCAGACCAGCAGGCCTCCGACTACGAGACCGCCATCCGCGCTTCCGTGCAGACGATGCTCGACAAGGTCGTCGGTGCGGGCAACGCGACTGTCGTCGTCGCCGCCGACATGAGCAAGGAGTCCGCGCAGCGCGTCGAAGAGACCTTCGAGGCGCCCGAGGGAGTTCTCGCCCTCAACGAGTCGGCGACCGTCGAGGGAACCGGCGGGGCGGGCCAGACCGCCGCCGGCGTGCTCGGCCCCGACAACATCGCGGTTCCCGGCGGCGCAGGCCTCGGCGACGGCGAGAGCAGCTCGTCGAGCCTCACCCGCAACAACGCGGTCAACAAGGTCACCGAGTCGACCACCATCCCCGCCGGCTCGCTCACCCGCAAGACCATCTCGGTCGCCCTCAACGAGGGCGCGGCCAAGGGACTCAACGTCGCGGATGTCACGGCTCTCGTCTCCTCGGCGGCCGGCATCGACACCGACCGCGGCGACGTCGTCACGGTCGAGGTCGTCCCCTTCAACGGCGCGGGGGCCGCGCAGGCCACCGAGGCGCTCGCGGCCGCAGCGGAGGCCGCCAACGCCGACCGTCTCGCCGACCTGATCCGCACCGCCGTCATCGCCCTCGCCATCGCCCTGCCGATCATCATCGCGCTCGCGATCTTCGCCGCCCGGTCGAAGCGTCGCAAGCAGGAGATCGACGAGGCCGCCGACCTGGCCGACCTCCGCTCCATCCTCAACGACACCCAGCCGGTGATGGAGGCCACGCCGTTGCGCGCGGCCATCCCGACCGTGCCGACGTCGCCCATGCTGATCGAGCCGAACTCCACCGACCGCACGCGCGCCGAGATCGACGCCCTCGCGGCCCAGGACCCGCAGCGCGCCGCCGAGTTCTTGCGCGGACTTATGGACGGCCAGCGCGCATGAGTGACACCGCCGTAGTCCGTGCCGCACTGAGCGGTACCCAGAAGGCCGCCGTCGTGCTGATGAGCATGGACCAGGCCGCGGCCGCCGAGGTCATGAAACAGTTCAGCGAGGTCGAGGCCGAGGAGATCGTCGGCGAGATCGTCAAGCTGCGTCGTGTCGAATCGGAGGTCGCCGACCAGGTGATGACCGAGTACCTCGATCTCACCATCAAGGGCGGCTGGAGCTCGCGCGGCGGCAAGGACTTCGCGACCACGCTGCTCGAGGCGTCGTTCGGCGCCGAGCGCGCCGGCGACCTCATGACCCGTGTCGCCTCGAACATGGCGGGCAAGGCGTTCGAGTTTCTCGACAGCGTCGACTCCGGCCAGGTCGTGACCCTGCTCGACGGCGAACTGCCGCAGACCATCGCCCTCGTTCTCGCGCACATGCGTCCCGACCACGCGGCACCCGTGCTCGCGGCCCTCGACGACCGTGAGCGCAGCGAGGTCGCCCAGTGCATCGGAATGATGGGCACCGCGATTCCCGAGTCGGTGCGTGTCGTCGCCGACACCCTCAAGGTGCGGGCGGGTGCCGTTGTGTCCTCCGGGGAGTCGATGGAGGTCGTCGGCGGTGTGCAGCCGCTCGTCGAGATCATCAACCGTGCCGACCTGGCGACCGAGAAGGCACTGCTCGAACGACTCGACGAGATCGATCCGGAGCTCGCCGACGACATCCGTTCGCGCATGCTGACCTTCGCCGACATCGTCAAGCTCGAACGCCGCGACGTGCAGCAGGTGCTGCGCGGCATCGACACGGCCGTGCTCGCCGTCGCGATGAAGGGCACCACCGAGGCCGTCATCGAGATCATCAAGACCAACCTCTCCGAACGCAACCGCGAGCTGCTCGACGACGAGACGAAGAACCTCGGCCCGGTGCGCGCGTCGCAGGTGGAAGAGGCCCGCGCCGAGGTGGTGCGCGCGATCCGCGACCTCGAGGCGCAGGGCAGCATCACCGTGCAGCGCGGCGACGAGGACGAATATGTCCAGTAACCCCGAATTCGCGACGCTGAGCTTCCCGTCACTGCGCACCCCGGTGCGCGACGACACCGAAGACCGCGCGCGCATCGGGGGGCACGCCGCCGGCTACGCGGCGGGACTCCGCGCCGCCGAGGCCGATGTCGCGACGCGCACCGCCGCGCTCGAGGCCGAGCACTCGGCGACGCTGCTGCACCTCCAGGCCCGCATCGACCTGTCGATCTCCATTCTCAACGCCGCCGTCGTGGCGTTGCACGAGCGAACCGTCCCCGTGCTCGAGACCGCGCACGCCGCGATCGCCGAAGCGGCCATCGAGATCGCCGAGGCGGTCGTCGGGTCTGAACTCGGCGACGCCGGCGCCGCGGCGAAGTCGGCGCTCTTCCGCGCCCTCGACGCGGTCGACCTCACCTCGGTGCAGACGGTGCGCCTCCACCCGGCCGACCTCGCCGCTCTCGGCGAGACGACCCTCGGCGCCGCCGGAGTGACCTTCACGGCAGACCCCACTCTCGCCCGCGGCGACGCCGTGACCGAGTTCGCCAACGGCTACCTCGACGCGCGGATCGCCACGGCCCTGGCGCGAGCACGAACCGCCATCGAGGAGGCGCGGCCGTGACATCCACCCTGCTTCCCCCTCGCTCCCGTGCATTCCGCACCGCCGTCGCCGCCGCCCGCCCGCAGCGGGTCGGAGTCGTAGCATCGGTGCTCGGCCTGAGCGTCGAGGTGAGCGGCGTCGACTGCGCGATCGGCGACCTCGTGACGATCGGCGACGAAACGCCGATCTTCGCGGAGGTCATCGCGACGAGCCGCACCGGACTGCGCTGCATGCCGCTGGGCCGCCTCGCCGGCATCAGCGCCGGAGCCCCGGTGCGCGCGCAGGGCGCACCCATGCTCGTGCCCACCGGGTCGGGGCTCTTCGGCCGCGTCATCGACGGCCTCGGCCGCCCGATCGACGGCAAGGGCCCGCTCGTCGTCGACGAGTATGTCGGGGTCGACAACGAGAGCCCCTCGGCCATGGACCGCTCGCGCATCGACACCCCGCTGCAGCTCGGGGTGCGTGTTCTCGACACCCTCACCACCGTCGGACGCGGGCAGCGCATGGGCCTCTTCGCCGGCTCCGGCGTCGGCAAGTCGTCGCTGCTGTCGATGATCGCCCGCGGAACCGACGCCGAGGTGTCGGTCATCGCCCTGGTCGGCGAACGAGGCCGAGAGGTGCGCGAGTTTCTCGAAGACGACCTCGGTGAAGAGGGCCTCGCCCGCTCGATCGTCGTCGTCTCCACGTCGGACGAGCCCGCGATGATGCGACTGCGGGCCGCCTTCGTCGCGACCCGGATCGCCGAGTCGTTCCGCGACCGCGGCGCCCACGTGATGCTCATGATGGACTCGCTGACCCGCGTCGCCATGGCGCAGCGCGAGATCGGCCTGTCTGTCGGCGAGCCCCCGGCCACACGCGGCTACCCGCCGTCGACGTTCTCCCTGCTCGCGCAGCTGCTCGAACGCGCGGGCACCGGATCCGTCGGATCGGTCACCGGCATCTACACGGTGCTCGTCGACGGAGACGACCACAACGAGCCCATCGCCGACTCCGCCCGGTCGATCCTCGACGGCCACGTCGTGCTCGACCGCAAGCTCGCGATCTCCGGGCACTTCCCCTCGGTCGACACGCTCGGCTCGATCTCCCGCGTCGCCTCTCGGGTCAACACCCCCGAGCACACCGAGGTCGCCTCGCAGCTGCGCCGGGTGCTCGCCGCCCGCAAGTCGGCGCAGGACCTGCTCGACATCGGCGCCTACCAGCCCGGGGCGAACCGGCTCGTCGACGCCGCCGTCGAGTTCGAGTCCGACATCAACGCCTTCCTGCAGCAGCGCATGACCGACCAGTCGAACGTCGTCGACGCGTGGAACCAGCTGACGCGCCTCACCCGAGCGTTCGGGGCCAGCTGATGGCCCGCAACTTCCGTCTCGCCGGCCTGCTGCGTCTGCGCCAGGTGCAGCAGGACCAGGCGGCGAGCGACCTCGCCGCCGCCAACGACCGCGCCCGCGACAGCGCAGCACGCCAGAACCGCGTGCGCGCCACCCTCGGCGGCGTCGGCGTCGACGCCACGAGCAGCAACGTGCTCTACGCGATCGCAGCCGCCCGGTCGTCGTCTCGCAGCATGCTCGCCGAGCTCACCGCGGTCGAGAGCCGCGACCGCGCCGCCGTCGACGAGGCCGCTGCCGCCTATGCGCAGGCACGCGCCCGTTCGCTCGGACTCGAGAAGCTCGAGACCCGCCACAACGAGACCCAGAACAGCGAAGACCTCGCCGCCCAGCAGTCGGCCATCGACGAGATCGCCTCGTCGACAGACAGCACCATCGCAGGCAGCCCAACGAACGGGGACACCCAGTGAGCATGATCGCACTCTTCAGCGGCACGGCGGCGACGCCGGCTTCCACGTCGTCGGCGAACGGACAGGGCACGGCCGAGGGATTCGGCGCCGCCCTGCTCGAAGAGCTCAATGCGGCAGCCGGCGGCGCGCCGACCGAGACGCTCGCGGGCACCCCCGAGACGGCGGCCCGGCCGACAGCCGACGAGCTGCTCGCGGCCCTCGCCGCCGGGTTCGCGGGATCGGCCGACACCCCGACGGCCGCCGACGGCGAGACCGCCGACACCGTCGAGCCCGCGGTGACGGATGACCCGGACGCGGCCACCGCCGACGCATCGGCCGTCGCTCCCGACTCGCTCACCGTCGCAGCACCGCCGGCTCAGCCCGCGCTGCCCGCGGCGGCGCTCCCCGGCGCGGCCGTCGCCGCGCAGCCGCCCACCCCGACCACGGAGTCCGCCCCCGCGGCTGCGGCTCCGACCGTTGCCGTCGCGGCCGCCATCGCTTCGGCGGCGCCCTCCCCCGCGACCGTCGTCGCCGCGGCGACACCGCGCGCCACGGCCGCGGGCACCGCCGGCGACGCACCGGCCACCCCGACGGCAGACGCGGATGCTCCCCTCGCCGCACCGGCCGCGGCCGTGCGCCCGGCCGCCCCGACGCCCGCGCAGGCTCCGCTGCCGGCCCAGCCGCAGGCATCCGCCACGCTCGTCGCCGCGACGGCCGCGACGGCCGCGGCGGTCGCCCCGGCGGACGAGCCGACGCAGTCCGTCGCCGCGACGCCCGCGGCAGCGGCAGTGGCCGACTCCCCGACAGCGCTCCCGAAAGACGGTGTTGCGCTGCCGGTCGTCGTCACCGCCTCGCCGACCGCGGCATCCACGCCCGTCGCCGCACCGGCACCCGCGACCCCCGCCGCGCCCGTCGCGCTGCAGGCGCAGGTCGCCACACCGATCTTCACCCTCGCGGCGGCCGGTCCCGGCGAGCACGTGATGACGATCGACATCACCCCCGAGAACCTCGGCCCGATCACGGTGCGCGCGCACGTCGGAGCCGAGGGCGTGAGGGTCGAGCTCTTCGCCCCCACCGACGCCTCCCGCGAGGCGCTGCGCGCGATCCTCCCCGACATCCGCAAGGACATGACCGGCGCGGGCCTCGGCAGCAACCTCGACCTGTCGTCGCAGAACCAGCCCGCCGACCGCGGCGACGAGCGCGGCCAGGGCCGCCGTCAGACCGGCGGCGAGCCGGGCGCGGAGCTCGAGGGGATCGGCAGCGCCGCCACACCGTGGATGCTCGCCGACCCGACCACGACCATCGACGTGATGGCCTAGACCATGACGAGCACGGCAACGACCGCAGCACTAGGGAGCACCCACTCATGAGCATCGACTCCGTAACCGGATCCGTCGCCGACCAGGCGGCCGCGGCATCCGCAGCTGTCGCGGCGGCGGCGGCCGCGAAGGCCCGCGAGCCCAAGCAGGTGATGGACTCCGAGGTCTTTATGTCGCTGCTCGTCTCGCAGCTGCGCAATCAGGACCCGAGCTCCCCGATGGACACCAACCAGATGATCTCGCAGACCACGCAGCTGGCGATGATGGAGAAGATGACGGAGCTCACCGCCACGAGCACCGAGAACTTCTCGCTGCAGATGCGCATCGCCGCCGCCGCGATCGTGGGCAAAGAGGTCAACTACCTCGACCCGAAGACCGGGCTGCCCGTCACCGGCACAGCAGACAGCGTCTCGTTCGCCGGCGCCGTGCCCACCGTCTCGATCGGCGGCAAAGACGTGCCGCTCGACCTCGTCGCCGGAATCGCCGCGAAGCCCGCGACGACCCCCACACCTACCTCCTAAGCACTCTCAACTTCTCTCCACCAATCGAAAGGCTCAATCATGCTTCGCTCTCTCTACGCAGGTATCTCCGGTCTTCGCTCGCACCAGACCATGCTCGACGTCACCGGCAACAACATCGCCAACGTCAACACGACGGCGTTCAAGGGCTCGTCGGTGCAGTTTCAAGACACCCTCTCGCAGCTCACGCAGGGCGCGAGCGGACCGCAGCAGGGCGTCGGCGGAACGAACCCCGCCCAGGTCGGCCTCGGTGTTCTCGTCGCCGGCATCTCGACCAACTTCGCGCAGGGTTCCACCCAGGCCACCGGCAAGGCGAGCGACCTCATGATCTCGGGCGACGGATTCTTCGTCACCCGCCAGGGTAACCAGACCATGTACACGCGTGCCGGCAACTTCGACTTCGGCCCCGACGGCCGCCTCACCACCCCCGACGGCTCGCTCGTGCAGGGCTGGGGCGCCGTCGACGGCGTCGTGGCCGACGGCGGACTGGTCGGAGACATCCAGCTCCCCCTCAACGCCATCTCTCCCGGCATCGCGACGACCAGGGCGACCCTGGGCGGCAACCTGCCGTCGGATGCCGTGGTCGGTGGCCCGCCGCTCGTGCGCGACATCGAGGTGTTCGACGCGAACGGCGCCGCGCGCAGCGTCACCCTCACCTTCACCAAGACGGCGGCGGGCTGGGACGTCTCGGGCGTGGACTCGGCGACACCCGGAGCCCCCGTCACCGCGCAGCTCGCCTTCACCGACGGCGTGCAGACGACACCGGGCCTCATGACGGTCAACGGCATCGACCTCGACCTCAGCACCGTGAGCGGTTTCGCCAAGCTCACCAGCATCTCGACCACCGAGAAGGACGGCCGCTCGGCGGGCAAGCTCGACTCCTACACGCTCGCGAAAGACGGCACGATCATCGGCTCGTTCAGCAACGGCGCGTCGCAGGCTCTCGGCCGCATCGTGCTCGCCAGCTTCACGAACCCGGCCGGGCTCGAGAAGGCCGGCGGGTCGTCGTACCGCGCGACGTTCAACTCGGGCGACGTGCAGGTCGGCGCCCCCGGCGCCGACGGCCTCGGCTCGCTGTCGAGCGGTGCGCTCGAGATGTCGAACGTCGACCTCTCGCAGGAGTTCACCAACCTGATCGTCGCCCAGCGCGGCTTCCAGGCCAACGCCCGAATCATCACCACCTCCGACGAGGTTCTGCAGGAGCTCACGAACCTCAAGCGCTGATCCCGCAGCAACGCAGAACGGCCCCGGACGCTGAGTCCGGGGCCGTTCTGCGTTCGCGCAATCCTGCGACGCGTTTGCCTAACACCGGGTGAACAACGGCCGATAGTGCTGGATAAGCGACCCAGGAAGGGTCGCCTCTACTGGGGATGGATTCCATGATTGTTGTAACGCGGCTTAATAACAGCCAGTTTGCGATCAATCCCGACCTCATCGAACGCATCCACGCGAACCCCGACACGACGCTCGTGATGGTCGACGGTGCGAAGTACATCATCACCGAGTCGATGACCGAGGTCATCGACAAGATCGCGCACTACCGCGCGAGAGTGATCGCGCTCACCCACGAGATCTCCCAGACGGGCCCGTCGGTCGGCGGCCGTCCACTCGGGCTGGTCAGCCCCATCGATGCGCACTCCGCACAAGACAATGTCAACGACGAGGACAACGGCGTTACCTCGATAGGCCCGAGGAAGCTGTAATGGATCCCGCAACCATAATCGGGCTCGTCGTAGCCTTCGGATCGCTCCTGGCGATGATCACCCTCGAGGGTGCGAGCGTCTCCTCCGTGCTCCTCCCCGCCCCGATGGTGCTCGTCTTCGGCGCCACGATCGCGGTCGGCATCGCCGGCGGCACGATCAAAGACGCGATCTCGGCGTTCAAGGCCCTGCCGAGCGCGTTCATCGGCAAGACGTCGAAACCGCAGGTCACCATCGACCAGCTCGTCTCCCTCGCCGAGAAGGCCAGGAGCGACGGACTGCTCTCGCTCGAGCAGGAGGCCGAGGGCGTCGACGACCCCTTCCTGAAGGGCGCTCTGCAGAACGTCGCAGACGGCACCGACGGCGAGGAGTTGCGCATCCTGCTCGAAGACGAGCTCGCCACCAAGGCGAAGTCGCAGCGCAACGCATCCAAATTCTTCACCACCATGGGCGGCTACGCGCCGACCGTCGGCATCATCGGCACCGTCGTCTCGCTCACCCACGTGCTCGAGAACCTCTCGGTGCCCGAGGAGCTCGGCCACATGATCGCCGCCGCGTTCGTCGCGACCCTGTGGGGGCTGCTCTCGGCCAACTTCATCTGGCTGCCGATCGGCGCGCGACTGCGCCGCCTCTCCGACCTCGACGTCGAGCGCATGACGCTGACGCTCGAGGGTGTTCTCGCCATCCAGGCCGGCAGCCAGCCGCGACTGCTCGGCGAACGACTGCGGGCCATGGTGCCCGCCGACCAGCTCGCCAAAGCAGCATGAGCACGCCGCGTAAGCGCGGCGGCCTCCAGGAGGAGCATGTCGAGCACGTAGACGAACGCTGGATGGCCTCCTACATGGACATGGTCACCGTGCTCATGTGCATGTTCATCGTTCTCTTCGCGATGTCGAGCGTCGACGCCGACAAGTTCGAGAAGCTCAAAAACTCGCTCGCCACCGGTTTCGGCGCATCCGAGGTCGGGTCGATCGACACCGCCGAGGGCATCGTGGTACCGGCCGACCGGGTCGGCGAAGAGGGCGAGCCGGTCGAGGTGCCGCTCACCCCGATCGAACTCGCCAAAGCCGAGGTCGACAAGCTCGAAGCGCTCAAAGAGCAGATGCGCGTCAACCTCGCCGGAAACGGCCTCGAGCACGCCGTCGAATTCAAGATCGACGAGCGCGGGCTCACGATCCGCCTCGTCGGGTCGGAGACGTTCTTCGGTTCGAACAGCGTCTCGCTCGCGGGAGTCGCGCCCGCCGTGCTCGACTCCGTCTCGCCGGTTCTCGCCGGCACCGCCTACGAGATCGCCGTCGAGGGCCACGCCGACAGCCGCGCTCCCGGAGCCCCGTTCGCCACCAACTGGGAGCTGTCGTCGGGCCGCGCCACCCAGGTGCTGCGCCGGCTGGTCGAATCGGGCGGCGTCGGCCAGGAGAGAGTCGGAGCCGTCGGCTTCGGCTCCGCTCGCCCCATGGCCACCGGCGACACCGAGGCCGCGATGGCCGCCAACCGCCGCGTCGACATCGTCGTCATCTCCGACCAGCCAGAGTCGGTTCGCGCGCTGATCCCCCAGGTGCTGCAGCAATACGTGAACGCCTCGAGCAACTCCTTACCGGAGGGCTAGACCGGCCGATAGTCATTTTCGTGACTGTCCAGGAACACATAGCCGTCGGCGCGCCCGCGAAGCCCGCCCCCCTCGTAGAGCTCTACGACTTCCGACGCCCGACCACCCTCGCCCGTGAACACTCGCGCGTGCTCGAGCTCGCGTTCGAGACCTTCGCCCGCCAGTGGGGCACGCAGCTCACCGCCAGCGTCCGCGTCGTCTCGCAGGTCACCTGCGAGCAGGTCATCATGCAGACCTACGACGAATACGCCTCCGCACTTCCTCCCATGACCGCGATGGTGCTGTGCACCCTCGGTTCGAGCGACGCCAAGGCGGTCCTCCAGCTGCCCGCCGCCGCCGCCCTCGGCTGGGTCACCTACATGCTCGGCGGCATGCGCCCCCGGCTGACGGAGGAACGCAAGTTCACGCAGATCGAACTCGCCCTGCTGCGCAAGCTCTTCGACGACGCTCTCGAAGACCTCCGCTACTCGTTCGGCCCCCTCATCGTGACTCCGATCGCGGTCGACGGCATCCAGTACAACTCGCAGTTCGCCCAGGCCGCAGCGACCGCCGACCTGATGATCGTCGCCACCTTCACGGTGCGGGTCGGCGACACCACGACGTCGGCGACCCTCGCCATCCCCGCCGAGGTCCTGCTGCCGCAGCTCGGCGAAGCCAACCCGACGAGCCCCGCGGCGAACGCGAAGGACCTGATCTCCGCGCAGCTCAGCAGCGTCCCCGTCGACCTCGCCCTGCGTCTCACCCCGGCGCAGGTCACTCCGGGACGCATCCTCGGGCTCGCCGTCGGTGACGTGCTCTCGATCCCGCATCCCGAACACCGTCCTTTTGAAATCGCCGTCGACGGCCAGGTCCTGGCCCGCGGAGCAGTAGGGGCCAACGGCGCACGCCTGGCCTGCGTCATCGTCAGTACCACCAGCGCCGAGGAGAACAAGTGAACCCCACAGCTTTGACCACCACGATCACCGAGGCGACGGCCGCGGCCGAGGCGCTCACCCGCCTCCTGCCCACGACCGTCGCACTCAGCCCCACGCGTGTCGACGCCTCGGATGCGCCGCACGGACTCAAGTCGTCGGCGGTCGTCGCGGCCTACGTCGGCGAGATCTCCGCCGACATCGCGCTGGTGCTGCTCGATGCCGAGGCCCTCGTCTCGGCGGCATCACCCGACGGCACCGCAGTGTCGATCGCCGACATCCTGCGTCCCTCGTTCGAAGCGGCTACCGGCCAGCTGGGCACCGGCGTTCTCGGCGAGGCGCGCGTCGATGACGCGAGCGCGCTGTTCGCCGACCCCGAGACCACCGTCTTCGCACTCACCAACGACGGCGTGGCATCCGGATGGTTCGCCATCCGTATCCGCACGAGCGGCATCCTCACCGGCGGCCGCCGCCTCGAGAACGAGGAGATCGTCGGCAAGCTCGGACGCATCAACAACGTCGAGATGTCGCTCACGGTCGAGATCGGCCGCACCCGCATCTCCGTTCGCGACGTGCTGGGCCTCGAGCCCGGCGCGGTGCTCGAGCTCGACCGATCGGCCGGCGCCCCCGCCGACGTCCTCCTCAACGGCCGCCTCATCGCCCACGGCGAGATCGTGGTCATCGACCAGGACTACGCCGTGCGCATCACGAAGATCCTCGACGTGATCGAGAGCCTCGCCTAAATGGAGTCCCTGGTCGTAGCGCTGCGCGTCGCGCTGTCGCTCGCCGTCGTCTTCGGACTGATCTGGTTCATCCACCGTCGGCTCACGCGCGGCGGCAAGGCACGCCTCGCCATCACGCCGATCACCGTTCTCGGCAAGCAGGCGGTGGGCCAGAAGGCCTCCGTCGTGGTGGTCGACGCCGACGGCAAGCGCTTTATCCTCGGCGTCACCGAGCACTCGATCACCGTGATCCACGGGGGAGTCGCCCCCGCCGCCGCCTTCGCGGAAGTCCTCGCCGACTCGACGTCCGAGACCCTCGAGACACCCGTCGCGCTGCCGCAGCCTGTCGCCGAGCCCGTCGACCGCCCGATCGCCGTCGCCGCCCGCACGGCCGCCACCACGCTCGACACCGGCCTCGTCGCGCCCGGCGGACGCCTGCCCGGTGCCCTCGGCGGCTCCATCCTGTCGCCCACCACCTGGCGTCAGGCCGCAGCCGCCCTCGGTCGAAACCGGTGAACGCCGCCTACCGCCACGGTCGTGGGCTGCGTCTCGGCATAGCCACGCTGCTCGTGCTCATCATCGCCGCGGCCATCGTGCTGCTCGGCCCGCTCGAGGCCCACGCGGTCGTCGACCCCACACCTCCCGTCGACCCCACCGCCCCCGGCGGCGACGGACTCAACATCGAGATCAACGGGCCCAACGGCTCCCCGTCGTCGGCCATCGTCACCCTCGTCGGCATCACCCTGCTGTCGGTCGCTCCCGCACTGCTGCTGATGATGACCTCGTTCACCAAGATCTTCGTGGTGCTCGCGATGGTGCGCAACGCGCTCGGCCTCCCATCGGTCCCCCCGAACCAGGTGCTCGCCGGCCTCGCGCTCTTCCTCTCGCTGTTCATCATGGCCCCCGTCATCGCCGACATCAACGAGCTCGCGGTGCAGCCCTACCTCGAGGGCACCACCACCGTGACACAGGCCATCGACGCGGCATCCGCCCCTCTTCGCGTCTTTATGCTCGCGAACACCCGCGAAGAAGACCTGGCGCTGCTCACCCGCGTCTCGGGCGCCGAGAACCCCGACAGCCCCGACGACGTGCCCATGCTGACGCTCATCCCGTCGTTTATGATCTCCGAGCTGCGCGCCGCCTTCATCATCGGATTCGTCATCTTCGTGCCGTTCCTCGTGATCGACCTCGTCGTCTCGTCGGCGCTGATGTCGATGGGCATGATGATGCTCCCGCCCGTCATGATCTCGCTGCCGTTCAAGATCCTGCTGTTCGTGCTCGTCGACGGCTGGGCGCTCGTCATCACGTCTCTCGTCTCGAGCTATCAGGGCGGTGGCTGATGGACCCGAACGCGGTACTCGACATCGGCCTGCAGGCCTGCGTGATCGGCGCGAAGCTGTGTGCGCCGATCCTCATCGTCGCGCTCGTGGTCGGCTTCGCGGTCTCGCTGCTGCAGTCGATCACGCAGATCCAAGAGGTCACCCTCTCATTCGTGCCCAAGCTCGTCGCCGTCGCGATCGCTCTGCTGGTCTCCGGCCACTGGATGATCTCCGAGATGGTGACCTTCACCACCGAGCTGTTCTCGCGCATCCCCGGCCTGTTGAACGGGGGCTGACGTGGAGATCAGCCTCGATTTCGAGTGGATCGAAGCGGTCATGCTCGCGGGTGTGCGCATGATCGCGTTCATCGTCATCGCGCCGCCGTTCTCGACCAACGCGTTTCCGCTGCGCATCAAGGGCATGCTGGCCCTCGGCCTCGCGATCGCCGTCGCACCCCGCGTCACGCCCGGCTACGTCTCGCCCGACACCGGCGGCTTCATCGTCTCCCTCGTTCTCGAGTTCGTCGTCGGAGCGCTGCTCGGCTTTCTCGTGATGCTGGTCTTCGCCGCCATCCAGTCGGCCGGCGCGCTCATCGACCTCTTCGGCGGATTCACCCTCGCCCAGGGCTTCGACCCGCAGCTGCAGATCAACGGCGCCCAGTTCACCCGCCTCTTCCAGATGACCGCGCTCGCCCTGCTCTTCGCCTCGGGCGGCTACCAGCTGATCATCACCGGTCTCGCGAGCACGTTCGGCGCGATCCCCATCGGCGGAGGGGTCGACCTCGCCAAGCCGCTCGAGACGATCACCGGCGCCACGGGTCAGATGCTGCTCTCCGCCCTGCAGATCGCCGGCCCACTCATCGTGGTGCTTTTTCTCGCGGATGCCGGCCTCGGCCTGATCACCCGGGTAGCTCCGGCGCTGAACGCCTTCGCGCTGGGTTTCCCCGTCAAGATCCTGCTCACCCTGCTGCTGGTGCCGCTGCTGTTCGTGGCGCTGCCCGAAATCGTCAACTCGGTCACCAAGACCGCCGTGGGCGACATGGCGGGGGTGAGGTAGATGGCCGACGACTCGGGCGAGAAGACAGAGCAAGCCACCGACAAACGCATGAAGGAGGTGCGCGAGAAGGGGCAGCTCTCCCGCTCGCAAGACCTCACCGCGTGGGTGGGTGTCGGCGCGGTCGCCGTCATGATGCCGATCATCATCGCGTCGGGAACCGAACTCGGGGTCGACCAGCTGTTCACGGTGCGCAGCGTTGTGCTCAACCCCACCGCCGAGGGCGCCGTCGCGGCGCTCGACGCCGGAATGGGCTCGATCCTCGGCCTGCTCACCCCGATGCTCGTCGTCGTCACGATCGCGATCCTCGCCGCCGCCGCACTGCAGGGCGGAATCCACTTCAAGAAGTTCACCGGCAAGTACGAGCAGTTCGACCTCGTCAAGGGCTTCGGGCGCACGTTCGGCGGCCAGGCCATCTGGAACGGCGTGAAGGCCCTGCTCAAGACCGCCGTCGTGGGCATCGTGCTCTACTTCGTCATCCAGGGCCTGCTACCGATCCTGATGACCGCGGGCGGCCTGCCCATCTCGGAGCTCATCGGAGCGGCCACCGAGGGCGCGGCCTCGCTCGTGCGTTTCGCCGTGGTCGCCGGCCTCGTCCTCGCCTTCGCCGACGTGTTCGTGGTGATGCGACGCAACCGCAAGAAGACGCGCATGACCAAAAAAGAGGTCAAAGACGAGAACAAGAGCTCGGAGGGCGACCCGCTCATCAAGCAGCAGCGCCGCTCCCGCCAGCTCGCCATGAGCCGCAACCGCATGATGACCGCGATCGTCGACGCCGACGTCGTGATGGTCAACCCCACCCACTTCGCCGTCGCGCTCAAATACGAGCCCGGAAAATCCGCCCCCCGCGTCGTCGCGAAAGGAGCAGGCGAAGTCGCCGCGCGCATCCGCGAGCAGGCCGAGAAAGACCACGTGCCGCTCGTGCGCGACATCCCGCTCACCCGCGCGCTGCACAAGGCCTGCGAACTGGGCGACGAGATCCCCGTCGAGCTGTACACCGCCGTCGCCCGCGTCCTCGCGTTCGTGATGGCCCTCAAGGCGCGCGGCGCCGCCCAAGGAGTCCACACCATGACCGAACCGTCGCCCATCGAAGCCCCGCAACTGACCACCGGAGGACACTGACGTGAACCGCAACCTCTCGAAGCTCGCCGTTCCCGTCGGCGTCGTCGGAATCGTCCTGCTGCTCGTCGTGCCCGTGCCGGCCGGCCTGCTCGACTTCCTCCTCATAATCAGCATCATGCTGTCGCTCGTGACCCTGCTCACGGCGATGTTCGTGAAGAAGCCGCTCGACTTCTCCGTCTTCCCCTCGCTGCTGCTCGTCGCGACGCTGTTCCGGCTCGGCCTCAACGTGGCATCCACCCGCCTCGTGCTCGGCGACGGCTACGCCGGCCAGGTGATCGAGGCCTTCGGGCACGTCGCCATCGGCGGATCGATCATCATCGGCTTCGTGATCTTCCTCATCCTCGTGGTCATCCAGTTCGTCGTGGTCACCAAGGGCGCCGAGCGGGTCGCCGAGGTGGGCGCGAGGTTCACCCTCGACGCCATGCCCGGCAAGCAGATGGCCATCGACGCCGACCTCAACGCGGGGCTCATCACCGACGACCAGGCACGCGCCCGCCGCGCCGAGGTGTCGGCCGAGGCCGACTTCTACGGCGCCATGGACGGCGCGTCGAAGTTCGTCAAGGGCGACGCGATCGCCGGAATCATCATCATCATCATCAACCTGATCGGCGGCATCGCGATCGGCATGCTGCAGCGCGGCATGGAGATCACCGACGCCCTCAACACCTACGCGCTGCTCACCATCGGCGACGGACTCGTCACCCAGATCCCCGCCCTCCTGATGGCCGTCGCGACGGGCATCATCGTCACCCGTTCGAACGCCGAGGCCGACCTCGGCACCTCGGCCTCCACGCAGCTCACCCAGTCGCGCAACGCGCTGATGATCGCCGGCACCGCCGCGGTCGGCATGGCGTTCATCCCCGGCATGCCGCTCATCCCGTTCGTGCTCGTCGGCGCCGCGCTCTTCGTGATCGCCCAGCGGGTCAAGGCGGGCAAGGCCGCCGATCTCAAGGAGCTCGAAGAGGCCGAGGTCGACACGTCCAACGTCACCGCGCCGATCACCACCGAGGGTCTCATCGAGCAGATGCGGGTGCACGCCCTCGAGATCCTCCTCGCCTCCGACCTGGTCGACATCGTCTCCGACGCCACCGACGACCTGCTCGCGCGGGTGCGCGCCCTGCGCCGCAAGATCGCGATGGACCTCGGCGTCGTGGTGCCCCCGGTGCGCACCCGTGACAGCGTCGAACTGCCCAGCGCCACCTACGTCATCCGCATCGCGGGCGTCGAGGCCGGCCGCGGCATCGCCCCGCAGGGAAAGGTGCTCGCGCTCGGCGACAACCTCGACAGCCTGCCCGGGCAGACCACGGTCGACCCCGTCTTCGGCCTCAGCGGCAAGTGGGTGCCGAGCGAGATGCGGCACAGCGCCGAGATGCTCGGCGCCACGGTCATCGACCGCGTCTCCGTGGTCGTCACCCACCTCTCGTCGATCATCAGCGCGAACGCCGCCCGCCTGCTCACCCGCGAAGACGTGCGTGTGCTCACCGAGGGGGTCAAGCAGGTCAACCCGGCCGCGGTCGACGAGCTCGTTCCGGCCATGCTCAGCCTCGCCGAGGTGCAGCGGGTGCTGCAGGGCCTGCTCTCCGAGCAGATCCCGATCAACGACCTGCCGCGCATCTACGAGTCGCTCTCGCTGCGCGCGAAGGTCTCGACCGACCCCGAGGGTCTCATCGAGGCCGCCCGCCTCGCACTCGGGCCCGCGCTGCTCACGAGCTACATCGAGGGTCAGTCGCTGCGGGTCATCATGATCGACCCGCTGCTCGAGCAGTCGATGCTCGAGGGCCTGCGCCCCTCCGATCAGGGAACCCAGATCCTCCTGAACCAGAACACGCTCGAGTCGGTGCTCGACTCGCTGCGCGAATCCGTGGCCCGGCTCGAGGCCAGCGGCCAGTCGGCCGTGCTCGTCTGCGCGCCCGCCCTGCGGCCCGCGATCCGCCGGCTCGTGTCGGCGCAGTCCGGCGGGCTGCCGGTGCTCTCGTACCAAGAGGTCACTTCTGCAAACGTGAACATCGAAACAGTGGGGGTCGTGCGTGTCACCGAGTCGATATCAAGTTGAGGCTGACACGGTCGACGAGCTCAACGCGCGCATCCTCGAACAGTACGGGCCGGATGCCGCCGTCGTAGCGACGACCGTCGTCACGAGCGGCGGGCTGCAGGGCTTCTTCGCCACCCGCAAGTTCCAGGCCACCGTCGAACTCGCCGACGGCACCCCCAACGACGCCCACGCCTTCGACCTGCCCGCACGCGCGGGCATCGCCGCGCTGCTCGACAGCGCCGACTACGGCGACGCCGTCGACGAGGTCTCCGTCGCGATCCCGGTCACGCGGCAGGCCGCGCAGCCGGCGCGCCCCACCACCGCCGACGACGTCGCGAGCGCCCACTGGGCGCCGTCGACCTCCACCGTCGACTTCGCGGCGATCCTCGCCGACCTCACGCTGAACACCACGGCCGCCATCCCCTCCATCCGTCCGTCGGTGCCGGCCGGGCCCGTGCCGTTGCGCGGCGCCGGCGACCTCGTGGTGGTGATCGGGCTGGGCGACGACTCCCTCGCGGTGGCGACGGCGATCGCGAACGGCGTGGGCGCATCCATTCTGCGCATCGCGGGCACCGTCGACCGGCCGGCGATCGCCCGCGTCGACGACCGGCGCGAGGCCATCGCCGCCCGCGCGGAGGGCGTTCGCCGCTCGCGCGGAGTGGTCGTCGCGTTCGGCCTGCCCCGCGGCGGGCCGACCTCCGAGTCGGCGATCCAGCTCGAGAACCTGCACGCCGACCAGATCTGGGTGGCCGTAGACGCCGGACGCAAGCCAGACGACACGGCCCGCTGGGTGACCTCGGTCGCCGCCATCGTGCCGGTCGCCGCGGTGATGAGCTGGGCGCCCGACGAGACTTCTTCGCCACATTCCGTGTCGCAATTGGGTCTACCCGTCGGCTGGCTCGAGAGCGGTTGGTAGGCTCAAGAAATGCTCGTTCTAACTCGCAAGCCGGGAGAACGCATTCTCATCGGTGACAACATCGTCGTCACCATCCTCGACTCCCGAGGCGATGGAGTGCGTATCGGAATCGACGCGCCCCGCGGCATCACCATCCAGCGCGAAGAAGTGCTGCGCGCGGTCACCGATGCCAACCTGGCGGCAGCAGGGGCACAGCCCGCAGACGCCGACCGCATCAAGGCCGCGCTGGGGCTGCTGACCGGGGCGGCCGCGCCCGCCGCGACGCCCGTGTCGGACGCCTCGCCGGTGCAGCTGCCCGCCGCCGTCCGGGGCTTCCTCGCCGACCAGGCCGGCGACGACCATGCCGCGACCCTCGCGCACTTCACCGACGACGCCACGGTCGTCGACGACGGAAAGTCCTTCGCCGGGCGCGACGCGATCCTCGGCTGGCTGTCGCGCGAGGCGAACGAGTTCACCTTCACGTCGACGATCCTCTCGACCGAGAAGCACGACGACTCCCGCTTCACCGTGACCAACCACCTCGAGGGCGACTTCCCGGGCGGCACGGTCGACCTGCGCTTCCAGTTCTTCCTCTCCGGCGGGCGCATCGCCTCGCTGACGATCCTGCCGTAGGGGGCTCCGCGGCCGCGCCGCCGTCCCGCCGCCGCCCCGCCCCGCCCCGAGCCGCTCCGCCTGCCCCGCGGCTTCCGCGCCATCCCGGTACGCCCGCCACACCTCGAGGCGGCGCGCGCGTCCCGAACTGGCGCGCACGCCCGAGCGACCGGAGCGCGCCTTAACGCAAAAACCCCCGCGAGAAGCGGGGGATGAGCGTGATGCGATGTGGTGGCCCCGACCGGCGTCGATCCGGTGACCTCACGATTTTCAGTCGTGCGCTCTACCAACTGAGCTACAGGGCCATGAGCAGACGAATCTGCTCATAAAGACGAAAAGCCCCTCCTTTCGAAGAGGCTGTTCGTACTTTGCGACCCTGACCGGACTTGAACCGGCGACCTCCGCCGTGACAGGGCGGCGCGCTAACCAACTGCGCTACAGGGCCATGCTATTTAATTTTGTGTTTGTGACCCCAACGGGATTCGAACCCGTGTTAACGCCGTGAAAGGGCGCCGTCCTAGGCCACTAAACGATGGGGCCATGCG
>Ga0247808_10000027_pt1 | contig 177219 bp, 180 predicted proteins | sample UWRJL089202R1_FD_179914 | JGI IMG/M metagenome (GOLD analysis project Ga0247808, IMG submission 179914) | Plant litter microbial communities from Arlington Agricultural Research Station in Wisconsin, United States - UWRJ-L089-202R-1 | ecosystem: Environmental > Terrestrial > Plant litter >...
GCCGTAGGCCTCGAGAGCCCAGACCTCCATCTCACCGAAGCGCTGTCCACCGAACTGCGCCTTACCACCGAGGGGCTGCTGCGTGATCATCGAGTACGGACCCGTCGAGCGTGCGTGGATCTTGTCATCGACAAGGTGGTGCAGCTTGAGGATGTACATGTAACCGACCGAGACGGGCTCGGGGAACGGCTCGCCGGAGCGGCCGTCGAACAGCTGCGCCTTTCCACTCGAGCCGATCAGGCGCTCCCCGTCACGCGTCGGCGTGGTGGAGTCGAGCAGACCGGAGATCTCGTCTTCGAACGCGCCGTCGAACACCGGGGTGGCGACCTTCGTGTTCGGAGCCGCGCTGAAGGCAGCCTCGGGAAGAGCCGCGGCCCACTCCGGGGTGCCCTCGACCTGCCAGCCCTGCTTCGCGATCCACCCGAGGTGAACCTCGAGCACCTGGCCGAAGTTCATGCGACCGGGAATACCGAGCGGGTTGAGGATGACATCGACCGGCGTGCCGTCCGCGAGGAACGGCATGTCCTCGACGGGCAGGATGCGGGAGATGACGCCCTTGTTGCCGTGACGGCCAGCGAGCTTGTCACCAGCGGTGATCTTGCGCTTCTGGGCGATGTAGACGACAACGCGCTGGTTGACGCCCGAGCCGAGCTCGTCATCGTTGTCAGCGGAGAACTCCTTGACGGCGATGATGGTGCCCTCTTCACCGTGGGGAACCTTGAGCGAGGTGTCGCGCACCTCGCGGCTCTTCTCGTTGAAGATCGCGCGCAGCAGGCGCTCCTCGGCCGAAAGCTCGGTCTCGCCCTTCGGCGTGACCTTTCCGACCAGGATGTCGCCGGGGCGAACCTCTGCACCGATGCGGATGATTCCACGCTCGTCGAGGTCGGCCAGGAGTTCCGGGCTGACGTTCGGCAGGTCGCGGGTGATCTCTTCCTTGCCCAGCTTGGTGTCGCGAGCGTCGACTTCGTACTCTTCGATGTGAATCGAGGAGAGAACGTCGTCCTTCACCAGGTTCTGGCTCAGGATCATCGCGTCCTCGAAGTTGTAGCCCTCCCACGGCATGAATGCCACGAGAAGGTTCTTTCCGAGAGACAGCTCGCCGTTTTCGGTGGCGGGGCCGTCTGCGAGGACCTCGCCGACCTCGATGCGGTCGCCCGCATTGACGATGACGCGGTGGTTGTAGCTCGTGCCCTGGTTGGAGCGGTCGAACTTGCGCAGGTAGTAGTCCTGCGTGCCACCCTCGTCGAGCTGGATGGTGATGACGTCGGCCGAGACCTCGGCGACCACACCGGCCTTCTCGGCGGTGAGCACGTCGCCGGCGTCGATAGCCGCGTAGCCCTCCATACCGGTTCCGACGAGAGGCGACTCGCTGCGCAGCAGCGGCACGGCCTGGCGCTGCATGTTGGCACCCATGAGTGCGCGGTTTGCATCGTCGTGCTCGAGGAACGGGATGAGCGACGTCGCGACCGAGACCATCTGGCGCGGCGAGACATCCATGTAACCGATGGTGTCTACGGGGATGAGGTCTACCTCGCCACCCTTCTTACGTGCGAGCACGCGAGGGTCGGCGAAGTGGGCGTCGGCCGTGAGGGGCGCGTTTGCCTGGGCGACGATGTAGTCGTCTTCCTCGCTCGCGGTCAGGTAGTCGATGGTGGTCGTGACCTTGCCATTGACGACTCGACGGTACGGCGTCTCGATGAAGCCGAACGCGTTGATGCGGGCGAACGATGCGAGCGAACCGATCAGGCCGATGTTCGGGCCTTCCGGGGTCTCGATCGGGCACATGCGGCCGTAGTGCGACGGGTGGACGTCTCGAACCTCGACGCCTGCACGCTCGCGCGACAGACCACCCGGGCCAAGAGCCGACAGGCGGCGCTTGTGGGTCAGACCCGCGAGCGGGTTGTTCTGGTCCATGAACTGCGACAGCTGGCTGGTTCCGAAGAACTCCTTGATCGCGGCGACGACGGGGCGCACGTTGATCAGGGTCTGCGGGGTGATCGCTTCGATGTCCTGCGTGGTCATGCGCTCGCGGACGACGCGCTCCATGCGGGAGAGACCGGTGCGGACCTGGTTCTGGATGAGCTCGCCGACCGCGCGGATGCGACGGTTGCCGAAGTGGTCGATGTCGTCGACGTCGAGACGCACGTCGACCTTCTTGCCATCGCGAACGCCCTTGACGGTCGACAGGCTGTTGTCGTGCACCGTGACGTTGGGGGCGGACTCGTCGTGGAGCGAGACGAGGTACTTGATGGTCGCGAGGATGTCTTCCAGGCTGAGCACCGAGTTCGACAGCGGAGCGTCGATACCGAGCTTGCGGTTGATCTTGTAACGACCGACCTTCGCGAGGTCGTAGCGCTTCGAGTTGAAGTAGAAGTTGTCGAGGAGCGCACGCGCGGCCTCGGCGGCGACCTGCTCGCCGGGACGCAGCTTGCGGTAGATGTCCTTGAGGGCTTCTTCCTTCGTGAGGATGTTGTCCTTCTCGAGGGTGAGCTCGATCGACGGGAAGCCCTTGAACTCCTCGAGGATCTGCTCGCTCGTGAGGCCGAGGGCCTTGAGGAACACGGTCACGCTCTGCTTGCGCTTGCGGTCGATGCGAACGCCGACCTGGTCGCGCTTGTCGATCTCGAACTCGAGCCATGCGCCACGGCTCGGGATGATGCGAGCGGAGTAGATGTCCTTGTCAGACAGCTTCTCGGGCGTGCGGTCGAAGTAGACACCGGGCGAACGCACCAGCTGGGAGACGACGACACGCTCGGTGCCGTTGATGATGAACGTTCCCTTGATCGTCATGAGCGGGAAGTCGCCCATAAAGACCGTCTGGGTCTTGATCTCACCGGTGAGGTGGTTCATGAACTCAGCGTTGACGTAGAGGGGAGCGGCGTAGGTCTTGCCACGCTCCTTGCACTCGTCGATCGTGTACTTCGGCTCTTCGAGCTCGGGGCCGGTGAACGACAGCTGCATCGTCTCGCCGAGGTCTTCGATGGGAGAAATCTCCTCGAAGATCTCATCGAGACCAGAGCGGGTCGGCAGGTCGGTGCGGCCCTGGGCCAGACCTTCCTCGACGCGCTTTTTCCAGATGTCGTTTCCGACGAGCCAGTCGAAGCTCTCGGTCTGCAATGCGAGCAGATCGGGAACCGTCAGGGTGTCGGTAATCTTTGCGAACGACACACGCGATGCGGTGCGGCCGTTCTTAGTGGACTTTTTGGTGGACGCGTTGCGCGCAGCAGCCAAGGAAATAACCTCCGTGGACCCCGTCGGGTCTTATGCCGGTAAACCGACTGTCGGTAATGAAATGCTCACCAGGACCTATAAAAGGCCTACCCCGCCGCTATACTCGGGGCGCACCAACTGTCCACAATATGACTGCATGGTTGTCTGGGAGCGCAAAGAACAACTATAGGACAAAACCGTTCTATATGTCTAGTTATTCCTTGACCACAATCGTGGATTCGGCTATAAGACCCACGGAGTGCCTCACCAATGAACGATGCCGACCTCTTCGAGAGCTGGGAACAGCTCTCTGCAGAGGCCCGCGAAGCGCTCACCCTGCGCGTCGTTCTCGTCGGTGCGGAGTCGACGGGCAAGACAACCCTCACGCGAGATCTCGCGCAGCACTACCGCGCTCGAGGCGGAGTATGGGGCAATACCCTCTGGGTCTCGGAGTTCGGCCGCGACTACACGGTGGGCAAGATCGCCGAGCTCGGCCTCGGCCTCGACGACGACTCCGACTTCCGCAGCGCGAACTGGGCCCCCCGCGACTTCGCGGTGATCGCCCTCGAACAGCAGCGCCTCGAGAACGCGGCGGCATCCGCGGGGTCTCCCGTGCTGTTCTGCGACACCGACGCGCTCGCCACCCAGATCTGGGAGCGCCGCTATCTCGGCAACGAGTCGACGGCGGCCCGCGACGCCCTGCCCGTTCTGCCGCCGCGCGCGCTGTACCTGCTCACCGACCACCGCGACGTCGCGTTCACCCAGGACGGAATCCGCGACGGCGAACAGTTTCGCCCGACCATGACGCAGTGGTTCGTCGACGAGCTGCGGCTGCACGGCGAGCGCGGACAGTTCGTGCGCGGCAACCGCGAAGACCGTCTGGCCGAGAGCGTGCGCCTCGTCGACGCCGTTCTGGCGGAGCGCTCTGCACAGCTCGACTGACGCCGGGTGTGGCAAGGTCGAGGGATGAACGAACTCCCGTCGATCGTGCTGGCCCACAGCGGCTACCGCGCCGTGATCGAACCCGACCGCTGGGTGCCGGGCTCGTTCACCCTCATCGTCGACGGAACGCCGCAGTCGCACGTCAACATCGACGACCCGTCTGAGCTGTTCTTCGAGTACATCCAGCGCATGGGGCACGTGATCGACCAGATCGGCATGCCGGGTCAGCCGATCACCGCCGTGCACCTCGGCGCCGGCGCGTTCACCCTCCCCCGCTACGTCGAGGCCACACGCCCGGGTTCGCGCCAGCAGGTCGTGGAGATCGAGAGCGACCTGGTCGACTTCGTGCGCGCCAACCTGCCCTGGTCGCCGCGCGCCCAGATCAAGGTGCGTCACGGCGACGCGCGGTCGGTGCTGGCGAAGTTCCCGGCCGGGCTGCGCGGATCGGTCGACCTGCTCGTGATCGACATCTTCAGCGGCGCCCGCACCCCGGCGCACGTCACGAGCCTCGAGTTCTACACCGAGGCGGTGTCGCTGCTCGCCGACGACGGCATCGTGCTCGTCAACGTGGCCGACGGCCCCGGCCTCGCGTTCGCGCGCGGGCAGGCATCGACGCTCGCGTCCGTGGTCGCCGACGTCGCGATCCTCGCCGAGACCCAGATTCTCAAGGGACGCCGCTTCGGCAACGTCGTGCTGGTCGGGTCGAAGAGCGAGCTGCCGCTCGAATGGATGCCGCGGCTCCTGGCCGGCGGACCGCACCCGTCGAAGGTCGTGGCCGGTGCCGAACTGCGTGCGTTCATCGCGGGCGCGCCGCTCGTGACCGACGCCACCGCCATCCAGTCGCCGCCGCCCGCCAAGAGCATCTTCCAGGTTCGGCCGTAGGGCCACGGCGGCATTCCGAGTCCGGCCGTGGGGCGCGGCGAGGCGGGCCCGGGCGGCGTGCTTGTCTCCCGTGAGGCGGGCGGCGAGACTGGAAACATGAGCCGGTGGATGCGTGCGGTCGCGATCGCGGGAACGGTCGCGCTGCTCGCGGGCTGCGGCGTCGCAGACGACGGCGGAGTTCCGGCGCCGGTGCCGACCCCCACTTCCAGCCCGAGTGCGACCCCGGAGCCGCCCGCGCTGCCGAGCGGGGATCCGACGGTCGTCGCCGAGGGATTCACCTCGCCGTGGTCGGTCGTGCGGCTCGCGAGCGGCTCGACGCTCGTGAGCGAGCGCGACACGGGGCTGGTCAAAGAGCTGACTGCCGACGGGGCGATCCGGGTCGTGGGCGAGATCGCGGGCGTGCAGCCCGGCGGCGAGGGCGGCCTGCTCGGGCTCGCGGTGCAGGCGGGGGTGGGGGCTTCCGCGGGTGACGGCCCTTCGACAGACTCAGGGACCGACGAGGGCTCAGGGAGCGACGGCGGCCCGTGGCTGTACGCGTATTTCACCGCGGCATCCGACAATCGCATCGTGCGTGTGGCCCTCGTGGGCGAGCCCGGCGCCTACGCGTTCGGCGCGAGCGAGCCCGTGCTCACCGGGATCGCGAAGGCGGGCAACCACAACGGCGGGCGCATCGCATTCGGCCCCGACGGGCAGCTCTACGCGACCACGGGCGACGCCGGCGATCCCGACGCGGCGCAGAACGCCGGCTCGCTGAACGGCAAGATCCTGCGGATGACACCGGCCGGCTCGGTGCCGTCGGACAACCCGATCGCGGGCTCGCTCGTCTACTCGCTCGGCCACCGCAATCCGCAGGGACTGGCGTGGGACGCGGCCGGGCAGCTGTGGGCCGCCGAGTTCGGGCAGAACACCTGGGACGAGCTCAACGCGATCACCCCGGGTGCGAACTACGGATGGCCGGTCGTCGAGGGGGTCGGCTCCGACGCGGCGTTCGTGAACCCCGTCGTGCAGTGGGGAACGGACGAAGCGAGCCCCAGCGGGCTCGCGTTCGTGCGCGGCACCTTCTACCTCGCAGCGCTGAAAGGCCAGCGGGTCTGGTCGGTGACCACGGTCGCCGGCGTCGACGCGCGCGGCTGGTTCACGGGCAGCTTCGGGCGCATCCGCGACGTCACCGCCGGGCCCGACGGCACGCTGTGGATTCTCACCGGCAACACCGACGGCCGCGGCTCTCCACAACCGGGCGACGACAAGCTGCTGCAGGTTGCCCTCGAATCGGCTACCCCGGGTTAACCTTGACTCGCACGTCAATCTAAGGAACTCCCCGTGGCAATCGTTTTGGGTTACGACCCCACCACCCTTCGCGAACAGGTCGACCCCGTCGCGCTCGAAGAGCGTCTCGTGGAACTCGGCGAGCTTCGCAGCGCCGCGGCACTCGATGAGAAGGTCGGTCTGCTGCGGCTCGCCGGCAAGCTCGACGAGGCATGGGACATCGCCAACCAGGCGGTTCGCCAGGCCCGCTTCGGCGGAGACCGCGAGATGCTCGCCCTGGCCCGCGTCCGTCGCGCGCAGGTGCAGCAGGCGCTCGGCAAGCTCGAGCCGGCCCTCGCCGACCTCACCGACTGCGTCAACGAGGCGCACGGCCACGACTGGTCGGCGACCGAGGCGTTCGCCCTGCAGCAGCGTGGCCGGGTGAACTTCGACCTGGAGAACTACGACGCGGCCCGCCGCGACTTCAGCGACTCGCTCAAGGTGCACGTGCGCATCAAGTCCTCCCCAGACGAGGTGGATGCCGCGATGATCGCCATTCAGATCACCGAGACCTTCATTGACGGTGCCGGGAGCTAATCTCAGCGAGTGGCAGAACTAGTACGTGTGCGGCAGTGGGCGAATGCGCTCATCGCGCTGCACCTCGACCCCGCTGTGTGGAGCTTCGGCTTCGACAACGCGAAGACCCGCGCCGGGCTGTGCAACTACACGACCAAACGCATCTCGGTGTCGAAGTACCTCGCGGCGAAGTACGAAGACGACGAGGTGCACCAGATCCTGCTGCACGAGGTCGCCCACGCGATGGCCGGCTCGCGCGCCGGGCACGGGGCGCGCTGGAAGGCGACCGCGGCCGAGCTCGGCTACGAGGGCTCGCGGCTGCACGACGGGGCGATCGCAGACGAGCTCGCGCCGTGGGTCGGCACGTGCCCGAGCGGGCACATCCACTACCGCTATCGCCAGCCCAAGCGGCTGCTCGCGTGCGGCAAGTGCTCGCGACGCTTCGACCTCGCGAACACGATCGACTGGGTGAAGCGCTAGTTCTAGCGGCTCGGTGCTTGCCTAACGGCTCGGTGCTTGCCTAACGGCTCGGTGCTTGCCTAACGGCTCGGTGCGTCTTTAACGGCTCACAAGCGCGTTGGCGATGCTGCCGACGACGTTCTTCCAGTGCCCGAGCATCATGCGGCGCTCCTCGCGGCCCGAGAGCTCCTGATGGTGGATGGCGATCGTGGTGCCGCCCTCGACCTCCTTGACGCTCAGCACGAGCACGGTGTCGTGCGGCCAGTCGTCGGGGCGCCAGCTGACGCGGATCTTCGAGCCCTCGGTATAGGCGAGCACCTCGCCGCGCACGCCGTCGGCCATCGAGTATGTGAAGCCCTTGAGCCCGCGGAACTCGCCGTCGCCGAGCCAGAGCGGGATGCCCGAACTGACGAGGAACTGCCAGACGACGGGCAACGGAACGTCGATCGTCTCGCGAACTCCGACTTCCCAGCCGGCGTCCTTCTTGGGGCCTGTACTGTCGGGAGTCGTGTTCGGAGCGGCATTCATGTAACCCACTATATTGGTTACGTGCAGTCAACGAAAACTACTGGTCAGTGGTTCCGCTCGGGCGACGGACACCAGTGGTGGTTCGACTCCGGCGCGGTCTCGCTCGACTTCGCCTACTCGGGCGCCATGGGCGACAACCCCGAGTGGGAGTCCCTGCACACCGCCGACGACCTCGCGTCCTGGCTGGACGGCCGGTTCGCCGGGATCACCCCCGCCTCCGAGCGGGATCTGAAGGATGCGCTGGCGCTGCGCGCCGCCATCGCCCACAGCGCGATGGCCGCGAGTCGCGACGAGGCGCCCGCCGCGGGCGACGTCGACATCATCAACCTGTTCGCAGCCACTCCCGACATCCCGCCGGCCCTCGACGGCGGCTCACGTCAGGCCGGCCGCTCGAACGCCCGTGCCGGGCAGGCCCTCTCGGCGATGGCGCGGGAGGCGGTCGACCTGTTCGCCCCGAAACAGCGCGAGCGCATCCGACTGTGCGCTGCCGCCGACTGCGGCCTCGTATTCTACGACGAGAGCCGGTCGAACAACCGGCGTTGGTGCTCGATGAAGCGGTGCGGCAACCGCGCGAAGGTGCGCACGCACCGCGCCAACAACCGCTGAGGCCCGACCGCAGCGGGCCGGGCCTCGACGCGCACGCGGCGACTACTCGACGACCCGCACGTCTTTCCAGAACGCGACGTAGTTCGAGAAGTCCTTGCCGACGCGGTCGAACGCGGTCGGGATGGGGTTCGGGTAGCTGAAGGCTCGGTCCTGCAGCAGCGTGTCGCCGGAGCGCACCGAGAAGTACTGGCAGTCGCCCTTCCACGGGCAGTGGTACGGGGTGGGGCTCGCGACGAGATAGTCGCTGTTGACGCTCGACGGCGGGAAGTACCAGTTGCCCTCGATCGAGATCAGATCTTCTTTGGGTGAATCTGCGATGACGACATCGCCCAGCATTGCCTTCACTATGTGCTCCTTTAGATGGATACCGGGGCAAACGCTACGGGCGCACCCTGAATTCCCTCAGCACTGTGACCTCGGCGACCTCGGCGAGGGTCAGCGTCGGGCGGCCGAGGGCCTGTCCGCTCGCCGACGACGAGATGAGGTGGCTGGTGGCGTTGCTCAGCCCGGTGAAGGCCGCCGCGGCGGCCGCGGACTCGGGGGAGCAGTAGTCGATGCCCGCGTCGGCGAGCGCGTCGATGACGGCGCCGGCCGCGAGCAGGTCTTCGACGGCGAACCGGAGGCTGCCGTCGGGGCGTTGCTCACCCGCGGCGATCACGGCGATCGTGAATCGGTCGCCGAGGTCGCCCTGACGGGCGAGGGCCCATGCGGCGAGCGCCCGGCGGTTCTCGATCGTGCCGAGCACGACGTCGTGCTCGGGCAGCGCGGCAGTGTGCTCCGCGAATCCCAGCTGGTCGACCCAGACGATGACGTCGGCGTCGTCGGCGATGGTCTGCGCGCCGGCGAAGCCCCAGTCGAATCGCACCTGGTACTGGGTCTGTCCGTGGGGTGTTGTCACGCGAAAAAGCCTAACCGAGGGCAGACTGGGCAGATGCGGGTTCTGTTGAAGATGGTGCTCGACTGCGAGGCGGATGCCGCGTGGTCGGCGCTGCGCAGCCCCGACGTGTTCCGCCGGGTCTCGGCGCCCCTCATGGCGTTCACTTCGCGCGACGAGGCGGGCTTTGCCGCCCAGTGGACCGACGGCGAGCACCGCGTCGCCGCCACCGCGTTCGGCCTCGTCCCGGCGGGCGAGCAGATCATCGACATCCACACCGAGACCCGCCTCGACCACGTGCACGGCCGGCACGAGAACCCGGTCGAGGTGCGCATCGTCCACGACACCGGTCGCGGCCTCACCTGGCCGCTCACCCTCACGCGCGACTGGCACCACCAGATGGCGGTCTCGGCCCAGCCCGACGGGCGCACGCTCTACCGCGACCAGCTCGAGTTCAGCGCGGGACCGATCACTCCCCTGGTCTGGCTGGCCTACTGGGGCTTCTGGCAGTGGCGCGCCCTCGCCATCAAGCGCCTCGCGCGCGAGTGGTGACCGGGCGGCCGCACCGCGCACCCGCCGACGCGGGCGTAGCCTCGACCCCATGACTTCTCCCATCACCATCGTCACCGGAACGTCGAGCGGAATCGGCCTCGAGGTCGCCGTGCAGGCGGCCGTCGCGGGCCTCACCGTCGTCGCCACCATGCGCGATCTCGCCAAGGCCGACGGACTGCGCGCCGCGGCGTCTGCGCGCGGGGCGACCGTCGACATCCGCCAGCTCGACGTCACCGATCAGGCCTCGATCGACGCCTGCGTCGCCTCCGTCGTCGCCGACCACGGCCGCATCGACGCGGTCGTCAACAACGCGGGCGCGGGCCACGTCGGCACGATCGAGAACGAGACACTCGACGACGTGCGTGCCGTGATGGAGGTCAACTTCTTCGGCGTCGTCGCCGTGACGAAGGCCGCGCTGCCGCACCTCCGGCAGGCGGGCGGCCGGGTCGTCACCGTGACGAGTGTCGGCGGCGCCGTGGGGCAGCCGTTCAGCGAGGCGTACTGCGCGGCCAAGTTCGCCGTCGAGGGATTTATGGAGTCGCTCGCCCCGGTTGCCGCGACGGTCGGCGTGCGCGTCTCCGTCGTCGAGCCGGGCGCGGTCGCGAGTGAGTTCGTGCCGAACATCGGCCTGTCGTCGGCGGCGATGGTCGCCGAGGCGGGAGCCTACGGCCCCGCCCTCGGCTCCTACCTCGCCCGTTCGGGCCAGTCGTTCGCGAACGCCCAGTCGTCGGCCGACGCCGCCGCCGCGATCGTCGAGGTGCTGGTCGCGGATGCGCCCCCAGTCCGCGCGCAGACCTCCGACGGCGCACGCGCGTTCGTCGGCACCAAGTACGCCGACCTCGACGGATCCGCCGTGCAGCGCCTGACCAGCGCGTGGGTCGAGGGCTAACCTCGAGGCATGACCGCTCTCGAAGTCGCCGACTGGCGCCGGCAGGTATTCGCCCTCTACGAGACGGTGCGGCAGACGCCCGACATCGCGGAGGGGCACACCCTGTGGCGCGAGGGTCGTGACCGGCTGTTCGCGCAGCATCCATCCACTCCCGTTATGGAGGCCGACCTGCCGTCGTTCGCCGGCCTGCCGGTCGAGCCGTACGACCCGGCGTGGCGGTTCGAGGTCGCCATCACCCCCGCAGAGCCGGCCCGCTTCGACTTCGAGACGGGCACCGACGGCGTCGTGCCGTTCGAGCGGCTCGGTATCGCCGAGATCCCCGGCGTCGGATCGCTCGACGTCTGGCGGCTCACGACCTACGGCGGCGGCATCTTCGTGCCGGTGCGCGACGCGCTGGCGGGCAGGCACGGCGGAACCTACGGCGGCGGGCGCTACCTAGTCGACTCGATCAAGGGCGCGATGCTGCAGGCCGATGCGGGCTCGCTCGTGCTCGACTTCAACTTCGCCTACAACCCGTCGTGCGCCTACGACCCGGCCTGGGCGTGCCCGCTCGCCCCGCTGGGCAACCGGGTGAGCGTCGAGATCCCGGTGGGCGAGCGCTACTTCGGCTCCTACTAGCGCGGCTACGACCCGTACCGCCCGCCCGACCAACCCCCTCAAAACGAAGGAGATCGGCGGGTGGCGTCAAGGGTTGACCGGAAAAGCGACCCTTTCGCCCCAGATCTCCTTCGTTTTCGGACACACGGCGGTGGAGGTACCTAGCGGGACGCGAAAACGGGTGTGTGGTAGCGTGAGGGTACTCGCGGATCCATGACGGATTCCTTGCGTCGTTGAACGCTTACTCTTCTCGCACTCACTACCGGGTGCTCGCAGAAACTTTCTCCGGCGAACGGATGTGGCCATCGCCACCTTCGCCACAGCACCTCTCTTCTCGAGGGTGTGCACACCGATGCCTGAAAGGCACCACCACCCCTATGTCTGAAAACTCCTTCGCCGCGCTCGGCGTTCCGGCTCCCCTCGTCGCGGCCCTCGCCGCCCAGGGAATCGACGCGCCGTTCCCGATCCAGGTCGACACGCTCCCCGACACACTGTCGGGCCGCGACGTTCTCGGCCGCGGAAAGACCGGCTCGGGCAAGACCCTCGCGTTCTCGATCCCTATGGTCGCGCGCCTCGCCGGCAAGCTCGCCGGCGGCAGCCGCCGCCCGAACCGCCCGCTCGCGCTGATCCTCGCCCCGACCCGTGAGCTCGCCACGCAGATCACCGTCGCGCTCACCCCGCTCGCCGACGCCTACGGCCTCAAGTCGACCACCATCTTCGGCGGCGTCAGCCAGCAGCGCCAGGTCGCGGCTCTCAAGGCCGGCGTCGACATCGTCGTCGCCTGCCCCGGCCGTCTCGAAGACCTCATGAAGCAGGGCTTCGTCAACCTCGACTCGGTCGAGATCTCGATCCTCGACGAGGCCGACCACATGGCCGACCTCGGCTTCCTGCCGGTCGTCACCCGCATCATGGACAAGACCCCGTCGAGCGGACAGCGGATGCTGTTCAGCGCGACCCTCGACAACGGCGTAGACAAGCTCGTTCGCCGCTACCTCCACAACGAGGTTCTGCACTCGGTCGACGAGGCCACCAGCCACGTCTCGGCGATGACCCACCACGTGTTCGAGGTCGACTCGGTCGAGGCCAAGCGCCTCCTCATCGAGAAGCTCGCCTCCGGCCAGGGCCGCCGCATCCTGTTTATGCGCACCAAGCACCACGCTAAGAAGCTCGCGCGCCAGCTCACCGACGCCGGCATCCCCGCCGTCGACCTGCACGGCAACCTCTCGCAGGTCGCCCGCGACCGCAACCTCGCGGCCTTCGCCGCCGGCACGAGCCGCGTTCTCGTCGCCACCGACGTCGCCGCCCGTGGCGTGCACGTCGACGACATCGAGCTCGTGATCCACGTCGACCCGCCGGCCGAGCACAAGGCCTACCTGCACCGCTCGGGCCGCACCGCCCGTGCCGGCAAGGAAGGCGAGGTCGTCACCCTCGTTCTGCCCGAGCAGCGCAAGGACACCGCGCAGCTGCTGCGCAAGGCAGCGATCACCGTCACGCCGCAGCGCGTGACCGCCGACTCGCCCGCCGTGACCGCCCTCGTCGGCGAGGTCGCCGAATACGTCAAGCCGCTCCCCCGCGCCGCCGAGCCCGCTCGCGGCCAGAGCCAGGGCGGCCGCAGCCAGGGCGCCAACGCGCAGCGCAAGCGCACCAACCGCGAGGGTGGCGGAGCCGGTCGTTCGACCGACAACGCCGGCTCCGGCCAGGCGCGCCGTGACCGCGCCCCGCGCGCAGAGGGCGCATCCGCCCCTCGCACCGGCGGCGCACCGCGTCGTTCGGGAGCCCCCAACGGCAACGCGGGCAACGGCGGCGGCAAGATCGCCGTCGGCGGCCTCGTGCGCATGTCGCAGGGCGGCGCCGCACGTCGCGGACGCTAGTCTCCACGCTTCACCACGGTGGGCCTCGCACAGACTTCCAGTCTGGGCGGGGCCCATTTCGGGTGGTGCCGACGAAAGCTCGCGAGCAGTAGCCTGTGCTCATGACGACGGTAATTCGCCGAGCGGGGCTCGAAGACGCGGTCCGGCTCGGGCAACTGCACTCCCAGTGCTGGGCCGAGCTGTACTCGGGCGTGCTGCCGCCCGATGTGCTCGCCGAACTCAGCCCGGCCGTTATGGGCCAGCTGTGGCAGCGCTTCGTGACGCGCGGCGAGGAGTACGCCCAGTACGTCGCCGAGGTTGACGGCGACATCGTGGGATTTGCCGGCTTCGGGCCCGGCCGCGACGAGGGGTTCACACAGTTGCGCGAGGTCTACTTCGTCTACGTGCAGCCCGGCAACCAACGCACCGGCGTCGGCTCGCGGCTGCTGGCCGCCGAGGCGGACGCCTCCTACCTGTGGGTGTCCGAGCGCAACCGCAGCGCGCACAAGTTCTACCGGCGCAACAGGTTCGGTCCCGATTCGCGTCGCCGCATCGGCTCGCTCTTCGGCACCGACCTGCCTGAGATCCGGATGACCCGCTGACTACGACACCGGCGGGATGCTCCTCGTCGCGATGAGCTCGGAGTACCACTTCGCGCTGTCCTTGAGCACACGTTCCTGCGTCTCGAAGTCGATGTAGACGATTCCGAAGCGCTTGGAGTAGCCGTAGCCCCACTCGAAGTTGTCCATAAGCGACCACACCTGGTAGCCGCGCAGGTCGACGCCGCGTTCCATCGCCCGGTGGGCGGCGGTGAAGTGGCGGCGCAGGTAGTCGGTGCGCAGCGGGTCGTGCACGACCCTGCCGTCGGGTCCGTCGGTCACCTCGTCGGCGAATGCCGCACCGTTCTCGGTCACCATCATGGGCAACGCCGGGTACTGCTCGTGCAGCGAGACAAGCAGCTCCTCCAGCCCCGCCGGCTCGATGTTCCAGCCCATCTCGGTGTACGGCCCGGGCTGCGGCAGAAACTCGATGCGACCCGCGCCCGGCCAGGCCGAGCCGCCCATGTCTTTGTGGCCGTCGTTGTTCTGGCGCTCCGAGACGCCGTCCCAGACGCGCACGAGGGTGGTCGAGTAGTAGTTCACGCCGAGCAGGTCGAGCGGCTGGTGGATGAGCTCGAGGTCGCCGGGGCGCACAAAAGACCAGTCCGTGACATCCGCGGTGTCGGCGATCACATCGTCGGGGTAGGCGCCGTCGAGCAGCGGGCCGAGGAACACCCGGTTGGCGAGGCCGTCGATCTGCCGCACGGCCTCGGGCCCGGTGTCGCCCTCGCCGCGCAGCACGTGCAGGTTGAGGGTGATCGAGAAGTCCGGGTCGTTCGTCACGACCTCCTTGAGCGCGGTCACCGCCAGCCCGTGTGCGAGGTTCAGGTGGTGCACGGCGGCGAGCGCTGCGGCCGCGTCGGTGCGTCCGGGAGCGTGCGCGCCCGACCCGTAGCCGAGGTAGGCCGAGCACCACGGCTCGTTGAGGGTGGTCCAGGTGACGACCTTGTCGCCGAGGGCCTCGCCCATGATGCGCGCATAGTCGGCGAATGCGTGGGCGGTCTCGCGGTTGGCCCAGCCGCCCTCGTCTTCGAGCGCCTGCGGGAGGTCCCAGTGGTACAGGGTCGCGATGGGGCGGATGCCTCGGGCGAGGAGCCCGTCGACGAGGCGGGTGTAGAACTCGATCCCCTTGGTGTTGGCCGGGCCGCGACCGGTCGGCTGGATGCGCGGCCAGGCGATCGAGAACCGGTAGGCCTCGAGGCCGAGGCTCTTCATCAGGTCGAGGTCGTCGTCGAGCCGGTGGTAGTGGTCGTCGGCCACGTCGCCGGTGTCGCCGTTCCAGACCTTGCCCTCGGTGTGGCTGAAGGTGTCCCAGATGGAGGGGCCGCGCCCGTCGTCGTTCGCCGCGCCCTCGATCTGGTACGCGGCCGTGGCCGAGCCGAAGACGAAGCCCGCGGGAAAGACGAGACCCGAGTCGCGGTAGTCGGCGCTGCCGGTGGTCGGTGCGTTATGCATGGGGGAATACGGCCTTTCCATCGGTGAGTGCGGATGCTTCGCCGCCCGCGAGCCGAACGCGCACGGCAGACCCGGCCGGGGTCTGCGCAGACACCCGCACCTCGCTCTCGGTGCGTTCTGTCGTGACCGTGACGGATTCCCCGGTCTCGGGGCTCGTGACCCGGGTCGTCGTCGTTCCGACGGGGCCGGGGTAGACGGTCAGCAGGAGGTCGTCGAAGTAGTCGTAGTCGGGGCGGTCGGTGCGGCCGCCGGTGGCGAGAACCGCGCCCTCGCGCACCCACAGCGGGAGGCTGAGCACGTCGTGGGTGTCACGTCGCCAGACCGGGCCCCGCGCGGTCTCGCCGGTGAGGTAGTTCGTCCAGGTTCCGGCGGGCAGGTAGTACTCGACGAGCCCGTCTGCGCTGAACACGGGGGCCACGAGCAAGTCGCTGCCGATCATGTACTGGCGGTCGAGGTAGGCGCAGGTGGGGTCGAGCTCGAACTCGATCTGCATCGGGCGCATGTACGGCAGGCCGCGTTCGTGGGCCTCGAGACCGACGCCGTAGAAGTAGGGCATCAGCTCGATCTTGCGCTGCGCGAACAGGCGGGTGACCTCGACCGCCTCGTCGTCGAACGCCCACGGAACCCGGTAGCTCGACGAGCCGTGCAGCCGGGTGTGGCTCGAGAACATGCCGAATGCGACCCAGCGTTTGAACACCTCGGGGTCGGGCATGCCCTCGAATCCGCCGATGTCGTGGCTCCAGAATCCGAAGCCGCTGAACGCGAGGGAGAGCCCGCCGCGCAGGGTCTCGGCCATCGACTCGAACGACGACGAGTTGTCGCCGCCCCAGTGGATGGGCATGCGCTGCCCGCCGGTGGTGGCCGAGCGGGCGAAGAGCACGGCGTCGCCTTCGCCGCGGTGCTCCTCGAGCACCGCGAACACGGCCTCGTTGTAGAGCTGCGTGTAGAGGTTGTGCATAGCCTCGGGGCTCGTGCCGTCGTGCCAGACGACGTCGGTGGGGATTCGCTCGCCGAAGTCGGTCTTGATCGCGTCGATGCCCTGCTCGAGCAGCACCCGCAGCTTGCCCTGGAACCAGGCGGTGGCCTCGGAGTTGGTGAAGTCGACGATGCCCATGCCGGCCTGCCACTGATCCCACTGCCAGACCGTGCCATCCGGCCGGCGCACCAGGTATCCGGCCGCGGCGGCCTCGGCGAACAGCGACGACCGCTGGGCGATGTAGGGGTTGATCCACGCGCTCAGCCGCAGCTCGCGTTCGTGCAGCCGCGCCAGCATGCCCTCCGGGTCGGGGAAGACGCGGGCGTCCCACTCGAAGTCGGTCCAGTTGAACTCGCGCATCCAGAAGCAGTCGAAGTGGAAGACCGACAGCGGGATGTCGCGGTCGCGCATGCCGTCGATGAAGCTCGAGACCGTCGCCTCGTCGTAGTCGGTGGTGAAGCTCGTCGAGAGCCAGAGTCCGTACGACCAGGCGGGCACCTTCGCGGGGCGGCCGGTGAGGGTCGTGTAGCGCTCGAGCACGTCTTTCTGGGTGGGGCCGAGGATCACGAAGTACTCGAGCGCCTCGCCCGCGGTGGAGAACTGCACGCGCTCGACCGTGCTCGACGCGACCTCGAAGGAGACGTGTTCGGGCTGGTTCACGAGCACGCCGTAGCCGCGGTTGGTGAGGTAGAAGGGGATGTTCTTGTACGACTGCTCGCTCGAGGTGCCGCCGTCGGCGTTCCAGATGTCGATCGTCTGGCCGTTCTTGACGAGCGGGCCGAAGCGTTCGCCGAGGCCGTAGACCAGCTCGCCGACGCCGAGGCTCAACTGCTCGTGCACGTAGTGCTTGGCGGGGGCCAGCCCGGTCTGGGTGATGCCGACCTCGCCGACCGGCTCGGTCGCCACCGGGGCGCCGTCGGCGAGCGTCATGTAGCCCACCGACTTGTGGCCGCTCGACGTGAGCACGCGGCCCTCCGACTCGAAGGTCAGGTTCCACGGCGCGCCCGGGGTGATGCGGGCGGTGAGCCCGCCGGAGGTCAGTGTTCCCGCGCTCAGTTCTCCGTCGGCCTCCTCGGTCGCGGCGACGCCGACTCCCTCGGTGGCCCCGACCAGGTCGAAGCCCTTCGAGGGCCTGCCGCCGGAGTGGTGCTCGACGCGCACCCGGATGACCCCGTCGAGCGGCGACGACAGGGCGACGGAGAGCATCGGCCGGTTGAGCACGTCGCCGCGGCGTTCGATGACCTTGGTGGGCGCGTAGATGCGCAGCGTGTCACCCTCGGCGTCGATGTCGTACGCCTCCTGGGCGAACAGCGGGGTCACGCCAGCGCGTGCCTCCCAAAAGCCGTTGGTGAACTTCATACCTGGGGGTCCTCTCGGATGACGGCGACGGTGCCAGCGGCGATGTCGCCGGCACCCTCGAAGCGGGTGCCGGAAACGAGGTCGATTCCGAGGGCGGTGAGCGCCAAGGGCGCGGTGGTGTGGTTGATGGCGAAGAGCCAGGAGACGGATGCCCCGTCGCGGTCGCCCACGCGGCGCACGAGTTCGAGACCGCGGTCGGCGGGGGCGACGGGCGTGAGGCCCGCGCGTTCGATCAGGCTCTCGACGAGAACCCCGGTGGACGGGCGGTCGAGGTGTGTCGACACGTACTGGGCCGTGCCGCGGCCGGCCGTCGCGATGGTGATCGCGGGGCCGCCGGCGAGTTCGCCCGTGGAGTAGTGCGCGAGGGCCTCGGCCCCGGCCAACTGCAGCATCTCGCTCCAGACGGTGCCGGTGGACCCGTCTGTCAGGCCCACCGTCTCGCCCTCGAAGAGCGGGAAGAACTCCTCGACGCGCACGCCGAGCAGCTCGCGCAGGGCGCCGGGGTAGCCGCCCTCGATCACGCGGTTGTGCTCGGTGACGATGCCGGAGAAGCTCGTCACGACGAGGTGTCCGCCGCCCTCGACGAAGCGGCGCAGCGCTGTCGCGGTGGCCTCGGTGACGAGGAAGAGCGTGGGGGCGACGACGGCCGAATAGCCGGAGAGGTCGGATGCCGGGTGCACGACGTCGACCTGGATGCCTCGGGCGGTGAGTTCGCGGTGCATGGTGAGGGCGACGTCGAGGGAGTTCACGTCGACGCTCGGCTTCGCGCCGGAACGCAGCGCCATGGCGGCGTCGTAGTCGGCGAGGATCGCGACCTGCGAGCGCTCGACCCGGCTGCCGACGACCTCCCGGATCTTCTTGAGCGTCGCGCCGAGCGCGGCGACCTCGCGGAACACCTTCGTCTGCGCGCCGGCGTGCGGCACGACCGACGAGTGGAACTGCTCGCTGCCGGCGGTGGACTGGCGCCACTGGAAGAACAGGGCGCCGTCCGCCCCCCGAGCGATGTGGGAGAGGCTGTTGCGCCCCAGCTCGCCCGGCGACTTGGCGCGGTTGCGCGCCTGCCAGTTGACGGCCGAGGTGGAGTGCTCGATGAGCAGCCACGGGTCGCCCTTCGACAGCCCGCGCACGACGTCGGCGCTGAAGGCGAGTTCGCCGTGCCGTTCGGGGTCGATGCCGAGTGTGTAGTGGTCGTTGGAGACGAGGTCGACCTCGTTCGCCCACGTCGCGTAGTCGAGCCCGTTGGGGTGGTTCTGGATCATGAAGTTGGTGGTCGTCGGAATCGCGGGGGTGACGCGGCGCAGAACCTCGCGCTCGGCGAGGTAGTGGCCGAGCAGCGCGTCGGAGGTGAACCGTTCGAAGTCGAGCAGCAGGCCGGGGTTGTGGCTCGTGCTCGTGAACCGCGGCGGCTGCACCTGCGAGAAGGAGGTGTAGTGGTGGCCCCAGAACGCCGTGCCCCACGCCTCGTTGAGCGCGTCGACAGAGCCGAACTTCTTCGCGAGCCACACCTGCCAGGCCGCCCCGGTCTCGTCGCTGTAGCAGTGCGCGTTCTCGTTGCCGAGCTCGTTGCTGACATGCCAGAGACGCAGCGCAGGGTGGGAGCCGTAGCGTTCGGCGATCTTCTCGACCATGCGCAGGGCGTAGCGGCGGAAGGTCGCCGAGCTGGGCGACCAGCCCAGCCGGCCGCCCTGGGCGACCCGCACGCCGTGCTGGGTGACGGGCGCGATCTCGGGGTGCGCCTGCATCAGCCAGATGGGCGGCGCCGCGGTGGGCGTCGCGAGGTTCACGCCGATGCCGCCGGCGTGCAGGAGGTCCATGATGCGGTCGAGCCAGCCCCACTCGAACACGCCGTCGGCGACCTCGAGGAGGCCCCACGAGAAGACGCCGACGTTCACCGAGGTCACCCCGGCCTCGCGCATCAGCGCGATGTCTTCTTTCCACACCGACTCGGGCCACTGCTCGGGACTGTAGTCGCCGCCGAACGCGAAGCCGTCGGCGATCCAGGGGAAGGATGTCGCGGCCGGGAGGTCGGACGACCGGGAGGTGAAGGTGGTCATGTGGTGCGGCTTTCTCGAGGCGGTGGATCTGTGTTCGGGTGCGGGCTAGGCCCAGCTGCTTCCGGGCGGGTCTTGCCAGAGGTCGGACGAGGGCGCGAGGGATGCGAGTTCGGCCCAGAGCGAGTCGGAGATCTCGACGGCGTCGGCAGCGATGGCCTCGTGCACCTGCGCCGCGGTGCTGGCACCGACGATGGTCGACGTCACGCGGGGGTCGCGGGTGCTCGCCTGCAGGGCGGCGGCGGCCAGACTGACGCCGGCGCTCTCGCAGGCCCGGCCCATCCGGTCGATCGCGAGCGCCATCGCGGGGTCTGCGGAGCGGTACGCGTAGCGTTCGACCGGCGCCGGCCACTTGGCCAGCGCGCCGCCGCCGTAGACGGCCGCGTTCACCACGGTCACGCCACGCGCCGCCGAGACGGAGAGCAGCTCGTCGGCCGAGCGGTCGACGAGGGTGGACCGGTTGTGGGTGATGACGGCGTCGAACAGCCCTGTCTCCACATAGCGCAGCAGCATCGGCGCGGGGCCGCCCGAGATGCCGATCGCGTCGACGAGACCGCGTTCCTTCATCTCGATCAGGGCGCGCACCGGGCCGTCTGGTTCGAACGCCTCCTGCCAGGTGATGTGCTCGGGGTCGTGCAGGTAGAGCATCGGCAGGCGGTCGATGCCGAGCCGCGCGGTGCTCTCGGCGAGGCTCCGCCACATGCGCCGGGAGGAGAACGATCCCGTCTCCGGGTCGCGGTCGAGCTTCGACTGCACAACGACGGGCGAGCCGCCGCGACGACGCAGCGCGTCGCCGACGAACACCTCGCTGGCGGCGCCGCCGTATTCGTTGGAGGTGTCGATCAAGGTGATCGGCGCCTCCGCCTGCCCGGCCAGGTCGAGCACGGTCTCGAGCGGCTCGACCGGGCCGTCGCCGAAGTTCGCGCGGCTGTAGTTCGAGGTGCCCAGGCAGAGGCGGGAGACCTCGGGGCCCGTGGCGCCGAGTGTGCGTGCGCCCGCGCGGGTGTCGCCCACGGTCATCCCTTCAGTCCGCCGGAGAGCAGGTCGAGGCGCCAGAAGCGCTGCAGGAACAGCATCAGCAGGATGAGCGGGATAATCGAGACCGCCGCGCCCGTGATGGCGACCGAGTAGAGGGCCGGGGTTCCCGAGCCCTTCGACAGCAGGGTGTACAGGCCGACGGTGAGCGGGTAGCTGTCCTGGTTGCTGAGCATGATGAACGGCAGCAGGAAGTTGTTCCAGATGCCCACGAAGGTGAGCATAAACACCGTGACCATGCCGGGCAGCATCATCGGCAGACCGATCTTCGTGAAGATCTTCCACTCGCTCGCGCCGTCGAGCCGGGCCGCCTCGATGGTGTCCTGCGGAACCGCCGAGGCCGCATACACACGGGAGAGGTAGATGCCGAAGGGGCTGATCAAAATGGGGAGGAGCACCGAGAGGTAGCCGCCGGCGAGCCCCACCTGCGAGAGCAGCAGGTACTGCGGGATCGCCAGGGTGATTCCGGGGATGAGCACGCCGCCGAGGATCGAGAAGAAGATCAGGTTGCGGCCCTTGAACTCGTACTTGGCGAGCCCGTAGCCGGCCATGGTCGAGATGAAGGTGGAGAGCACGCCGCCGAAGCCCGCGTAGATGAGCGAGTTGAGCGCCCAGAGGCCGTACTGGCCTCCGCCGTAGCTGAACAGGTCGGTGAGGTTGTCGATCAGCCCGGTTCCCGGCGCGAAGGAGAACGTCGTGAACAGCTCGCCCGGCGACTTGGAGGTGGCCGTGAACACCCAGAGCACCGGAACGAGGCAGTAGGCCGCGCCGATGAGGAGGATGACCGTGGGCCAGACCTTGCCCCGTCTGGTGGCGAGCTTGGCGCTTTCGCGCGTGGCGATGGCGGTCATGACTGGGCTCCCTTGTTGCGGCGGTTGGTGAGCCACAGGACGAGTGCGGACACGGCGACGGTGCCTACGGCGAGGACGACGGAGAGCGCCGCGGCGCCGGGCAGGTCGTCGGTGAGGAACGCGTTGCGGTAGATGGTCATCAGCGGCACCCAGGTCTGGCTGATGACGTCGGTCATCGGCTTCAGGGTGGTCGGCTCGCTGTAGAGCTGCAGGGCGCCGATGAGGGAGAAGATGCCCGTGAGAACGAGGGCGGGCACAACGAGCGGGATCTTGATGCGCAGTGCGATCTGCAGCTCTCCCGCGCCGTCGAGCCTGGCGGCCTCGTAGATCTCGTCGGGGATGCCGCGCAGCGAGGTGTAGATGATGATCATGTTGAAGCCGACGCCGCCCCAGATGGCGATGTTGGCGATCGAGCCGAAGATGCCCGGGTCTTCGAGGAACGGGATCGTGCCCCAGCCGAGCTCACGGCTGATGTACGAGAACGGGCTCGTCGACGGCAGGTACATAAAACCCCAGAGCAGCGCGGCGACGACGCCGGGCACCGCATAGGGGATGAAGATCGCCGTCTGCGAGAAACGCTTGGCGCGGGCGGCCGGAACGTCGAGCAGCAGCGCGAACAGCAGCGCGAGCCCGAGGGTCAGCGGCACCGCGATGATGCCGTAGAGCCCGAGGTTCGCGAATCCCGTGGCGAGCGCCGGGTCGCTGAGCACGGAGACGTAGTTGTCGAGCCCCGCGAAGACCTGCACGCGGGTTCCGAGGATTCCGCCGCCCTCGAGCTTGTACGACTGGAAGCTCAGCCAGGCGGCGTAGATGATCGGCACGAGCATAAAGACCACGAACAGCACAGCCGCGGGGGCGACGAACATGTAGGGAGCCAGGCGCATGCGTTGGCGCTTGCGCGGCCGCGTAGCGACTCTTGCAGTCATGGGGTTCCTTCCTCAAGTCTCGCGGGTGCGTGCGCTCGGCTGGTTCGCCCAGCGCACGCACCCGACGGGACGCATGCAACGGATGTTGCGGGGACTACTTGTTGGTGAGCTCGAAGCCCGACTTCGCCATGTCGGCGACGACGATCTGCTGCACCTTGGTGAACGCGTCGCGCCACGGGGTGCCGGCGTTGATGGCCTTGTTCAGCTCGTCGGTGAAGGCGCTCTCCGCGACGTTGACGTTCGGTCCCCAGACGACCGGGATGGTGTCCGACGCGATGGTCGCGGCGAGGTCGTAGTAGTCGCTCTGCTGCGGCATGAGCTTCGGGGCCTCGCTCGACTTGGCCTCCTCCTGACCGGAGGTCGCCGCCGGGTAGCCGTTCTGCACGGTGAGGATGAGGTTCGCGCCCTCTTCGCTCGCGTTCAGCCACGAGGCGAACTTGACCGCCTCTTCGGGGTGGTCGGAGTTGTTGGTCACAACGACGGCCGAGCCGCCCTGGAACGCGACGGCGGCGTCTCCCGCGGTCCACTGCGGGAAGTTCGTCATGCTCCACTTGCCGATGGTGTCGGGGGCGACGCCCTCGATGACACCGGGCGCCCAGAGGGCCGACGGCCACGACAGCATGGTGCCGCCGTTGGCCTTCGCGTTCCACTCGGGTGTGAGGATGGGCTCGGTGCTGATCACGTCGCGCTCGACCAGGTCTTGGAAGAAGTCGGCGACTTCGAGCGACGCCTCGTCGGCGATTCCAACGGTCCACTCGTTGCCGTCGAGCGACCACCACTCGGCGCCGGCCTGCGTCGCGACGCCGGCGTAGAACGCCCACTGGTCGGCGGGCAGCGACGCGAGGTACGCGGTCGGGTCGGCGGCGCGAACGGCCTCGGCGGCGGTGGCGAACTCGGCCCAGGTGGTGGGAACGGGGATGCCCCACTGCTCGAGCAGGTCGGAACGGTAGACGAGCGCCATCGGGCCGACGTCTTGCGGGAGCCCGAAGATGTGGCCGTCGATGGTGGTCTGCGCGAGGGTGCCCTCGGCGTAGGCGTCGGTGACGTCGTCGCCGACCAGGTCGGTGATGTCGAGCGCGACGTCGGCGACGATGAGCGAGGGCAGTGTCGGGTACTCGACGGCGGCCAGGTCGGGGGCGTTGCCCGCGCGGCTGGCGGTGAGCAGCTTCGCAGACGAGTCCTTGCCGCCGCCGGCGTCGGTGTACTTGACCTGGATGTCGGGGTTCTCCTCGTTCCAGACATCCACGAGCTCTTGCGTGTTCGGCGCCCACGACCAGAAGTCGAGGGTGACCTTCGCGTCGGAGCCTCCGGCGCCGCCGGAGCACGCGCTGAGCAGCAGGGCGCTGGCGCCGAACACGGCGATCGAGCTGATGAGCTTCTTCTTCTTCATGTTTCTACTTCCTTGTAGCCGAGGTGGTTCTCGTTGGTGGGTTGAACTGTCGAAGCGCTTCGATGACTGGACGAACGCCGGTAGTGGTGGACTGTGGGGATCAGACGGGGGCGAGCGCCGGAGACGCCGTGGACTGTTTTCGCTCGTACGTCGGCGCGATCAGCTCGACGTGCGGGTCGACGAAGCCGGCCAGCTGCTGCACGACGAGTTCGACCGCACGCCGCCCCGACGACTGGGCGGGCAGCGGGATCACGTCGAGCGGCGGCAGGAAGTGCTCGGTCGAGAAGCTCGAGCACGCCGAGACGATCGACAGCTCGGCGGGCACCGCGATCGCGCGTTCACGCAGCACCTCGAGCAGGATCCCGTGGATGTTCTCGTTGCAGTTGAGCACCAGCGCGGTCATGTCGGGCAGTTGAGCGCGCAGACCGTCGAGGGACTTCTCGACCCCCTCGCGGCTCGCATCCGTGGTGTGGAACGCGGTGGCGACGCCCGCCTCGCGTCCGGCCTCGAGAAACGAGTCGCGAAAACGCGGGGCGTAGTTGGAACCGCGCCCGTACAGGATGTCGGCGTGGCCCATGAGCCCGATCGACGTGTGCCCGAGGTCGACGAGGTGCGTGAGCGACAGGCGCGCCGCCGCCTCGAAGTCCAGGTCGACGCAGGTGAGCCCCGCGGCGTCTCCGGGGATGCCGATCAGCACCGAGGGGAGCCCGAGTTCGCGGATGACCGTGGTGCGCTCGTCGTCGGTGGTGACGTCGAGCATCACGATGCCGTCGACGAGGGAGCTGGATGCGACCCGCCGCAGTCCCGTCGTGGCCTCACCCTCGGTGAGCAGAAGCACGTCGTAGTCGTAGCTGCGCGCGGCGGTGACGACGGCGAGCACAAAGGCCATCAGCGCCGGCGGGTGGGTGTCTTCGTGCATCGGCGCCGTGAGGGCGAGGATGTTGGTGCGCGAGCCGGCGAGCATGCGGGCTCCCGCGTTGGGGCGGTAGCCGAGTTCGTGCACGGCCTCGGCGATGCGGGTCTTGGTGGCCTCGGCGATCGGGCGTTTGCCCGAGAGGGCGTAGGAGACGGTGCTGATGGAGACACCGGCGACGCGTGCCACGTCGGTGATGTTTGCCATTCGAACTCCATTGTCTAAGCGCTTCGATGATTGCCTACGGCCACGCTAAATCATCGAAGCGCTTCGCGCAAGACAATTGTGGTGTTGTGCAACAAATTGAATTTGCCTCGTTCCGGCAGCGGCTAGCATGACGGCATGACCGACACCGCGGGCCCCGAGCTGGCCGACGACCTCACCTTCCGCCCGGCCGGCGGCGCAGCCGACGGGCCGCGACCGCTGATGCTCGTGCTGCCGGGCGGCGGCTATGTCGGCCACGCCGACCACGAGGGGCCGGTGATCGCCGAATGGCTGGCCGGCCTCGGCGTCAACGCCCTGACCCTGCGCTACCCCGTCGCTCCCGCCCGCCATCCCGAAGCCCTGCTGCGCGCCCAGGGCGTCGTCGCCGCGGTGCGCACGGGCGCCCTCGATCTCGGCGGCGCCGTCGACCGCTCGCGCATCGGAGTCATCGGCTTCTCGGCGGGAGGCCACCTCGCCGCACAGCTGTCGACATCGAGGCTGGCGGCGGCGCGTGTCGACCTTGCCGTGCTCGCCTACCCCGTGATCTCGATGACACACGAGCCCCACTCCGGATCGCTCACCAGCCTCGTCGGACCGGACAGCCCTCCGCGACTGCGGCGCGAGCTGAGCCAGGAGCTGCGCGTCGACGGCTCGACGCCGCCCACGTTTCTCTGGCACACCGCGGAAGACGACGCCGTGACGGTGAGTCACTCGCTGCGGTACGCGAGCGCGCTCGCCGCGCACGACGTTCCCTTCGACCTGCACGTCTTCGAGGCGGGCGGGCACGGCAGGGGGCTCGCGCGCGGCGAGGGCCCGCTCGAGGCGTGGGCGGGGCTCTGCGCCGCCTGGCTCCGTCAGCGCGGCTGGGCGGGCGAGACGACGGGCGGCGAGACGACGGCCGGTTAGGGCAGCACGCCCACCGATGCGAGTGCGGCGCGCACGAGAGCGGCCCGGCCGCCCTCCATGTCGGCGCTGATGCCGGGCGAGACCGCCTCGGCGGGAGTCATCCACGTCATCTCGAGCGCGTCCTGACGCGGGTCGCACGTTCCCGTCACCGGAACGACGTAGGCCATCGCGACGGCGTGCTGACGGGCATCCGTGTACTGGCTCTCGCTCGGCCACGGAAAGTACTCCGCGATCGAGAACGGGGTGGGGCTCGCCGGAAGCAGCGGAAACGCCATCGGGCCGAGGTCCTTCTCGAGGTGGCGGAAGAGCGCGTCGCGCAGGGTCTCGCCGTACATCACCCGGCCCGACACGAGGGTGCGGGTCATCGCGCCCTCGTCGGAGGCTCGCAGCAGCATGCCCACCTCGGTGACGCGGCCGAGGCCGTTCACCCGAACCGGCACGGCCTCCACGTAGAGCAGGGGGAGCCGGCGTCGGGTCTCGGCCAGCTCCTCTTCTGACAACCAGCCGGAATTGGGATCTGGGGTGCCTACGGAGCTCATGCTCCATTGTCACTCATCCGGGGGCACCCGCCATGACGTGACTGCGCCGTTTCGGGACATCTGCTGCGCGGCGCCCGTGCGCGGTCGTCCCGACACTGCGCAGACAGCGGGCCTCCAGGCGATAGCGGGCGGATGTCGGGGGTTCACGAGAAGATGGGAGATATGGGCGACGTGCTCTCCAGATTTTCCCCGGCCACCAGGGAGTGGTTCGGCGGTGCCTTCAGCGAGCCGACCGCCGCCCAGCTCGGCGCCTGGGAGGCGGTCTCGAGCGGCAGCCACGCCCTCGTCGTGGCACCCACCGGGTCGGGCAAGACCCTGGCGGCGTTTCTCTGGGCGATCGACCGGCTGGCGTCGGCTCCCCCGCCGGAGAACGCGCTGCACCGCACCCGCGTGCTCTACATCTCGCCGCTCAAAGCCCTCGGCGTCGACGTCGAACGCAACCTGCGCGCCCCGCTCGTGGGCGTCACCCAGACGGCGAAACGCCTCGGGCTGCCCGCACCCGCGGTGACCGTGGGTGTGCGGTCGGGCGACACAACGCCGGGCGACCGTCGTGTGCTCGCGCGCACCCCGCCCGACATCCTCATCACGACGCCCGAGTCGCTCTACCTCATGCTCACGAGCGCCGCGAAAGAGACCCTGGCGGGCATCGAGACGGTCATCGTCGACGAGGTGCACGCCGTGGCGTCGACGAAGCGCGGGGCCCACCTCGCACTGTCGCTCGAACGGCTCGACTCGCTGCTCGCGAAGCCGGCCCAGCGCATCGGGCTCAGCGCCACCGTGCGACCGCGCGAGGAGGTCGCACGTTTTCTCGCCGGTTCCGCGCCCGTGACGATCGTCGCCCCGGTGTCGAACAAGAAGTTCGACCTGACCGTCGTTGTGCCGGTCGAAGACATGACCGAGCTCGGCGCGGCGCCGGCCCTCGAGGGGTCGGCCGCCGGTTCGACGCCGCAGGGCTCGATCTGGCCGCACGTCGAGGAGAAGATCGTCGACCTGATTCTCGCGCACCGGTCGACGATCGTGTTCGCGAACTCCCGCCGGCTGGCCGAGCGGTTGACGGCGCGGTTGAACGAGATCTATGAGGAGCGAGAGGCGTGGGCTGGCGCTGAGTCGTCTGGCGCTGAGCAATCTGGCGCTGAGCTTGTCGAAGCGGGCGTCGCGGCCGGGGTAGACCCTCCTTCGCGGGCTCAGTCGGCGCTGGCGTCGCAGAATCGCTCGCGCGATTCTCAAAGCTCCAGCGCGCCCGCGGCAATGATGGCGCAGGCGGGCTCCACCTCCGGCGCCGCGCCCCTGCTCGCCCGCGCCCATCACGGCAGCGTCAGCAAAGACCAGCGCGCCGGCATCGAAGACGACCTCAAGAGCGGCCGGCTGCGCTGCGTGGTGGCGACGAGCTCGCTCGAGCTCGGCATCGATATGGGCGCCGTCGACCTCGTGGTGCAGGTCGAGTCTCCCCCGTCGGTCGCGAGCGGGCTGCAGCGCATCGGCCGCGCCGGCCACCAGGTCGGCGAGGTGTCGAAGGGCGTGATGTTTCCGAAGCACCGCGCCGACCTGCTGCACATCGCCGTCACGAGCGAACGGATGCTCTCCGGGCAGATCGAGGCGATCAAGGTTCCGACGAACCCCCTCGACGTGCTCGCCCAACAGACGGTCGCGGCCGTGGCGCTCGGCCCCCTCGGGGTCGAGGAGTGGTTCGAGACCGTGCGCCGCAGCGCGCCGTTCGCCGGCCTCCCGCGCAGCGCCTACACCGCGACCCTCGACCTGCTCAGCGGGCTGTACCCGAGCGACGAGTTCGCCGAGCTTCGCCCTCGCATCGTGTGGGACCGCGTCAACGGCACGATCACCGGCCGGCCCGGCGCGCAACGGCTCGCCGTGACATCCGGAGGCACGATCCCCGACCGCGGTCTGTTCGGCGTGTTTATGGTGGGCGGCGCCTCGACGGGCTCGGCCACCGGCGCACGGGTCGGCGAGCTCGACGAGGAGATGGTCTACGAGTCGCGGGTCGGCGACGTCTTCGCACTCGGCGCCACGAGCTGGCGCATCGAAGACATCACGCACGACCGCGTGCTGGTCTCCCCCGCCTTCGGACAACCGGGCAAGGTGCCGTTCTGGAAGGGCGACGGGCTCGGCCGGCCGGCCGAGCTGGGCCGTGCGATCGGGGCGTTCACGCGGGAGATCGCGGCGGGCGGTTCGACAGGCTCAAGTCCTTCGACAAGCACAGGGACCGTGAAGGAACGCATGGAGGCGGCCGGCCTCGACGAGTTCGCGGCCAACAACCTCGTGAGCTTCGTCGCCGACCAGAAGCAGTCGACCGGCCACGTGCCCACCGACACGACCCTCGTGGTCGAGAGATTCCGCGACGAGCTCGGCGACTGGCGGGTCATCCTGCACTCCCCCTACGGCATGCCGGTGCACGCCCCGTGGGCCCTCGCGGTGAGCGCGCGTGTGCGCGACCGCCTCGGCATGGACGGCGCCGCGATGGCGAGCGACGACGGCGTGGTGGTGCGCATCCCCGACACCGACGCCGAGCCGCCGGGCGCCGAGCTGTTCGTCTTCGAACCGGGCGAGCTGCAGGACATCGTGACCGAGGAGGTCGGCGGGTCGGCGCTGTTCGCCGCCCGCTTCCGCGAGTGTGCGGCGCGCGCCCTGCTTCTTCCGCGCTACAACCCCGGCAAGCGCAGCCCGCTCTGGCAGCAGCGCCAACGCGCGTCGCAGCTGCTCGACGTGGCGCGCAAGTTCCCCAGCTTCCCGATCGTGCTCGAGACGGTGCGAGAGGTTCTGCAAGACGTCTACGACCTGCCCGCGCTCGTCGCCGTCGCCGGAGAGATCGAGAGCCGCGCCATCCGCATCGTGGAGACCGAGACCGATGTCCCGTCGCCGTTCGCGAGGTCGCTGCTGTTCGGCTACGTGGCCGCGTTTATGTACGAGGGCGATTCGCCGCTCGCCGAGCGACGGGCCGCGGCGCTCTCGCTCGACTCCACGTTGCTCGCCGAGCTCCTCGGCCGGGCCGAGCTGCGCGAACTCCTCGATGCCGGCGTCATCGAACAGACCGAGCTCGAACTGCAACGCCTCGCGGCCGACCGACGGGCCAAAGACGCCGAGGGCATCGTCGACGTGCTGCGACTGCTCGGCCCGCTGTCGACCGAGGAGATCGTCGAACGCAGCATCCCCGGACTGTTCGAAGGCACCGAGTCGCCTTCGGCGAGCGCCATGCTCGGCCAGCTGGCGCGCGACAACCGCGTGCTGCGCGTCACCATCGCCGGCGCCGAGCGCTGGGCCGGCATCGAAGACGCCGCCCGGCTGCGCGACGCCATCGGGGTGCCGCTGCCGATCGGGGTGCCCGCCGCGTTCATCGAGCCCGTCGCCGACCCGCTCGGCGACCTCGTCGGACGCTACGCGCGCACGCACGGCCCGTTCACCGTCGCGGCCGCCGCCGCCCGCTTCGGGCTCGGCGTCGCCGTGGTGCTCGACACCCTCTCCCGGCTCGCGACCGAACGCCGGTTGGTCGAGGGCGAGTTCCGTCCGGGTGCCGCGGGCAGCGAGTGGTGCGACGTCGAGGTGCTGCGCCGGCTGCGCAGCCGGTCGCTCGCCGCGCTACGGCACGAGGTCGAGCCTGTCGACCAGCCAAGCCTCGGGCGCTTCCTCCCCGCGTGGCAGCATGTCGGATCCAACCTGACGGGCATCGACGGCCTGGTTCAGGTCATCGACCAGCTCTCCGGGGTCGCGTTGCCGGCATCCGCGTGGGAGACGCTTGTACTGCCCGCCCGGCTGCGCAACTACTCGCCGGCGTGGCTCGACGAGCTCACGCTCACCGGCGAGGTGGTGTGGTCGGGGCGCGGGTCTCTGCCCGGCAGCGACGGCTGGGTGAGCCTGCACCTCGCCGAGAACGCGCCCCTGACCCTCGCCGATCCGAGCGGTGACGAGACCACCGAGCTGCAGCGGTCGATTCTCGCCTCCCTCGCCGGGGGCGGAGCGTTCTTCTTCCGCCAGCTCTCGGGCGCCGTCGGCAGCATGGACGACAAAGAGATGACGACGGCCCTCTGGGACCTCGTCTGGGCCGGACTCGTCACGAACGACACGTTCTCACCCCTGCGCTCGTACCTCGGCGGCAAGGCCGCCCCGAAACGCGCCCCGTCACGCTCCCGCGCCTACCGCGGCCGGGCACGACCGAGCCTGCCGAGCCAGTCCGGGCCGCCGAGTGTCGGCGGACGCTGGTCGCTGCTGCCGCTCGCCGAGGGAGACACCACCGTGCGCGCGAAGTCGATGGCCGAGATGTTGCTCGAGCGGCACGGTGTCGTCACCCGCGGCGCGGTTGTGAGCGAGGGGATCCGCGGCGGGTTCAGCCTGGCCTACAAGGTCCTCAGCGGCTTCGAGGAGATCGGACGCGCGCGACGCGGCTACTTCGTCGAGGGGCTCGGTGCCGCCCAGTTCGCCACCGGCGCCACCGTCGACCGGCTGCGGGCGTTCACGCGCGACGATGCGAGCACCACACCGCCGGTCGCGATCACACTCGCGGCCACCGACCCCGCCAACCCCTACGGCGCCGCCCTGCCGTGGCCCGCCGCCGACCCCGACGAGCCTCGCGGCCACCGCCCCGGGCGCAAGGCCGGATCGCTCGTTGTGCTCGTCGACGGCGAGCTCGCACTCTATGTCGAACGCGGCGGCAAGACCGTGCTCACCTTCGGGCAGGGCGAAGATGCCCTCGCCGCGGCATCCGTGTCGCTCGCCGGCATCGTGCGCACCGGCCTCGGAAAACTGCGCATCGAACAGGTCGACGGGGTCTCGATCACCGGCTCGCCCCTCGGCATCGCCCTGAGCGACGCCGGGTTCAGCGCGACCCCGCGCGGCCTGTCGATGCGCGCCTGATGCGGGCAGCGCGCGTGCAGGATTCGGCCCGTGCCTGAGGGCGACACCGTCTGGCTCGCCGCCAGCAACCTGAACAAGGCGATCGCCGGCGAGGCGCTCACCGGCTGCGACATCCGTGTTCCGGCGTTCGCGACCGTCGACCTCACCGGCGAGGTCGTGCGCAACGTCGAGAGCCGCGGCAAGCACCTGCTGCACCACGTGGGCGATCTGACGATCCACACGCACCTCAAGATGGAGGGGTCGTGGCACCTGTACCGCCCGGGAACACCGTGGCGCCGCCCCGCACACCAGGCACGCATCATCCTGAGCACCTCCGACTGGGTGACGGTCGGCTTCTCGCTCGGCGTCGTCGAGGTCGTGCCGACCAGCGAAGAAGACACGGTCGTCGGGCATCTCGGCCCCGACCTGCTCGGCGAGTTCGATGCGGCGATGGCGGTCGGGCGGCTGGGCGCGTCACCCGAGGTGCCCGTGTTCGTCGCCCTGCTCGACCAGCGCAACCTCGCCGGCATCGGCAACGTCTACGCCAACGAACTGTGCTTTCTGCGCGGGATGCTTCCGACGCGGCCGGTCGGCGAAGACACGGATGTCGCGGCCACGGTCGCTCTCGCGCGCAAGCTGCTCGCGGCGAACCGGGGTCGCGTCGACCGGTCCACGACGGGAGACCTGCGCTCCGGCCGCAACGCCTGGGTCTACGGGCGCGCGGGCAGGCCGTGCCTGCGCTGCGGAACGCGCATCCGCCGCGGCAAGCTGGGGCCGACTCCGCTCACCGAGCGCGACACCTTCTGGTGCCCGCGCTGCCAGACGTAGCCGTGCTGCGCTTCTGCGCGATATTGGGTCGACTGCGCATCGGCGCGCACTGGCAGTCGTCCCGATAGTGCGCAGACCCGTTGCGAAAAGCCCCGGGTACGCGAAAGGGCCGCCCCCGGAGGGACGGCCCTGCGCTGAGACTCGTTACGCCGGAATGCTCGCGAGAACCTCGTCGAGAGCCGCGGTGGCCTCTTCTTCGGTGCTCTGGCGTGCGAGCGCGAGCTCGGAGACGAGAATCTGACGCGCCTTGAGCAGCATGCGCTTCTCGCCGGCCGACACACCCTTGTCCTGGTCGCGGCGCCACAGGTCGCGCACGACCTCGCTCACGCTGTAGACGCTTCCGCTGCCCATCTTCTCGGTGTTGGCCTTGAAGCGGCGCGACCAGTTGCCCGGCTCCTCGACCCACTCGCTGCGCAGCACGTCGAAGACCGCCTCGACACCCGCGGCGTCGATGACGTCGCGAACGCCGATCAGCTCGACGTTCTCCTGCGGGAGGTCGATCATCAGGTCGCTCGCGTGCACATTGAGCGTGAGGTAGGTCTTGTCGACACCCTTGACGGTTCGCGTCTTGACCGCGGTGATGGTGGCTGCGCCGTGGTGCGGGTAGACGACGGTTTCCCCTACTTCGAAAATCATTTGGGCTGCCTCAAATCAGTTGTTGGTGTCGGTCACGCCGGGCGAGCGGTAGCTCTGTCGCGTGTGCCGCGGATGGAAGTTCAGGTGACGGGCGCGCAGCGTCATTGCGGTGCATCCGTCGGGATGGGGGTGGGAGGGGTACCAATTCTACCACTTGGGGGGCACTCGCAAGCTGAGTGCGTTATAAGGGGCCCGGCGGGCGCCACGAGCGGCCCCGGGCCTCACCGGCTAGCGTGGTCACCATGGTTACGATCGATCCGGCCGCCGTCATCTGGTCGGCCCCCGAGCGCGAGCGCGCCGGCCGCCCCCTGCTCGTTCTGCTGCACGGCTTCGGGTCGCACGAGGGCGACCTTTTCGGGCTGTCGCCGCAGCTGCCGCTGACCCCGGTGATCGCCTCGGTGCGCGCTCCGCTCTCCCTCGACCAGGGCGGCTACGCGTGGGCGCCCATCACGGGCCAGGCGGATGCCGCGGCCATCGCCGAGGCCGCCAACGAGACGGCGGTCGCCCTGCTGGAATGGCTCGACACGACCGAGTCGACCTCGGTGGGTCTTCTCGGGTTCTCACAGGGCGGCGCACTGTCGCTGCAGCTGCTGCGTCACGCGCCCGAGCGCTTCGCCTTCGCGGTGGCGCTGTCGGGGTTCGCGATCCTCGAGGACAACGTGGGCGACGAACGCCTCGCGAGCGTGCGACCGCCGGTGTTCTGGGGACGCGGCACCGTCGACCAGGTGATCGCGCCCGACAAGATCGAGTACACCGAGGGCTGGCTGCCCGACCACTCCACGCTCACCGCGCGCATCTACGAGGGTCTCCCGCACTCGATCTCGCGACCTGAGCTCGACGACGCGAATGCGTTTATGCGCGAGGTCTGGTCGGCGAGCTGACGGCAGCGCCGTCGGCCGGCTAGTGGCGCTTCTGCCAGTCGACCGCGTAGACGAAGACGACACCGATCGCGGTGGCGAGGCCGAGCGTGATCGCCGCGGGCGCCAGGGCGACAAGCGTCTGCAGAAACACGAAGTCCACGTTGGCAGCGGCGTCGCCTCCCTCGAAGGGTGCGCGCGCGATCTGGATGATCCACACCCCGACGGCGACGAGGGCGACGCTGACGATCACCAGGGCGACCAGGAACGGGTTGAGTCGTCGCGGCTGGTCGGTCGCGGCCGCGGCATCCGCGGTCTGCGACGGTGAACGGGCAGACTCGCCTGCCGTCACCGCGGAGGGCGGGAGTCCGATCGGCGGCGCGGCATCGACCGACGGGCGGGCCTGAGCCGGGCGAACCGGTTCGCCGGCGAAGCCGCGCTGGAACGCCGGATCGAATCGCGGGTCGAAGTCGTCGGGTTTCGCGGTCATCGGCGTCCTATCGGTCGGACTTCGAGAGTATCGCGAGTACACGCCGCGGAACAGGCGGAAATCGCCCCGAAATGGGGGAACGCGACAGTGGATAGCGACTCCGGGCGGGCAATAAGCTGGCGCAGCCTCGGCAATCCCGAGCCCTGTGAGCACCCCCAGAACCGGAGCACCGTGTCTAGCGAATCCACCCTGTCCCCCGCCAAGAAGAACATCTTCGGCACCTTCACGACGAACCTCGAACTGGTCATCGCCGTACTGCTCGGCATCGTGTCGATCGCCGTGGCGTACGCGTCGTTCCAGGCGGCACTGTACGGCGGCGCGGGGGCGACCGCCTACGCGGTGGGCGGCAACCTGTCGACCGAGGCGGAGTCGCTCTACCTCGAGGGAAACCAGCAGTTCGCCCAGGACAACCAGCTCTGGGACAACCTGACGCTGCTCTCCATCGACATCAACGGCACAGACCCTGCCGCCGTCGAGCTCGCACAGGAGAAGTACGACACCCTCGTCTTCCAGTCGGTGTCGGAAGACTTTCAGGGCGCGATCGACCGCGCCACCGCCGAGAACGAGGCCGACCCCGAGTTCTACACGAGCCCGCTCGACGACGAGGACTACCAAGACGCCCTCTTCTCCGGCTACGCCGACACCAAGGACCAGGCCGTCGCCAAGGTCGCCGAGGGTGACTCGCTCGGTGCCGAGGGCGACAAGCTCACCCTCTACACGGTGCTGATGTCGATCTCGCTGTTCCTGCTCGGTGTTTCGGCGCTCGTGCGCCAGACGCGCACGCAGTTCGTGCTGATCGGAACGTCGGTGGCGATCTTCGGCGTATCGGCCGTGCTCGCGCTGATGATCCCGTTTATGGCGATCTAGGCGGCGCTCTCCAGCGCTGGGGCGCCGGCGCCTCAGACGGCGAGGGGCTCGGGCGGCCGCGTTCCCGCCGAGCGCACGGCGCCGATGCTCGCCACGATCACGAGGCCGATCGCGATGGCCGCGACGAAGGTGAACTCCTGGCCGAGGATGACGAGGCCGGCGATAGTCGCGATGGCGGGCGCGAGGCTCATCAGGATCGCGAAGGTCGCGGCGGGCAGGCGGCGCAGCGCGAGCAGCTCGAAGGCGTAGGGCAGCGTCGACGAGAGCAGTGCGACGGCCGCGCCGAGAAGCAGGATGCCCGGCTCGAAGAGGGCACTGCCGGTGAGGCCGATGCCGAACGGGAGGGTGATCAGCGCGCCGATGCTCATCGCGATCGCGAGCCCGTCAAAACGCGGGAAGTGCTCGCCGGTGCGGGCCGAGAGCAGGATGTAGCCCGCCCAGGTCGCTCCGGCGCCGAACGCGAAGACGACGCCGAGCGGGTCGAGGTGGCCGAAGCTGCCCTGGCCGAGCAGCACGACTCCGGCGAAGGCGATGACGGCCCAGATCCACCGGGATCGCTTGCGGCTGCTCAGCACCGACACTGCGAGCGGGCCGAGCACCTCGATCGTCACGGCCGCGCCGAGCGGGATGCGCGCGAGGGCCTCGTAGAACAGAAAGTTCATGCCGGCGATCGCGATGCCGAAACCGACGACGGTCGCCCAGCTCGCGCGCCCGTAGCCGCGCAGTGTGGGCCGGCTGATCGCGAGCAGGATCAGCGCGGAGAATCCGAGTCGCAGCGAGACGACGCCGAGCGCCCCGATGGCGGGAAAGAGCAGCACTGCGAACGAGGCTCCGACCTCCTGCAGCGCGAGTCCTCCGATGACGAGCCCGACCGCGCCGAGGGGGAGCGTCGAGCGGGAGGGGGTCATGATCCAACCGTAGGCGCTCCGGCGCACCGCGGATCGCGCGCCCGGTCGGCCGCGTGCCCGGCTAGCTGGGCACGGTGCCGCGGTAGAAGTCGATCTTGCTCTCGATCTCCTCGAGCTCGACCTGCATCAGGGCGATCCGGTCGATCACACGGTCGCGGTGGCCCTCGAGAACAGCGAGGCGTTCCGGCTCCGTTCCCGCCTCACGGGAGAGTTCGGTGAACGCCCGGACGTCGCGGATGCGCATGCCCGTTCGGCGCAGCATGGCGAGCGCGCGGATCCAGCTGATGTCCCGTTCGAAGTAACGCCGGCGACCCGCGGAGTTGCGGTCGAGCGGGTGCAGGGTGAGCCCCTCGCGCTCGTAGTAGCGCAGCGCGTCGACGGTCAGTCCGGAGACCGCGGCGGCCTCGCCGATGGAGAGCCCGCCGAGAACCGGCAGGCTGTTGTCGACTACGGCAGGCGGAATGACTTCTAACAACACTGGCCCCCTCGGCTGCGGCGCTGTGCGCCGTCAGCCACAGCGTAGCGAATATGTCTCAGTAGCGGCAACGGGCGAATGGCGAACGTCGGCGTCAGTGCGCGGCACCCACCACGAGCGACACCGCGATCGCCAGCATCGTCACGGCGATCAACGCGTCGAGCACACGCCAGGCCACGGGGCGGGCGAACACCGGCTGCAGCAGCCGGGCGCCGTAGCCGAGGGCGGTGAACCAGACGATGCTGCCGACAGCCGCGCCCACCCCGAACCACCAGCGGTCGTCGCCGTGGGTGTTCGCGACCGAGCCGAGGAGCACGACGGTGTCGAGGTAGACGTGCGGGTTCAGCCAGGTGAGCGCGAGGCACGTCGCGAGAGCGGCGGCGAGCGTCGTGCGCACCGCGGGCACCCCCGCCTCGAGCGCCGCCGGACGCCAGGCGCGACGGGCGGCGAGCGCCGCGTAGACGAGCAGGAACGCCGCCCCCGCGTAGCGCACGACGACCAGGGCGCCGGGAAACGCCTCGAAGACCGCGCCGGCACCGGCGATGCCGAGAAGGATGAGTGCCGCGTCGGACACGGCGCACACCAGCACAACGGCGAGCACGTGCTCGCGCCGCAGCCCCTGCCGCAGCACGTAGGCGTTCTGGGCGCCGATCGCGACGATGAGCGAGAGCCCGAAGCCGAAGCCGGAGAGGATGGAGAGGATCATGGGCCCAAAACTACGGGCGGCGATGAGAACAGTCCAGCTACGTTTTCTTATCGAGCATTAGTATTGCTAATCATGGATCTCGATCTCGCCCAGCTCCGCGCCCTCGCCGCCACCGTGACGGAGGGCACGTTCGAGGCCGCCGCCCGCAGCCTCCACGTGACACCGAGCGCCGTCAGCCAGCGAATCAAGGCGCTCGAGTCGACGGTCGGGCGGGTGCTCCTGCAGCGCACCAAACCCGTGGTGGCGACCGAGTCGGGCGAGGCGATCCTGCGGCTCGCCCGCCACATCGACCTGCTGACGGCGGATGCGCGTCTCGATCTCGGCGACGACGAAGCTCGCGTCGCCCCGGTCAGCATCCCGATCGCGGTCAACGGCGACTCGCTCGCCACCTGGATCCTGCCCGCCCTCGCCGCCCTCCCGACGTCGATGTGCTTCGACCTGCACCGCGACGACCAGGAGCACACCACCGCCCTGCTGCGGGCGGGAACCGTCATGGCGGCGATCACGGCGGTGAGCACGCCCATCCAGGGCTGCACGTCGACCGCGCTCGGCCGCATGCGCTACCGGGCGATGTGCGCTCCCCGGTTCGCCGCCGCCTGGCTCGCCGGCGGCGCGACTCCGGACGCCCTCGCCGCGGCCCCGGTCGTGGTGTTCGACCGCAAGGACGATCTGCAGGACGCCTACCTGCGGCGGCAGGCGCCCGGCACGCCGCATCCGCCCCGGCATTTTATCCCGTCGTCGGCGGATTTCGTCGCCGGAATCACGCACGGCCTGGGCTGGGGCATGGTGCCCGACCTGCAGAGCGCGGAGCTCGAGCGGTCGGGCGCGCTCGTCGAGCTGTCTCCCGACTCCGAGGTCTTCGTGCCGCTCTACTGGCAGCAGTGGCAGCTGCAGTCGGCGAGCCTCGAGCTGCTCGCCGCCGCCGTCAAGGACGCCGCCGCCGCGCACCTGCGCTGAGTCATCGGCGGTCGTAAGATCGAACTCGTGCTTTTTTCCAGTTTCACCTTCGAGAACGTCTTATGGGACGACCCCCGCGCCGTGCGTCTGCGTGCCGTTATGGACGCCGAGATGACCGTGCGCTACGCGAACTACACCGCCGAGCCCGAGTCGGACGAGACAAAGGCCCGGAGGATCGCGTCGCTCGCCGTCGACCCCGCCGACGTTCGCGCGGTCGTACTGGTGCTCGACGACGACGGCACCCCGATCGCGCACGCCGCACTGCGAGAGCTGCGCGGCGACTGGGAGGTCAAGCGCGTCATCGTGTCTGACGCGCACCGCGGCCGCGGCATCGCACGCGCGCTGATGAACGAGCTCGAGTCGCTCGCCACGGCGGCGGGGGTCGGCCGTCTCATCCTGCAGACCGGCGACCGCCAGCCCGACGCCGTCGCGGTCTACGAGCGCGTCGGCTACACGCCCATCCCCATCTACGAGCCCTACGTCAAGACGATCCCGAACTCGCTCTGCTTCGAGAAGGTGCTCGCGGCGTAACACTCCCGGGCCCGCGGACCGCGAGTTGTCACGTCAGGGGGCATCGAGCGCGAGAATGCCCCCGCTTGCGACAGGTCGCAGCGCGGGCGCGGCGGCAGCGGCCTTGCCGAGCATCGCTCCAGCGGCCAGAATGTGCGCATGCCCCGCATCCTCCGCGCCGCCTCGGTGGCCGCGGTGTGCGCCCTGCTGCTGAGCGGCTGCTTCGAGGCCGACCGCCGTCTCGTCGAGGGCGCGATCGAGGAGTGGCAGGCCCCGTCGTTCTACGAGGCGCCCGATCCGGCAGTGCCCGGCGATCCGGGCGAGATCGTGCGGTCGGAGACGATCGCGAGCACCATGGCCGGCTCGGTCGCCTGGCGGGTGCTGTACCACTCGCGCGACGTGCACGGCGACGACATCCTCGTCTCCGGCGTCGTCGTCGCCCCGGCGGAGGAGGCGCCCCCCGGGGGGCGCCCCGTGGTGTCGTGGGCGCATCCGACGACCGGCTCCGCTCCCCGCTGCGCGCCATCCGTCGGTGCCGATCCCTTCGATCTGATCGAGGGCCTTCGGGCGCTGCTCGACGCCGGCTACGTCGTGGCGGCGACCGACTACCCGGGCATGGGCGCCGACGGCCCGAATTCCTACCTGGTCGGGCAGAGCGAGGGAAACAGCGTTCTGGATGCGGCCCGCGCCGCACGCGCCATCGCCGAGACCGGTGCGAACGATCACCTGCTGCTCTGGGGCCACTCGCAGGGCGGGCAGGCGGCCCTGTTCGCCGCGCAGGACGCGGCCTCCTACGCGCCCGAACTGCGGCTCGACGCCGTCGCCGTCGCCGCCCCGGCCACCGACCTCGGCGCGCTGCTCGACGAAGTCATGACCGACGTCTCGGGTGTGACGATCTCGTCGTATGCGCTGCAGGCCTACTCGACCGTCTACGCCGACCGGGGGGCGACACTGTCGGGCCTGCTCACCCCGGCCGGTGTCGCCGCCACCCCGAAGATGGCGTCGCTCTGCCTGATCGGCCAGAACTCGGCGATCCACGACATCGCCCGGCCGCTCGTCGGCCAGTACTTCTCCGGCGACCCGTCGAAGGTCGAGCCGTGGGCCACCCTGCTGGCCGAGAACTCGCCGGGCGCCGTGCCGCTCACGGTGCCGCTGTTCGTGGCGCAGGGCGAGACCGACACGCTCGTCGACCCCGCGACGACGAAGACGTTCGCCGACCACGAGTGCACGATCGGCTCGCGGGTGACCTACCTGCCGATTCCCGACACCGGCCACGGGCTCGTCGCCCTGCGCGCCGTCGACCGGGTCATCGCCTGGTTCGACGACGTGCGGGCCGGGCGGGCGGTCGATTCGCACTGCTGAGCCGGCGACGCCTCCGAGACACTCGGCCGGATCAGTCGGCGATCACGCCGATCGGCTCGCGCTTCTCGGCCTGGAACCGGTCTTCGGTGCGCCCGTAGGCCCAGTAGCCCGACAGCGAGAAACGGTCGCGGGCGACTCCGCGGCGGGCGAGAACGGCCCGCACCGCCTTCATCGCCTCGCGCTCACCGTGGGCGAAGACCTGCACCGTGTCGCCCTCCGGCCAGTCGGCGTCGTCGACGGCGGCCGCGAGCAGGTCGGCCGTGCGACGTCCGTCGCGCAGGATCCAGTTCAGGATGACTCCGGCCGGGGCCGCCAGCAGCTGCACGTCGGTGTCGTCGTCGACCTCGATGTGCGCGACGCCGCGAGCATTCTCGGGCAGCGCCTCGAGCGCGGAGGCGATCGCGGGAATCGCCGACTCGTCGCCCGCGAGCACGTGCCAGTCGGTGTCTGCCTGCGGGGCGTATGCGCCGCCCGCACCGCCGAGCACGAGCGCGTCTCCCGCGACCGCGTTGGCAGCCCACGGTCCCGCGACGCCCTCTGTGCCGTGCACAACGAAGTCGATCGCGACCTCGCGTGCCGCGACGTCGACACGACGGATCGTGTAGGTGCGCACGACCGGCCAGTCGTGCTGCGGCAGCGAATCGCGCAGCGCAGCCACGTCGTACGGCGGCTCGAGGCCCAGCTCGGGCTTCACGAAGATCACCTTGGTGTACTTGTCGGTGAAGTCGTTCGAGACGAGGTCGTCGAAGCCGGGGCCGCCCGCGACGACGCGCACCATGCGGGGCGTGAGCCACTCGGTGCGCACGACGGAGAGGACGATCTGCGAGCGCGCGGGGCGCGGAGTCTGCGTGGTCATACCCCCTAGCCAATCATCCAACGAGGGTGAGCGTGATGATGTCGCCGTCGACGGATGCCTCGATCTGCGAGTAGTCGCGGATCGCGGGCAGCCCGACGGCGATCGGGCCGGCCGCGTCGCCGACCACGACGACCCGCATTCCGGCCGCGAGCCCCGACCGGATGCCAGCCTCCGCGTCTTCGAAGACGACGACGTCGACGGGATCGAACCCGAGCAGGGCCGCCGCGTCGAGGTAGGGGTCGGGGTGCGGTTTGCCGCGCTTCACGTCGTCCGCGGTCACGAGCACCGCCGGAAGCGGAACCCCGACCGAGCTCATCCGCATCGTCGCCAGGCGCCGGCCCGCGGAGGTGACCAGCGCGACGGCCGCCGCGGGCAGGCTCGACACGAAGTCGGCGGCCCCGGCGACGGCGACCACGCCCTCGGTCGTCGCGTATTCGAACTCGCTGAGGTCGCGACCGACCTCGGCGACGTCGACGCCCTCCGGGCCGAACCGCAGGATCGAGTCATCCATCCGCCGCCCGTGCGACGACTCGAGGATCGTGGCGAGGTCGAGCCCGAAGCGCTCGGCGAACCGCGCCCACACCGCCTCGACCACAACGGTCGAGTCGACGAGCGTGCCGTCCATGTCGAAGAGGATGGCCCGGCAGCGGATCTGCGTGGTCATGGTCGTTCCCGTCAGTTGAGGTGCCCTGTGATGCGGCCGTGGAAGTGCGCGCTGCGCTCGTCGAGCCCGCGCATCTCGACGGTGGCGCCGTTGTCGCGGTACTTCTCCTCGATTGCGTCGAGGGCGGCGACGGATGATGCGTCCCAGATGCGTGACTCGGTGAGGTCGATCACCACGTTCAGGGGGTCGTCCGTGCGGAAGAACCGGTCGGCGAGGCCGCTGCTCGACGCGAAGAACAGAGCGCCCCGCACCCGGTACACCACTACCGCGCCATCCGCCGACAGCTCACGCACCACGTCGAACGCAGAGGCCGCCCGCTGCAGCAGCAGCAGCGCCGCGAGCACCGCGCCGACGCCCACGCCGACGGCGAGGTTGCTCGTGACGACGACGGACGCGACGGTGACCACCATCACGGCCGTCTCGGAACGGGGCAAGCGCCGCACGACGCTCGGCCGCACCGACTTCCAGTCGACCGTGCGCACCGCGACGACCATCATGACCGCGGCGAGCGCGACCATGGGGATGACCGCCATCACGCTCGAGAACACGGCCACGAACAGCAGCAGGAAGACGCCCGCGAAGAGCGTCGACAGCCGGGTGCGGGCGTGCCCGATCTTCACGTTCACCACGGTCTGGCCGATCATGGCGCAGCCGGCGACACCGCCCCAGAGGCCGGAGAGGATGTTGGCGACGCCGAGCCCCCACGACTCGCGCTTCTTCGACGACGGGCTGTCGGTGAGGTCGTCGACGAGCTTCGCGGTGAGCAGCGACTCGATGAGTCCGACGAACGCCACGGCTATCGCCGTGGGCGCGATGAGCAGCAGCGTCTCGATGGTGAACGGCACGGCGAACGGCGTGATGCCGGGCAGCCCGCCGGTGACATGACCCTCGTCGCCGACGGTCGGCACGGTGATTCCGACGGCCACGGTGAGCGCCGTCACGGCGACGATCGCGACGAGCGGCGCCGGCACGACGGTGGTGAGCTTCGGGAACAGCCAGATGATGAGCAGGGTGAGGGCGAACAGCGGGTATACCTGCCACGGCACGTTGACGAGGCTCGAGATCTGGGCGACGAAGATCAGGATGCCGAGCGCGTTGACGAAGCCGATCATGACCGAGCGGGGGATGAAGCGCATGGCCCTGGCGAGGCCGGTGACGCCGAAGACGATCTGGATGAGCCCGGCGAGGATCACCGTCGGCAACAGGTAGTCGACGCCCTCGGCATGCACGAGCGGCGCGACGACGAGCGCCACCGACCCGGCGGCCGCCGTGACCATCGCGGGTCGCCCGCCGAGGAACGACATGGTGATCGCGAGGACCGCGGATGCCACGAGCGCGTTGACCGGGTCGACGCCGGCGATGATCGAGAAGGAGATGACCTCGGGGATGAGCGCGAGCACGGTGACGGCGCCGGCGAGCATCTCGACGCCGATCAGGCGCGGATCGCGCAGGATGGCGCGGAGAGGTCGGTTTCCGCGGGCGTTGAGCTCCCGGGCGGTGAAGCGGGTCGTGGGCACCCTCCACTGTAGGCGCGCGGCGGGAACCGGGGATTCACACGGTGGCGAAACGGGCGTAATTTCTTGGCTCATGAACGCATCGGTCATCGAGGCCGCGGGCCTCCAGAAGCGGTTCGGGCGCGTGCGCGCGCTCGACGGGCTCGACCTCGGCGTGGGCGCCGGCGAGGTGCACGGCTTCCTCGGGCCGAACGGGGCGGGAAAGTCGACGACGATCCGCATCCTGCTCGGCCTGGCCCGCGCGAGCGGCGGAACGGCGACCGTGTTCGGCAGAGACCCCTGGCGCGACGCCGTGACGCTGCACGCCCGCGTCGCCTACGTGCCGGGCGACGTGAGCATCTGGCCGAACCTCTCGGGCGGCGAGACGATCGACCTGATCGGCCGCCTGCGCGGCGGCACGGCCGACACCCGGCTCTATACGAGCCGCAAGGCGGGCCTGATGGAGGTCTTCCAGTTCGACCCGTCGAAGAAGGGCCGCAGCTACTCCAAGGGCAACCGTCAGAAGGTCGCCCTCATCGCCGCTTTCGCCACGCCCGCCGAGCTGTACATCCTCGACGAGCCCACGAGCGGGCTCGACCCGGTGATGGAGGCGGTGTTCAATGGCGAGATCCGCCGGGTCGCGGCCGAGGGCGCCACCGTTCTGCTGTCGAGCCACATCCTGAGCGAGGTCGAGCAGCTGTGCGACCGGGTCACCATCATCCGCGCGGGCACGACCGTCGAGTCGGGAACGCTCGAGAGCCTGCGGCACCTCACGCGCATCGAGGTCTCGTTCGCGACGGGACCCTCGGATGCCTCGCTCGCCGCGATCCCGTCGGCCCACGACCTCCACGTGGCCGGCGGGCGGGTGCGCTTCACCGTCGACAACGAGCGGTTGCCCGCCGTGCTGCCCGTGCTGGGGAGTCTCGACGTGCAGGCCCTCGTGATCGAGCCGCCCTCGCTCGAGGAGCTGTTTCTGCGTCACTACGGGGACCCGAAGCGATGAAGACCCTGGCGACGCTGGTGCGCCAGCGCGTCAGGCGCGACCGCGTGCAGGTCGCGGTCTGGGCGGTGAGCACCGGCCTGCTCGCCCTGTTCGCGGCGACCGGCGTCGCGCGCACCTACGGCGACGACGCCGAACGTGCGGGCATCATGCGGCTCGCCGTCGCGAACCCCGCCATCCTGCTGCTGCGCGGCCTGCCCCAGGGCGCCGAGCTGCCCGCGTTCGTGTTCTTCCAGATATTCACCTACCTCGCCATGCTCTGCGCGTTTATGGCCAGCTTCCTCGCGGTGCGGCACTCGCGGGCCGAGGAGGAGTCGGGTCGGGCAGAGCTGGTCGCTTCGACGCCCGCCGCGCGCACCCTGCCCACCGTGGCCACGGTCGTGCACGGGGTGAGCGCGAGCGTCGCGCTGGGCGTCGCCGTGGCGCTGGGCTTCGTCGCCGGCGGGCTTCCGATCGCCGGCTCCACCGTGGCGGGCGCCGCGACGGCCGCGGTGGGTGTCGCCTTCCTCGGTCTGGGGCTACTCGCTGCGCAGTTCGCCCGCACCTCCCGCGGCGCGAATTCGATCGGCGCCGCGGCCGTGGGCCTCGCGTTCCTGCTGCGCGGTGTGGGCGATGCGCTCGGCACGCCCTCTTCCAACGGGCTCTCGATGACGAGCGCCTGGCCGAGCTGGCTCTCCCCCATCGGCTGGGCGCAGCACACCGGTGCGTTCACGTCAGACGACCTCGCCCCCCTGCTGTTGTGCCTCGCGCTCGCTGCGGTGTGCATCGCGGCGGTCTTCGCGCTGCAGGCCTCGCGCGACAGCGGCGAGAGCCTGCTGCCCGAACGGGTCGGCCGCGGGGCCGCTCCCCCGTGGCTCGGCGGCTCCTTCGGGCTCGCCTGGCGACTGCAGTGGCCGTCGATCGCGGGCTGGAGCCTCGGCGGCGCGGCGACCGGGCTGCTCGCCGGCTCCCTCGCGGGCGTCGTGATCGAGGCGGCACGCACCAACCCCGAGCTGGCCGCGACCCTGCAGTCGATCGTGCCGGCGACAGACGCGTCGGTCGCCCAGGTGCTCATCTCCGCCATGTTCGCGATCGCGGGAGTCGTCGCGGCGGGCTGCGCGACCCAGGCGGTGATCCGGCTGCGTCAGGAGGAGACCGGCGGCACGGCCGAGCCCCTGCTCGCCGCCCGGCTCGGCCGGGTGCGCTGGCTCGCCGACTACCTCGCGCTCGGCGTGATCGCGATCGTGCTCGTGCTGCTGGCCGCGGCCCTCGCCTCGACGGTCGGCGTGCTCGCCAGCGGCGACGATCCGGCGCACATCGCCGACTCGTTCGCCGCCGCGGCCGCTCAGCTGCCCGCGGCGCTCGTCTACCTCGGCGTTCTCGCGCTGGTCTTCGTCGTGCTGCCGCCCGTGACCGCCCCGCTCGGCTGGTCGCTGCTCGCCGCCGGCAGCTTTCTCGGCATCTTCGGCGCCCTCGTCGGTGCGCCGCAGTGGCTGCGCGACGTGTCGCCGTTCTCGCACACGCCGGTCGCCGTCGGCACGTCGACCGACTGGAGCGGGGGAGCCTGGCTGACCGTGGCCGCCGCGGCCGCGGCATCCGTCGCCCTCGTTCTTATGCGGCGACGGGAGCTGCGGTGAACGCGTCTACCGAGGGGCGTCGGCGCGCGTGTAGTAGGCGCGGGCACTGCCCACGTCGAGGTAGAGAAACCGCCAGTCGCCCCGCGCCGGGTGCAGGCTGATCAGGTCGGGCTCGCCGAGCAGGTCGGGCGGATCCTCGCCGGCCGAGAGAAACACCACGAGGCTCTCGCTCGTGGTCTCGAGCACTGTCGGCTCGGAGAGCTCGGCAAGGTAGGCGTGTGCGATCACGATCACTCCCCCAGTGGGCGTCTGTGACAGCGTCGGCGGTCGCCTCGGGATTCGCCGAGCGGGTAAGCGGGCGAACCGGGGCAACGTCAGACACTTCGACCTGTCGGGATAACTTGGTCTTTCCACAACTTACGCGGCTCAGTGCGCCGCGTCCACGAAAATCTCGACTAGTGGGCGGCGTCGTCGACGTAGCGCGCGCCGTGCACAGCGCATCGTCCGGCGTCGGTCTGGGCGAAGCGGCTGTAGAAGGCGCGGCCGATCTCCCGGTCGGAGTAGACCAGGCACCAGTGGCCGGTCGCGGGGCGGAGGCTGATCACGGCGGGATCGAGGAGGCAGTTCTGTGGTTCGTCTCCGTCGGCGAGAAACAGCACGAGGCACTCGCTCGTGATTCCGCCCAGCGACGGCTCGTCGACGGTGGCCAGGTAGGTCGTTCCACTCACGTCTTGCTCCAGATTGCGCGTGCGCGCGCGCTCCACACTGCCGCGGCGTCCTAGGGAGACGACACGGTGCGATTCAGAGAGCTCGGGCGACTCCGGTGGCCGGGACTTCCCGACCACGCGTCAAACTACGCGAAATTCGACGGTCAAACCAGATGTGGCGAGTTTGTTTTCGCCCCCTGACCTGCGTTTTCTGTGCGAAAAACAAACTGGCCGGTTTCATTCGGGCGTGTGTGCCCGGGTCTCGAGAGCGGGTCCGGCGGCGGGTGGGACCAATCGTGATCTGCTTGGCGCTGCCCGGTGGGCCGCCTGAAACCCGGTGCTCCCGCTCTTACCTCACGGTTCGGCCGGACCGGCCTCAGCTCCCCTCGTCGCTGAACAGAAATGGCGCCGCATGCCTGCCGTGGGCGTCGTCGACCGCCGCCACCCCGTCGAGCCACATGGCGAGCGTCGTCTCGGTGAGCGTCGCGTCGGGTCCGGGGGCGAGCAGGCGGCCGTCGATGTTGAATCCGGCCGGCCGCGTGTCGGGGGCACGCACGACGTAGCGGTCGTCGTGGTGATGCAGCAGGACCCGCCGTACGAAGTCGTCGAGGGTGAGCCGCTCGGGTCCGGCCACCTCGCTGACCTGCTGGGTCGGGGTGCCGCGCACGAGACTCACGAGCGCGCCGACCACGTCGGCGGAGGCGACGGGCCGCATCTCGATCGGGGGCAGGTGGATGGTGTCGTCGACGGTGTTCCAGTCGGCGATCAGGTTCGCGAATTCGAAGAACTGTGTCGACCGCAGGATCGAGTAGGACACACGCCCCCGGCGCACCTCGTTCTCCTGGGCGAACTTGGCGAGAAAATACCCGCTCGTGTCGACCCGGTCGACTCCCACGATGGAGAGCAGGATGTGGTGGCGCACCCCCGCGTCGAGCTCGGCGGCGAGGAGGTTGCGCGTCGAGGTGACAAAGAACTCCTCCTCGCCGCCGACGGCCGACGGGCCCGAGACGTCGATCACGGCCTGAGCCCCGAGGAGGGCCGCCTCGAGGCCCTCCCGGGTGATGGTGTCGACTCCCGTGCTGGGCGCCGCCGCGATCACCGCCTGCCCCATGGAGCGGAGCTCGGCCACCACCTTGGTTCCGATGAGGCCGGTGCCACCGATCACGACGATCTTCATCAGGCCGCGCCCTGTTCGATCCACGCTCCGTAGCTCGTGGGAGCGATGACGGCGTCGACGCCGGGTAGCAGCTCACGCTCGGTCAGGGCGTTGCCGAAGTACCGCGCGAGCGGGTCGGCCACAACGTCGCGGGGGTCGTAGCGCAAGGCGAGATCGCGCCGCACGAGGTCGTCGAGCCGAAAACGGTCGGGTCCCCCGTTCTCGACGATGCTCATGGTCGGCGCGCCGACCGCAGCGCGCGCGACCGCCGCGGCGACGTCGTCTGCGGCCATCGGCTGGATGAGCGCCTGCGCGACGCGGATGAGCTTTCCGTGGGTCGCCGAGTCGGCGATGCTGTGCAGAAACTCGAAGAACTGCGTCGCGTGCACGATCGAGTAGGGCATCGTCGAGGCCTGGATGAGCCCCTCCTGCACGAACTTGGCCCGAAAGTAGCCCTGCTCCGACGCGGCCAGCCGGTCGGTGCCGACCACGGACAGTGCGACATGGTGCTTCACACCCGCCGCCGCACCGTAGGTGAGCAGGTTCAGGGTCGAGGTCTCGAAGAACTCGAGAGCACCCGCCTCGTCTTCGTACGACGAGTTGGAGGTGTCGACGACGACGTCGGCGCCGGTGAGCACCTCCGCCAGGCCGTCGCCGGTGAACGAGTTCACACCCGTCGCGCGGGATGCGGCCACGACCTCGTGTCCCTGCTCCGCGAGCAGCGCCACGAGTCTCGTACCGATGAGGCCGGTACCGCCGATTACTACGATCTTCACGATGCGCCTTTCGATTGCCTTGAGGATGTTTCGGGGCGCGGCGGCCCGGTGGGCCGCCGCAGAACCGGGACTAGTTGACGGCTGCGGGCTGGGCGGCGAGCCAGTCCTCGAAGCGGGTCTCGAACACGATCGCCTCGCCGGCGGGAACGAGGGTGCGCTCCTCGAGGATCGCGCCGAAGTAGGGGGCCGAGGGGTCGGCGACCACGGTGCGGGGGTCGCCGCGCAGGGCGAGGCCCTTGCGCACGAGGTCGTCGAGACCGAGCTGCTCGGGGCCCGCGATGTCGATGGTCCCGTTCAGCGGGGCGCCCACAGCTGTGCGTCCGACCGCGGTCGCGACGTCGTCAGCCGCCATCGGCTGGATGAGCGCGTGGGAGAGTCGCACGGTGTCGCCGTCGGTCGCGGCCTGCGCGATGCTCTTCACGAACTCGAAGAACTGGGTGGCGTGAACGATCGAGAACGGCACTCCCGACGCCTTGATGAGGTCTTCCTGGGCGACCTTGGCACGGAAGTAGCCACTGTCGGGCAGGCGGTCGGTGCCGACGACGGAGAGCGCGACGTGGTGGCCGACGCCCGCGGCCTTCTCGGCGGCGAGCAGGTTCGTGGTCGAGGTGCGGAAGAACTCCATCACCGCGTCTGACTCGAACGACGGCGAGTTCGACACGTCGATGACGACCTGGGCGCCGGTCAGCACCTCGGCGAGGCCCTCGCCGGTGAGGGTGTTCACGCCCGAGTTGGGCGACGCGGCTATCGCTTCGTGGCCGTGCTCGGTGAGCTTCGAGACGAGCTTGGAGCCGATGAGCCCGGTTCCGCCGATAACTACGATCTTCATGATGAGCCTTCCGATGAGATTGCCTGGGGCGTTCTCGCCCTCGGTCAATCAGCTATGACCGGGCAGCTCATCGATTCGTGACGGTATGCCCGAATTCAGCCCCGATTCCAGCGCTCCAGCTTGTCGGGATTCAGCACCATCCAGACATCCGTGACGAGGCTCTCGCTGATATTGAAGCTGACCACGCCGACCACGGACAAGCCCCTGCGCACCACGAGTCCCGTCTGCGCGTTCACCGGCTGTTGCGTGATCTCGACGTCTTCGGGAGCGCCGAAGGCGTGCAACACGAACCGGACCACCTCGGCCACGCCGCGCACGGGCTGCGCCTCGGCCGAGACCTTGCCGCCCCCGTCGGTGAGGGCGACGACATCGGGCGCCAGCAGTGCGGCGAGCGCGACCGCGTCGCCGAGCTCCCACGCCTCGCCGAACGCCTGCACGACCGTGGTGTGCGTCTCCGGAGACGTCTCGTGCGACCGCAGTCGGTGGATGTTGCGGCGCGCGTTCGACGCGAGGTTGCGGCTCTCGCGTGCCGTGCGCCCCACGATGTCGCCGATGGCCTCGAACGAGACGCCGAAGACGTCGTGCAGCACAAAGGCCACACGCTCCTCCGGGGCGAGCGAGTCGAGCAGCACGAGGAGGGCCATGCTGACCGACTCGTCGAGGGTGATGCGGTCGAGCGGGTCGGCCGGCGGGCCGGCGTGCGGCGCCGACGTCGGCACCGAGGTGTTCGGCACGGGCTCGGGCAGCCATTCGCCCACATAGCCGTCGCGGAGCCCGCGTCGGCTCGCGAGAATGTCGAGGCAGATGCGCGCGGCGGTGCGGGTGAGCCACGCGCGGGGTGTGGCGACGGCGTCGCGCTCGGCCTCCGGCAGGGCGTACCAGAGCGCGTAGGTCTGCTGCACGACGTCCTCCGCCTCCGCGGTGGAACCGAACATGCGGAAGGCGAGGTTCACCAGGTGCTGCCGTTCTCGCGCCACGTCTCGTGGCGACTCGTCCATACTCATTCCTCGACCATCATCGGGTTCGACCCGGGGTTGTCACGCCGGAAGGGCACTCACGCCGACGATCTTGGCGGGGTTCATCATCCAGAGCAGCTGTTCGATGCCGTCGGCGGAGGCGGTGACCGTCACCACAGTGAATGCCACCCCGTCGCGCGAGATGACGACCGACGACTGTCCGTTGGTCTCGATCCAGCGCAGGTCGACGTCTTTCCAGAAGTGCGACGAGAACGCCGACACGAATTTCGCCACCCGCGTACGGCCGGCCACCGGGATGCGCGCCGCGAGTTTCACGCCGTTGCCGTCGGAGTAGCTGACGACGTCGGCGGCGAAGAGGCTCTCGAGCTCGGAGAGGTCGCCCGACTGCGCGGCCGTGAGGAAGGCGCTCAGCAGCCGACGCTGTTCGGGGGCGGTCGCGGGCGTGCGGCGCTCGGTGGCGAGGTGTTTGCGCGCCCGGCTCACGAGTTGGCGCACGGCCGGCTCCGACAGCTGCACGACGTCGGCGATCATCCGGTACGAGTAGTCGAACGCCTCACGCAGCACGTAGGCGGCACGTTCGGTGGGGGTCAGCTTCTCGAGCAGGATCAGCACCGCGAACTGCAGCGCCTCCCCGCGTTCGGCACCGAGTTCGGGGTCGGCGCTGGTGTCGACCGGTTCGGGCAGCCACGGTCCGATGTAGGTCTCGTGCCGTGAGCGGGCCGACTGCAGCACGTTGATCGACAGCCGCGTGGTCATCGTGGCGAGGAAGGCGGGCGGGTTCTCGACGAGCACCCGGTCGTAGGTCTGCCAGCGCACCCACACGTCTTGCACGATGTCTTCTGCCTCGGCCGCACTGCCGAGCATCCGGTAGGCGATGCCGAAGAGCCGGGGGCGCACGCCGCCGAAGACCGCCGCCGCCTGCTCCAGGTCGTTCTCTGCCGAGCCTGCGTTCATGCCGTGCCTGCTTTCGTGACTGAGTGCGGTGCGCCGAGGTGGTTCGCGTGTGCCGGGAGCGCGCGCAGATCCGGCCGTTGCAAGCTATGACAACGCAGCATCCGCGTGTGTGACACATTTCAAGAAATTCTTTTTCGACCACGTCGAGGGGGTCGACGGGACCCTGCCACGATGGCAGACCCGAGCGCATACTGGCAATCATGACGGCCCCGACTGACGAGCTTCGCGACTACCTCCTTTCGCGACGGGCCCGGCTGCATCCGGCGGATGTGGGGCTGACCGAGGGGGACCTGCGGCGCGTGCCGGGGCTGCGCCGCGAGGAGATCGCCATGCTCGCGGGCATCAGCACCGACTACTACACCCGTCTCGAGCAGGGTCGGCTGCGCAACGTGTCGGTGTCGGTCGTCGACGCCGTGGCCCGGGCGCTGAGACTCGATGCGGCCGAGCACCGACACCTCTCCGACCTCGCCCTGCCGGTGCCGCTCCGGCGCCGCCCGGTTCGCCGCATCCAGCGCGTGCGACCCGCCGTCGGGGTGATGCTCGACGCGCTCGAGACACAGCCGGCCTTTGTAATGGGCGACCGGATGGACATCCTGGCCGCCAATTGGATGGCCCGGCAGCTGATGGGCGGATGGCTCGATGCGCCGGTCAACGAGCACAACCTGGCGCGCTTCCTGTTTCTCGACCCCGAGGCGCGCGACCTGCACGCCGACTGGAGCACGATGGCCGAGGAGGCCGTCGCGACGCTGCGGCTCTACGCGGGGCAGCATCCGCACGATCCGCAACTCGCCCGGCTCGTCGGCGACCTCTCGATTCAGAGCCCGGAGTTCGCTCGCTGGTGGGCGGCGCACGACGTTCGCTCGCGCTCCCACGGCGTCAAGACCTACCGACACCCGCAGCTCGGCGAGGTGACGGTGCACTGCGAGGCCCTCGAGTTTCCCGGCGACGACCACCAGCGGCTGTGCATCTACACGGCCGAGCCGGGTTCGCCCTCCGACCAGGCGTTGAGGCTGCTCTCGTCGCTGCGGCCCGCGCCGGCAGACACCTCCCCCCGCTGAACCACCCCTACCCCGAACCCGCGCGGATCCCGCGCGACCGCCCTCGAACGGAGATACCCCCATGCCGAAAACGATCATCATCACCGGTGCGAGCGACGGGATCGGCGCGGCCGGTGCGCGCCGCCTCGCCGCCGACGGCCACACCGTCGTCGTCGTCGGCCGCTCGCCCGGCAAGACCGCGGCGGTCGCCCGCGAGACGGGCAGCGAGCACTTCACCGCCGACTTCGCCGACCTCGCCGACGTGCATGCCCTCGCCGCCGAACTCGCCGCCCGCTACCCGCGCATCGACGTGCTCGCCAACAATGCGGGCGGAGTGTTCGGCGACCCGCAGAAGACCGCAGACGGTTTCGAGAAGACCCTGCAGGTCAACCACCTGGCGCCCTTCCTGCTCACCAACCTGCTGATGCCCACCCTGCTGGCCAGCGACGCCCGGGTCATCCAGACGTCGAGCAACGCGGCCCGCATCGCCGGCCGCATCGCCCTCGACGACCTGCAGAACGATGCGCGGCTCACCCCGATGAAGGCCTACGGCGACGCCAAGCTCGCGAACATCCTCTTCACCACCGAGCTGCACCGCCGGTTCGGCGAGCACGGCCTCACATCCGCCGCGTTCCACCCCGGAACGGTCGCCTCCGGCTTCGGGTCGGAGACGCCGAGCCGCCTGACCCACCTCCTGTACGACAACCGGCTCGTGCGCAGGCTCATCAGCACCCCCGAGCAGGGTGCCGACCAGCTGATCTGGCTCGCGACGGCGCCGACCGCCGAGTGGCGCTCGGGCGGCTACTTCGAGAAGCGCCGCATCGCCGCGAAGTCGAACCCGCAGGCGCACGACGCCGAGCTCGCCCGCCGCCACTGGGAGGCGAGCGCCGCCCTCGTCGGCCTGCAGTAGCCCGCGCGCCGCGCGCCGCGCACCGCGCCACCCGCCCGCCCATCGCCCGGCCGCCCTCGCCGCACCGCGCGGCCGCCCTCGCCGCGCGCCGCCCTCGCCGCGCGCCGCCAGGCCGCCCGTCCCGCGCCTCCGGGCCGCCGGGAGTGCACTTGTGCACCCGTTTCGCCCCTGAAACAGGGCGACAACTGCACTCTCGCGACCGGGCGGTCGGCGAGGCGACCGGGCGGGAGGCGGGAGGGCGGTCCGCCGCGGTGAGTGGCCCGTTGCGGCGCGCACTCAGCGGCGCGAAGGCGCCGGAGTGGCCAGTCGGCCGTCCGCTCGGCACCCGGCAGCGGCGCAGCGGCGCAGCGGCCCGGGGCACCGGGGCGCCGGGCAGCCCCACCACGCCCGGGCGCCTATAGCGACATGCGGTCGATGCCCTCCGGCGACAGGGAGTGGTGGATGGCGAGGATGCTGGCACCCAGCACGGCCGCGTTCACTCCCGCCGCCGACTGCACGATCGTCAGCTTGCTCGTGGCGAGCGGCATCGACCGCGTGTAGATGATCTCGCGCACCCCGGCGATGAGGTGGTCGCCGACCGCCGCCATCGACCCGCCGACCGCGATGACCGACGGGTTCATCAGGCTCACGCACGCGGTCAGCACCTCGCCGAGGTCACGGCCCGCCTGGCGCACCGCCTGAATCGCCTCGATGTTGCCGTGCTTCACGAGCTCGATGACCGACGCCGTGTTGGTGACATCGAGTCCGGCGTCGCTGAGCGACCGGGCGATGGCCGGTCCGGAGGCTAGCGCCTCGAGGCATCCGCGGTTTCCGCAGTGGCAGGCGACGCCGGCCCCGCGGGAGATCTGCACGTGCCCGATGTCGCCGGCGATGCCCTGCGCTCCGCGCAGCAGGCGTCCGCCGGAGATCACGCCGGCACCGATGCCCGTCGCCACCTTCACGAACAGGAGGTTGTCGGTCTGCGGCCAGGCGAACGACTGCTCGCCGAGCGCCATGATGTTGACGTCGTTGTCGACGAGCACCGGAACCTCGAGCTGCTGCTTCACAAAGCCGGGCACGTCGAACTCGTCCCAGCCGGGCATGATCGGCGGGTTGATCGGCCGGCCGGTGCTGTGCTCGACGGGGCCGGGCAGGCCGATGCCGATCGCGATGACGTCTGCCTGCGAGAGCCCGTGCTCTTCGAGCAAGGTCCTCCCGGTCGCGATCATCCAGTTCAGAACGATCTCCGGGCCGTCGGCGATGTCGATCGACCCGATGGTCTCGCCGACGATCACGCCGCTCAGGTTGGTCACCGCGATGGTCGCGTGGGTGGCACCGACGTCGGCCGCGAGCACGAACTTGGCCGAGGGCTTCAGCGCGAACTGCGACGAGGGGCGCCCGCCGGTCGACTGTGCGTCTTCGACGGGGCCGATCAGGCCGAGGCTCATCAGCTCTTCGACGCGCAGCGCGATCGTGGAACGCGCGAGCCCCGTCTTCGCCGCCAGTTCGGCGCGCGTTCGGGGCGAGCCGTCACGCAGAAGCTGGAACAGTTCGCTCGCGCCCGTTCCCCCGAGCGTCGACGCGCGACTGATGTCAACCATGTTTCAAGTGTTGCATGGTCGAGTTAGTGCAGATTGCAGTGAACATTCGTCGCCCGAAGTCGAAACTCAGCGGTTCTTGAACGCCGCGTCGAAAGCGGCGTCGGGGGCGTCGAACGCGAGACGCTTGACGAAGGCGAGGGCCTCGGGCGCGCCCACCAGGCGGTCCATGCCGGCGTCCTCCCACTCCACCGAGATGGGCCCCTCGTATCCGATCGTGTTGAGCATGCGAAAGCTGTCTTCCCACGGCACGTCGCCGTGCCCCGTGGAGATGAAGTCCCACCCGCGGCGCGGGTCGGCCCAGGCGAGCAGCGAGCCGAGCCGGCCGTTGCGCCCGTTCGACATGCGCTTCTTCGTGTCCTTGCAGTCCACGTGGTAGATGCGGTCTTTGAAGTCCCAGAGAAAGCTCACCGGGTCGAGATCCTGCCAGACGAAGTGACTCGGGTCCCAGTTGAGGCCGAACGCCTCGCGGTGGCCGATCGCCTCCAGGGTGCGCACCGTCGTCCAGTAGTCGAACGCGATCTCGCTGGGGTGCACCTCGTGGGCGAAGCGCACGCCGACCTCGTCGAACACGTCGAGGATGGGGTTCCACCGGTCGGCGAAGTCCTGGTAGCCGGCATCGATCACCTCTTGCGAGACGGGCGGGAACATCGCCACGTACTTCCAGATCGACGACCCGGTGAAGCCGATGACGGTCTTCACCCCCATCGCCGCGGCGAGGCGTGCGGTGTGCTTCATCTCCTCGGCGGCGCGTCGGCGCACACCCTCCGGCTCGCCGTCGCCCCAGACGACGTCGGGCAGGATGTCGCGGTGCCGCTGGTCGATCGGGTCGTCGCACACGGCCTGCCCCTTGAGGTGGTTCGAGATCGCCCAGACCTTCAGCCCGTAGCGCTCGAGCAGTTCGAGCTTGCCGTCGACATAGCCGGGCTCGTCCCAGCGCCACGGGTCGAGGTGGTCGCCCCAGCAGGCGATCTCGAGCCCGTCGTAGCCCCAGCCGGCCGCGAGCTTCACGACCTCCTCGAAGGGGAGGTCGGCCCACTGGCCGGTGAACAGTGTGATGGGCCTGGTCATGATCGGTCTTCCTTCTGGTCGGTGTCGACGTTCGTCCAGGCGCTGCCGGCCGCGGCGCTCGACTCCACCGAGTCGAGCACCCGCTGCACCTGCAGCCCGTCGGCGAACGAGGGGCGCGGCTGGGTACGCGTGGAGATCGCCTCGACGAAATCCTTGGCCTGGTGGGAGAACCCGTGTTCGTAGCCGAGCATGTGGCCGGCGGGCCACCAGGCCGAGACATACGGATGCTCCGGCTCGGTCACGAGGATGCGGGTGAATCCCTGCGTCTCAATCGGCGCGGTCGCGTCGAAGAACTGCAGGGAGTTGAGGTCTTCGAGGTCGAACGCGACTGCACCGAGGGATCCGGAGATCTCGAGGCGGAGGGAGTTCTTGCGGCCGGAGGCGAACCGGCTCGCCTCGAAGCTGCCGAGCACGCCCGACTCGAACCGGGCGGTGAACAGGGCGAGGTCGTCGACCGTCACGGTTCCGCGCTCGGCAGACGCCGTTCCCGACAGACCGCGCGACTCGGCGAGAAGCGGCCTGTCGCCGACGATGGTCTGCAGCACGCCCGACACCGACGCGATCCGCTGCCCGGAGACGAACTGGGCGAGGTCGATGGCGTGGGCGCCGATGTCGCCGAGGGCGCCGGAGCCCGCCCGTGACTTGTCGAGCCGCCAGGTCATGGGCGACTCCGCGTCGGTGAGCCAGTCCTGGCGGTAGCTCGCCCGCACCTGGCGGATCTCGCCGATGCGGCCTGCCGCCACGAGGTCGCGGGCGAACGTCGCCGCCGGAACCCGCCGGTAGGTGAAGCCCACCATCGCCATCACTCCGCGTCCGGCAGCCCGAGCCGCGGCATCCGCCATCGCCTGCGCTTCTTCGACGGTGTTGGCCAACGGCTTCTCGCACAGCACGTGCTTGCCCGCCTCGAGCGCGGCGATCGCGATCTCGGCGTGGGAGTCGCCCGGCGTGACGATGTCGACCACGTCGATGTCGTCACGGCCGAGAACCGAGCGCCAGTCGGTGGCGGTCTCGGTCCAGCCCCACGTGTCGGCGGCGGCTCGCGTCGCCTCGGGTGAGCGTCCGACGAGCACCTGCATCTCGGGTCGCAGCGGCAGGTCGAAGAAGCGCGGGGCGGTTCTCCAGCCCTGGGAGTGGGCCGCGCCCATGAACCCGTGCCCGATCATCGCGATGCGCAGTGGGGCGGTGTCTCGTGACATGTGTGAGCCTTCCGTAGAGGGGCACCCACGCCGTTGCGGCGTGGGCACCCCTTCTGTACGACGTACCTGTGGTCGCTGGGCCGGTTACGACTCGAAGGCGGTCGGCAGGTACTGGTCGACGTTGTCGGCGTCGACGACGGGGGCGTTGAGCACGATGCGGTTGGGCACCTCGACCTCGACGAGGTCGCTCATGGCCTTGCCCTGGGCGACCAGTCGGGCGAGACGGATGCCGTCGGCGCCCTGGGTCGACGGGTAGATGACGGTGGCCTTCAGCACGCTGTCGCCAGCCTTGATGAGCTCCATCGCGTTCTTCGAGCCGGCGCCTCCGACCATGATGAACTCGTCACGGCCGGCCGACTCGATGGCGGCGAGGACACCGAGGCCCTGGTCGTCGTCGTGGTTCCAGATCGCGTCGATCTGGGGCGCTGCCGAGAGCAGCTGCGAGGTCACGGCCTCGCCGCCCGCGACGGTGAAGTCGGCGGCGACGCGGTTGGAGACCTCGAGCCCGCAGTCGTCGAGCGCGTCGGCGAAGCCGCGGCTGCGGTCCTGCGTGAGGGGCAGGGAGTCGATTCCGGCGATCTCCGCGATGATGGCGTCGGGGTTGTCGCCGACCTGCTCGCAGATGTAGGTGCCGGCGCTCACGCCCATGCCGTAGTTGTCGCCGAGGATGGTGACGCGTGCGGCGAAGGTCGACGAGAACTCGCGGTCGACGTTGATCACCGGGATGCCGGCCTCCATCGCCTTGGTCGCCACGTCGGTGAGGGCCGATCCGTCGGTCGGCAGCAGCACGATCGCGTCGACCTTGTCGTTGATGAAGCCCTCGACCTGGCTGATCTGCAGGCTCGCGTCGTTGGTGCCCTCGGCGACCCGCAGGTCGATGTCGGGGTACTTCGCGGCCTCGGCGATGGCCGCCGAGTTGATGGCGCCGAGCCAGCCGTGGTCGGCGGCGGGTCCCGAGAAGCCGACGATGATCGTGTCGCCGGTCTCTTCGTTCTCGGCGTTGTTCGTGGGTCCGGTGTTGCCGCCGTCGGTCGTTCCGGTGGTGCAGCCGGCGAGAAGACCGGCTACGACGAACGATGTACCGATGATGCCGAGCGTCTTACGACGCGTCGAACGTTGTGCAAGCATGTGGTTCCTCCTGTGGGTGAAAGCGGGTGCCTCTTCGCGAATGCCTCGAAGACGCCGGCTCTCACTGGCCGCTTTGCCAGTTCCAGTCCCACACGTCGACAGTGACATTGGATGCAACGTAGCAGAGAGCTGCCGTCAAAGGAACGACTTTCTCCGAGAAATGTCGAAAGTTGCTTTTCGCGCGACAAGTTATGCCTGCCTCTGCTAGATTGCCGGAATGATCACTGTCGACCATGGTTCGCCCCTCCTCGAGGTGCGCGGCGTCACGAAGTCCTTTGCCGGCGTCGCCGCCCTCAAGGGCGTCGATCTGTCGATCGTCCCCGGCGAGGTGCACTGCGTGCTCGGCCAGAACGGCGCGGGCAAATCGACCCTGATCAAGGTGCTCTCCGGCGCGTACACGCCCGACGGCGGCGAGCTCGTCTGGCAGGGTGATAACGTCACGATCCCCGGCCCGACCGCGGCGCTGCACCTCGGCATCGCGACCATGTACCAGGAGCTCGACGTCGTCGACGGGCTGACGATCGCCGAGAACATCTTTCTCGGCCACGAGCTGTCGAACGGCGGCCTGCTCAAGGTGCGCGAGGCGCACCGACGCACGAAGGCCATCCTCAAGCGACTCGGGCACCCCGACCTCGCGCCCTCGCGTGAGGTGGGGTCGCTGTCGCCGGCCAACAAGCAGATCGTCTCGATGGCGAGGGCGCTCTCCCGCGACATCCGTCTCATCGTTATGGACGAGCCGAGCGCCGTGCTCGACTCCGAAGAGGTCAAGAACCTCTTCCGCGTCGTCCGCGAGCTCACCAAAGAGGGCATCGCGGTCATCTACATCTCGCACCGCCTCGCCGAGATCCGCGAGATCGGCGACCGCATCACCGTGATCAAAGACGGACGCACGACGGCGAGCGGCCTCGAGGTCGCCACGACTCCCACCGCCCAGCTCATCACGCTGATGACCGGCCGCGACGTCGAGAACGTGTTCCCGCCGGCGACGCCGATAGCGGATGACGCGGCCGAGGTTCTGCGGGTCGAGAACCTGTCGGTCAAGGGCACGTTCGAGCCGCTGTCGTTCAGCGTGCGCGCGGGGGAGATCTTCGGGCTGGCGGGGCTCGTCGGCTCGGGGCGGTCCGAGATTCTCGAGACCATCTACGGCGCGTTCAAGCCGACGAGCGGCGAGGTGTACGTCCGCGGCACTGCGGTGCGGGGCGGCTCGGTTCCCGCCGCCGTGGCCCGAGGCATCGGGCTGTCGCCCGAGGAGCGCAAGAGCCAGGGTCTGATTCTCGAACAGCAGATCTACCGCAATGTCACCCTGTCGTCGTTCGCCCGCTTCGCCCGCGGCGCGTTTCTCAACGAGAAGCTCGAGCGGTCGACCGCGCGAGTCCAGCTCGAGGCGCTCGAGCTGCGCCCGGCCGACCCCGACCGCGCCGTCGGCCTGCTCTCCGGAGGCAACCAGCAGAAGGTGATGCTGGCGCGCTGGCTCGTGCATGGCACCGACGTGCTGCTGCTCGACGAACCCACCCGCGGCGTCGACGTCGGCGCCCGCGCAGAGATCTACTCGCTCATCCGCCAGCTGTCGGCGGCGGGAACCGCGATCGTCGTGGTCTCGAGCGAGATCGAAGAAGTACTCGGACTCGCCGACCGCGTTCTCGTGATCGCGGAGGGCGAGACCCTCGCAATTCTCGACGCCCGAGAGATCGACGAGCCGGGCGTACTCGACCTGGTTATGAAAGGAAGCGCCGAATGAGCGATCACACCGCGACATCCACCCCGCCCGCTCCGAGCTCCAACCGGGCGTCGTCTGCGATACGGTCGGTGCTCGGCAGCGCGGCCGGGCGCAATATCGGGCTCATCATCGCGCTCATCCTGCTGATCATCGTCGGCGCCGTCACCAGCGGCGACCGGTTCACCAACATCAACAACATCCTCACGATCGTGCGGCTCGCGTCGGTGACCGGGGTGCTCGCGATCGGCATGACCTTCGTCATCATCGCGGGCGGCATCGACCTCTCGGTCGGCTCGGTGCTCGGACTCTCGTCGGTGGTCGCCACGCTCGCGGCGGTGCAGACCGCCGCCGCGTCGTTCTGGCCGCTGATGATCATCGTCGCTCTCGCCGTGGGCCTGGCCGCGGGGGTGGTCAACGGAATCATCATCGCCTACGGCAATGTCGTGGCCTTTATGGCCACGCTCGCGATGCTCATCGCCGCGCGGGGGTTCGCCGAGATCCTCTCCAACCGCACGACGCAGACGGTGAAGGTGAAGGGCTTCCTCGAGTTCTCCGACGGCAGCTTCCTCGGCATCCCCACCCTGGTCTGGATCTTCATCCTCGTCTCCGCCGCCGGCTGGATCCTGTTGAACCGCACCACGTTCGGCCGACGCACCGTCGCGATCGGCGGCAACCGCGAGGCCGCCCGCCTCGCCGGAATCAACGTCAAGCGCCACCTGCTCTATCTCTACGCACTGTGCGGCCTCACCGCGGGTATAGCCGGCATCATGCTGACGGGCCGCACGACGTCGGGCACCTCGACTCACGGCACGCTCTATGAACTCGACGCGATCGCCGCGGTCGTCGTCGGTGGAACGCTGCTGGTCGGAGGCCGCGGCAGCATCGTCGGCACCGTGCTCGGCATCCTGATCTTCAACGTGCTGACCAACATCTTCACGCAGAACAACCTGAACACCTCGGTGCAGGCCATCACGAAGGGCGCGATCATCGTGATCGCGGTGCTCATCCAGCAGCGCTTCGCAAACCGCGGCGTGCGCCGCTCGTAGCAGCCCTGTCACCGCCCGCCCGCGCGCCGAGAGTGCACTTGTGTGCCGTTTCTCGTGAAGAATCGGGTCACAACTGCACTTTCGCGGCGGCGGAGGGGTGCCGGGATGGGCGCGGGCCGCGGGGCATCAGCAGGGAGCCGGGCCGTGTGCGCTCGCGACGCGGCCCTCCCGTCGCGAGCACCGTGCACACCCACTCCTTCACCAGGGCGCCGAGCCTGCCGGTGATGCGCACCGCGCGCGGCTCGTCGGCGCGGGTGAGCAGCTGGATGACGCCCGCCCGCCGTCCGAGGCTGATGCACTGCGCCGCGAACCCGACGTCGAGCGGTGCGAGCGGCCGACCGCGCAGGGCGGCGAGCACGTTGTCGGCGGCGTGGGCTCCGATCGGCATCGCGATGGCGCAGCCCATGCGCAGGTGGGCGCCGACCGATGCCGGCGGCCGCACGGCGTCGCCCGCCCCGACGATCTCCGGGTACGCGACGCTGCGCAGCTGCTCGTCGACGAGCAGCCGGCCGATCTCGTCGACCGGCAGTCCGCTCGTGCGGGCCAGGGCGGGAACGGCGAACGAGGCCGTCCACACGGTCACGTCGCTCGCAAGCGTGGTTCCGTCGGCCAGCTCCACCGCGTCGGCGAGCACCCGCGTGACGGCCGCTCCCTCGATGACGCGAACGCCGAGCTTCGCGAGCGACCGGGCGATGCTCGCGCGGGTGCCATCGGCCAGCCCGCCCATCACGGCTCCTCGCGAGACGAGGGTGACGGATGCCTCGCCGTGCCGTTCCGCGAACTCCGCAGCCGCCTCGACCCCGGTCGCCCCTCCGCCGACGACCACGATGCGCTGCCGGGCCGATCCAGCCTCGATCGCGGCCCGCGCGGTCGCGGCCCCGTCGACGTCGCCCAGCAGGTGGGCGTGCTCGCCGACGCCGGGGGCGCCGAGCGCCGCCGTGCTTCCGACCGCGTAGACCAGGGTGTCGTAGGCGAGCGTCTGCGCGCCGTGCGCCGTGTCGATCTCGAGCCCGCGGGCATCCGCGTCGATTCTCGTGACCGTGCCGACCACGACGTCGACCCGGCTGTGCAGCATGTCCTGCAGGGCGACGGCCGCCGTCGCCCGCGACCCGGCGGCCACCTCGTGCAGGCGCACCCGGTCGACGAAGTCGCCCCTCGGGTTCACCATCACGACCCGCACCCGGCGCCGTTCCCCGTCGGTGAGCGAGGCCTGAACGCGGTTCGCGGCGACGATGCCGGCGTATCCGGCGCCGATCACGGCGATGGTGGTGGTGGCGGTGTTCATTGTGCTCCTCTGGTCGGGGTCGTCATCTGTACGACTGCCGACCGATGCGAAACGTGACACCGGCCATCGCCAGCCGGTCAGCACCTCGCCGCGCCCACCGCCAGCCGCACCTCGTCGGTCGCCCGCGCGGTCGCCCCGGCCGCCGGGTTGCTCGACACGACACGGTCGAGTCCGCCCGGGTCGTTGTCGCCGAGCGCCACGCAGGTTCTTGTGACCGATGTGAAGCCGGCGCCGACGAGCGCCGCCCGTGCGTCGTCGAACTCGAGCGATCCCACGTCGGGCACCGCCCTGAGGGCGCCGTTGCTCGTGACCACGGCGACGGCCTGGCCCCGCGACAGCACCGCGCCCGGCCCGGGCGAGGTGCTGACGACGACCCCGGCGGGAAGCACCGAGTCGGTCTGACCGCCGTCGGTGTAGACGAGGCCGAACCCCGCGATGATCGATTTCGCGTTCTCGAGGGTGCCGCCGGCGAGGTCGGAGAGCGTCGCGCCCGTTCCCGAGATGAGCTTCGGCGACGGCGCGTCGAATGCGCCGCCCGGGTACAGCGCGTTCGCCGCCGCGTTGATGGGCTTCGCTATCAGGTGCCGGTTGTTGATGCCGCCGGGGTAGCGCGTCACCGGGTACTTTCCGCTCACGTTGCCGAACCACACCGCGGTGGTCACCGCCGTGGTCGAGCTCATCAGCCAGGTCTGGTCGAAGTCGTCGGTCGTGCCTGTCTTGCCGAAGATCGGCACCCCGTCTTTCGGGTTCGCACCGTAGCGCTTCATCGCATTGGCCAGCGCGTGCACCGTCGTCGCCGCGACGTCGGGTGCGATCGCCGCCGAGCACCGCTGCGCCTGACCGGACACCGGCTCTCCCGCCGCGTTCGTCATGCTGTCGATCGCGATCGGCGCACAGTAGGTGCCGTGGTTGGCGATGCCCGCGTAGGCCGCCGCCATCGTGAGCGGGGAGATGACGTTGGTCCCGATGATCGCCGAGGGGTTGGAGCCGAGCTTGTTCTCGACGATGTCGGTGGTCGTCGGGTCGTCGACGTTGTTCGCCGGGTGCACCCCGAGGGCCGCCGCGATGCGTTTCGTCTCGCACTGGTCGAGCTGGAGTCCCATCGAGACATACGCCCCGTTGATCGACGCCGCGGTCGCATCCATCACCGTTCGGCTCCCCCGTTCTCCCGAGGAGTTCTTGAACGGCCACGGTCCGCCGAACGGACCGTCTTCGACTCCCCCGCCGGTGGCGCTGTTCGCGCAGCTGTTGACGAAGTCGGCCTGCTGCACGGTGCGTCCGTTGCCGTCGACGACCTCGTTGAGCCCGTGGCCGCTCTGCAGCCAGTTGATGAGCGTGAAGACCTTGTAGGTCGAGCCGATCTGGAATCCGCGCGACCCGCCGTACGGCCGGTCGGTGTTGTAGTTCACGCTCGTTGTGCCCGCCCCGCCGCCCGCCTCGGTGTTGTTGAAGGCCGTGTTCTGCGCCATGGTGAGAATGCGCCCGGTGGCGGGCTGCACCGAGACCGCGGATGCGCCCAGGGCGAATCGGGGCTCCGCCGCGGGCGCCCGGCCGGCGACGGCGTCCTGGGCGGCGGTCTGCAGCCGCAGGTCGAGGGTCGTGTACACCGCGTACCCTCCGATCTTCCACGCGTCGATGCGTTCTGCGGCCGAGCCGCCGAGCGATTCGAGCTCGGGAATGAGGGTGGTGACGTAGTCGCAGAAGAAAGCGGCGTACGGATGCGCGGCGATGCAGCCGTTCGTGTAGGGGGCGAGCACGACGGTGGAGGGGTCGACGGGCACGGCGAGTGCCTCGTCGAGCTGTTCGCGGGTGATCATCTGCTCGACGAACATGTTCTTGAGGATCACGTCGCGGCGTTCGAGGTTCGCCGGGTGGTTCTGCGGGTCGTCGAGGCCGCGCGCGCCGGGCTCCTGCACGATGGCGATGAGGCTCGCGGCCTGGGCGAGCGTGACGTCGAGGGCCGAGACGCCGTAGTAGCGCTGGGCTGCGGCCTCGACGCCGTAGTTGTTGCCGCCGAAGCCCGCGATGTTGAGGTAGGCGAGCAGGATCTCGTCTTTCGAGTACCGCTTCTCGAGTCCGATCGCGAGTTTCATCTCCCTGATCTTGCGCGCGGGAGTCGCGGCCTGGGCGTCGCGGATCCCCGCCGTGCGGGCCTCGTCGGTCGGCTGCCGCAGCGCCGCTTGGATGGCGATGTTCTTCACGAGCTGCATCGACAGGGTCGAGGCGCCGCTCTGCGATGTGCCCGCCAGGTTGCCGACGGCGGCGCGCAGAACGCCCTGGAGGTCGACGCCGCCGTGCTCGTGGAACCGGCGGTCCTCGCCGGCGATGGTGGCGTCTCTGAGAAACGGCGAGACCTCCTCGGCCGTGACCTCCTCGCGGTTCTGGTCGTACACCTGGGCGATCTGCTCGTAGCTGAAGCTGCCGTCGGCGTTCACCCCGTTGATGGCGAAGATCTCGTTCTTCTGCGGCTGCTCGCCGATCTCGATGAACTCCGGAAGGCTGTCGAAGATGCCGATCGTGTTCGTGGCGGTGACACCGGTCACGGCGATGAGGGGGGTGACCATCACGGTCACGAGCAGTCCGGCGACGGCACTAACGCCGACGAAGCCGGCGAGGGCTCCGAAAACGCCACCGGGGCGGTGATTCTGGGCAGGCACGGTAGACCCTCTCGGTCGGATGGGTGCGGAAACGGGCGCGGCGGCGCCGCAGACGAGCGGTGAGCTGCGTGGTTCGGGCCGGAGGCGACTACTCCAGCGCGGAGACGACTGCCGTGGCGGCCCGGGAGATGAGGGCGTCGTAGCGTTCGGCTTCCGGGGAGTCACGCGTCGACATGATCGCCATGACGATCGGTTCCCTCCCCGGCGGCCAGACGATCGCGATGTCGTTGCGCACGCCGTAGCCGCCGCTGCCGGTCTTGTCGCCCACGATCCAGTCGGCGGGCACACCGGCACGGATGAGGGCGGCGCCGGTCGTGTTGTTCTTCAGCATGTCGATGAGCACCGTCCGCTTGTCGGGCGACATCGCGTCGCCGAGCGCGAACTCCCTGAGGTCGGTCGCGAACGCCCGCGGGCTCGTGGTGTCGCGGGGGTCTCCGGGAACCGCGTCGTTGAGGCCGGCCTCCCAGCGCTCGGCGCGTGTGGTGTCGTCGCCGATGGCGGCCAGCGCCGCCTCGAATCCCGCCGGCCCGTCGAGTTCGTCGAGCAGCAGGTTTCCGGCCGTGTTGTCGCTGTATCGCACCGCCGCATCCGCGACCTCGAGCAGGGTCATCCCGGTGTCGACGCGCAGTTCGGTGACCGGCGAGTACGTGATGAGGTCGTCACGCGTGAAGGTGACCACCTTCTCCATGCCGGCCGTGGTGTTCTTCTGCAGCACCGCTGCGGCGGCGAGCGCCTTGAAGGTGGAGGCGTAGGCGAATCGCTCGTCGGCGCGGAAGGCGATCTCGCGGCCCGTCGCGGTGTCGATCGCGTAGACGCCGAGGCGGGCGTCGAACTCGGTTTCGAGCGCCTCGAAGCCGGCCGTGTACGGCGCGGCCGTGAAGGTGGGTGTCGGCGACGCGGTGGTCTCGGCGGCAGGCTCCGCCGCGTCGGGCGTCGCCGCGGTGCAGCCGGAGACGAGCACCAGGGCGGCGAGGCCGAGAACGAGGGCGGCGGCGGATCTCACGCGGGTCACCGTGTCACCGAGTCGACGACCGACGCGGTGAGCGCCGTGTACTCAAGGGTGGTTCCGGCGGGGATCTCCCCGACTCCGTGCACTGACACGATTCTCACTCCGATGTATTCGCCCGTTGTGGGGTCGATGATGATCTCCTGCCGGCTGGCGCCGTCTGCTGCCTGGAGTCCGATGGCCGTGCCCTGCCGGTTGTCGAGCGTGGTCTGCTGCTCGGTGATCACAACCGCCGGCATCAGGGCGAGCGCCTCGTACAGCGCGGCTCGCAGGTCTGACTTCACGGTACCGCTGCGCAGCAGGTCGACGACGTGGGCGAAGACGTTCTCGTCGCTCGACCCCGCCTGGTAGCGGAAGTCGACGAGGTAGTCGAGCAGCGCCTGCGGGTCGCGGGGCATGGACGACTGGTCTTCGACGGGGCGGGTGGCGTCGGTTTCGGCTACAACGACGCGGGTTGCGGATGACTCGGGCTCGACCGCCCGCTTCCAGTCGCGGGCGGCGAACGCCTCGGCGCCGGCGCCGTAGAACACCGTCGGCCGGGCGTAGGTGGTCAGCTCGATCGGCCGGGCCGAGTCGTCGGCGGGGATGAACGTCTCGCGCACCCGCGAGTCGAGGTATCCGATGGTCGACTCCGGCCTGCCGTCGAGGGATGTCGTGGCGAGGTACGACGCCGTCGTGGCGAGCTTGAGAAACTGGCCACTCGCGACGGCGGGGTCGTGCGCGGCCTCGGCGGCGATGCGCAACATCGCCGATGCCTCGACCGAGGGGTCGGCGGGCGGGCCGGCCGGCAGCGTCGCGGCGACGACCGCGACCACGGCGGCGACGCCGGCGAGGGCGAGGGCGCCCACACCGACGCGTCGTGCGACATGTCGAGGCTTCGCGCTGTCTTCGACGGCGGCGACGAGCAGCCCGCGCAGGGCGAGCAGCTGCTCTGGCTCCAGCTTCGGTTGAGTCATCTCGAGTTCCCTTCGAAGGCTTCTGTGAGCGTGGAGGATCGGGCGACCGTGAGCCGGTCGGCCAGCGCCTTCTTGGCGAAGTGCAGCCGCGACTTCACCGTTCCCACGGGTATGCGCAGAACGCGTGCGGCGTCGGCGACCGGCAGTCCCTCGATCAGGCACAGGGTCACAACGAGCCGGTGCGCGTGCGACAGCGTCGCCAGCGCGGCGAGGGCGGGACCGTCGTCGACCGCGTCGGCGGGGTCGGGCACGTGCAGGGCGGGAGGAATCCGCTCGACCAGGTCGCGATACCTCCGCGCCGAGCGGGAGATGTTCTGGGCGGAGTGCGTGGCCGTGACCAGCAGCCACGGCAGCAGCGACTCGTCGACGAAGCGCACCGTCGCGCGTTTGCGCCACGCTTCGAGAAATGTGACCGCGACGACGTCCTTGGCATCGTCGAGGGTCGGCACCAGAGCGAGGCTGTGCCGGAACACCCGGTTCTGGTGCCGGTCGAAGATCGTGGCGAACCCCTCGCCGTCGCCGGTGAGCGCGAGACGCCAGAAATCTGCGTCGGTGGTGTTCGTGCTCATGACTGTATTGTCCGGCAACGCGCAAAAGGTTCACCGGGCTGTCACGAATATCGGCGCCATCCGGTCTTAACTAATGACCCCTCGACGTGCTCCCCAACGGCGACCGACGACGTGGTGGCTCCCGATGAAGAGAGGTACCGAACTAGGGCACAGGGGTCGGGAGGAAGAGACAATGCGAAGAATTGTGATTGTCGGCGGCGGCTACGCCGGCTTCTACACGGCCTGGAAACTCGAGAAGCGACTGCGTCGCGGCGAGGCGGAGGTCGTGGTCATCGATCCGTTGCCGTACATGACCTACCAGCCCTTCCTCCCCGAGGTGATGGCGGGGTCGGTCGAGCCGCGGCACGCACTCGTGTCGCTGCGCCGCCACCTGCACCGCACCGAGTTGCTGGCCGGCACGGTCACCCGCATCGACCACGCGCGCAAGACCGTCACGGTTCAGCCCGCGGTCGGCGACGACTACGACCTCGACTACGACATCGTGGTGGTCACGGCGGGCGCCGTCACCCGCACCTTCCCGATACCGGGGGTGCAGAGCGAGGCGATCGGCCTGAAGACGATCGAGGAGGCCGTCGCCGTGCGCGACCGGCTGCTCGCCAACTTCGACCGCGCCGCAGCGCTCGAGCCCGGCCCCGACCGGCAGCGGCTGCTCACCGCCACGTTCGTCGGCGGCGGGTTCGCGGGGGTCGAAGGCTTCGGCGAACTGCTGTCACTCGCGAGCGCGCTGCTCGGGTCGTACCCCGAGCTGGAGTTCGACGAGCTCGACTTCCGGCTCGTCGAGGCGCAGGGACGCATCCTCCCCGAGGTGTCGGACAAGACCGGACGCTGGGTCGTCGACTCCCTCGAAGACCGGGGCGGCCGCGTGCACCTGAACACCCAGCTGGTGTCGGCGGTCGGCGGGCACGTGGTGCTGTCGACGGGCGAGGAGTTCGACTCCGACCTCATCGTCTGGACGGCGGGCACCGCGGCGAACCCGATCGTCGCCAAGCACACCGACCTCCCCGTCGACGAGCGCGGCCGCCTCGTCGTCGGCGCCGACCTCCGGGTGCGTGAGGCGGGCGAGGTCGTGGTCGACGCGTGGGGAGCGGGTGACAATGCGGCCGTGCCCGATGTGAGCCGCACCGCGGCCCGGTCGACCACCGTGCCCAACGCCCAGCACGCCGTGCGGCAGGGCAAGCGGCTGGCGAAGAACCTCGTCGCGAACCTGCGCGGAGAGCTGCCGAAGGACTACGTGCACGACAACCTCGGTGTGGTCGCGACCCTCGGTCTCTACACGGGCGTGTTCCAGTCGGGCCCGTTCGTCGTGACCGGTTTTCTCGCCTGGATCATGCACCGCGGCTACCACGTGCTCGCCGTACCCACCTGGGAGCGCAAGGTCAGGGTGCTCGCCGCCTGGATCCTCTCGTTCGCGCTCGGCCGCGACATCGTCTCGCTCGAGCAGACGCAGCATCCGCGCGACGCCTTCGAGCAGGTCGGCGCACGGCGATGAGAACCCCGCTGACCGACCGTGCCGCGGCGGCCATGACGGGGTCGCGCGCCGCGCGCGTCGCCGAGGGGCTGCGGCACCGGGCGGTGCCGTCGCACTGGTCGTCGATGTTCGCCGAGGTGGCGCTGTACAGCCTCGTCATCGTGTTCGTCACGGGCATCTTCCTGACGTTCTTCTACGACCCCTCGAACACGATGGTCGAGTACGACGGCGCCTATGTTCCCCTGCAGGGCATCGAGATGTCGCGCGCACTCGACTCGACCCTGCACGTCTCCTTCGACGTGCGCGGCGGGCTGCTCGTGCGCCAGGCGCACCACTGGGCGTCGCTGCTGCTGCTCGCGGCCCTCGGCGTGCACCTGCTGAGCATGTTCTTCACCGGGGCGTTCCGCAGACCGCGGGGCCTCAACTGGGTCGTCGTGTTCCTCGTGTTCGTGCTGAGCCTCGTCGCCGGCTGGACCGGCTACGCGCTTCCCGACGACATGCTCTCGGGCAGCGGCCTGCGCATCGTGCACGGCGTGATCCTCGGCATCCCGGTCGTGGGCACGTGGCTCTCGTTCCTCGTCTTCGGCGGCGAGTTTCCGAGCACGATCATCTCCACCTTCTACCCCGTGCACGCCATCATCGTGCCGCTGCTGATCCTCGCCCTCGTTGTGGTCTACATCGCGCTCGTCGTCTCGCAGAAGCCCCCGCAGTTCGCCGCCCCGGGGCGCACGAACGACAACGTGGTCGGCGTTCCCGTGCTGCCGACCTACGCGCTGCGCACCGGCGGGCTGTTCTTCATCGTGTTCGCCATCGTGATGCTCATCTCGGCGACCGTCACGATCAACCCGATCTGGAACTACGGGCCCGCATCGCCCGGCGACGCCTCGGCCGGCAGCCAGCCCGACTGGTACATGGGATTCCTCGACGGCGCGCTGCGCCTTGTGCCGCCGGGCTGGGAGGTGATGCTGTTCGACCGCACCCTGACCCTCGCCGTGCTGGCGCCGCTCGCGGTCATCGGCGTGTTTATGCTTCTGGTTCTGGTCTACCCGTTCGTCGAGGCGTGGATCACGGGCGACAAGCGCGAGCACAACATCCTCGACCGTCCGCGCAACGCCCCGGTGCGCACGGCGATCGGCGTCGCCGGCGTGCTGTTCTACGCGACCCTGTGGGCCGCGGCGAGCGCCGACATCGCGGCCACGCACTTCCGGCTGTCGGTCGAGACCATCATCCACGTTCTGCAGGCGATGCTCGTGGTCGGGCCCGTGGTCGGCTTCATCGTGGCGCGCAGGGTGGCCCTGGCGCTGCAGAGCAAAGACCGCGAGCTGGTTCTGCACGGGTTCGAGACGGGGCGCATCGTGCGTCTCCCCGGCGGCGAGTACATCGAGGTGCACAAGCCCGTCGGCGAGTACGAACGTTGGCGGCTCGTCGACTTCGAGGAGCAGGCTCCGTTGCGGCTGCGGCCGGATGCCCGTGGCCGGCTGTCGAGATCGCAGCGGCTTCGCGCGCGGCTGTCGCGTCTCTTCTTCGAAGACCGCGTCGCGCCGGTGACGCCGCGCGAGCTCGACGCGCACTCGGACGACTAGCCCCCAGCGCGCAGTCGCTCGAGCTTGTGGGGGTTCGCCACCACGTAGATGTTCTCGATGCCGGCCGCCGAGCTGTCGATCGCGAGCGCAATCGCCGGCTCGTCGCCGTAGGAGATGAGCGCGCCCAGCCGGCCGTTGAGCGAGACCAGGGAGACGTCGAAACCGGCCCGCGCCTTCTTGACGGCACCCGCGAGGAAGCGGGCGACGTGGTCGCGGCCGACGACCGGCCGGCGCCCGGCCGAGACGACCCCGCCGCCGTCGGAGATCGACACGACGTTCTCGGCCAGCACTGCCTCGAGCGACTCGAGGTCGCCCAGGCGCACCGCACCGAGCAGGGCCGCGAGCAGACGGTTGTGCTCGGCGTCTGAGACGGGCTCGTGGCGGTCTTCGGCGAGGTGCAGGCGCGCACGGCGGCCGATCTGGCGCGCGTTGGACTCGCTCGTCTCGAGCACCTCGGCGATCTGCGCGAACGGGTACTCGAACGCCTCCCGTAGAACGTAGACGGCGCGCTCGGTGGGTGTCAGCCGCTCGAGCATCACGAGCACGGCCATGCCGAGCGCCTCCGCGCTCTCGGCGCCCAGTGCTGGGTCGTCGGTGGTGACCACGGGCTCCGGCAGCCACGGCCCGACGTAGACCTCGTGCCTGGCGCGCGCCGACGTGGCCGCCGTGATGGCGAGCCGGGCGGTGACGGTCATGAGAAACGCGGCGGGATTGCGCACGACGGTGCGGTCGGTCGACTGCCAGCGCAGCCAGGCGTCCTGAACGATGTCTTCCGCCTCGGAGACGCTGCCGAGCATGCGGTAGGCCACGCCGAAGAGCTGGCGGCGCACACCCTCGAACGCCTCGACCGCATCGCCGAGGTCGAGATCACTGTCGGGCGCGTTGGGCACGGAAATCCGCTCGTTCGGGGTGTTCGTTCAGTTTATCGAGAGACGACGTCGGTCGCCGGTCAGGCGGAGTGATCGATGAGGTACTCGATCGCGTGCCGCCATCCGTCTGGGGGCTCGGCCTCCGCCCTGTCGGCGCTGCCGGCGGCATGGCCGACGTAGAGCGGGCTCTCGTGTCCGTCGGGATCGGTGGGATGCTCGACGACGCCGAGATGATGCTCGCCGTCGTAGACGAACCACCGCTCGTGGTCGTGCTCTTCGATGCGATAACTCTTCGCCCGGTACTCGTAGGTACCGTCTACACCCTCGGGGCCATCCGCCATCCCATGAGGCTATACACGCGCCCGGTGAAAAGTAAGGCCTTCCCGAGGGGAAGCCGTGACCGTATTCGCGCGCGCGGCTTCACTGCAGCGACGAGGTGAGGCGGGCGAGACTGTCGCCGATCCGGTGGCGCACGGGCCGTCGCATCCACTCGTCCAGTGTCAGCTCGACGCTGCTGGCGCGGTAGTCGTCTTCGACCCGGCGCAGGGCGTCGACGAAGTCGCGCCCGTGCACGAGCAGCGAGATCTCCATGTTGAGGCTGAACGAGCGGATGTCCATGTTGCTCGACCCGATCACCGCCACGTCGTCGTCGATCGAGAAGTGCTTGGAGTGCAGCACGGTGGGTGCGCGGTAGAGGTGGATCGCGACGCCGGCACGCAGCAGCGACTCGTAGTAGGAGCGTTGCGCATGGTGCACGAGCACCTGGTCGCCGACCGCGGAGACGAACAGCTCCACCTCCACGCCGCGGGCGGCCGCGGTGACCAGGGCGAGCAGGGTCGACTCGTCCGGCACGAAATACGGGCTGGTGATGCTGATCCGTCGGCGGGCGCTGTGCAGCAGGTAGGTGAAGAGCTTGAGGTTGTTGTCGTTCTCGAAGCTCGGACCGCTGGGCACCGCCTGAGCATCGAGCAGGTCGTTCGCTTGCTCGAACGCCACCGGCGTGGTGTCGAGCTCGAGCAGTTCGTCGGTCTCGCTGAACCAGTCGGTGATGAACACCGCGTCGAGCTCGCGAACGACAGGACCCTCGACCCGCACCATGAGCTCGCGCCAGTGCAGACCCCTGGCGACGTTCTTCTTCTTGAGGTAGGTGGAGTCGATGAGGTTCTGCGAGCCGGTGAACCCCACCCGGCCGTCGTCCACGACGAGCTTGCGGTGGTTGCGCAGGTCGGGGCGCTGCCACTGTCCGCGCAGCGGCCGCAACGGCAGCATCGCGTGCCACTCGGCTCCCATGTCGGCGAACGCGCGTCTGGTCTCGGCCCGGTGGGGGAACATCAGGCCGGAGACATGGTCTGAGAGCACCCGCACCACCACGCCGCGCGTCCGGGCGCGCGCGAGTGCGGCGAAGAACGCCTCGGTCGTGCGGTCTTTGACGAGGATGTAGAACTCGACGTGCACGTGGTCGACGGCGTTGTCGATCTCGCGGGCCATCGCCTCGAGGCTGCCCGCGTAGTCGTCGAGGAGCGCCGCCGTGTTGCCTCCCACCATGGGCAGCGCGCCGAGCTCGAGGTTCAGACGCACGGCGGAGGCGAGCCCGGGCGGCCACTCGTCGCGATGACCCACGCGGTGCAGCCCGTCGGTGCGGTCGAGGATGGCCTGGTTCACCGTGCGCTGTTTGTCGCGCCGCGCCCTGGGCAGACGCCCCACCCCCACCACCAGAAACCAGAGGGCGCCGAGAAAGGGGATGAAGATGATCGCGAGCACCCACGCCACGGCCGCCGACGGCGAGCGGTTCGCCGAGATGAGCACGGTCGCCACAAATCCGATGACCACGTGTGCGACGAGGAGCACGACCCCGACCGCCTCGATCTCGTTCATCGGCGGTCAGCGCGCGGCCTGGCCGGGCACGATCACCTTTTTGACGATCAGCAGGATCGATGCCGAGATCGGGCAGGCGACGAGGGCGCCGAGGAGGCCCAGCAGGGATGCCCCGACCATGGCACCGATGAGCACGAGCGACCCGGGTATGCGGATCGCCTTGCCCACGATCCTCGGGGTGAGCACGTAGGCCTCGATCTGCAGGTAGACGAGCATCACGATGAGCACCACGAGCCCGGTCTGGGGCGAGGTGAACAGCGAGACGAGGGTGACGAGCGCTGTGCTGATCAGGCTGCCCACGACGGGGATGAAGGTGATGGGCAGGGCGAACGCGGCGAGGATCGCGGCGTACCGCACCCCCATGATGCTCAGCAGCACGAAGGTGAACGTCGCGTTGAGCACCGCGAGCAGGAACATGCCGGTGAGGTATTTGCCGACGGAGTCGAAGATCTCCTCCGCGATCTCGACGAACCGCGCCTTGCGTGATGCCGGAACGAGCGAGTACAGGCCAGACTTCATGACCTCCATGCTGCCCAGGAAGTAGAGCGTGAGCGCGACGACGAAGAGCACACCGAAGGTCGCGTTGATCACTCCGGCGCCGATGCGCAGTGCGCCGCCGCTGACGGCGATCCACACGGCCGGGTCGGCCACCGCCCGCTGCAGCGTCTCGACGAACGGCAGCAGGGCACCCCCGAAGAAGTCGTTGACGGTGACGAACCAGTCCTGGTCTTCGATCCGGTCGATGCCGGTCGGCACGTACTTGACGAGTTCGCCGGTCTGCTCGACGACCACGGGAACGATCATCCACACCAGCAGCGCCACGATGACGAGGAAGGCGGCCATCACGATGAGCACCGCCACGGTTCGCGACAGCTTGAGCGACTCGAGCTTCACCACGACCGGATACAGGCCGAGGCTGATGAACAGCGCGAAGAAGATGAGCGTGAGCGCGTACCCGATGTTGCTGATGGCGAGGCCGAGCACCAGCGCGAGCAGCACACCGAGAGTCGTGACGAACCCGAATCGAAACGGGCCGGAGTCAAACAGCCGAGCGTTCTGGAGTTGCACCGCGCTCACCGCACCGGGCTGAAATTCACCAGCAGGTCGACGAGCAGGCGCGTGCCGAACCCGGTGGCGCCGCTCGGCCGCCACGAGTCGTCCCGGTCGGTCTGCATGGTGCCGGCGATGTCGAAATGCACCCAGGGAACCCCGTCGACGAACTCGTTGAGAAACAGCGCAGCGGTGATCGCGACGTTGAACGGTCCGCCCATGTTGGAGATGTCGGCGAACTTCGAATCGAGCTGCTCGCGGTAGCGGTGCTCGAGGGGCAGCTGCCAGACCGGTTCATCCGTGTTTCTCGACGCTCGCATCGCCTGCCCCAGCAGCGCCTCGTCATTGGTGAAGACGGCGGCGACGCGTGTGCCGAGCGTCTGCAGCGCCGAGCCGGTGAGTGTGGCGATGTCGACGATGGCGTCGGGCGCCTGCTCGGCGGCGAGCGCGAGCGCGTCGGCCATCACCAGGCGGCCCTCGGCGTCGGTGTTCTTGATCTCGACCGTCGTGCCGCCGTGGATGGTGAGCACGTCGCCGAGCCCCATCGCCGTGCCCGACGGCATGTTGTCGGTGCACATGAGGTAGCCGGTGACGGCGGTCGTGCAGCCCAGGGTGCGCAGCACGGTCATGGCGGCGAGAACCGCCGCGGCGCCGGCCATGTCCATCTTCATCAGCAGGTGCATCGCGTCGCTCGGCTTGAGCGAGATGCCGCCCGCGTCGTACATGACCCCCTTGCCGACGAGTGCGACATGCCCCGTCGGCTCGGCCGGGCGGTAGCTGAGCCTGACCATACGCGCCTCCTCCGCACTGCCGGCGTTGACTCCGAGAAGCCCGCCGCAGCCGAGGTCGATCAACTGCTGCATGCCGAACACCTCGGCGTCGAACCCGTACTCCTCCGCCAGCGCGACCGCGACGTCTGCCAGGCGGGTGGCGGTGAGGTGGCCGGGCGGGGTGTTCGCGAGGTCGCGGGCCAGGTTCGCCGCTCGCGCCGTCGCCTCGCCGACCCGCACCCCGTCTGACGCCGCCTGCACGCTTCCCGCCGGTGTCACGATGTCGACCGAGACCAGCGGCACGTCGGCGGCGGCCGTCTTCAAGACGGTGTAGCTGTAGCGGGCGAGGATCACACCCTCGGCGATCATCTGCCCGACGACCGCGGGGGGCAGCGCAAAGGAGTCGCCGAGGTCGAGTCCGATGCGCGCGTGACGGCTCGCCGCGCGGGCGAGAGCCGCGGCCGCGTCGCGCAGCGCGGCGGGCGTCTGCTGCTCGGCCGCCCCCACGCCGATCGCCACGAACAGCGCGCCGGTGCTCTGCGGCAAGACCATGGTCTGTCCGATCCTGCCCTCGAAGCCGGCGCGCTTCATGGCGGCGAAGTCGAGCCCGATCGCCCTCGATCCCTCTCCTCCGCTGCCGACGGCGAATCCGACGGCGTCGAGGTCGACGCCCAGCTTCGCGGGAAACAGGAAGCCGACCGTGCGCCCGGGGGCCTGCGACGGCGTCTGGTCGAACGACGGCGGGATGAGTCGTGCTGTCAGAGTCATGATGTTCCTTTCGATTCGGGCTGGGCGGCCGTCAGAACGGCCAGAAGACGGGCACGAGCAGGGTGGCGACGGCCACGAAGAGCACAACGAGCGGAAGCCCGAGCTTCCAGTAGTCGCCGAACCGGTAGCCGCCAGGGCCGAACACCATGGTGTTCGCCGGGGTCGCGACGGGCGTGAGGAAGGATGCCGCGGCGGTGACCGCCACGGCCATCAGCAGCGGCACCGCCGAGATGTCGGTCTCGGCGGCGATCGCGATCGCGATGGGCGCCAGGATCAACGCCGTCGCCATGTTGCTGATCAGCTGGCCGAGGATCACGGTGACGAGGCTCAGCGCCAGCAGCAGCACGTAGGGGCTGGAGTCGCCGACGACACCGACGATGCCGTTGGCCACGAGGTCGGCGGCGCCCGTGGTCTGGATAGCCGTGGACAGCGGGATCATGCCGCCCACCAGGATGAGCGTGGTCCAGGAGATGGAGCGGTGCGCCTGGTACACGCTGAGCACGCGCAGCAGCACCATCGCCACCGCGGCGGCGAGGGCCGCGATCGCCGGCGGCACGATTCCCGTCGCGAGCAGCACCACCATGCCGAGCAGCACGGCGAGCGCCGTCTTCGCCCGCGGGCCCATCTGCACCGCCTGGCGGCGCACGGCCTGCGGGCTGTCGACGACGACCACGTTCGGGTCGACGGTGTTCGCGTCGAGGGCGTCCCAGGTGCCACGCAGCAGGAGCACGTCGCCGACGAGCAGGTCGGCGCGGGTGAGGTGGTCGCCGCCGCGCTGGATGGCGGCGATGACGAGCTCGCCGCTCTCGGTCACCATCCCCACATATACCGAGTCGCCGACGAGCGACGAGCGCGGGGGAACGACCACCTCGGTGAGGCCGTATTCGCGGTCGAGCACGGCGTGCGGGTGCTCGACCGCGTACTGCTTCGCGAGCGTCGCCGCGTGGTCGCTGAGGTCTTTCGTCGCCGAGGTCGGAACGCGGTCGGGCAGCAGACGCGCACCGACGAAGACGGTGAACAGGATCGTGCCGACGACGAGGGGCAGCCCGACCAGGCCGAACTCGAAGAAGCCGATCGGCGGCGCGCCGCTGTCGACCACGAACTCGGAGATGAGCACGTTCACCGGGGTGCCCGTGAGCACGAGCAGCGAACCGGCGTGCGCGCCGAAGGCGAGCGGGATGAGCATCTTCGACGGCGGCTGTCTGATGCGGATGGCGAGCACAACGACCATCGGCAGCAGGGCGGCCACCGCGCCGTTGACGCTGATCAACGCGGTGAGCACGGCGACGAGCATCATCACCAGCGTGACGAGTCGACGCTTGCTGGTGCCGGCCCGCTGAACGAGCTGCTGTCCCGCCCAGGTCGTGACGCCCGTGGCATCCAGCCCCTCGCTCACCACGAACAGGGCCGCGATGAAGACGATCACCGGGTCTCCGAAGCCGGCCAACGCCTGCTCGGCGGTGAGCACCCCGCTCAGGTAGAGCGTGAGGGCCACGCCGATCGCGACGATGCCCACCGGGATGCGGCCCACGACGAATGCCGCGATGGCGACGAGCAGCACGACCGCCGTGATGATGACCGGATCGACGCCCATCGGGTGCGACCGTCAGTCTTCGCGCGGTTCGAAGGGTGCCGGGGTGCCGGTCGAGAGCTGCTCCGGGATGTCGCCGGGGGTGAAGCCGGGCATCCGTCCGGCGGGAACCACCGCGAGCAGGGCGATTCCGGCGAGGGCGAGCAGCGAGATCTTCAGCGCCTGCAGGCGCGACTCCTCGTTGAGGGCGACTGCGGCGTCGATCTGCTGCGGCGTCGCGTCGGTCTGCGCGAGCACGTCGTCGAGGCGCTCGTTGGTGACGAAGTCGACGTTGTCGAGATTGACCTGCGACACGAGCTCGGGCGGGAGGTCGTCGTTGTCGGCGATGCCGAGGGCGATGAGCGCGCTGAGCGTGGTGACGGCGAAGACCGAGGCCAGGGCGATGCCGACGCTGCCCGACATGTTGTGCACGAGGCCGCGCCAGGCCCCGACGTCGCCGGCGAGCTCCTTGGGCGAGGAGGCCAGCAGGGTGTTGAACACGAGCGCCACGATCGCGCCCTGGCCGAGCCCGAGAATCACCAGACCGACGACGACGAGAATCTGCTCCCACTCGTTGCGGATCGTGAAGGCGAGCAGCACGAGGGCGAACGACACCACGAGAAAGCCGACGCGGGCGATGGTGCGCGGAGCGAAGCGGCTGTAGAGGCTCGCGACCACGGAGCTCGAGACGAAGATCGAGAGCGTGTAGGGGATGACGGCGATGGATGTCTCGAAACTGGAACGCCCCTGCACGATCTGGATGTAGAGCGGGATGAGGAAGTTCGCGGCCGTTCCGACGAACAGCATGGCCGACATCGCGAGGGTCGTCGCCCGGTCGGACGGCGCCTTCAACACGTCGAGGTCGAAGAGCTGCGGCCGCCCCGCCAACTTCTGTCTGCGCGTCCAGGCGAAGAAGACCTGGGCGCCGACGATGCCGAGCACCACCAGCACGGGTGCCGGCGACAGACCGGCGATCGAGAACGGCGCGGCGTCTGTGGCGGCGAGGATGCCCCATGACGACAGTCCGCTGAAACCGAAACTGAGCAGGATGACCGAGACCGCGGCGAGCAGCGCACCGACGCCGTCGATCTGCACGCCGGGGATCGGCGCCACCTTCTTGAGCCTGAAGCTCAGCAGCAGGTTCACCGCGGCGAGCGCGGCGACGAGCACAAACGAGTACCGCCAGCCGATCGTCGACGCGAAGGCCCCGGCGATGAGCAGCGCCAGCACACCGGCCGCGGGGATCGCGGCGGCGAGAAAGCCGATCGCCTGGGCCTGCTGGGCACCCTTGAAATTGGCGGCGATGAAGACGACGAGGGCGGGCGCGATGAGTGCGATGACAGCGCCCGACGCGGCCTGCGCGATGAAGAGCATCGCGGGGCTCACGCTGAGGGCCACACCCAGCATCGCCAGCCCGTGGATGGTCACGGCTATCTGGAACACGCGGCGGGAGCCGAACTTGGCCCCGAGCTTCGCCCCGAGCAGGATGAACGCCGCCATCGCGAACGTGCCGGCCGTGATGGCCGTACCCACGCTCGTGGCCGGGGTGTCGAGGTCTGACGTGATCCCCTGCATCGACACCGTGAGGGCGTTGACGGCGAACGATGCCTGGATCTGGGTGAGGACGACCACCACGAGGGGTAGCCACGAGGTCTTCACCCCCACGACGGAGCTCATCTGGCCAGCGCCTTCGCCTTGAGCGTGGCGAACTCCTCGGCCGTGAGAATGCCCTCGTCGAGCAGCTGCTTGGCGTGGGCGATCTCGCCGGCGACACCGGTGCCCGCGACGTCGCGCACGTAGTGCCCGGCCGCCTGACGGTGGCGTTCGTGCAGTTCGGACTGGCGCTCGGCCATGCCGCTGCCGCGGGAGATGAGGTAGATGAAGGCCGTGACGTAGGGGGCGATGACGAGGAAGAAGATCCACAGCGCCTTGAAGCCGCCGTTCAGCGACCGGTCGCGGAAGAGGTCGGTGACGATGGAGAACAGCACCATCAGGTAGGCGAGGAAGGCGAAGATCAGGAAAGTGGTCCAGAGAATGTCCCAGAAGTTGCTCATGAGGGCACTATGGCAGCGGGCGATCGCGCGTCAGCGAGGGCAGGCGCGTATCTAGCCTTGCTGTGGCGCGAATCTGCGCAGGCCCTCGTGGGCGTCGCGGTATGCCGACGGCAGCACCTCGTAGCGGTCGCGGAACGCGGTGCGCAGCTCGAAGGCGGAACGGAATCCGGAGTCCCTCGCGATCTCCACGATCGTGAGCCCCGATGCTCCGGGAGAGAGCAGCAGCAGCGCCGCCGATTCGGCGCGGTGGCGGGCGATGGCGTGAGCGACCGAGTCGCCGCTGTTCTCGAACGCGCGCTGCAGGTGTCGCAGCGAGACCCGCAGCCGTTCGGCGACGACCGCGGGGGTCAGCCCGGCATGGCGGTGGGTGGCCGCGATCTCGGCCATCGCCCGCGCCCGCAGTGCGGCGCGCAGGTCCTCGCTGTCCATCGAGTAGCCGTCGGCTTCGAGGAACATGCCCACCACGAGGTCTTCGATGGTGCGCTCAGCGACCAGTTCGCCGACGGTCGACGCATTCCACGCGGCATCCACGATCGCCAGGGCGAACCCGCGCAGCGGCGAGCGCAGCGACCGGGCGCCGTCGAGGCTGAATCGCGCCGCGCTCACGTGCACGCCCCGGTCGACGAGCCGGTCGTAGGGCAGCAGCAGTTGCAGGCAGCGGGTGCCGTTCGCGCTCTCCGCGTCGAACGACGACCAGTCGGCTATGGCGCACGATCCGCCCGCGCCCAGGCGCACGGGGTCGCCGCCGCGCGGGGTGATCGTGATCGCCCCGCCCAGGACGAAGCCCACGTGCAGCCGCTGCTCCGACGGCGCGCTTCTCGCTCCCTGCACACACATGGCAGAGAGCGTCATCAGCACCAGCAGGGTGGAGCCGAGCCGGCGGCGCTGCGTGGCGAAGTGCACGATACCGGGCGACGGCACACGAAAACGGGTGGCGATCCGCTGCAGCTCGTCGTCGCCCACCTCGCGCGGTCCGCGCAGCTGTTCGAGCACGTGGCGCATCGTCGCGTTCGAGACGGGCGCCCAGTCCGGCCGCGCCGTCGCCGCCATGTCAGTCATCCACACCCCCGGCCCGTTGGCCACAGTGTGCCACTTTCACGGCGTCCGGCCAAGGGTCTCGTCGTCGACGACCGCGCCCGGTTCGCCGCCGAGGCGCCTGTCGCCGCTGACCCAGGTCGAGATTCCGAGCCCCATAAGAACGCCGAGGGCGATGGCGACCATCGACGTCGCCGTGGTCACGAGCGTGCCGATGCCGCTCTCGTCGCCTTCGAGGATGCTCGTCACGCCGACGAGCCCGAGAGCCCCCGGAACGAGCAGCCAGAACGCGGGGAGAAAGCTCACGATCGCCGGCGGCCCGGACCGCTGCCGGGAGACGATGAGCGCCACGGGGGTCATGGCGAGGGCGCCGATGAACGCCGACAGCACGCCGCCGAACAGGATGTCGCCGATCACCTGCGCCCCGTAGGCGACGTAGAGCACAAGCAGGATCCAACCGAGAGACCCCGGCCGCGCGCACTGGTAGATGACGATGCCCGCGCCGAACAGCGCGACCGCGATCCACGGCGCGACGGGCCCGAGCGGCTGCGCGGAGACGTCGAGCTGCACGCTGGGAACCCCGACGAGCGCACCGGCCGCGACGATGCCGAAAGCGAGCAGCACGAGTTGCATGGCGCCGGCGGCGAGCCGAGCGGATCCCGCGATGATCTGCCCGGTCGAGAGTTCGATCACCCCCGTTGTGAGCAGGGCACCGGGGAGCAGTATCACGAGCGGGGCGACGAGCGACGGGAACACCCCGGGGTCGAGTTCGGCGCGCATCACGAGCAGTACAACGAGCGTCACCACGAACGCGGCGCCCACGGTGACGATGGCCTGATACTGCCTGCCGATCCGACGTCCCAGCAGCAGGAGCACACCGACGAGGGCGCCGAGCACACCCGCGAGCGCCACCCCGACCCACGATGCCCCGAGCACCACCGACAGGCCGATCGACAGCACGCAGTAGCCCAGAATGCGCTGCACTACTCCGAATGGCAGCGGCAGCCGTCGCACCGCGAGGATGCGCGCCAGCGACGTCGCCGGACGCACGGCCCCGGTGCGCGCGTCGTTGACCGCGTTGTCGAGCGCCTCGATCTGAAACAGCAGCAGAGACGACTGCCCGCTCGACACCGCCTTGGTCTCCGCCTTCCGGCCGTCTTCCATCGACACCATCAGCGCCGTCGGGAAGACGAGCACCTGGGTGTCGCCCTTGCCGTTGACCGCCGCGATGTCCTCGAGCGACGAGCCCACCAGGTTCACCGGATAGCCGCCGTCGATCATCGCCTCGCCCGCGGCGGCCATCAGGGCGAGCGTGTCGGCGGGGTCGGATGCCGCTGCCGGACGAAGCACTGCGGCCGGCTCCGGCGACTCGCGACGCCCCGGTCGCACGAACACAGCGAGCAGGATCCCGCTGAGCACGAGGGCGCCGAGGGCGATCGCCACCGACGCGACGGAGGAGTCTGAGGTGACCAGCGCGGGCGGCGTCTCCGGGCGCTCCTCCGGGGTGTCGTCGGCGGGCGGCTCCTCGACCGGCGGCGGCACGGGGGCCACGGTCTCCTCGTCGTCGGGCGACTCCGGGTCGGGATCGGGCTGCTCGGTGGGCTTCGGCGTGGGGGTCGGGGTGTCGTCGGGCTCCGGGGCGACCGTGGGCGCCGGGTCGGAGGTCGCAGGGGCCGTCGGCGAATCGGGGGCGGGGGTGGTCTCGTCAGACGGGGCCGGGTCGACCACGCTCGAACCGGCTGGCGCGACGGAGGTCGCGGCGGCGGATGCCTGCGGCACGAGGCATCCGCCCACCATCATGGCCGCCGTCAGCACCACCGTTCTCACCACACCCGACAGCGTCACCACGACCAACCACCCCTACTTGCGCGCCGGCGACGGGTCAGGGATCTCCTCGCGCTTGTACCCGGGCAGCATGCTCGCCGGCAGGATGGCGAGCGCGCAGAGCGACGCGAGAACGAGGAGTCCCAGCCGCAGCGAACGCAGGCGCGCGTCGGCGTTGAGCGCTACCGCCTCGTCGACCTGGTCCGGCGTCGCATCCGTCGCCTCGAGGGCCGCCCGAAGGTTGTCGTTGCTGACGAAGTTGATGCTGTTGAGGTCGACCTGCGACTGCAGTGACTCGGGCAGGTCGTCGGAGGCGGCCACACCCTGGGCGACGCTGATGCTGAGCAGGGCGACGAGCATCGCCCCCGCGAGCGCCGTCCCCACCGCCGACGCGAGGTTCTGGGTGGTGCCCCGCAGCGACCCCACGTCGCCCGCGAGCTCCTTCGGCGAGGCCGTGACCAGCACGTTGAACAGCAGGGTGACGAGGGCGCCCTGGCCGATGCCGAAGAGCACGAGGCCGAGAATCGTCGGCAGGGTCTCCCAGTTGTTCGAGACCACGAACGACAGCCAGACGAGCGCGACCGTCGACAGGACGAACGCGAACTGCGCGATGCGCCGAGCGCTGAACCGGCTGTAGAAACGGGTGATGAGCAGGGCGGAGAAGAACACGGTGAGGTTGAAGGGCATCATCGCCAGCGACGTGTCGAGCGGCGTGCGACCCTGCACGATCTGGATGTAGAGGGGGATGGTGAAGTTGATGGATGCCTCGAGCCCGACGATCACGAACAGGGCGAAGACCGCGGCGCGCTCGGGTTTCGACTCGATCACCTCGAGCGCGAGCAGCGGCGTCTCGCCCCGCCTCGTGCGCCTGCGGGTCCACATAAAGAAGGCCTGCCCGGCGATGACGCCGAGCACCACCGAGAACAGCGCGGGAGACAGGCCGAAGACGCTGAACGGCGCACCCGGCTCGGCCGTGAGCACTCCCCAGCCATTGAGGTTGTTGAACCCCACGGTGATCAGCATGATCGCGAGGCCGATCAGCACGGCGCCGACGAGGTCGATCCGCACCGTCGGGTTGGCGCTGTCGGAGCGCAGGCGGAAGCTGAGGACGAACACCACGATCGCGAGCGCGACGAGGATTCCGAAGACCGGGCGCCAGCCGACGAAGGTGCCGAGGAGGCCGCCGATGAGGAAGGCGGAGATGCCCGACGCCGCCCGCGCCGAACCGAGGGAGCCGATCGCGGTCGCCTGCTGCAGACCCTTGTAGTTCTCGGCGATCAACGCCACGAGCGACGGCACGATGATCGCGGCCGCCGCTCCGGCGAGGGCCTGTGCCGCGATCATGAACGTCGCGTTCGGCGCGAAGGTCATGAGGCTCATGGCGATCGCGAAGACGACGATGACGACCCTGAAGACGAGCACCCAGCCGAACTTCTGCCCGATTTTCGACCCGGTCATCACGAGCGCGGCGACGACGAGGCCGTAGGTGACGATGGCGGTGCTGATCGTCGTCGGCGGCACCCCGAACTCCTCGACCATGCCGCCCATCGACACGGGCAGCGCCGAGACGTTGAACGACATCAGCACCTGGGCGAGCGCGAGCGCGACCATCGGCGACCACGACGCCGTGACCGTCGGACCCTCAGTCACCGGGGTGGCTGTGCTCATGGGCGTGCTCCTTCCGTTGCGACGCTCGAACCGGATTCCGCGTCGACCTGCGATGCGAAGAGGTTGAGCCCGAGGGCCCGGGAGAGGTAACGGGTGGCGACCTGCCCGCGAACGCTGTTGCCAGCCGCGTCGAGCGGCGGGGAGAAGGTCGCCAGGCCGCCCTTGCCGGGCGAGACGGTGATGATGCCGCCCGAGACGCCGCTCTTGCCGGGCATGCCGATTTCGTACAGCCAGTCGCCCGACATCTCGTAGAGTCCCGCCGTCGCCATGACGGCGAGCGTGTCCCTGCTGGTCGCCGCGCTCACCACCCGCTCCCCGGTCAGCGGATTGACGCCGCCGTCGGCGAGGGTCGCCGCCATGATCGCGAGGTCGCGTGTGCTGACCAGCAGCGAACACTGCTTCGTGTAGACATCCGTCGTCTGCAAGGGATCGAACGCCATGCGGCCGTAGCTCTGCAAGAGCCGGGCGATCGCCTGGTTTCGCTGGTTCGTGGCGGCCTCCGACTCGTAGACGGCGATGTCGAGCGCGAGCGGCCGCCCGGCGAACCTCGACAGTCCCTCGTGCAGAAACTCCCACTTCGCGACGGCCGTCGCACCGGGTGCGAGCGCGGTGGTGGCGAGCGCCCCGGCGTTCACCATCGGGTTCATGGGGCTGCCGCCGTTGAGCTCGAGCGCCATGACCGAGTTGAACGGAAGGCCGGTGTTGTTCACGCCGACGGTGCGCCAGACCTCATCGTGGCCGATGGCGTCGCACACCAGGGCGAAGACGAACGCCTTTGAGATCGACTGGATCGAGATCTCGTGCGCCGAGTCGCCGACCGCGAAGACGACGCCCTTGACGCTGGCGACGGCCACACCGAACAGGCCCGGATCGGCCTCGCCGAGCTCGGGGATATAGTCGGCGACGACACCGTCGGCGAGGTCGCGGTAGCGCTCGTGCGCCGCCGCGACCAGCGCGCGCACACGGTCGGGGTCGGGGAGCCGCCCGGTAGAGATCGCGTCATCGCCGTCGGCGATCGCCCCCTCGTCCAGCCCGAACTGCATTGCGCCACCTCACAGCATCGCGGTGCCCGTGGCGAAGCCGTCCCCGCCGCGTGGCACTCACCCTTCCGTCAAGCGGGAGTGCCCGGGCGAACGTGGCGCGAAATCCACCCCGTCGTGGCGCGAAACTCGACAGCGCTAGGGGAGCAGGTGTCCCGCAGCGGTGAACAGGCGGTACCACTCCTCGCGCGTGAACGGCAGGTCGGAGCCGAGAGCCGCGTTGCGCACGCGCTCGATCTTCGTAGTGCCGAGCACGACCTGCATGTTCGCGGGGTGCCGGGTGATCCAGGCGACGGCGATCGCCTCGGGCGGCACGCCGTAGCCGGCAGACAGCTCGTCGATGACGTCGTTCAGGTCGGCGAAGTTCTCGCGGTCGCCGAGGAAGACGCCGTCGAAGAAGCCCTTCTGAAACGGCGACCACGCCTGGAGGGTGATGTCGTTGAGTCGGCTGTAGTCCAGCATCCCGAGGTCGATGCTGGTCGACTGGTCGAGTCCCGACATGTTGGCGGCGACACCCTGCGCGATGATCGGCGAGTGGGTGATGCTGAGCTGCACCTGGTTGATGGCGAGCGGCAGGGTGACGTGCTTCTTGAGCAGTTCGGTCTGACCGGGCGTGTGGTTAGAGAGACCGAAGTGACGCACCTTGCCTGCGGCGTGCAGCTCGTCGAACGCGGCCGCGACCTCCTCCGGCTCGACGAGGGTGTCGGGGCGGTGCAGCAGCAGCGCGTCGAGGTAGTCGAGCTTCAGCGCGGCGAGCGACTCGTCGACGGTGGTGAGGATGTGCTGCTTCGAGAAGTCGAAGTAGCCGTCGCGGATTCCGACCTTCGACTGGATGACGACGGCCTCGCGCTCGGCGGGCGTGAAGGCGATCGCGTCGCCGAAGCGGCGTTCGCAGCCGTGCCGCTCGCCGCCGTAGATGTCGGCGTGGTCGAAGTAGTTGATGCCGGCGTCACGAGCGGCAGACACCAGGTTGCGGATCTCGGCATCGTCGAGCTCGGTGATGCGCATCAACCCGAGGATGACGTTGGAGGTGTTCAGATCGGTCTGCGGCATTGCGGAAATCTTCATCCGACCATCCTGCCTCGGATGGCGCTCGTGGTGTTCGTCAGTGCCGATTCAGATGCTCGTCGCATCGGCGCCGAGTCACTGCATTACCGGACCCGGCCGTGGTACGTGCCCAGGACCGTCTCGCCGTCGGAGGCGTACAGAGGAAGGTCGAAACCGTTCGGAAACTCGAGCAGCCGCAGCCTCCGTTGCTCGGCCACCGCCTCGGGCGTCGCCTGCTTCGGCCCGAAGGCGTCGAGCGAGACGACGTAGCCCGGGATCTCGCGGCCGAGCGCATCTTTGCCGGTGGAGGCGATCAAGTCTGGCGCGTCGCCGTCGGCACCCGCACCGAACGTCTGCCCGCTCGCGTTGACCTCCCAGCCTCCGGGCGTTCCCGACAACCACCGGGCGGTGAGCGAGTAGCGCGCGCCCTCGGGTGCCTCGATGATCAGCGTGCGATCGACGGTGTCGCCGGTCGCGATCATGCCGATCGAGCCCTGCGACGAAGGGCTGCAGTCCACCATCACGGGACTGTCGACCCGGCCGAGCGCCACCGAGAAGTAGCCGCGGTCGTAGCAGCGAAACGCCACGGCGAGGTCGGCGACTCCGGCGGGGCCGACGCTCAGTTCGATCTCGTTGCGCCCGCTGCCGACGAACTCGGTGGAGAGACCCAGGGCATCGGAGGCCGTGCCGCCCGTCATCTCGATGATCTGGACGAGGTCGTTGTCGTCGGCAGGCCGCAAGTCGGGGCCGTTCGCGACCGCCGCGACGGCTCCGCCGGAAAGGGCGCCGGCGACGCTGAAGGCGACGAAGCCGAGTGCCGCCGACTTGGGCCGTCGCCAATTCCATCCCTGACGACTCAACGAGCCGGAATCCATCACTCTGGCCTTCACGTTCGCGAGCGTTTCGGCGATCGCCGCCTCGGAGGGCGGGGTCTTCTGCGTCATTGTTCGCTCCTTGCTGTCGCGCGTAGGTGGATTCGCAGGCGCTCGACCCGTTTCGCGAGGGCGCCGGCGGTGAGTCCCAGTTGTCGAGCTGCCTCCCTGTAGCTGTGGCCCTCGATGAGACAGAGCTCGCAGACGCGTTGGTCGATGGCGCTGAGCCGCCCGATCTCCCACCGCACCCACTGCAGCTCTTCCGCGGCATCCGAATCGGGAGTCGCATTCAGGGCCGCCTCATCGAGGACGTTCGTGCGGCGAAAGCCAGCACGCCGACGGTGGTTGCTGACGGAGTGTCGGGCGGTCACGAGCAGCCAGGGCAGCGCCGAGCTGTCGACGATGCGGATCTGCCGCACCTTCTTCCATGCCGTCTCGAAGACGTCCTGAGTGATGTCCTCCGCGTCGCGCGCGTCCTGGACCGCGCCCCACGCATACAGGTACACCGCCCGGGAATGACGGTCGAACAATTCGCCGAACGCACGGTTGTCGGACTTCGTCGCCGATGAGATCAATTGCTCATCCGTCTGCTGTGCGCCCACACCGGCCTCGTTTCTGCTGTTACCTGTCTAGTGTCGCGAGACCGCACATGTATGACAAAAGATCGATAAAAACAGCAACCGGATGCCGTCCACGATCCTGTGGACCGCTCGCCCGGCTCGCCGCTAGCGTCGTCGTCCCAGGACCGCGTCGACGAAGTCGTTTCCGAATTTCCCGTCCGGGTCGCGGCGCCCGACGAGCGCGACGAAGTCGGGCAGTCGCTCGTATCCGGCCGCCATCGCCGCGGGCGACATGGCAGACACCTTGCCCCAGTGGGCTCGCGGCGAGAAGGGGGCCAGGGCCGCCTCGAGCAGAGGCACGACCGCTCCGACCATCTCCGGAGAGTTGCGCCAGGTGAAGTGGATGCACAGACTATCGCGACCGTACGTCGAACTGAGCCAGAGCTGGTCGGCGGCCACTGTACGCAGTTCCGACATCAGGAGCGCGGGGGCGATCTGCTCGCCGATCTCCCGAAGGGCGGAGAGGGCCGCCGACGCGTCCGCTCGTGCCACGAGGTATTCGCTCTGTATTTCGTCACCATTGCTGGGCGTGGAGTCGAGACGGAAATGAGGAAGCCGTTCGAGCCATGGTCCCGGTACGCCTCCCTGGAGTGTCGTCCCGACGTTCTCCTCCGTTCCCGGAGCGCCCTGGGGCTCGCGCACGAGCGTCGCCCCGAACAGCCGGTCGGGCATGTCACCGTCGGAGCCCGGTTCGAGCCGCGACTTGACCCACACGCGGGGCACCGTGTCGCCGATCCAGCGGGTGAACAGACTCACGCTGTAGCCGCATCCGGTTACCGCGTCGAACTCCGCCAACGCCGTCGACCAGTCGAGGTCAGCGTAGACATCCTGCCGCACGCGGTAGGTAGGTTCGACGGCGAGAGTCACGCGGGCGGTGATGCCGAGCGACCCGAGGGCAACGACCGAGCCGGCGAAGTCGTCGTCGCCGTGTGCGACGGAGACGATCTCACCGTCGGCGGCGATCACGTCGAGGGACCGCACGGCCGACGACAGACTGCCGCTTGTGTTGCCCGACCCGTGGGTGCTCGTGGCCACGGCACCCGCGATCGAGATGTGCGGAAGCGATCCCATGTTGTGCAGCGCGAGCCCCTCCCGCTCGAGCCATGCCGCCAGAGCCCCGTAGCTGGTTCCGCCCGTGGCCGACACCGTGCCGTCGTCTTCGAGACGGATGTCGGGACTCACGTCGACGAGCGACACGAGGTCTCCCCTGGTGTCCGCGACGCCGTTGAATGAGTGTCGAGTGCCGAGTGCGCGCACCCGGTGCGAGCGGGCGACGATGTCCTGCGCCTCGGCGATCGAGCCCACAGTGTGCACCGTCCGGGCGGAGTACTCGAGCGTGCCGGCCCAGTTCTTCTCGCTCATCGGTCGTCCTCCGCGACGAGCATGACCTTGACCGAGTCGCCAGCGAGGGCGGCGAGGGCGTCGTCGAGATGCGAGAAGTCGTGGCGGCTGGTGATGAGGTCGGCGAACGGCAGCTCGTCGTGACGTCGCAACAGCGCCATCGCCTCGGAGTAGGACTGTGGCGGGTTCGCCGCCACCCCCAGCAGGCGCACGTTCTTCTGGCACACGTCGGCGGCCGGGTCGAGCGCGATCGTCTCGCCGGAGCTCACGATGTTGCCGACCTCCACAACAGTGCCGAGCCTGCGCACCATGCCGAGCGCCTCGCCGAGCGCGGCGGGCTGACTGCTCGCGTCGATCACGAGGTCGGCGCCGCGCCCGTTGGTGCGGTCGAGCACGAACCGGCGGCGTTCCGCGGCATCTGTCGTGTGGATGTCGATCGCCTGTGCCCCCGCGGCTGCCGCGAGTGCGAGTCGACGCGGGCGCGAGCCCGAGACGATGATGTCGGTGACACCAGCGGCCCGCAGCACCATGGCGGCGAGCAGCCCGACCGCGCCGGCGCCGAGTACGACCGCTGTGCTGTCGGGGCGGATGACTTCGTCCCACGTTCCCGATGCGGTCTTCATCACGTCGACGGATCGCACGGCCACCGCGAGAGGGTCGAGCAGAGCCGCGATCTCATGGGGCATCCCCTCGGGCACACGCCAGAAGTAGGTGCCGGGGCGCACCACGAGGTGGCGCCCGAATCCACCGCTGAGCGAGGTGGCGTCTTCGCCTTCGAGCGGCGGAAGACCCAGCGCCTCGGGCGGTATCCCGTAGACGAAGGGGGCGGAGCAGGTGGTCGCCGACGGGCCGAAGCGGCGGCACCCCCAGCAGACGAGGCACGGCAGCCACGGGAACAACGCGATCGTGTCGCCGATCGCGAGCGCGTCGTCGGCGGCATCGGTGCGCGGATGCTTCGATCCGAAGTCGACGATGCGGCCCACGATCTCGTGCCCCAGCACCAGCGGGCTACTCGGCCGTGACCCGATGAGGTGGGCGTCAGTGCCGCAGATGCCGTTCGCCGTCACCTCGATGAGCAGTCCAGTGGCGGGGATCTCGGGAAGGGGGATGTTCCATTGCTCCACCCTGCCGGCGCCCACCCAGACATGGGCGGTTGTCGTCTCGGTCATTCTGACCTCCATTGGTCTGGTCTGTGTTTCAGTGGTGCCAGTCGAGAAACCGGGCGGGGTTGGCGACGAGGATGCCTCGCACGACGTCGGCGCCCAGCCGTTGCTCAAGCCGCGGGACGAATCGTTCGCCCAGATAGGCGAGTCCCGGCATCCCGCCGTACGACTCGTACCTGCTCGCGCGCGCCACGTCGGCGCCGAGCAGCACCCGGTCGGCGTGGCCGCGCTCGACGAGTTCGGCGAGCGAGTCGACCAAGACCGAGTCGGGCCAGAGGCGGAGTCGGCCGGCTCCGTCGTAGCCCAGCGAGGCACCCGTCGCGGCGATCTCCGCGTGCAGGTGCGGGTCGGGGGTGCGGTCGGCGTGTGCCACAACTACTCGGGCGGGATGCACCCCGATCGACTCGAGTAGTCCGACGACCTCGAGGGCGGCCGAGCAGGACTCTGTGTGCACCATGACCGGGGCGCCGGTCGCAGCGTGCGATGCGGCGATGCCCTCGAGGGCTGCGTGTTCGCCGGGCGAGATCGACCAGTAATCGATTGCCGCCTTGAGAAGGCCGGCGCGCACGGCTGTGCCGTCGGGCGCGCGCGCGGTTGCGACCTCGTCGAGCGGCATTCGCGCGTAGCCGGAGTCGTCGAGCGCCTGGCCCACGGTGAGTTCGCGCAGGGTGATGGCGGCCCACAGTTCGGCCGGGGCGTCGAGAATCCACTGTTGATCGGGGTAGTGGGCGTCTCTATGGCGACCCGTGGTCGCGACTACTCCCACCCCGCTGCCGGCAGAGAGGCGCGCGAGCCCGTCGGGCCGACGGCCGAGTCCCACCGGCGTCGCGTCGATCATGGCCTCGAAGCCGCTCGCCGCGAGTCGGCCGAGCTCGGCGCCGCTGAGAGCCTCGTCATCGAGATCGTCGCCGGGCAGCAAGGGCGACGCCTGGAATAGGTGCTCGTGGTAGTTCACCCGGCCGAGCTCGCTCGCCGGGACGTCACCGAGCACGGTGCGCACGCGCCCGGCCCCGGGGAACAGGTCGCCAGCCGGCACTATCGCACCGTCGAGGCGATCACGGCGAGCCGCTTCACGCGTTCGGAGTCCATCGGAATGTGGAATACCTCGGCGATGACTTGCGTCCAGCCGTGGATGAAGTACTCCCAGCCGTCGACGACGGTGAGCTGCTGGGCGAACTCCGCTGCGGCCGCCTGGTGCAGAAACTCGAGGCTGCCGCGGTAGTTGAACTCCCACACCACGGAGCGGTGCGGGAACCGGACGTTGTCGGTGAGGGGTGAGCCCGGCCGGTCCTTCCCCATCCCGGTCGCATTCACGATGAGGGCGCCCTCCCCCGCTGCTGCGACGATTGCATCGGCCTCTGCCGCCGCGTCAGCGCCGAGCAGCCGGTAGTCGAACATCGACGTGTCGATGCCGCCGCGCTCGTGGATCTCGCGGGTGTGGTCGAGCGACTCCTGACGTCGTGCGGTGATGACGACCGTGGAGGGCCGGTCGGCCCGGTGTGCGAGGTACCAGCTGAGAGCCGTACCGGATCCGCCGGATCCCAGGCAGACAACGGTCGCACCGGTGGTGGAGAAGTAGTCGTCGGCGATGATCGACTCCAGAGCCAGCCCGACAGTGATCGGGTCCTTCGCGTGACCGAGTAGTCGGCCGTTCTCCTTGGAGATCGACGAGACCTCGCGGCAGGCCTCCGCGAAGGAGTCGAAACCGTCGAAGAGGTCGCCTGCGGCCTCGAAGACGCGCATCTTGTGGGTGGTGACCAGCGCGCCGGCCTGTCCGGCGTCGTCGCGGATCTGAGCGACCACGGCCCGGTATGCCTCGTCGTTCGCGTCGGTGGGGAGGTCGAAGCCCTTGAGATCACGAGATTCGAGGCGGAGCTCGTCGGCCCACAACGGGAACACGCGCATGATCGACGAGCCCGCGGTGTCCACACCGACGAAGCCCATGCGTGCGCCGCTCATGCCGCGACCTCCACGTGGCGCAGCTCGCGATAGCGCGAGCTCATCTCTCGCGCGCGGGTTTCTATCGCGTCGTAGCGTCCCGCGGCGAGGTCGCTCGACGAGACCAGTTCGCTTCCCGCACCGACGGCGACCACGCCGGTGTCGAGCCACGCCTCGAGGTTGCCGACCGAGACGCCGCCCGTGGGCATCATCCGCACATCGGGGAACGGTCCGCGGAAGCTCGCAATGAGCTTGGGCCCGCCGAATCCAGCGGGAAAGATCTTCACCACGTCGGCGCCGAGTTCGACGGCCGCCATGACCTCGGAGGGGGTGAGTGCGCCGAGCATCGTGGTGAGGCCGGTGTCGAACATCGCTTTCGCGACGGGCAGTGAGACTCCCGGCGAGACGAGGAACTTCGCGCCGGCACTCGCCGCCGTGGCCGCCTGAGCCGGCTCGACGACGGTGCCGGCGCCGAGCAGGATGGAGTCGCCGAAACGGTCGGCCAGATGGGCGATGACGCTGGGCGCGTCGGGCGTCGAGTAGGTGATCTCGATTCCCGTGACGCCGCCTCTGACGAGCGCCTCGACGCCTGCGATCGCCGACTCCGCGGAGGGGGCGCGAACGACGGCGATGATCCCCACTCGGCGGAGCTCCTCGGTGCTGATGGTCATCGGACTGCCTTTCCAAGAGTTGAGACTGGTGCTGGTCGTACGGGGTTCGGGGGCGCGGTGCCGCCGAGCACGGCGAGAACGTTGTCGACGGCGCCCACGCCCATGCGGTCGACGGCGTCGACGGTCTGAGCGCCGAGGTGCGGGGTGATGGTGACCCTGTCGGCGAGATCGGTTGCCAGCAATGGGCTGGCCGAATCCGCTCCGCCCTCCCCGTCGAGAGTGTCGGCGGCGTAGGACGACACGGCGCCCGCGCGCAGGGCTGCGGCGAGGGCCGCCTCGTCGACGAGGTCTCCTCGGGCGGTGTTGACGAGCGCGATTCCCGCGACACCCTCCAACCACTCGGAGGTGATGAGGCACTGTCCGCCTGGCGCGTGCAACGACAGGGCATCGCACTCGGCCAGCTCGTCGAATGTGGAGACGAGTGTGACGCCGTCGGGTGATTCGGAGCCGACGGGAAGGTACGGGTCGAAGGCACGCACGCGCGCGCCGAGAGCGACCACGCGGGCGGCGAAGGAACGGCCGATGCGCCCGAATCCGGCGACGCCGACGGTGAGCGAGGCTATCTCTCGGCCGCGGATCGCGTTCCAGTCGCCCGCTCGCACCGCGCGGTCGCCCGCGTTCACGGTGCGCAGGCTGGCAAGCAAGAGTGCGAGGGCGAGGTCAGCCACCGACTCCGAGTTCGCACCAGGCGTGTTGGTGACCAGCACGCCACGGGCGTCAGCCGCCGCGATGTCGACGGAATCGACGCCGACGCCATAGCGAGCCACGACGCGCAGGGAGGGGGCGAGCGCCAGGTGCTCCGCGGTCACTGGGGCTGTGCCGGCGATCCACGCGACGACATGCTCAAGATGCGGAGCCAGGGAGTCGACCTCGTGGCTCGGCGAGGCGGCGACGACGTCATACCCCGCGGCGGTCAGGCGGGCGGCGGCGTCGACAGTGCCGCTCGAGAACGAGCGGCTGGTCACGAGAATCGACGGAGTCACGCCGCACCCCCGCTCTGACGTGGAAACCAGCCCTCGAGACGCTCGTAGGCGTCGACGAAGCGGGCGTGCGCGGCCCTGTATGTCTCGTGACGGTTCGCGACCGGCTCGAACTCGGCGGTGACTCTCGACAGGGACTTGGCGGCACCGAAGTCGCTGATGAGTCCGGCGCCGACACCCGCGGTGACGGCCGCGCCGAGGCTGTTCGCCTCATCGACGATATCTCGGCGGCGCACGGTAACGCCCCACACGTCGGCCATGATCTGCAGCCAGGCGTCGGAGTTTGCTCCTCCACCGATCGCGTCGACACGGTCGATCGTCTCGCCCCCCTCACGGAAGGCCTCGATGCAGGTACCGAGGTTGAATGCCACGCCCTCGAGCACGGCCCGGGTGAAGTGCTGGCGGTCGTGGTGCCGTGCGAGGCCGACGAACGCGCCGCGAGCGTCCTGGTTCCAGTAGGGCGAGCGTTCGCCGAGCAGGTAGGGGAGAAAGAAGAGCCCCTCTCCCGACGCGTCGATGTTCTCCGCGTCGCCCACAAGACGGTCGAAGCGTCCGCCATCCCCGCCGGGTTCGAACAGGTCGGCGATCCAGTGCAGCGACCCGCCTCCCGACTGCATGGTCGCGGTCGGCACGTAGTGGCCGGGCACAACGTGGTTGAAGGTCATGGTGCGCTGTGCCGGGTCGTGCAGAGGTCGCCGCGCCGAGAACGACACCCACGACGACGAGCCGAGGTAGACGTATGCGCCATCGCTGGCATCGACCACTCCCGCGCCGAGGGCGGCGAGCGGACCGTCGCCTCCTCCGATAACGACGGCAGTCCCCGGAGCAAGTCCGGTGGCGGATGCTGCGGCCGAGGTCACTCCGCCGACGACTTCGGTCGACGGCACGATGTCGGGCAGCAGTCCCGGGTCGATGCCCGCGGCCGCAAGGATCTCGGCCGACCACCCGCCGGACACCTGATCGAAGGCGTTCGTGCTGGAGGCATCCGAGGGTTCTGTCACGAGCCGCCCGGTGAGCCTGGCCACCACGAAGTCCTTCGCCTGTGCGACCGCAGCTACCCGCGTGAACACCCCGGGCTCGTTGTCCCGCACCCACATGATCTTGCTGAGCGAGTAGGTGGGGTTGAACCGGTGGCCGGTTATGGCGTACCCACGGTCTTGGCCGATCCTGTCGATGAGTTCGTCGCATTGGGAGGCGCTTCGCGTGTCGGCCCAGATCATGGCCGGGCGCACAGGGTCTGAGTTCGCGTCGAGGAACACCGCCCCCATCATCTGGCCCGAGAAGCCGACGGCCCTGACCTCGGTTGCGGGCGTCGCGGTGCGAGCGAGCAGGGTGGCGGTGGCCTGGCACACCGCATTCCACCAGTCTTCTGGGTCCTGTTCCACGACCCCGCCCAGCCCGTATTGGGTCGGGTAGGCGACGGTGATCGCGGCGACGAGCGCCCCGTCGTCGTCGTGCAGAGACGCTTTGTCCCCGGTAGTGCCGAGGTCGTGAGCGATGATCATCCGAGTTCTCCTGCTTCGCTGTTCGTCACTTGACGACCCCGAGTCGTGAACGGTCGATGGTGAGCACGACGGCGGCGATGATGACGATTCCGTAGACGATCTGCTCGAAGCTGGGGTCGACGCCGACGGCGGTGAGGCCCACCCGCAAGACGACGATGATGAGGGCGCCGATGACTGTCTTGATCGGGCCTCCCACGCCGCCGGTGATGGCCGTACCGCCGATGACGACGGCCGCGATGGCGGGAAGCTGCAGCGTGTCTGCGAGCGTGGGGCCTCCGCTGTGCTGGCTCGCCGCCAACATGACCGCGGCGAGGCCCGAGAAGAGGCCGCAGAGCGTGAACGCGAGGATGCGGATTCGCACGGTCGAGCCTCCCGACATCAGGAGAGCCTGTTCGGCCAGGCCGATCGCGTGGAATGACTTGCCGCGGTTGAGCACGCGCATGGCGACCGAGATGAGAATCGCCAGCACGATGACGAGGAGGGCAGCGAGCGGCAGCTGGGCGACCCGGATGTCTGTGATCCAGGCGATCGCCTCGTACCCGGTGCTGATGCGGATATTGCTCGCGCCGGAGATTGCCAGCCCGAGCCCGCTGTACAGCCCGAGGGCTCCGAGTGTGGCTATGAACGAGGGAATCTGCGCCTTCGCAATCACGAATCCGTTGATGAAGCCGATGAGCGTCATCACGGCGAGCACCGCGAAGACTCCCGCGACGCCCAACTCGGGCAGCCACAGTGCGAGCAGCACCGATCCGAACGACGCGGTCGCTGCGAACGAGAGATCGATTCCACCGGTGAGGATGACGAAGGTCTGGCCGAGGGCCAGCAGCAGGATCGGGGCCATCGACTCGAGCAGCCCGCGTACGCTGCCGAGGGCGACGAAGTTGGGCTGCCTGCTCGTGACGATGAGAACGAGGAGCACGAGGACTATGAACGGCAGAGCCGCCAGGAAGCGGCCCTTCCAGTCGGCGGCGGTCGGCGTTTTCACGAGAGGGGCTGTGGTCAAGGTCTGGGACATTTTTCTCTACACCATCTGCTGGACGAGTTCGACGGGCTTGGGCTTGTTGCCCGGGGAAGCATCGAAGCGGCTCTGGATCTCGCCGTCGCGCATCACGATGATCGAGTGACTGAGTGCGATCGTCTCCTCGAGGGTGTCTGCGAGGAGGATGATCGCGATGCCCTGCGTGCAGAGTTGTCGCACGAACGTATACACGTCCTCCTTCGCGCCGACGTCGAGCCCACGGGTGGGGTGGTCGAGGATCAGCACCCGCAGTCGTGGCGAGTTGAGCCACTTCGCGAGAACGACCTTCTGCTGGTTTCCACCGCTCAGGTTCGAGATGTTCGCATTTCGGTCGGGAGTGCGGATGCGCAGGCGCTCGATCCACTGCGATGCGATCTCGCTCGCCTTCTTCGGCAACAGGAACGGCCCGAAGCTCACCGGGCGCGGGTCGGCGAGGAACATGTTGTCCTGTACCGACATCCCCTGGGCGATGCCCTCGATGCGACGCTCGGCCGGGATGTACCCGAATCCTGCCGCGACCGCGCCGACCGGCGAGGCGAAGCGCACCTTCTTGCCGTCCAGCGTGATCGTGCCGCTGTCGAACGGCTCTGCGCCGAACAGCACCCGCGTGAGCTCCTCGCGGCCCGACCCGAGCACGCCGGAGATGCCGAGCACTTCGCCGAGGCGCACGTCGAAGGACACGTCGGAGAACGCCCGGCTCTTTCCCAGTCCCTCGACCTTGAGAACGACCTTCTCCTCGTGCACGTGCTTCTGGTCGTTCTCCCGGTAGAACTCGGCCGAGCTCTCCCGACCGACCATAAGACGGTGTAGTTCGTCGACATCAGCGGTCTCGGGATTGCGCTCGGCGACACACTTCCCGTCCTTGAGGATGTATACCCGGTCGGATACGCGCAGCACCTCGTCGAGACGGTGCGACACGAAGATCACCGAGGCGATCTGGCGCAAGCGTTCGATCTGGGCAAACAGCACCTCGAGCTCGTCTCCCTCGAGAACGCTCGATGGTTCGTCGAGCACGATTACCGGCTCGTCCTCGCTGAACTCCTCGACGCCGAGGGCCTTCGCGAGTTCCACCATCTGGCGCTGGGCGAACGAGAGGTCCTCGACATGCTCTTTCGGCGAGATCGGCGACTGGATCTTGTCGAGCTGCTTCTGAGCCTTGGCGTTGAGCGCGCGCCAGTTGTAGATTCCCGCGATCACGGCGTTGCCCTCGGAACCAAGAAGGATGTTCTCTGCGACCGTCACGCTCGTGACCAGGGACTGCTCCTGGTGGACCATGCCGATGCCGGCCTTGGCAGAGTCCTTCACGCCGCGGAAAACAGTCTTCTTGCCGTTGCGGAGGATCTCTCCCGAGTCGGGCTGATAGATGCCGGAGAGTATTTTGAGCAGCGTGGACTTTCCCGCGCCGTTCTCTCCGATGAGGCCGACCACTTCGTGCCTGCGCACTTCGAAGGTGACGTCGTCGAGCGCGACGACGTTCTTGAAGGTCTTCGTGAGGTTCCTGACCTCGAGTACCGGAGTGCTCATTTGATGACACGTACCCTTCTGCGCAGCGACCAGCCGCTCGCAATGACGGCGACCACGATCACGAGGCCCTGCACTGCGGTCTGGATATAGGGGTCGACGCCGACGAGGATGAGCCCGTTGGCGAGGACGGTGATGATGGCGACACCGATGAGAGTTCGGATGACTCCGCCTCGACCGCCGACCAGCAGGGTTCCACCGAGGACCACCGCGGTGATCGCAGTGAACAGGAACCCCGTTCCGATCGTGGTGTCGCCGACGCCCAGCTGGGTTGCGGCCATCACGCCCGCGATGCCGGACGCGGTCCCTGAGAGAACGAACGACGAGATCTTGTACTTGCGGATGTTGATGCCGGAGAGTTTCGCGATGGGTTCGTCGCCGCCGATGACGTACCCGTAGCGCCCGACCCGGGTGAACCGCTGCACGAAGAAACCGAGACCCAGCACGACGATCGCGATGAACACGAGGTTGGAGAGGCCGGCCGTGGAGCCGACGCCCCAAGCACGCAGCCCGTCGTCGAGGAGTCGCGGCGCGCGGCCTCCGAACAGCACAGTGGCGAGGCCGATTCCGATCGCGCCAGTGCCGAGGGTCACCATGAACGACGGGATTCCCAGTCGCACGTGGAGAACACCGTTGACGAGCCCGAATAGTGATCCGGTCAGGATCCCGGCCACCACTGCGAGGAGACCGAACTGGAAATCGTTCCGGTCGTTGGTGGCGAAGAGCACAAACACGAGCGAGGAGGAGGCCATAACTCCCTCGACCGAGAGATCGATGCTGCCGAGGAGGATTACAAAAGTGAGCCCGACGCCGATGACGAGGAGGATCGACAGCTGGGTGAGCAGGATGCTCAGGTTGCCGGGCTGGGAGAAGGTGGGGGAGGCGATTGCGAAGAAGAGCACGAGGGCGACGAGAGCGACGAGCGGTCCCGCTCCCACAATGAACTTCTTGAGCAGGGCGCTTCGGGTCGTGGTCACCGATTCGCCGATGGTGGTGCTGGTGGTTGTCATTGAGAGTTCTCGATCGGGGTCGTGTCCGAGTAGTGGAGGGGGGACGGGCGAAGACCTGGATCTCCGCCCGCCCGCGCCGTCACGCGAGTGACGACTAGTTGATGCCGCCCTGACTGCGCTTCCACGGGTCGTCGAAGTCGGCCTGCAGCTTGTCGAGAGTCGGCGGCGTGATGAAGTCGTCGACGTTGTCGCCAGTCACGACGATCTGCGTTCCGTAGAAGGCGCGCTGTTCGTGAGTGAGGTCGGAGACCTTGATGGCGCCGCTCGCTGCCATGTAGGCGAGGGACAGGGCAGCGCCGCCCTGCCAGAAGGCGTCGGTCGAGACCGAGGCTACGTATCCGCTCGTCCCCGACTTGATCTCGTCGAGCGCTTGCGGAACCGCGTCGAATCCGACGATCGGGATCTCGCCGTCGAGGCCGGCTGCCTTGAGGGCCTCGAGGGCTCCCAGTGCCATCTCGTCGTTGGCCGCCCAGATGCCCTTGACGCTGGCACCGTGCTTGGCGAGCAGCGTCTGCGTCACGGTGAGCGCTTCGGAGCGGCTCCAGTTTGCAGTCTGCTGGTCGAGCAGCGTGATGCCGGGGGCGTCTGCGAGGGCGTTGGTGAGGCCCTCGAAGCGCTGCTTGGAGGCGACGTTGTCGAGGATGCCCTGAAGGGCGATGATCCCCCCTTCACCCGCCATCGCGTCAAAGAGCTTTGCCGAGACCTCTTTGCCGCTCACACGTCCGTCGAAGCTGACGTGTGCGACCCAGTGGTCGCCGATGTCCCAGGGGTTGAGGTCGTCGGGCTTGTTCCACTGCGTGACGACGTAGCCGCCAGCGTCAGTGACCGCCCGCACGATCGCCTCGGTGTCAGCCGAGGTGTTCGGGTCGACGTTGAGGGCGTACACGTTGCCCGATCCGGCGAGCGCCTTGATCTGTGAGAGCTGCTTCTGCGAGTCGGCCTCATCGGTGATGACGTCGAGCTTCTTGTCGACAGAGTCGGCGAACAGCTGGCCGCCGGCAACCCAGTTGGCGTGGTACGAGTTCGAGAGGCTGCGAACGCCTTCGACGAGCTGCACGTCTTCAGCATTGGCCGTAACCGACCCGCCGCCGTCTTCCGAGGCCGACGAGCATCCGGCGAGGGCCATGGTTGCCACCGTGACGAGCGCCGCTGCCGTGACGAGCTGACGCTTGAAGCTGCGCCGCGCTACCTGTGGGGTTCTCATTGGAATGGATCTCCTTCACTACGTTGTGATTTGCAAACTGACATCTTTGTGGTTTGACAGGCGAGGCGGCTGGCTTCATCACCTGCATCCATTATGTAGCAGGACTACAGAATTTGCTACCCATCGGCGAATATTGGGCGATATTTGCGGATTGAACTAGGTGAAACCTAGTCTGACTACTATTTTGCGGCCGTTCAGCGCTGAACGGGCTCGCGCGCCCCGAGCAGCCCCAACTCGCTCCTGCGCGGCATGCCCTCCCAGTCGCCAGGCACCAGGCACGCGAAGGCACCCGCCGTCACGGCAGTCGCGAGCCGGATTTCGGCGCTCTCCCCCAGGAGGTACTCGGCGAGATACGCGCCGACGAAGGCGTCTCCCGCTCCGACCGTGTCGATCGCCTGCACGGGGACAGCGACGCGCGAGTGCTCGGCTCCGTCGACGAGGGCGACACAGCCGTCTGCGCCGAGCTTCACGATCACCTGCTGCGGGCCGAGGGCCGATACCGCGCGGGCGATCTCCATGGGATCGGCCGAGGTCCCCGCCACCATCGCGAGTTCGTCGTCGCCTCCGAAAACGATGTCGCAGAGAGGCACAAGTTCAGAGAAAGCCGCCGCCGCACGCTCGTACGGCCACAGCGCCGACCGGTAGTTGAGGTCGAACGAGACGGTCACGCCCGCGTCGCGCGCGATTCCCACCGCCGCGTGAACCGCTTCGCGTGCGCTGTCCGACAGGGCGGGCGTTATTCCCGTGATGTGCAGAAGGGACGCCGCGCGGATGTGCCGGGGGTCGATGTCCTCGACGGTCAGACGTGATCCCGCGCTCCCCGCCCGGTAGTACCAGACCTTGGTGGAGGCCGCGGTGCGCCGTTCTTTGAGCATCAGGCCGGTCTGCGCCTCGGGGTCTCGCACGACGTCGACGGTGATCCCCTCGGCGACGAGCTCGCGAACCACGAGGTCGCCCAGACTGTCGGCGCCCAGGCGGCCAATCCAGCGCGCCGGAATGCCCAGTCGGGTCAGCGCGATCGCGACGTTCGACTCTGCTCCTCCGATACCAAGCTGCAGACCGCCGACGTGTGCGAAGGCGCCCACCTCGGTCGCGCGCGCGAGCGCCATCGTCTCGCCGAGTGTAACTACGATCGGGGTGGTCACTAGCGCGCCAGCCAGCCGCCGTCGACGGGTAGGACTATCCCATTGACGTAGTCCGCGGCCCGGGACGAGAGAAAGACAGCGGCACCGCCGATATCGGCGGCATCACCCCATCGGCCCGCCGGGATTCGAGACAGAATCGAGTCGCTGCGGTCGGGATCCGCACGCAGCGCAGTGGTGTTGTCGGTCGCGATATAGCCGGGAGCGATGGCGTTGACATTGACGCCCGCCCCCGCCCACTCGTTTGCGAGCGCGCGGGTAAGACCCGCGATCGCGCTCTTCGAGGCGGTGTACCCGGGCACGTTGACGCCGCCTTGGAAGCTCAGCATCGAGGCGATGAAGATGATGCGCCCCGAGCCGCGTTCGACGAATCCGCGCCCGAGCTCTCGCGCGAGCACGAACTGCGAGCGCAGGTTGACATCGATGACGTGGTCCCAGTCTTCGTCGCTGTGGTGCACGGCCGGGCTTCGACGAATCGTGCCGCCGTTGTTGACGAGCACGTCGACATTGCGGCCGACGAGTTCCGCGGCCAACGCGGCGACCGCGCCCCGGTCGGACAGGTCGACCGATATTCCATCGAACCGCCGTCCGTGAGATTCGACGAGGCGGCGGGCGGGAGTGTCGCCATCGTCCAGCGTCGCGCTCACACCGACGATGTCGGCACCCGCCGCCGCGAGCGAGCCCGCGATGGCGAGGCCGATCCCGCGGCTTGCCCCCGTGACGACTGCCGTCGTGCCTACGAGCGAGAAGAGGTCGTCGTTCATCGCATGTCCTTCCGGTTGCCCCGAGTCATCGCATGTCCGAGATCGCGAAGCCGTCCATGTCATCGAACGACTGGTTCTCCCCCGCCATCGCCCAGACGAAGCTGTAGCTCGACGTTCCCACGCCGGAGTGCACAGACCAGCTGGGCGCGATGACGGCCTGTTCATTCGCGACCACCAGATGCCGTGTCTCGGTCGGCTCGCCCAGGATGTGAACGACCCGCGCATCGTCGGGCAGCCCGAAGTAGAGGTAGCACTCGGTGCGCCGGTCGTGGGTGTGAGCGGGGAGCGTGTTCCACATGTTGCCCGGGTGCAGCTCGGTGACGCCCATTACAACCTGGCAGCTACGCACGCCGTTCTCGTGGATGTACTGATTGAGCGTGCGCCGGTTCGAGGTGAGCGGGTCGCCCAGTTCACGTCGGATCCCACCCCCTGCGGGCACGAGGGTCGTCGGGTATCCAGCGTGCGCAGGGGCCGAGAAGATGTAGAAACGCGCCGGCTCCGCTGCGGCGTCCGATTCGAACTCGACCGAGACCGCTCCCCTTCCGACGTAGAGGCACGAGCCGGTGCCGAGCGCGAAGATCTCGCCATCGACGATCGCGCGTCCACCGCCGCCGACATTGACGATTCCCGCTTCCCTGTGCTCGAAGAAGTAGTCGCTGCGAATCTCCGGGTAGGCCGGCAACGTCACCGCCCCGGAGACGGGCTTGACCCCGACGAGAACGACGCGGTCATGGTGTGTGTACACCGCCGTTGCCCGGTCGTCGAGGAACAAGCCCTCTACGAGATACCGATCGCGCAACTCCGACGTGTCGAAGCCGGGGATCTGCTCGGGATTGGTTGCGTGTCGCGTCTGCATGAACTGCTCTGTTCTCGAGGTGGACGATGAGGGCGCGGCGGCCTAGAAGTCGTCGATGAAGTCGTTCGGGTGCTGGCCGACCCGCTCACCGCGGTGGATCGCGGCGAGAGCGTCCATGTCGTCGCCGCTCAGCTCGAAATCGAAGAGGGCGATGTTCTCGCGAATCCTCGATTCCGTGGCCGACTTGGGGACGACGATATTGCCCAGTTGCAGCTGCCAGCGAAGAATGACCTGCGCGGGGGTGCGCTCGAGCCGTTGAGCGATTGCGCCGATAACAGGGTCCTCCAGCACGGTCCCCTGCCCGAGAGGACTCCACGATTCGGTCGCGATTCCAAGTTCGCGGTGCAGGGAGTACAGCTCATGCTGCTGAAGGTAGGGGTGGAACTCTATCTGGTTGAGGGCCGGCACGACGTTCGCCGAGTCGAGCAGGGTTCGCAGATGGTTCGGCTCGAAATTCGAGACTCCAATCGCACGCACGCGGCCGTCGGAGTACAGCTTTTCGAACGCTCGCCAGGTTTCGACATAGCGATTGTGGAACGGCACCGGCCAATGCACGAGGTACATGTCGATGTAGTCGGTTCCGAGTTTTGCGAGGCTGTTGTCGAACGCTCGGAGCACGCTGTCGTAGCCCTGCTCGTTGTTCCAGAGCTTGGTGGTGACGAAGACGTCCGAACGGGCGAGGTCGGATGCCTCGAGTGCCGCTCCCACGCCGCCCTCGTTCGTGTAGATGCGAGCAGTGTCGACGGCGCGATACCCCGCGTCGAACGCGGTGAGCACGGCCTGCGTCGCCCGTTCGTCCGGGGTGATCTGCCAGACGCCGAAGCCGAGTTGGGGCATTTCCACCCCGTTGTTCAATGTGACGGTGGGTACTGACACGGGTGTGCTCATTCGCGGCGACTCCTTCGTAGCGCTCATGCAGGGCAATTCGGGGAAGAACCGCGTGGTCCCATTCTCGCTGCACGCGCTTCGGTAGTGATACTACCTAAATATTCGACTTATCGCTCAAATAGTGGTGAGATTGGTCAAAGCGACCAATTCGTTGTGGGTTTTGCTACAGAAACCCGTCAAGGGAGTCGCTACGGTCCGTTCCGAAATGAACACAGGAGTTCAGTAATGTCACTGTCGACACCCCAGTCCCGCCGCCGCGTCCACATCCCGAGCCCCGACGTCGTAGAGATCGTATCCGAGGCGCTGCCCGTGCTCGGCGAAGACGAAGCGCTCGTCTCCATGCTGGTCGCCGGGGTCTGCGGCTCCGACACCCACGCCATGCACGGCCATCACCCCCAGATGACGCTGCCCTACTATCCCGGCCACGAGGTCGTGGGAGTGGTCGAGGCAGTCGGAACGAACGTGACCGGCCTGGCCGTCGGCACGCGCGTCACCCCGGAGCCGACCCTCCCCTGCGGCGAGTGCAAGATGTGCCGTACCGGTCGCGAGAACATCTGCGACAACCTCGAATTCTTCGGCTGTGGATTCCGAGAGGGCGGCATGGCCGACGTCTTCACCGTGCGCGCCGACCGGCTGCACACGATCCCAGAAGACATGACCGACCTCCAGGCCGCCCTCATCGAGCCGCTCGCGACACCAGTGCACGCGGTGCGCCTCGCGGGCGACGTCGAAGGGAAGACGGTCGCGATCCTCGGCGCCGGCACCATCGCGCTGCTCGTACTCGCGACCGTGCGCTATCGCGGAGCGCGCCGCATCGTTATGACAGACGTTCTCGAGTCGAAGCGCGCGCTCGCTCTCAAGCTCGGTGCCGACGCTGTGGTCGATGCCGCCGATCCCGCCGTCGCCGAGCACGTCGTGGCGGAACTCGGCGAGACCGCCGACTTCGTCTTCGATTGCGTCTCGATCCAGCCCACCTTCGATTCCGCTGTCGAAATGGTGGGCAAGGGCGGCACTATCGTCGTTGTCGGCGTTCCGCAGAAGCCGGTCGTCGCGCCGCTGCCCACCCTGCAGGACCGACAGGTTCGCGTGCAGGGCGCGGCCACCTACGTCGCCGAAGACTACGCAGACGCGATCGAAATCATCCGATCGGGCGCCGTTTCCGTGAATGACATGATCTCCAGCTCGTACCCGATGGCCGAATCGGCCGCCGCCTTCGCCGCCTCGGCTGGCGGGCACGAGGTGAAGGTCGTCATCACGGCCTGACGGTCAGCTGGGGGAGAGGCGGTCTCGGGTCCGGAAGGATGCGAGACCGTCTTTCATCGCTCGGATTCGCGCGAGGTGCTCGCTTCCGCGCTGCGACGCTACCGAGGTAGCGAGAATGTCGATGATGACGAGACCCGCGAGCCGACTGACGGTGGGCGTGTAGATGTCCGTGTCTTCGAAGGTCTTCACAACAAGCGTCACGTCGCTCTCGTCGACGAGAGGTCCGGACGACGCGCCGGTGATCGCGACGATCTTGGCCCCGTTGGCTCTGGCCCGCGCCGCGACTTCGACGACGGACTGCGTGCGCCCGGTGTGCGAGATAGCGACGAGAACCGTGCCGGGCGCGCTCATGGCGGCGGCCATGAATTGCTGATGCGCATCCGTGGGCGCCATGCACGGCACGCCGAACAGGGAGAATTTCTGGGCGGCGTCCGTTGCGATGATTCCAGACGCGCCGAACCCGATGAAGAGAATTTGCTGGGCTGCTACGAGCTGCTGCACCGCCGACTCGATCGCCGCAGTGTCGAGGTTGCGCCGAGCCCGGTCGAGACTGGTGAGAGTGTGGTCGAAGATCTTGGTCACGAGCTCGACAACGGAATCGTCGTCATCGATAGCTGAATGCGTCACCGGGATGCCGAGCGCGAGGGCCTGGGCCAAGGCGATCTTGAACGACTGGAACCCGTCGAATCCCAGCCCCGTGCAGAATCGCATGACCGTCGGCTCGCTCACACCGGCGGCCTCGGCGACGGCCGCCATTGTCGAGTGCATAAAGAACTCGGGGTTCTCGGCCACCATGTCGGCGACCTTGCGCTCCGATTTGCGCAATGTCGCGGATATCGTGGCCAAGCGCTGCAGCAGCGGCTCCCCCGACCCGTCGAGGGCGATGGTAGTCACTTCTTGACTCTCTTCCGCCATTGCGTCTGACATCCCTTGATTCTCGACCGGCTAGCCCCGTCGATGGAATCGTAGCCTACGGTCGGCGACCGGTCAGGCCTCAGTGATGTCGAGCGCATATCCAGTGTGGTTCGGGTTCGCAATGGCCCGCCAGCCACCGCTGCCGTCATCGACGACCAGGCTCTTCATGCCGCCGGCGGCAGCGATCACCTCGTAGTCCTGGCCCGCATCGCCGTTGTAGCAGAACAGCGTTACGAACGGCTCGTTGCCGACATTCACGCTCCGGTGGATCCAGTGCCCTGGCACATGGGCGGCGACGCCCGGAGTCAGCTCGATCGCCCGTGTCTCGCCCTGGAGGGTGTCCATGAGCATGACCCCGCGGCCGGAGACGCAGTAGTACATCTCGGCACGGTCAGCCCGGGCGTGAAGATGTCCGCGCGTCATCGCAAACTCGTCGCCGACCTTGCCCGGCAGCAGGGTGCTCGTCCCGATGGTGAGCGCACCCGGGCCGTTGTCGTAGCTGTGAACGTCGACCGTGTACACGAGCTCGCCGATGCCACGCTGTGCAAGCTGAGTGTCAAATGCCCCGGCATCGGAGTAGACACCCGCGAGTCTGGGTAGAAACACCTCGTAGTTGTCTGTGCGGCCGGCGAGACCCGCAGAACTCACGATGAGCGCGGCGGGGATGGACAGAGGGGGTGCGGTCATCGCGAACTCCTGTGCGTTTGGTAGTGAAGCTACATTCTCCTTTCATCCTGTCAGACTCAAGGATCATTTGCTCGCTTTCCTCCCACATTTCTGTAGTATTACTACCACCACACCGCCGTGACGATTGAGAGACAACTGTGAAAGCCATTGTGTTCCGAGAAGGCTCCCAGTGGGCCGTCGAAGATGTCGACACCCCTGTGCCCGGGGAGGGCGAAGTTCGCCTGCGCATCATCCGAACGGGAGTGTGCGGCACCGACGAGCACCTGCTGCACGGCGGTTTTATTGCGAAACTCCCCCTGATCCCCGGCCACGAAATGCTCGGCGAAGTGGAGTCCCTCGGAGAAGGCGTCACCAGCCCAGCCGTCGGCACTGTCGTGGCGGTCGACAACACCATCCACTGCGGAGAGTGCGCCGCCTGCCTCAAGGGTCGCGCTCTCTTCTGCGAGAATTTCGTGTCTCTCGGCTGCAACGCCCCGGGCGGTTTCGCCGAATACGTCGTCGTCCGCGCGGCCAAGACGTTTCCCACACTCGGACTCGCCCCCGAGGTCGCCGTCTTCGCCGAGCCGACGGCTTGCGCGATGCATGGCGTCGACATTCTCGACCTGGCGCCGGCATCCGATGTCCTCATCTTCGGCGCGGGGCCGACCGGCCTCATCCTCAGCCAGCTCGTTCGCATGGCCGGGGCCGCCCGGGTGACCGTCGCGGCACCGACAGAGTCGAAGCTCGCCCTGGCCCAGGGCTTCGGCGCCGACCACACAGTCGTGCTCGACCGCACCGACCCGAGTGCTGCGATCGCCGAACTGCACACCATCGCACCCAAGGGATTCGACGCGGTCATCGAGGCGACGGGCGTCGTCTCACTCCTCGAGCATGCTGTCGGCCTGACCGCGACCGGCGGCACCATCATGGTCTACGGCGTCGCAGCAGAAGACGCTCGCGCGCGGCTGAGCCCGTACGAGATCTTCAGCCGTGAGCTGACGGTCAAGGGCTCGTTCGCGCAGGCCTTCACTCTGGGTCGCGCCATGACCGCGTTGCGTTCCGGCCGCATCAACGTCGACGGTATCGTCACTGACGTCGTCGGACTCGACGACTTCGGCCGTGCCCTGTCGAATCTCAAGGACTCGGCTCAGGTGAAGACCATGGTCGACCCCTCACTCATGCGCGCCTGATCGCCCACGAACCGGCCGTCGTCGGCCCGGGCCTGTGGTGGGACCCGATCCGACGGCCGGCTGCACCGGAGAACCCCCGCGGGCGAACGTCCGCGGGGGTTCTCTGCGTCTCGGCTACTCGTCGAGCGAACGCCCCGCGCCCACGCTCTCCGGTTCGCGCACGCGCGTCTTGCGCAGGCTCGCGATCGTCGCGACCGCGACGGTCGCGGCGATGAAGAGCAGCGAGAACCAGATGGGGATCTCGGGCACCCATGCCACATGCTCGCCGCCGTTGACGAACGGCAGCTCGTTCACGTGCAGGGCGTGGAAGACGAGCTTGACACCGATGAACGCGAGAATGACCGCGAGTCCCTGCGCGAGGTAGACGAGGCGTTCGAGCAGGCCGCCGACGAGGAAGAACAGCTGGCGCAGGCCCATCAGCGCGAAGGCGTTCGCGGTGAAGACGATGTAGGCCTCCTCGGTCAGGCCGTAGATGGCCGGGATCGAGTCGACGGCGAACACGAGGTCGACGACGCCGATGGCCACGATCGTGAGCAGCATCGGGGTGAAGAAGCGCTTGCCGTCGATCTTCAGTGTGATGCGGTCGCGGTGGTAGTCGTCGGTGATCGGCAGCACGCGGCGGGCGAGCGCCACCATCTTGCCGTTCGCGGGGTCGCTCTCGTGGTTGCTGAACGCCTGGCGCCAGGCGAGCACGAGCAACAGCGCGCCGAAGATGTAGAAGATCCACGACACGTTCTCGATCAGCGTCGCCCCGACGGCGATGAAGATGCCGCGCAGCACGAGCGCGATGATGATGCCGATCATCAGCACCTTCTGCTGATACGCCTTCGGCACGGCGAACCCGCTCATGATGATGAGGAACACGAACAGGTTGTCGATCGACAGGGCCTTCTCGGTGAGGTAGCCGGCGAAGTACTCGCCGCCGAAGCCCCAGCCGGAGGTGATGCCGATGCCCACGCCGAACAACAGGGCGAGGCTGATGTAGAACACCGACCAGCGGGCCGACTCGCCGATCGTGGGCTCGTGCGGCTTTCGCACGTGCACGAAGAACTCGTAGACGAAGAAGGCGATGGTGACGGCGATGGTGATCAGCCAGACGGCAAGACTCACGTTCACGTGGGCTCCAAAAGGGGTAGGTCGAGACAGAAGCTAAAGTCTCATCCGCCCCCGACCGCTCACGCGGTCTGACAGCCGTCGCTCCGGGACACAACTGTGAGTCCGTATTGACGAAGCGCCTGTTCTTGGATTACTCCCCTTATTGCATGCAAACCTATCGACCGAGTCTGAGAGAACGCGCAAAAAGGCCGCCTCGTGAGAGACGGCCTTCGTCGGCGGTTATGCCGTGGTTGCTAGCTCGCGACCTGCTCGCGACGGGGGAGCTTCCAGCCCGGACGCACGTAGTGGCACGTGTACCCGTCGGGGTAGGTCTGCAGGTAGTCCTGGTGCTCGTCCTCGGCCAGCCAGAACGGGCCGACCGGCTCGACCTCGGTGACGACCTTGCCCGGCCAGAGGCCGGAGGCGTCGACGTCGGCGATCGTGTCGCGCGCGACCCGCTCCTGCTCGGCGTCGGCGAAGTAGATCGCCGAACGGTAGCTGCGCCCGCGGTCGTTGCCCTGGCGGTCCTTCGTCGAGGGGTCGTGGATCTGGAAGAAGAACTCCAGCAGCTCTCGGAAGTTCGTGACCTCGGGGTCGTAGGTGATCTCGATCGCCTCGGCGTGGTCGCCGTGGTTGCGGTACGTGGCGTTCGGGGTGTCGCCGCCGGTGTAGCCGACGCGCGTCGAGATGACGCCCGCGCGCTTACGCACCAGCTCCTCGACTCCCCAGAAACATCCGCCTGCCAGCGTCGCCTTCTCGGTTGTTCCACTCATCGTGCGTCCTCCTTGCTTGTGAACAGGCTGCGGAAATCTCCGTAGCCCTCTTTCTCCAGATCGTCGACCGCGATGAACCTCAGCGCGGCCGAGTTGATGCAGTACCGAAGCCCGCCGCTCTCGACCGGTCCGTCGTCGAACACATGGCCGAGGTGGCTGTCGCCGTGAACCGAGCGCACCTCGGTGCGCACCATGCCGTATTCGCGATCCTGCTTGGTGACGACGTTAGCGGGATCGATCGGCACCGTGAAGCTCGGCCAGCCCGATCGGCTGTCGTACTTGTCGGTCGAGGCGAACAACGGCTCTCCCGAGACGACGTCGACGTAGATTCCTGCGTCCTTGCTGTCCCAGAATCGGTTGCGGAAGGCGGGCTCTGTCGCCGCCTCCTGAGTCACGCGATACTGCGTGGGGGTGAGGTTCGAGAGCGCCTCGGGGGTCTTGCTGTACGTGGTCGACATGGAGCATCTCCTTGTGTACGGCCGCTGCTGGCTGCAGCGATCATGACGTTCAGTCGATACAACGCGGGGTCGTGCCCGCCTGTTCCGCCGCGCGGTTCACACACAGTCCGCTCCCAGCTTTGCCGGCCAGGCCGGGCTCGGGGGTCAGAGACTGTCGAGTTCGCCGCTCTGGGCGTTGCTGTCTTCTGCCGAGTCGTCGCCGCCGGCATGGCCGCCGCCCATCGAGATCTGGGTCCACACGACCGGCATGCCCGGGGAGAAGAGGATGTCGACGCCGGGACCGCTGTTGAGCGGCGGGATGTTCACGTAGCCGCCACCCGCGCGGATCGCCGCCAGGATCTGATTGCGCAGTTCGGTGACGGGGTCGGGCAGAAAGTAGTCTTTGCCGTCGACCGTGAGCCTGTTGATGAGCACGAATATCCCGCTCCCGCTAATTGGGCCGCGAAACCAGCCTCGAGTGACACGTTACCCTTGAGAGCGGGTGTTCAGTACCCGAATGCCAGTTGCGGCGAATCGTCCGTACCGCTGTTGTGTCGGTTTGATCGAGACGAGATTCACGCATGGGCTACCTGAAATACAACGGTGAAGAGTTCGAGTTCGACGATCGCACCGCGACTCATCTCCAGATCGCCATCAGCGCCAAGCTGCGACGCGCCGAGCACTTCTTCCTGACCTGGCCGATGCATCACAAGCAGGGCAGCGGTCGTCACTCCGTGTGGATCGACAACGGCGTCGCCATCCATTTCTTCTTCTCCGGATCGCGCACGGCGGCGATCAACCGCACCTGGCTCGACCAGCTGATGCTGACGGCCGCGACCCCGTTGGGCATGCAGGTGACCGAGGAGCCGCCCGAGAAGCCGCGGACCGCGGAGGACGAGTAACGATGACGGATGCCGCACAGGAGCAGTCGGTCGCGCGCAGTTCCTCGGAATCGCCCGCGTATTCGCGCCTCAACGACCGCTACCAGATTCTCTCGCTGGTGGGCGCTGGCGGGATGGCCTCGGTCTACAAGGCACACGACGAGATGCTCGACCGCGAGGTCGCGGTCAAGCTGTTCAACGCCCCTCTCGGCGACACCACCGAGGTGGCGAACCAGCAGCACGAGCTGCAGACACTGGCGCGGCTGAATCACCACGGGCTGGTGTCGCTGATCGACGCCGGGGTGGTGGCGAACAAGAACCACGCGCTGTCGCGCATGTTCCTGGTGATGGAACTCATCACCGGCCCGACGCTGAGCTCGCTGATCGCGACCCGCGAGCTGTCGGCGCGTGAGATCGCACAGATCGGTTTCGACCTGGCCGAGGGGCTCCAGTACATCCACGCCAACGGCATCGTGCACCGCGACGTGAAACCGGGCAACGTGCTGATGGTCGACTACGAGAACGACATCCGCAGCCGGGCGAAGCTGGCGGACTTCGGAATCGCGCTGCTCAGCGGCAGCGCCCTCCCCGATCCCGGCGAGACGCTGGGAACCGCGGGCTACCTGAGTCCCGAGCAGGCCATGCGCGACAGGATCGAGCCGGCGTCGGACGTCTACTCGCTGGGTCTGAGCCTGCTCGAATGCTTCACGCGCGTTCCGGAGTTTCCCGGCGCTCCGCTGCAGAGCGCGACGGCACGGCTGGTGCGGGACCCGGCAATGCCCATAACGCTGTCGCCGCAGTGGGCGACGCTGCTGCGCGCGATGACGGCCCGCGAACCGGCCGACCGACCCAGCAGCTCCGAAGCGGCGGCGGCCCTCGGCGAACTCATCGGCATCGAGCGGAAGTCGGAGTCCCGCCGCACCGACGAGCCCGAAACGCCCTCCGCGCTCCTTGTGGCCGAACCCGCCACCGACGTGTTCGTGCGCATCTCCCGCATCGCGTCGCGACTGCTGAACGCGAGTGTCGTCATCGTGGCGATCGTCGAGAACGGAAAGTCACGCATCCTGTCGAGTCACGGAATCGACGCCCGATACATCGGCGGTTCGGCGATCCTCGCCGATCCTCGAGACGGCATGACTCCGCTCGTCGACGGCAGCCTTAACGTGCGACGGGTCACGGGCGAGCTGCTGCGAGGCACTCAGGGCGCTGTTGTCGGCGCTCTCTGGGTGCTCGATGAGCGCAATCACGTGATGTCCGCGTACGACGAGCAGAATCTGGCAGACGTGGTCGCGCTGACCGAGTCTCAGCTGGAGCGTTCCTGAAGCGCGGAGTATACGCACAACCGACCCGAGGTTTTGCACATTGCCACCGCCGCTGACAGCGTCGATGGTGGAAGAGATTCAGAAAACGAAGGATTCGGAGCCCAGCGAGTGAATCTAGCAACAGACCTGGTCGGCGCGGTGGCGCGCGGCGAGATCGTCGCCGTCTTCCAGCCGCAGGTCGACATCGCCACGGGGAAGATCGTCGCCGTCGAGGCGCTCGCTCGCTGGAATCATCCGACTCTCGGCCCGGTCGCGCCCGACACGTTCATTCCGCTCGCCGAACGGAACGACCTGATCGTCGACATCGACAACTTCATGCTCGACGAGGGCTGCCGGTGCATCTCCCGGTGGATCGATTCGGGAAAGATCATGGAGATCGCGGTGAACGTCTCTGCCGCGCAACTGTCGACGATCGATTTTCTCGACCGCGTGCAGGCCAATCTGGAGCGCCACCACCTGTCGGCGGGCAGCCTCAACATCGAGATCACCGAGTCTCTCCCGGTCGCCGCCGTTCCCGAGGTGCTCGACCGGCTGATGCAGCTGAGCGGGCTCGGGCTGGGCATCTCCGTCGACGATTTCGGCACGGGCTACTCGTCTGTGGCGCGAGTTCTGAGCCTGCCCGCGACCGAGTTGAAACTCGACCAGTCGCTCGTTCAGGCGTCGGACGACCCGCCATACTTCCTGACGGCCGCCATCGAGTTGGCGCACGACCACGGCCTGAGGGTCGTCGCCGAGGGAGTCGAGACAGACGAGCATTTCGCGAGAGCCCGGCTGCTCGGATGCGACCGCGCGCAGGGCTACTTCTTCGGCCGCCCGAGCGCCGAGGCAGAACTCGACCGAGTGCTCAGCGCGGTCTGACCCTCCCGACCGCGCCGGCCCTCAGACGGACACGCGGGTGGTGCGGTCGCGGCCTAGTCGCTTCGACTCGTACATGGCCGCATCCGCAGCGTCGATGAGCTCGTCGGTCGACACCGGCGATGACGCGTTGTGAACCGCGATGCCGATGCTGGCGGTGATCGTGAACCCCGCCGCTTCTGAGAAGCCCCCGCGGATCGCCGCGCGGATTCGATCGGCGACCGCTGCGGCGTCGTCAGTGCCTGTGCCCCGGCAGATGACCACGAACTCGTCGCCGCCGTACCGCCCGACAATGTCGTTCGAGCGCACGGAGTCGGTCAGCCGCTTCGCCACCTCGCGCAGGATCGCGTCTCCCGTGTGGTGGCCGAGTCGGTCGTTCACCGGCTTGAATCCGTCGAGGTCGAGAAACATCAGGGTCAGCGGCTTGCCTGCGGCCTCCGTCAGCTCGCGGGTGAGGTCCTCCCTGATCAACACCCGATTCGCGAGACCCGTCAACTGGTCGTGGAGCGCCGCGAACGCGAGTTGGTCTTGAGCGCGCCTGCGGGTGAGCGCCTGGCTGGCCTGACGGGCGACGGCGAGAACAAGCTCGACCTCGCTCGGGGTCAGCTGCCGCGCGCGTTTGAAGAACGCGGCGATCACCCCGATGGGTGTCGAGTCGTTCATCACGGGGAACACAGCCACCGTCTGGAGCCGTGCGTCCCGGAGCGCCTCGACGACCCACGGGAAACGTTCGATGTCGTCGTCGCCCACACCCACGACCACGGGACTCTCGAGCTCGACCACCGTGCTGCCGAGAAGCCCGGCATTACCCCTGATCAGGCCTTCGAGGGGGTTGATTCCCGCCTCGACGCGCAGCTCCCCCTCACGGTCGACAAGCGCCACGCAGGTGGCACCCGCGGAGAGCGAGTCTTCGAGGATCGTCGCGAGCGTCTCCGCGATCTGCGCCTCGGAGCTGCCCCGCGCGAACTCGACAGAGGCGTTCTGCAGCACGGTGACCCGGGCGGCGAGCTGCTCGGCCGTGCGCTGGGCAGCAAGCAGCTCGCGCTCATAGCTCACCCGGTTCGACGCGTCGAGCACGCCGATCCGCACCCCGACCGATTCGCCATCGGCGGCGTAGTCGCCCGCGGCGTTGACGAGAACGGGCAGGAGGGTTCCGTCGGCCTTCACCAGCTGCAGGAAGATGTCGTTCGCAGAACCCCGCATGCGCAGCACCGGCAGGTGCTTGGTCTCGTAGAGCAGCTGGGATCCCGCCTGCAGGAGGTCGCGAAAACGCAGCCCCTGCAGCGCGTCGGCGCCGAACTCCCCCAGAGCCAGAAACGTCTCGTTCGCGTGCACGATGAGATCGTCCTGGTCCGTGGTGACATACCCGAACGGAGCCCTGTTGTAGAGCGCTTTGAAATACCCCTCCCCCGACACGTGCGACCGCCCGCGCTCAGGGAAGGAAGTCGCGGATCGCCGAGACGACCAGGTCGGGGGCGGAGAGGTGGGCGCAATGGCCGGTGACGGGCAGCACCACAAGACTGCTCTGTGCGATTCTGTCGGCGACATAGCGCCCTACCGGCAGAGGCGCGATGACATCGTCGGTCGACTGGATCACCAGCGTCGGCACGGTGACCTCGTCGAGGTCGCGACGGTTGTCAGACAGGAAGGTCACCCGGGCGAAGTGGCGGGCGATCGCGGGGTCGGTGCTGCAGAAGCTGTCATTGAGCTCGTCGCTGAGTTCGGGCCGGTCCGGGGCTCCCATGATCACGGGTGCTATCGACTTCGACCAGCCGAAGTAGTTTGCGTCGAGACCGTCGAGCAGTTCGTCGATGTCGGACTGCGCGAACCCGCCCGTGTAGTCGCCGGCGTCGACATAGCGCGGCGACGGCCCGACGAGCACAAGAGCACCGAATCGCGAGGGCTTCTGATTGGCCGCGAGCAGGCCGATGATCGATCCGACCGAGTGTCCGACGACGACGACGTCGCGCAGATCGAGCTGCTCCACGATCTCGACCAGGTCGTCGGCGTACCCGTCGAGGGAGTCGTATTTGCCCGGACGGTACGCCGAGAGGTCGGAGCCTCCGGCGCCGACATGGTCGAAGAGCACGACCTGGTAGTCGTCGGCGAAGTGCGGCGCGACCATCCGCCACATCTCCTGGCTGCACCCGAACCCGTGCGCGAAGACGATGGGGCGCCCCGATCCGACGACCGTGACGTTGTTGCGGGTCACGACGTCGACGAAGGGCGAGGTCACGCTGTCATTCACTGTGGCTCCGTCTGCGGGTCGACCGATTCTCGCCAAGGATAGCGGACAGAATCCGAGCGCTCACAGTCGGTCAGGCCGAGCAGCTCACCTTCGCCACACCCACCGGGGCGCTGTTCAGCGACACGGTCGGTGCGAGCGTCGTCAACAGACCTCCGACGGAGTTGTAGCCACGCGCGTAACCACTGTCTCTGGCGTTCGCCATCGACTGCACGGCGGCCCCCAGCCCGACAGTGGAGAACGTCGAACAGGTGGTGAAGGCGAGCTTCGCTCCCGTGAGACGAGTCGCCCCGTAGACGCAGATGCTGCCCGTCGCACACGAGCCGACGGCCCTCAGCGACTCGGCGTCTGCGACGGTGAGCACCGCGGTTCCGCCGCCCCACTCCACGACTGAGGGCGCGACCTGGACGCCGCCCGGTTCTGCGAGCATCGCTGCGTCGATGTAGTCCTGCACGGGGTCCGAGGGACGTGCGGATGCGGCGTTCGCCGGTGCGGACGCGAGACAGACGAACGCAAGAGCCAGTCCGGCGACGAGCATCCTCTTGACTGAGTCGCCCTTCACCGCCAGGCCACGTAGCGGATGACCGCGGGCGGTGCGACGGTCAGCTCGGCGATCCCCCCGAGGTAGATCGTCTCGAGCGAGAGGATCTTTCCCGACTTCTCGCCGACGACGAGCATGGAGTAGAAAGGGGCGTCCGGCTCGGGGGAGGTCACCCGGAAGGCGAAGCCGGGACGCCCGAGCCGGTCGTCGACGAAGCCGAACGACTCGACGCCCGGCATGGCCGAGAGCATCTGCAGAACGGCGGAGTGCTGTGCGGGGGTCAACGTCCAGTGGTTCATCAGCTCGGCAACCGCGTCGAGCAGTTCGACCGGGTCGGTGTCGTCGATCACCCCGCCGAAGTCGCGCAGGTAGGCGAGCATCGCCGCCGGGTCTTCGGGTGCGGGGTCTTCGAACAGCACGGTGAAGCGCCCGCGGGAGTATTTCTCGTCGCGGACGACGTCGCCCTCCTTGCCCGATTCCTCGAGCGGGATCTCGGTTGTGCCGTCGACGGCGAACGGACGGCCCACGGTGATGAGCATCGACCCGGAGAGGTCCTCCTCCCAGTGGATCTCGGTGTTGCGCGGCGAGACGGTCGACGAGGACCCAGTCGCGCCGACCTCGGTGTTGACGTACCAGGCCTGGAAGCTGGCCTCGCGGCGGGGGACGGCGGGCGTCGACGGGGGTGTGCTGAGCTGTCGGATGGCGGTGGCCATAGCTTCTCCTGTCGGTACGTTCTCTCCCTTGGGTTCGAGGATCGGCGGCGTCCCCGCGGCGGCCCTCTCGTCGCGCCCTCCGATGGGCACGACGTTGACCAGCGTGAACACGAGCACGAACATAAAGGCGACGGCGGGGATGGCGAACCAGCGACGCGACCACGGTCGTGCGGCCGCGGGGGCAGCGTCGTCGTGCGCCTTCGTGATGCGGGCAAGGTCGGCCTCGGCCCGCATCGTGAGGGGCGCGGTCAGGGGCGTGCGAGCCGGGTCGGCGCGCCGGACGAGCTGGTCGAACTCCGAGTCATCCAACATTCGCGTCCTCCTTTCCTACCGGTCCGCTCGCCGACGACAGGGCGAGTCGAAGGCTCTGCTTTGCTCTGCTGATGCGCTTCCACGCCGCCTGCTCCGTGGAGCCGACGACCTCGGCCACCTCGGCGGCCGACAGCTCTTCCCAGTAGGTGAGCCGCAGCACCTCGGCGTCTTTTCGACTCAACCGCTCCATCGCCGCGGTCACGTCGATGCGGGTCTCGTTCGATCCCTCGACCGCTGCCTGCCGCTCGAGTGCGTCCATGAGCTTCTGCTCGCGGTCGCGCGAACGGTAGGCGTTTCCGATCAGATGGTGCGCCGTCTTGTAGAGCCAGGTGATGCTCGGCGGGCTCTGTTCGTCGTAGTCCTTCCATGCGACGGTGAAGCAGTCGGAGCAGATCTCCAGCGAGCGCTCGGGGTCGATTCGCCGTTCGGCGAAGCGGAGCACGAGGGCGTAGTGCCCGCGGTAGAACTCCTCGAACGAAACGTTCTGCACAACACCCCCCAGAAAGTGGCTAGAGCGGCATCCGCGCCCTCACAGGGGTAGTTTCCGGATCCCTCCCAATCCTGACATTTTCTTCGAAAAGAATCTCGCGGGCGACGAGAGGTCACCACTCCTCTAGTTCGACACCGAGCCATTGCGCGAGATCGGAGACCTCCGCGCGCACCATCTCGTGCTCCTCGGGGTCGAACGGGAGAAACTCGTGCACCGCCGCCACGGCCAGCGTCTCGCGCTTGCGGTCGACCTCGGCCTCCAGCATGCCGACGAAGCGGTCGCCCATCAGGATCGGGTGTGCGAAGAAACCATATCTGCGCTGCGGCTTCGGCTTGAACTGCTCGAGAACGTACTCGAACTCGAACAGCTCCCGCAGCCGCGGCCGGTCGAACAGCATGCCGTCGTAGGGGCTGAGGAAGGCGACGCGGCCTCCCTCGTCGTCGTCCAGCGCGGCGACCTCCTCGGGATCGACCCGCCATCTGTACCGCGATCCCTCCACAACGGCGGGTTCGCCGGCCTCGCCCACGGGCGTCCAGGGCGACTGCTGTTTCGCGATGCCGACGGCCTGCAGCCGGCGTTCGTTCAGCATCCGCTCGGCTTCTTCGTATTCGTACTCGGGCAGGTCGTGCGGATACACCCGTTCGGCGAGATCCCAGCGCCGGTGACGCCCCTCGCGCCCGGCGACGGCCACCTCGCCCTGCGCCTGCAAGAAGTCGAGCATGTGCACCACCTGATTGGGACCCGACCAGCCGTCAGACCCGCGGGCCACCTCGGCGGTGTCGGGAATCTGCGCCGCCAGAAGCGGCCCCTCGCCCCGCAGACGGGCCAGCACCTCCGTGCGAAAGCGGTCGTTCGCGTCGAGCCACGCCCGCGTCTTCGGGTGGGTCGGCCAGCGCCGCATTGCGGGGAGCATAAGCGGCAGCAGGCTCATCGGGCGAAACGCGCCTTCGAACTCGAACAGCAGCCGGTCGGACTCCACCGCCTTGGATAGCACCGACGGATCGTAGGCAGACCCGAGCCGCGACCAGAGGATGGTGTGCTCCGCCGGCGCGATCGTCGCGGTCGGGTCGATCTTGATGGCACCGAGCTCTCCGGCCACCCCGACCACGTCGGTCGGCCGGTCGGCCTCGAGCAGCTGTGCGCGCACGGCGATGCGACGGGCCTGGTCGCGCGTGAGCCGGTGCGTCACAACACGAAGATACAACAGGGCCCGCAGTGGATCGAGGGCATCCCCGCATGTCTGGCGTTGAATTGCTCGGCTTCTCTTCGGACGCGACGCAACTGCGGCTAGCGTGAAGAAATGACTCGAGACCATGCGGCTCCAGACCTCGACGAGCTCGTGGACCGCGTGCCGGGCGGATGGTCGCGACTCGTGGTCGATGGACGGCCATGGGGAGTCAGCCGAGTCGAGCATGCCGAGGGGCGGAGCACCACCTTGACCGCCGAGCAGTTGGGCGGGTCGGTGATGTTCAGCGCGAACGTCTGGCACACCAGCAACGGCCCCGTTCTACGGCCGTGTGAGGTGCCTGCTGAGACCGTGCTCGATTTTCTGGAGAGTCTGCCGGTTCGGAGCGGCGGGCTGCCGTAGACAGAGGCACCCGACGGTTCGTCTGCGCCGAATGAGTGCCCGTGTCGTCAAATCGTGTCTGGTTCTTCCGGAACTGCCTGCGCGTCCCGCGACATCCCCATGGTCGAGTCGAACTGCGCCATAACAAGGGCGGCGGTGCTTGAGAAGCCTGCCGTCAACGCGATCAGCATCGAGGGGATGTATGCCTCAGGAGATGGCGCCCACCCGCCGATTACCCACGGCAAAATCACGACGGCGACTACAGCGACGGTGCTGAACCAGTGGTTTGCGAGGAGTCTCCACGAGGAACCGGAACCCCCCTTTGCCAGTATCCGGCGCCCCGTATCGAGGGTCGAAGCGATCAGTATGACGCCGAACACGATGAAGACTATTGCGCCGATGAGGGCCTCCATCGTCACCAGGGCCAGCGACACGAATAGAGGCAGTGCGAATGCAATGAATATCCACTGAACGCCGGCACGCAGATAGAGGTCTGCGGCCTCGGACGCGGTGAGGTGCCGATGCTGTTCGGAGTCGATGTAGAAGAAGACGCCGACGAGGAACGCGCCGATCAAGGTGGCGGAAATACCGGCCAGGGCTATCAGGAAGGCTTGTTCGTCAACTATCACGCGGCTTGCTCCTTAGGGCGACCAACAATCCCTCACCTTATTCGATTCGCAGTGGACTCCCTACGCGAGCACCGCGTCCCTCTACGAGTACCGCTCCTCACGCCACGGGTCGCCATAGATGTGATATCCGTTCTGCTCCCAGAAACCGGGTTCGTCCTGCGACTGCATAACGAGGCCGCGTATCCACTTGGCGCTCTTCCAGAAGTAGAGATGCGGGATGAGCAGCCGCGCCGGGCCACCGTGCTCGGGCTCCAGAGGCTCGCCGTCGAACTCGTAGGCGATCCAGGCCTGCCCGTCGAGCAGGTCCTCCAGCGGGATATTGGTCGTGTAGCCGCCGTACGAATGCGCCATCACGAAGTCGTGCACCGATTCGACTTCCTCGAAGAGCGTGTCGAGAGAGACTCCGCGCCACGACGTTCCGAACTTCGACCACCGGGTGACGCAGTGGATGTCAGTGGAGACGTCTTCTGCGGGCAGGGCGAGAAACTCGTCCCACGACCAGGTGTGCTTCTCGCCGGTCTCGGTATTGATGGAGAAGTCCCACTCGGCCGTGTCGATGCGGGGCGTCGGACCGGCAGAGAGCACGGGGAAGTCCTCGGTGAGAAACTGCCCGGGAGGCAGGTCGGGGCTGGCGTCGCGCTGCCGCCCGCCGAATCCACGCGATACGACTGCCATGGCTATCTCCTTCGGTTGGTCACAGGTTACCGGCCCCCGGCGCGTGGCGGTTAGGCTGACGATCGAACCGGTGCACCCAGTGAAAGGGCAGCTCTATTGACTCCTGTTTCCTTCGGCTTCTCGGGTCGCCGCCGCCCGGACACTCCGGGCCTGCCGCCGGGGCAGAGCCTGTCGAGCAGGTTTCCCGTGCTCTCCGCCGGGCCGACGCCCCGCATCGACACCGACGAGTGGCAGTTCACCATCACCGCCGGCGATGAGGTCGCCGCCAGTTGGACATGGTCTCAGCTCCAGGCCCTGCCGATGCAAGACATCGACACCGACATTCACTGTGTGACGACGTGGTCGAAGCTCTCGACCACGTGGCGCGGGGTGTCGGTCGACACGTTATTCGACGGGGTGGAGACATCCGCCCGGTTTGCCATGGCTCACAGCTACGGCGGATACACGACGAACCTCCCGATGGACGACCTGCGCAACGGAAAAGCGTGGATCGCGCTGGAGTACGACGGTCTCCCGCTCGAACCCGAACACGGCGGGCCCGCGAGACTGCTGGTCCCCCACCTGTACCTGTGGAAGAGCGCGAAGTGGGTGCGCGGCATCAGATTGATGGATGCTGACGCGCCCGGCTTCTGGGAGCAGAAGGGGTATCACATGTACGGGGATCCCTGGAAAGAGCAGCGGTACTCGTAGCCGCCACTGAGTTGCCACGCTCTCTGCTTCGAAAGCAGAAGAGCCCCCGCTTCCCAGTGTGAAAACTGGGGAGCAGGGGCTCTGTAGCTGGCGGGCTCCTTACGAATCTCACTGCCCGCCCAGACACTGGGCACTTCTTGCCGCCGAATAAGTTCATCCTCCCTAAGCTTCTTGAAAATCCTCTCCGTTCGAATGCGCGCTGCTCGGACCAAACCTTCGGGCGCACCGAAGGCGCATAGATCCCGCCCCGTGCGAGACAATCAGCTCATGCGAATGAGACGTATCGACTTCGTGACAGCCTCAGCGGACTTCTTATAGACGGAGTCGAGGACACACCCTATGTCAGGGCGACTCTTCGACTAACGCGGGACAGGGGTGGATGCGCGCTTGGGCTGACCGGCCGAAAGACTGGAATGGGAACCGGTTCGTCCTCGGCGACTTCAACCTCGACCGGATCGGGGACCCGCTGTTCGAAGCGTTTATCGCCACGGGTCTCTGCCTCCGCGCGAACTCAGCGGAGTGCCGCGCACCATCTTCGACGACGACCGCACTCAGCATTTCTATGACCAGATCGCCTGATTCTCGATCCCGGAAGGCGACAGCCTGCTAAAAGGGATGGACTACTCAGGGCGCGCCGGCGGCTTCGACTCCATCAGGTATCCACCGCCGACGGACACGCGATGGCTCAGTCGACCGCAGAAGGCGAGATGTTGGATTTCGCGCGGGTCGAACTCAAAGCTGCCCGGTAGCGCCCCTTCGAGTCAGGTCACGTTGACGATCCAGCCGCCTCCTTCGAGCATCTCGAACTCGCCGCGCAGCAGGAACGGGGCTTCCCTGTCGGCAACCTCGGATTTACCACCGAAGCCAGGTATCTCCCTGGCGTGGGCGCTGACGATCATCCATTCGAGCGCGCCTAACGACAGCGACGCTCTCGTGATCAGAGTCGACACGTTGGCGAAGTCGTCCAAGGAATGGCGAACCGGTGGTGTCTCATCGAAGGACGAGAACCAGTTGGAGAAGCTGGGTTCATCCGTGTCGACGTCGTGGTGCGTCCAGATCTTGTGGGTGAGGTCGTTCCGGAGCTTCACTGCGTCTTGGGCACGGGTAATCGCATCAAGCGCGTCGTCTTCAACATCACGTTCGACATACGGGTGGCCTCTGATCAACTTCCGGCAGTCCTTGAGTACTTGTCCATGAGCGCGCCGCGACTCTTCGAATTTTCTTGTCTCGGTTTTCAGCCTGGCGAGCAGCGCGCATGACTGCAGGTAGAGGAACGTCTCGTTCCTAGTGGCGACACCGATGACCCAGCTGAGTCGGTCGTTGGCGTCCAGTCCGTCCGGAAATTTCATAACCGAGTGTCCCATCGTTCGGGCGCCGGCGGGCGACGCGAGACACCGGACCGCTGTCGGGCGCCGTCGATAGGCTCGTGGCGTGGCTGAAAACACTTGGGATGAAGACGACGTTGCTCAATTTCTTTTTGAGACGTTCGCCCCCCGACCATCCGATAGCGATCGCGCAGGCGTTCCTTATGGCACTTGACGATCCTGAAAATTTGGCGACGTTGCTTCAAAGGATGGTCACACCTGAATCGCGTCCTATGTGGGGCGACTTCTACGCGGCCTCCCGCTGGCTGGACAACGCCGGAGACATCGGTGTCGGCTCTGTCGCACGCCACGTCGCAGGGATTCCTGACGTTCGTTACGTGAAGCTCGCCGCCGGGATTACGACCGGGAGGATCGCGAAGACTTTGAGCGAAATCGATGCCGCTGCGTACATGACGTTGATATGGCGCCCGGAATCGAGCTTTTAGCTCGTCCATGCGATCGGCGATCCGGTCGAAGCCGTTCATTTGCTTCGCACATCTCCGGGCGACGCTCCGCCGGTATAGCCGCGGGTGCAGACCGCGGCCGCACGTCGGCGCCCTGGGACATTCCGGCTGTAGCCTCTGGTCATGACCGACGAGATCACCCCTGCCACATTGGAAGCCGAGCTTGGAGTGGATGCCAAGAGAATCCGTGCCTACCTGCGCGAGGCGTATCCGAAGCCGCTCTGGACCCGGTGGGAGCTGTCTGACGAACAGGCTGACGACGTCCGCGGCCATTTCACGACGGCGTGACCATTCGCGAACGTCGGACGCTCTCGACCGCAAAGACCGGGCGGGGCCGAACGTGGAGCTAGCGGGACTGATCGTGACATTCGGCGGAGTCGTTGTGGCCGGCGCGGCCGCGGCTTCAGGATGGGTGCAAGCCAAGACGGCAGTCGCCGCGAGAGCCGATTCGCAGATCGCCCTGGCTGACGCGCGCGTCGCTCGAGACGAAGCCCAGAGCGCCCGAGACGAGGCAGCACGACTTGCCGCGGAAGCGAACGATGCGTTCAAACGGCAAGCGATCGCACTGGAAGAAGCGAACGCGATAGCGCGCGCCAAAATCCCCGAGAGCGGAGCGCGTTGGGAGATTTCTCACGTCAGCAACTCGAGATGGGTGGCTCGCAACGTCGGAGACAAGACCGCTCACACGGCGATTCTGACCGAAATCACCGACCCGCCGGATTTCATCAAGAAGGATCAGGTGACACGCGATGTCACGCCGGGAGATGTGATCGACCTCATCGTCTACGGCTATTCGGGCTCGGCGAATCCCCGCGTCATGATCACATGGTTCGACGAGACCGGTAAAACGAATTCGAAGGACCTCACGATCGTCCGCTGAGCCAGCCGACTCCCATCCCGTCTATTCCGCTGTGTCCGGGGCGATGCTCGACATGTTCCAGAACTTGTCATGCAGCTTTGGTACACCGAGTGGTGTCTTCCAAGTGATGCGTTCTTCGGTTCTGTGGTCGTTGCCGAACAAGGGGCTGATATAGAAGCTGGCCATGTTGATCCCGTTGACCGTCGACGGGCGCGCCTTCTCCGCACGCTCCCGTTCTTCGAGCACATAGGTGTCTGCTGCCCTAGGGAAGTTGAAGATCATCTCGTCGTCGTGGGCTACCTCGGGGGACTCGACGGTCGCGGTTTCGTCATCGATGGTGACTGTCGCGCGTACTGCATGGGCGGCGTCCTGACCACGATTCGTGAGCACGTAGACGCCGGGCCGGCGCCAATGGCCAGCCCAGTCCACATCGTTCCGTTCGACAGCGCGATCCCCGCCAGCCCGTGATATGTCGTTTGCCTCTTGTGCCAAAGAGTTTGAGCGGACCGAGATGTCGTTCGCATCGACAGCAATCGTGTTCGACTTTTCACTCAGCTCGACGGCCCTGCGGGACGCGGTCAACGCGTCGTTCGCGGTTCGATTCGATCGCACAACGAGCACGATGCTGACGGCGCCGATCGCAATCGAGACAAGGATTGCGAACACGGCCGCAAGTGCGGAAAGGACTGCAGCGGCTTCGGGGCTCATAGTCTCAAACTACCGTCGCGACGAAGCCCCCCGTCGCGCGGCGTTCGACTCCGGTTCGCCCGTGTAGACGACTTGAACATCGACGGGGATCTGATCGAAAGATCGCCCGAGCAGAGTGCCGCGCGTTTGAGGGAAGCCAACAAAGCACTCATGGATGTCGGCAACAACGAGCACGGCCTGGTCTAGTTGGTGAACGTCGGTTCCATTCGACGACGTGTCCCGAACGCGCGCAACGAGCGGGCCCACTCGACAAGCAGGCCGGCCCGCTCCCGTGAGGCAACTAGAGGATGCAGTTGGCAGAGGCAGAGTTGACGGTTCCAGTCACCCCTTCGACGTTCCACTTGACGGACGTGAAGCCGTGATTCCACCGGTTCACGCTCCCGTTCTGAGTATTGCTGAAGTCTTTGCTCCAGTCGGTCGTACCCACTGTTTGATGATGGCGGATCGCCCCCGGGCTGCTGTTGGAGACCGTCTCTACGACCCGCGGCGAAACACACGACCTGGAACCTGATGGATCGGCGGCCATCGCCGACTGAGTTGCCAGCGGGCTGAGGACGGCGATCAATGCCACGCCCGCGATAGCGAAGCGCCTTGTGAGTTTCTGCATCTTGCTCCCGTTCAATAATCTACGAATTTAAATTGACGATTCGTCGAAAAGATTACTAGGGTGTGTCTGACAAAGTACATAGGTTGATGAAACCTCAACGAAACAGATTGGTGCGACTATGAAGAAGATCCACATGGGGGCCATCGCGGGAGCTCTCGCGATCGCCGCGTCCCTCACGGTCGCACTCCCGGCCTACGCCAACGAGTCAGCCAGCGGATTCCACGCAGGATGCGGATCCGTGTACACCGTTCAATCGATTTCTAAAAGCGGCGCCGGCAAAGTGGCCCACAACCACAACAGCCTCGGACCAAAGTGGTTCGTCAACACCAGCCCCGCTACTCGCTACTACACCGCGGGGCTGCAGTACAGCGTCTCCTGGTACGTGACGTCGACCTCGACTCTCGAGTCGGCGACCGCGAGCTGCGTGAACTGACGTGCAGCTGCACCTTTCGCGGCAGGCGGTTGGGCTGGCCGCATTAGCCTGCCTAGCGTTAGGGAGCCTATCGGCTTGCGCCGCGGCACCAGAGCCTTCCGAGAGCTCGTCGGCAGCGCCGCAAGTCGAAGGCAACCAGCGCGCGTATGACTACTCTGTCGAGCTGGCAGCGTGCCTAACTGAAAAGGGATGGGACGTCGAAGTCGACGGAGCAGGCGGATGGGGAATCATCTGGCATGTACCAGTCGAGCAATCCGAACTCATCGCAGCGGACGACGCAGCGTGCGCGGCAGAGATCGGGACGGACATTTTCGATGTGTCGGAAGAGAATCTCGAGTACGCGTACGACAACAACACCCGTGTAGTGGACTGCCTCGAGGCGCGCGGCTACGACACCGCCGCTCCGCCCAGCCGCGAATCGTTCGTGAGCAAGTCGTTGGATGACCCCGACGCTATCGTGTGGGAGCCCTACGAACTCGTTCCAGAGGGTGACATGTCCGATGCCGTGACCAGCTGTCCACAGTAGGCGCGAGCGTTACTCCTACCCGCCGCGAGCCGCACTCGGATTTTCTAGTTCGGAACGCCGCTCGTGGCGGGTCTCGCGTTCAGCCGAGCGTCCGACAGGGGCCGATTCCACAGAACTCGCCCATGTCACGGGACACGGAGCTCCTTCAGAGGATCCCGATTTGCGGCGAGGATAGCGGGGGGAAGGGCCGCCACGATGGTGACGAGCACGGCCAAGGCGGCCACGGCAACGAAGAAGTCAGGTCCCGGTAGCGGGTCATCGGAGTAGACAAGTGCCGCTGCCGCCACAGAGCTTCCGATGACGGAACCAGCGATTGACGAGGCAACGACCTGGACGAGGAGCATGGCGACGATGAGACCGCGCGACGCGCCCAATGCCCGTCGTCTGCCGAAATCCTTCCTCCGCATCATCACTAAGGCGTAGAAGATCCCCGCCACCAACACGGCTGTTACCGCGAAGACCACGAGTACGAGGTCGCGACTGAAGTCGCCCAACGTCCCGGCCACGAGAGCGCGTAAGTCTGCAAGCCCTTCGCTGGTAGTCAGCTTCACCTTTGCAGGGTCGCCGACTGACAGAACCGACACGACCGCGTCGGCTACTGGCTCGACTAGATCTGGTCGCTCCGCAATGACGATGAGTACGCTCACCTGACCCACTGCACTGGCTTCCTGCGGGACGATTATCAGGGGTTCGAGGAAATCGATGAAAGCGGGGGACGGTGATGCGTTCCCGACCGAATATGAAGCGCCCTCGGGCGTGACTACTCCCCCGACGTTCTCACGTACCCCCAAGATTTCGAGCGTCTCAGGGGCCGCCCAAGCGGAGTCGTCGCTGCGCCCGGGTCCAATGCCGATCTCTTCGAAGGAGGAACCCCACGCAAGTCGTAGAGGCACTGGCGCCCCGCCGGGAATCGATACATTGGACGCGTCTGATGCAATGCTGAACGCTCCCGCCCACTCGATGCCGTCAATCATGGCTAGGCGCTGCAGCACGTCGGACGTAAGTCCGGCATCGGGCTCCGCTCTGACGACGATCGATCGCGTGCCGGCTGCATCGATGGAACCCAGGACTGACTGTTCAGCACCCACCGTCCTGCCCGTGGTCAGCAGGATGGTGGCGCACATTCCGGCGACGAGAAGCACCGCCACGCTCGAAGCAATGGGCTGCGAGCGGGCAGTTGCGAGCGCTTCCCTCAGCACAGCCCACCATCGCGCTCCACCTTTCAAAGCTCCAGCCTCCGATCGCACTGCGCGACAACAGCAGGGTCGTGCGTTACGACGATGACGGCGGCGCCGGCGCGCGCCTGCGCGGAAAGAGCCGAAACGACGACTTGCGAAGATTCAGGATCGAGGTTTCCTGTCGGCTCATCGGCCAGAAGTATCTTCGGATCGTTGAGCATTGCGCGACAGAGGGCGATACGTTGCGCTTGTCCGCCGGAGACCTCCCCGGGCTTCGCCGCCGCTCTCAGATTGACGCCGAACTGCTCCATAAGTTCGATAGCGCGAAGCTTTGCCACCGACCGGGATTGACCGCGGTACAGAGCAGTCTCGAGGACATTGTCCAAAACGGTGCGCGTCGGATCCAATGCCGCATCTTGGAAGACGAATCCGAATTCGTGCGCACGGACGGCTGCTCTTCGCGCGTCGCCCATTCCCGACGCGCTGACACCGTCGACCCAGATGTGACCCGCCGACGGCTTGAGCATCAACCCCAGGAGATAGAGAAGTGTCGACTTGCCCCGCCCAGACGGAGCCGTCACAGCCACAGTCTCTCCCGCGAAAAACTCCGCGCTCCAGTCAGCGAAGATGGCGTTCGTCTTGTCGTACCCAAATCGCACGCCTGTAGCTTCTAGCGCCGGAATCACTTGGCCACCGCCGGTATGCGCACTTTCGTACCAGCGTCCAACCCGTCGACCACGGACATTCCGCGAGCATTGGCTCGCACTGTCACGGGCCATCGACCGCCGGCGGTATCGATGACGGTCAACGAGCCGTCTGCGTCGCTGAGCAGTGCGGCGGTCGGCAGGGTCACGCCCGCCACGGTCTCGACGGTTATCACCGAGGCGCGCAGAGTCGTGCGCCCGGAGACCGGGACCGATCCGCACTGGTCCGCACACACTGAACTCTCCCCGGCTCCCAGGAGGAGCGAAACCTCGCCCTGCTCGTTTCTGACTTCCTTTTCCACCCGAGACTGCCATTCGTTGCCATCGGGGGAGCTGATCTCCACTCGAGTCCCGGCCGGCATGAGTTGCGCTTGACCGTCGCTCACTGGGAGGGTGAAGGCGGGTGCGGCGGGAAGAGCGGACACAACCGCTTCTCCGCCGGAGACGCTACCGCCGCGCTTGACCACATCCGTGTCGAGCGCAGTCCGCGCCGGCAACGACGGGACGAAAACGAGGTCGCCTTTGAGGATCGTTCCCGTCTGCTCTGTACCGATGCTCTTCTGCCATGCCCGTACCGCCGCGACGGTGCTCGCTCCAAATTTGCCGTCCGAAGTGCGTTTGAAAAGGCCCAGCTCGTGCAGGAAGTCTTGGACTTGAACGACATCCGCTCCTGTCGCGGTCAGAGACAGATCCCGGAAGGATGGCACTGTCCCACGTGCGATCGAGACCGGACGAAGGTCGACGCTGTAGAGCTTCGCCCCGGCCGCGACTTCCTGGCCTTGAGATACGTCTACCGTGGTGACAGTTCCCGAGGCCTGGTTCACGCCGACCGGTTCCGAGGTCCACTCCGCGACCACGTTTAGGTTTAGCGCGGAACCAACTTCGCCGTCGACCGCCTCGACGTAGGTGTAGCTCTTTGACTCGAGACCGCTCTCAGGTTTCGCGAAAACGGTCGACAGCGCCCACGCCATCACCGAGCCGATCACGAGACCGGCGATCACCGCCCCGGCAATCGCCTTGAAAGAGAAACGCCGCGGCACCACTTTCATGCTCATCCCCCATCTCACGGCGCCTCGAATGCGGACTCCATTTCAACAATGTACCAGTATTCAATTTTTCATCAACTATTTACATTGCTCAAATTCGCAGTTACGTTCTGACTTGAAGATCGTGAGTCAAAATCAAAATCCCGGATTCGGGATGGAATTTGGTCTTCGATATTCCTGCGCGGTCAGAGATCCGCACCACAGATCCTGGTCACCAGACCGGGTCGAAATGTAAGGGAGTGCACGTGAAATCGAAAAAACGAGCGGTCGCCATCGGAGCTGCGATTGCGCTAATAGCCGCCCTCGCGGTTCCGTCGGCGGCCAGCGCGATCGCGCTGTCCGAACCGATCGCCACCAATCAAACGGTCCATTACGCCACCTACCGTTATCACGTCGCCGGGCCGGCAAGTCTCCAGATCGACACCATGCCGACTTGTGGCGGCGGGGCGATCGACGGGGCGCTGCGCGTCAGCACGACGGGGGTCCGTGTGACGCCGTACCTTTCGTGGGGCCAGCTGGCTTCCAACCCCCTTGGAGTGCGGAAGTCGTTCCGGACGACCAATACCAACTCCACCACTATCCCGACCGGCTACTACGCGCTGACCATCCTCACCCACGGCGCGGCAGGCGGCTGTAACGGCGCTTACTCATGGTCCGGCGACCTGGCAATCTGAGACGGAGACGAGACAACATGAAGAAAATTACTGCAGTTCTGTTCGGCGCGGCGGTTGTGGTGGCCGTCGGCTGCTCCGCGGCCGGCGCGGCCATAGCCTCCTCCTCGTCCGAGGAATCGGATGATTTCATCCGTTCAAGCGACGAGCTCGTGGCCGCTTACCTGGATGAGGCCGAAGTCCTCGAGGCCGATCTTCCGACCGACATCAGCTTCCCCGAGGATTCCCCGTATCTGGTGTTGCCGAAGGGCGCTGTCGCCGAATCCGGCGTCGCTGACGCGTTCGCCAACTTCTACTGGCTGTGCTCTTGGGAGAAGAGCTACCTCGACGGGGTCCACGCAGGCGACGTGACGGTGCAGGCCGATGCGCTCGATCACATTGCTCAGTGGCCGTCGCAGCCATTCACAAAGGAGCATGTCGTCGACCCCGACGGGCTCTGGAACACGACGGTGCTCGAGCCGGCGTTGGCAGGAGATCCGTCGGCAGTCGCCGCGGAGTTCGAGTCTTCCTGCGGCGCCTTCACCGAAGCTAACCCGGAATAGAAGTTCGGGGGAGGGGTCGGGACTTTCCCGCCCTCTCTCCCGCGCAGCCAGACCAATCACACCGGTCCGATGGCCACCGATCCCCATGCCGTATTGGTGTCCTGATCGTAAATAGTGATGCTCTGCGTCCGCCGTAGCCATGCCCCCACGTCGGTGACGTCATAGGACTGGTTACCCGAAGTGGCCGTAAGTGGACCGAACTCCAGGTGGTTCGGCGTCAATGGACCGTCGTCAACTTTGTAATAGCCCGTGGCGTCCTGGGCCAGCGCCCCCTCATTGAAATTGAGTCGAAGCGTTCCGCCCTCTCCCGTAGAGAAGTCCGTGAGAGTGAGAATCATGCGCCCTTGGGCATTCTTTTCCAGCCGCGCTTCTCCCACGGTGGTTGCCCATTGAGATACGAAACGCCCGCTCCTCGGGCCGGGGGGTGGAAACACACGGCTCGGTTCTAACTGCGTTTGCCAGCCCTGCTGACCCGCCGGCACCCTGTCTGTCTGCGCGAGGCTTTCCGGTGAGCTCTCCGGCGAAGGTCTTGCTTCCGTCGCGGCCGGTGCCGAGTGTGGCCCAGACGTGTGTGATGTGCATCCCGAGACGCCGAGGGCAAAGACGCCGAGCGCCGCGGCGACCAACCACGCGTTGCGGTGCTTAGCGAGCGCGCTTGATACTTCAGTCACAGCCCCGACCATGATCAGACGCCTTTCGCTGTCGTGTTTCTACGAACGTGGTCTGATGCTACGTCGCATTCGTCCGCAATAGCTTGTGCCGTACGCCCCAAGACAGCCATGCGAATTAGTGAATCCCAAGTGCAGTCGACCACTTCATCATCCTTCTTTCCGTTGGGCTCGGGTATTTTGTTCAATAAATGCGTTCCAGTCGGTCCAAAAAGTCCGGACGGATCCCGAGAAACCGCTTCGGTCAACTTCAGCAGGTACCCCGTCTGCGCTCACGGCAGCACCTCGTCGCTTTACTCAGGACAGTTCGAGATGGTGGGCCAGCGGAGCGCGCCCGACTCGAGATTTGCCCGTTCCGACCACAGCTGGCGAGCGTTTTCGCTCCAAGATGTGGCGGAGTTCGGCGGATCCGATCGAGTATCGCCACTACTCGGAGGGCTTCAACGCGAGCGTCGATGCATCGACAAAAGTATCCTCCCCCAACCTAAACAGATCGACGAAACCTTCAGGGCAGTCCTCGGGGTGGACCGTCACGTCGCTTCCAGATTCCATTCGTTCACCACGCAGTTCCACACACGTGTAATACCCGCGCGGCTGCTGAGTGAATCCGCCCGACATCACTCCCGCCCTGATTAGGAATTTCACCCGCACTTTCTCGGCCGTGTCGTCGAAAAAGTAGAACCCTTGATCGGGAGACGTCCCGGTTTCTATGTCAGCCGGCGAAACTGAGCGGATGTCTCCCTCGATGTTCTCGGCAATTTCCGAGACGAGTTCAGCATCGGCCAAGCCCGAGGTGAGCATTCCCTGCAGTCTCTCCTGGGCTCTGATGACTCTGTCCGCAACGGCGTCGTCCCCTTCCCGATCAAGATACGAGGAGCATCCGCTGAGCGCGAACATCAGCGCGCACGCGACGATGGAAGCTGTCAGCCGAATTTTCGCGAGTTTCATAGTTTCCCCATTTCGGCCCGGCGCCATGCTGACACATGCGCGGCGACCATGCGCGGCGATTCTGGGAAGCGAGTCACCATTTGAGCAGACCGGCCCAAGCTTGCCCCACAGTCCCGCCACAACCTCCGACGAGGCGTCCGTTGAACGCGTAGCTGCCAGCGGGTAGGGCGTAATCGAACCCGCCCCCACTGGTGTAGCCGAAGTACTGGGTCGTGTTCGGCGACGTGAAGGAGAGGCTGTCAGTGTGTTGTTGTCCGATGACTGCCGTGCCGTCCGTCTTGCGCAGTCCGATCCTCGTCTCTCCGCTGCACCCCGGTAGCGCGGTCATCTGCAGGGCCGCCGTCCCACTGGCGTGGTAGCGGAACGTAGCGTAGTAAGTCGTCGCAGCGTTCGAAACCAAGGTCGCGGATACGGGGAGGGCGGCAGCGGCGGAAAGCCTGTTTGTCATTACACCCGAGAAGAGACCCGTCCCCGCCGTGTTGGGGTGGAAAGACTGCGCAGAGGGGAAGAGGCTGATGTCGTCTCCTGGAACAGCGAAGGAGTAGTCGTCGGGGAAGTCGCCCGGCGTGCGCGTGGTGACGAGTCCGTTGATCGCGCTGTTCTGAGTACAGAGGTTCCGTCCCGCAAACGCGGCCGTCGGGTCCGCCCACCGAACGCGGGGTCCGGCTTGGAGGGCGGCGTCTGCGAGCGCCGCATTGAGCTGGGTGGACACAACTGCATTCAGCCAAGGAAGCATCGCCTCCGCAATTCCGACGCACACGCCACTCGACTCGAATATCTTCGGATACCCCATTAGAAGGATCTCTGCATTCGGCGCTTGCTTTTGTATTTCTAGCAGCGTCGTGATCACACCCAGTCTGACATCGGTATCAATTCGGATCGGGGTCATCTGGCCTAGCGGGAGTGGATCCCCCTCAATAGTCCTGTCGGTGCAGAACGGGTTCAGAGGAACCTTCAGACATTCCTTGATGATGGGCACGAATCCCATGTCGTTCCCGCCTATGGAGAGCGTCACGAGAGTCGTGTTCGCGTCGAGGAACCCGCGGTCCATCTGGCTCACCTCGCCGAACTGCGTCTGGTTGCCCATTCGGTCGCGGTTGTCTTTCGGTTTTGCCTGACCAGCCGGGACGGAATAGTACGGGAGCACGTTGCGCACTTCAGCGGAGGAGCAGGCCAGCAACTGGTAGTCGAGTGTCGGATCTCCGGCGTCGGCGCGCGCGCCGATGGTAGTCGCGGGCTGGCTGGCGAGCTTGGCCTTTCTGGACCAGGCCTCGGTGGACCGGTGGCAGGCGTTTCGGAACGGGCTTATCACCACGCCAGAGGTCGCGAACCCGTTGTTGTCCGAAGAGCGGTAGTAGTTGCTCCCGTCGGGCGTGGAGGCGCCTTCTCCGGAGGAATATGAGTCGCCGAGCGCGACGACGATGTCGGTCGGCTTCCCCGGCAGCGGAACGATGGCAATTGCGTCCCAGGCGATGTCGTCTTTGCCTGACAACTTGTCTCCGATCGGCGACCGACGCATGGTGTTGGATAGCGAGATCGACGGGGTGCCCTCAAAATCGAAGGCCCCGAGCGAGATCCACTTGTTTTCGTAGTTTCTTTGGAGGATGGTGCGGGTCTGGCTACCGTTCGCACCCGTGTTCACTGTGTAAGCCGCCTGTTGGCTCCATGCCCCGTGGTCCGGCATGTGGACGAGGACTCGTGCCCAGCTGTCGAGATTCTGGCCGAGAGACCAAGTCCCGGTGATCGACAAGTCGCCTCCTTCGTCGTCCAGTCCTGTTCTGGCATGGGCGAAGTAGAACTGGCTGTTGAAACCGCCGCCGAGTTGATGGAGATCGATCTTGGATGGGTACTCGCCGCCCCCCGACGTGCCGAAGTTGAATCCGAACGATCCCGTCGTCGACACTGCCGAGGCGCAAGCGGAGCTCGTCCGCACGACGGGTGTGGTGGGTGGCAGGTTGTCGATAATCATCGCGTTCGATGGCAGACCTGTGCGGATGCAGTTTGGAGGGAACGCTGTTCCGTTCGGTTCCGCTGCGTTGGCAAGCCCGAATCGGATGAACTCTTGGCCACAGGTCGACGGACAGTCGTTTTTCCATGTCGCGTTGCCGTGGTACCAGCATTTCAGGTCGAACCCACCGACGGCGTTTTCGTGGAGGCATGGTCCGGGCTTCTCATTCGGGGCGTCCGGCTGGATTGTGACGCCCGGGTGGCAGTTGTTGATCGCGGGGACGCAGAACAGGTTCATTGGTGGCCGTACGGTGAGGCGGTTCACCACACCGTTCATTTGGTCGGAGCCCGACCACCACGCGGTCCGAAATGCGGCGACGGTGGTCGTAGCCGAATCGGGTATATCTAGGGAATGAGCGGCAAAGCCGAGCACCTTTTCCGGGTAAGGCCAGTCTTGAGGGTGCGAGGCGTGCTCCGGGTGACCATCGAGGAAGGCGGAACGGGACTGATCCCACAACGGGTTGGCAGGGTTGTTGAGCCAACCTACGCCCCACGGAGAGTTTGCTTGTTCGGGGTAGTAGCCGGAGTTGTATGCCCAGATGGCGAAGAACCAGTTCTCAATGTAGGCGGGCTTTCCGTCGTTGATTGTCAGGCCGCCGGCCTTCGTCTGGTTCCACTTATCCGCGATCATGTCCAGAGCCTTGGCGATGTTCGCCGCGTAGTCGAGAGCGATCGCCCGCTGTTTGGCGACGGGCAGGGCGGTCTCTCCGACACGTTCGCGGCCGGCCAGTCGCATGCCGTCCGTGATCTGCCCGACCCCGTACCCGCAGTCGGCATTCGTGAAGTCCACCGACCACAGGTTCCCTTCCGTGGCTTGCACGTCGTTGCCGTAGAAGATGCCGACCAGCGGGTTGCCGGTGACGCCCGGGAGGGTGTACTTCGATGCTTGCCACAGATTTGATTCTTGAGCGAGGATGCCCAGCAGCACCTGAGCGGGCACGGTTCCGCCGCCGCTCAGGGCGCGCGGCGGGAACATGCTCTGCGGTGTATAGGCGGCCATGCCCAGATTCATCCAGTTGTCGTGCCGTGCGATATTGAGATTGCCCGTGACCGCTCTGTCCACGGCCCACTCGACCTGTCGAGGGAGGGGCTGGAGTACTTGATTGGCGGGATCGTTGCGCGGGACGGCGCAGGCGCGTTCGCTTTCCACGGGATTGGTGGCCGAGCCCGTTCCGTACGCGGCTGCAGCGGTCGCCCGGTTTCCCGCACCGTCACTCGCACCGGGAAGCAGGACGTCCACCGACACCAATCCGGTGTCCGATCCGACTTCTCCCACGACTGCCGTGAGTTCGACGATTTCGTCTGTCTCAAGCAGCTGTTGTTGGAACCCAATCTGCATTCTCGGAGCCAATGCGTCGCTGACGCCGTCAGCGGTGTTGAGTACGTCCATGGAGAGCAGGGCGGAGCTGCCCTGCGTGGAGATAGCTGACGACGCGGCGACGTCCACAGGCGTCCAGTTTTCCGGCAGCGACTCGGTGACCTCGGTCTCACCTCCCAAGATATATATGCGGCCGTCGAGATCCCTCTCTATGCTGAGGTCGTCGGTGGCACCGGACGCGATGGACGTCGGGTCGACCTCGATCCCGTCACCGACCTGGGAACGCTTCACGGTCGCCGTGCCGCCGCCCTGCTCGACGAACGCGATGCTGTCTGATCCATCGAGCTGGATGTCATACGCCGACCCCATCGTCCGGATGATCGGCGTCGTCTCGCCGTTTCCGTCGACGCGGACGATCGCCCCGCCCGCTGCGGCGATGATGCCGTCGCCATCGGCCGTGGCTGACGTCAGCTGTGTGGCCGATACAGCGACCTCGGCGAGCTGCGGGCTGCTCGCCGGAAGGAGAGTCAGACGTGTTTCGGCCGTGTCGTCGGTGTATTGCGAGAGGACCACCTGGTCAGAGGATCCGCAGCCGGGGTTGAAGTTCGCGAGCGTATAGCCTTGGCCCAGATACGTCTGCTGCCCCGTGACCGCGTCCACAAGACTGGCGAAACCGCCCCGGGTAAAGAGCGAGGCATCATTCGTGAAATTCCGTGGGGCGTAGACGACAGCGAAGAACTTTCCGTCGCTGGTCAAACAAGCGTTTCCGATCCATCTGTCCGTTTCTACTCCCGCTATCGACAACGATGCGAGTTCGCCCCACCGGTACCCACCCGCCTCGGGGGCGGTGAGGATGGTAAAGCCGAACTGGTCGCCGGTGGTCGTCCACTGGACGTCGCTGCTCGTGGTCCATGCGTCGCCCAGCAACGCATCGCGTTGAGCTTCGTCGACGACCTCGTCTGCGGGCAGATCCTCAGCGGAGAGAGCCGGTTCCTCGACCGGTGTCGGAGCGACCTCCGCGGCGGCTATGCCCGGCGAGAGAATTCCTGCGGTGACGATCAAAGCGAGCACGAGACTGACGGATCTTCCGATTACACGCATGAACGCCCCCGGCTTGAGTCAAAATCAAATTATCCGCACAACGTAGCACTACTGGAGCATTCCTCGATAGTCGGCATTTACGCCGACTGTCCATCCAGGAGCTGGTCGGTTACGTTCGCGAGGAGATCAAAAAATGTCAGGGGCCAATGAGTGAGTAGGTCAAAACGCGCGGCCGCCGCTGTGATGGCGGCCGCCGCGTTCATCGTGGCGATGACCGCCTGCACGGCAGACACCGCCGACAAGCCGCCCAGCGCACCGACATCGGCGGCCACTGCCGCACCGCGGACGGATCCAGACGATTTCCTAAACGCAGACCAGATGGCAGACGAATACAGGGCCACCACGGCGACTTTTCCCAACGATCTTCCGCCTGGGATCGAGTTCCCGGCCCAAGTGCCGGAAACCTACGATCTCGCGGCCGCAAGTGAACCGGGAGTCGGGGAAGGTATCGCCAATTTCTACTGGATCTGCGCGTGGCAGTCAGCTTTCATCGACGCTCAAACGGTCGGAAATACGGCAGGGCAAAAAGCCGCCCTCGACTCTCTAGAGTCGTGGAAGTCGACAAGCTTTTACAAAGACCATTACGAGGACCCTCAGGATCTCTGGTCCAAGCTGATGCTCGAGCCCGCCCGCGCCGGAGATGCGACCGAGCTCGTCGCCGGATTCGAAGCTGGGTGCGGCGCCTACCGGGAACAGAACCCCACGCCATAGTCTCGTGTGGGCCCTCCGAAGAGAAGCTTCGCGCTCGCGAAGCGCGATGTGATTCCTTACTGCTCCATCAGGAGGTGAACTAGCCGGGATGGCCGGTCGGGTCCCGCTGGTCACGGGCTGGGGCGTCTTGCAAAGTTATCGGCGGCCGGTTCCACGGGTGCAGTCGCGTGGCCGGCGAGGCGGTGGCCGTCGAGTGGGACGCGCCAGGCCTGCAGAAACACCGCGCTTGGGTGTGGACTTCAACGGCTGACGGATTAGGACGACGCCCGAGGCACGATTCGCCCCGGTCCGGTGGCCACGACTGAGCCGCAGATTCACGGCGTCGCGCGTATCGCCGAGCGATCTCTGGCTAGCTCATCGTCGTCGATCGGCCAATCGGTCAGCACCGCGAAGAGCGAGCCGCCCGCTGCCATGGTCTGGAACGGTCGCACGAGCGATTCGGCCGCCTCGCGCGCGGAAGCCAACCATAGCTCCGGGGCAACATCAAGGTCGTCAATACTCGATGAAACAGCACCTGTCCGGACTAACGCCGATCGGAGCTCCGAGATGAGTTCGCCTGACCGGTCAGGGTTTCTCGCTTCGATTTCGGCCACGACTGAAGGGTAGCGGGCGACGAGCGTCTCCGCGCGGCTCCTTACACATGGCAACGTGAGATTGCGGGGGGCGAACCCCTACGGCTGCGGAACGGTGACGCCCCACCCGCGCTCCGCAGCGAGCAGGGATTCCGCCGCTTCCGCCTCTTCGGCAGTTTCCGCGGGCATCCCTCGCTCCGCCCTCATCACGGCGCGCGCCTCGGCCGCGGTCAGATGACCTCGGCTCGCGGGGTAGAAGCACCGCCATCCATCGGCGTTGGCATACGCGATCGATCGCAACTCCTCGTTCGTCAGCGGCTCGATTGGAGGGTTATCGCGAACTGTTGGGAACGTGACCAGATGCAGGCCGTCGTCAAAGCGACTGCCGATCTCGAACTGGATTTCCATCTCTGAGTTCTGCACATTTGCCGAAGTTAATTCCAACGCACGTCCCTTTCGCAGCACCGCCGAGCAAACCGCTCATTACTAGATGTCCGGACCTGCAAGAAAGGTTCACGGCTAGGCGTGTCGCGACTGCGTACACTTACCGAGGGCAAGGGGGATTGTTGACTGACGTGCAGGATTCGGACGCGGCGCTCTGGCTAGCCGCGTCGTCAGGGACCGAACGCGCCTTCGTCACGATTTTCGACCGGTACCGCTCTCGAGTTTTCAGCGCAGCTTTCAGGCGGACGAATAAGGTCAGCGACGCTGAAGAGGTTGTCGCCATCGTGTTCCTAGAGGCATGGAAACTGAGAAAGCGTGTGCGGATCGTAGATGGCTCGCTACTGCCCTGGCTCTTGGCCGTCACAGCCAACGTCACGTCAAACCTTTCCCGGTCGCAGCGACGGTACGGACGGATGATCGCTCGGCTGCCGCTGCCCCCGGAACAAGAGGATCACACGTCCTTGGTCGACGAGCGCTTGGACAGCCTGCCGTATAGGAAGGCGATTGACGAAGCCTTGAAAGCGCTCAGCGCCGGTGATCGCGCTGTCGTCGAACTCTGCCTGATCGAAGAACTTCCGCTCGCCGCGGCCGCGGCCGCACTGGACCTTCCCGTCGGGACTGTAAAATCCCGGCTGCATCGCGCGCGCAAGCAGCTTCAGACCCGCCTGGCGGTCGCGGAGTTGCCCGACAACCTTTTCACGATGAATACCGCCGAGGAGGTGGCCTGAGATGCCTTCCCAAGACCCGAAAATGACCGAGGTGCGAACGGACGCGATCCGGGGCCTCCTCGCTGAGACCATCCGTGACGAGCCCGAGTTCCGCCGTCGCCGAATACGCCGCCGACTGCTCATCTGGGGAGGAGTCGGACTCATCACCATTGGCGGTCTGAGCACCGCCGGCTCGGTGCTCTTCGGGGACGCACCGCTCACCGACCAGTCCATCGTTCAATGCTTCAGCTCCACCGTCCCTAATGCGGACGGAACTTTCCCCGGCTCAGGGGCGACGGTCGCGACAAAGGACGGACCGGGCCGCGTCGACGATGCTCTAGCTCTATGCAGCGAGATGTGGCGTCATGGCATTCTCAGCAGCGGGTACGATCCCACCGCAGCGACCTACGCACCGGAGGAGACCGAAGTTCCCGCGTTGCAGGTGTGCGTGATGCGCGATGGGACCGCCGCAGTTGTGCCGAGTGAAGATGCCGCTATTTGCCAAGCTCTCGGCATGTCTGCTTTAGCGCGTTAGCCGCTACCCGAGAGTCCCGGTTGGACGGAACACGATCGATTTCACCGCATCGTTCACCGCCCCGAGCGCCGAACAGAACGGCGTGCAATTTAGGCGAGTGCCGCCGTAGTTCGTCGCCGTGTAGACGGTGCCCCAACAGCTGTTCGTCGCCCGCAACGAGCTGATGCTGTTTTCCCAGCCTGACGGTACGGTCGAGAATCCGAACGTCACGCCGGAGCACCCGCTCGAGCCGAAGAATGTCAGGCTTCCTCCAGTCCCGCCGGCGTCTTTGTACACGGTACCGACCGCAACGCTCGCGGCGGCTCCCCGCGCGGCACTGCCGGCAAGGAATGCTCTGACTTCCTCGGGCGTGCCGAAGCACACAGCTTCGTCATCAGCGCCGCTCTGTTCGCCTATCGGGAAGATCTCAACTGCACAAAATGGCAGTTCCGCTTCTGCTGGATTGGCAGCTGCACCCTGAACCGGCGCGATGGCCGCTCCCAACACCAAAGCCATAACAATCCCTGAATAGCCCAACTTATATTTCCGCATGACTTCTCCGTCTCAACAGAGCGCGCTCGCGCCCGTCGGATGGATATGTCCGATCGCACCGGATCGGTTCGCGCTTCGGAACGTGGCAGGTTGCGCCGGTGGGAGCGCGGAGCGTTTGCGCGGGCACTAGAAGAACCCGGTTCGATCAGAGATGTCTACGCCGGGGCGAGACCCGCCCCGTCGGCCTCGCGACTCGACTGCGCGGCTGGATAGACACGGCCGGTGGCCGTTACGTGCTCCGCACCGGCGCCACCTGGTCGAACGAGGTCGACACCACCACGGAACTAGCCCCCGATTCGCTGGCGAGCTGACGGCGCCGCAACTAGTCGAGAAGATAGGACTCGAGCGCTCGAGGCTCGGGCAAGCGGCCGCCCGGAGCGGTTCACCCCCCCTAACGCGCAGGTAGTGAATTGCTAACTCCCGCTTAGCTTCGGCAGGCGGATCGGCACTCGCCATAACCTTCGGCTTCGTTGCCTGTCTCAAGGTAGATCAAGACGCGGGAAAAGCCGCTGAGGTTTGCGTCGTACCCCACGCTGTCACGTTTGAGTTTGCGCGCGGCAACCGAGGCCGTGGCCACTCAGTCCGAGCAGATTCTTGCGTTTCCCGGCTCCGGCTTGGAATCCTTCCTGATGAAGACCGCCGTCGCCGAGAGCCGTGCCATTGGCGCTCCGACTGTCCACGCTCAATGCGAACGGAAAGTATCCGCGGTCATACCGGTAGCTCGAGAAGCCACTCGAGCTAAACCCCTGCGCGTCGTACGGCCCAACGGTGTTGCTCATGGTGAATCCTTTGATTGCGGCCCTCGGCGGCGGTGGCCGTCGCTCTAGAGACATGCGGCAAATTGCCGCCACACGCCGGCACCCAAGCTATTCGGGCTCGGTCACCACAGCTTCCTCTTCCACGTTCCGCCGGTCGAGTCGCCGCCTAACTTGCTCCACCCCGAGTGGTCGAACCCGTGTGTGTCGAATTCGGCCCTGGTGTCGCGGTGCCAGCCGTACTGGTACGACGGCGAGCGCCCGCCACCGGGGTCGGAGGCCATATCCGAATAGAATCCGTTTTTGTCGAACCCGTCCTTGTCGACCCCCTCGAAGTCGAAGCCGTCCGGATCGAACAACGTCCCGGTCACCGAATTGAGGCCGTCGGAATCGAACCCGCGCAGGTCCCATCCGTCGTCGTCGAAACCTCGGCGGTCCCGGCCGGGGTGGGCGAGGTCCCCGCGCGTCTTCCCGTCCTCGTTCTCGGCCGTTCCCGTTGCGCGGTGATTGAGGTTCACGTCGAACCCGTTGTCGTCGTATTCGGTTCCGTTCCGGTGGTCTCCGTCGATGTCGAAACCGTCTGGCCAGAACCAGTCGCGGCCGTAGCCTCTGCTGGAGAGACCGTATTCGTTGAAACCGATGTCGTCAAATGGGCCGGTTGTGTTCGTGATGGTTGCGTCTCCTTGAGGGGCGTGATGGGTTTACACCTAGTACATGCGCGGCAGAAGCCGACTCGGCAGCGGGATGCGGGCGCGGTCTTGAACGGTGAGGCAGCGAAAAGCGGGGTGTCGGGCGTGCTGGAACGGCTTTTCTATCCTGTGATGTCTCAGTCGCGGGCAAGCTCATGGTGCGACTGCGAGGCTTCATCCATCAGTCGTCTAACGATGATGGCCATGGTCGCGGGACGCGTGGAGTATCGAGCTTGCCGTCGTCCGACCCGAGCCCATTTTGGCTTGTCCGGGTGATCCGTAAGCAAGAAGGCACGGATCTCATCCAGTCGCATCCCGCCCTCAGAGCGCGTCTTCCGGTTCCACCAGAACTCGAAGGCGTTGGTGAGCTGTGCATTGTCAGCGTTGAACGCGTAGACGAGCTCGTGGTCGAACAGCTCGATGTTCCAGCCGGGTTCGAATGCGTCGAGAACGTCGATTGCGCGTGGGTGCACACCGCCGACGCTACGAGCGATTCGCAGCCCGAGCAGCCACTCGAAATCTGCGGCTTTGTCGGTTCCGAGCTGAGTGCATCTAATGATGAAAGTCTCGACTTTTTCGCTTCCGAATATCGGTCGTTTTCGGTGGCGCAACCTATCGAAAGTGCCGGTTCGGTTTTCTTGCAACATCTCGGATCCTTTAGAACGTCGAGACCGCTCACGCTGAGCCGCCCTCTTCCAATAGACATGCGGCGCATCGGCGGCTGGGACCAGGCCTCGGATTTCCTCAGCAAATGGTCCGCGTCACGACCGTGGCACCGGTGCAACGAACATATCGATGCCGCGCGTGGCGACATACGCCCGCGCTGCGCGGACTAGCTACACACCGACTTTCTCTACAAGAACTGCATCGGACGCCCTGTTGTCCGCCACAGCTACGAGAGCGACGGAGAGTGAGCCCAGCGATCGCACTGTCTCAATCTGCAGTTCCGTCGCTCCACATGATCGTCGGTCGAGCGGGGGCCACTCCACCAGTCGGACGAGCAGCATCTGTTCGCTTCATGGACGTCTCCTATATTCATCGCACGGGCGGGCGCCGGTCGCTGTGTACATGCGCGGCATGCGAGACGTTCGGCCTTTTCGCCGCATTTCAGCGCCTAGACAGGCTGGCAAGTCGAACTTTTCGCCGCTGAGACGGAGTCATAGACCCGATGAAATCGTCCGCTCGCGCAACGGACCGGATTGCCCGAGACGCCCCGCCCGCATAGGACACACTTGTCACATGACCTTCTCCCCGCTCGGGCTGTCCGTTGGGCGCAGCGCTGCCCGTCTCGGCGGAATCGCCCTCTACCTCACCGTTTCCACCGCGATGGTGGCAGCCGGCATCGGCTATGACGGGTCGATGCTTGCCTGGATCACGACCCTGTCCGACATCGGCGATGGTTTGGTGACGGACTCGAGCTGGACTCTGCCAGCCCTGCTCGCGGTCAACGTAGCTCTGATCGTCGTCGTCGCCGCGCAGAGTTTCGCCGGCACGGAGCCCGAAGAAGCCGCGCGGACTCACAGCGTTATCGCCTTCATCTCTCAGACTGTCGGCGCGTTTGCGCTGATGACGTTAGCATTCGCGACCCTCCGCGCGGTCATCGCCCCGGAAGACGCGCGCCACCTTGTGCCGATCTATTTTCTCGGCCTCTTAGTGATCCTCTTCGGCCTCTGGGCGAACGTCGTCGTGTTCGGTAAACCAAGGGAGTCGCTCCGGCTTTCTAGGGCGTCCCAGGAACTGGCAAAAGCTTCGCTGAAGAGGCTGCACCAGCCCACCCACACGAACCGGCATGCCTGGATAGCCGTCGCTGTTCCCTCACTGGTCATCGGTATAGCCGCCAGCCTCGTCCCTATAGGCATCTCATTCATGTTCTTCGGTGGTTTCGCAGGCCCGGTGCAGTGGGTCTTGACATGTCTGGGGATCACGATGTTCGCGAGCGTCATCGCCGGATTCGGCGCTGCGATCCTGGCCCTGTCGGAGCAAGGCATTGGCCAATGGCTGACATACGTCGTCATCGTCGGCGTAGTCACCGTCTTTCCAGCAGCGGTCATCGTCGCCAACATTCGTGATTCGCAGGTCGTCGCGCTCGTCTTGGCAGCACTGTTCGTGGCTCCGGTCGTCGGGACTTGGCTTCCGTATGGAAACAGATTCCCCAGGCTGGCGCGGTTCGGGTTCGGGAACGCAATCCGATCCTTGGTCTATTCCTATGTTTCCGCTCGGGTAGAACGCATCAAGGCGCACATCGTCGAACTCGAACGAGAAGTGACCCCGCTGGATTTGTCGGCTTCCCGCGAGCGTTAGCCGCCACCTCTGCTAGCCCGGCTACGGATCTCTCCATCGAGGTCCGCGACCTCCCGCACTTACTCGAAACGGGCGGAGCGCGCCTGCGCGAGCGCGATTTCATGATCGGAGCTGGTGCGTTTTTGCGTCAGCCGATAGCGGTTGATCTGTGTCGACGTCGGTTACGCTCTTGATGGTGATAATGATGCAGAGTGCAATAGGCGTGGGCTACGAAGGCCAGACCATCGACTCGTTCCTGACCCGGCTTCGCCTCCGCGATGTCAAAACGGTCGTCGACGTCCGCCTGACCCCTCTGTCCCGCAAGCGCGGCTTCTCCAAACGAGCGCTCGCCGAGGTGCTTGATGCAAACGGTATCGCCTACCTCCATCTGCCTCAGCTGGGCAACCCGAAGGACAACCGTGATGGATTCGGCTCGGTCTCGTCTCCCGAGGGTTTGCTTGCGCGGGAACGTTACGTGGCTCTACTAGAAACCGAAGCTGCCGGCGAAGCCGTCGACCGCGTAGTCGACGAACTACGTCAGGGCACCGTCGCGCTGTTGTGCTTCGAAGCGGACGAAGCGCACTGCCACCGCCACGAAGTTCTCGAGGCGATCCGCGCCCGCCAGAACCAGCTGGCGTTGCAGCCGGTCTAGAACAGCGGTTCGTCGGGCGCGTCCCTGTCGGATGGGAACACGCCGAGGATACTGAAACTCTTCCGTTTCGGCCCGCTCGCGAAGTTACCCACGTAGAAGTGCGGCGTGCGGTTCGCGAACATCTGATCGAGGAATTTCTCTTGGATCCGGGTGGCGAGAGTGGCGTCGTCGTCTTGGTGGAACCGTCGCTGGAATGCGGTCAGCTCCCAGTCCAGGAGTCGCTGAGCGTGCCCCTTGCATTCGGATGAGTCGCACAGCCATTCGTAGGACGCTTTGAACCGCGGCGCCTGCAGCGGACGGGCGCGCGGGGTGCCGAACAGGTCCGGTGCTTCCTCCCAATGTGCGAGCCGTGCCGCTTCCTGCGGGGTCCAGTTGGGATGCGGGGTCACCACGAGGCGTTTCACCTTGCGCCCGTGGACGATCGCGAGTGACGGCCCGTTGAGGTCGGCGCCGATGTCGGCTTGCACTTGGCACATGGAGCGATTCACCAGCGGCAGCACGTGGTTCGCCCGATCGGAGACCTTGAGGTGCGTCTCTTTCTGGATCGACGCGAGATCCGGACTGAAACTCTCCCGACGCGGGTCTTTGGTCGCTTTGACGACGGAGACGTTCAAGACGTCGTATTTCTTGAACTTCTGCTCGTCCTCGAGGTACCGGAACGGCACGGGGTATAGCCGTATCCACTCAGGGGACGGTCTGTCGAGTCGGATCCCGGCGACGCAGACGGTGTCGCCGTAGCTCATCGACGGCTCGGGTGAAGCTTTCACGGTGATTAACACGCGTGCCTTTTCTGCCAAAACCACGATGTCCCCCTAGCAGCGAGCATTCTGCGTAGATTCCTCGCGTTTTCGAACAGTAGCGCATTTCGTCGATAGTCCGCGGACGCGCGGATGCGAGGATTTCGAGTCACGTGCGCGGTGTTTGTTCCCCAAAGGTCAGTACCGGGCACGTCATCACTTCTCCGGCAACCCCAGTCAGTCGATGCGACGCGGCTCAACGGCCGAGGACCATACCCATGCATGGTGGAGCCCGGTGGGTGACTTCCACTCGACGGCAACAGCCTTTTCTGTCCACGCGACAACGCGCGCACTTACCCGAATCGGGATCCCGTCGTAGCGCACCCAGGCGAAAACCGGCATGGGCTTGGGGGTCCGGGTAAGCGGCTGGACGTCCAGCGCGAGCTCGCGCGGCGTCAACGTCTCCGGCTCGAGGTCACGCATGACGACTTGGTCCGCTTTGTCACCCATGCGCACGTCGATCGCGTCGGCGTACCGCTTGCTGGTTCCCACTGGTTGCTCCTCGTCGTGACGAAGCATCCGGCCATGCATGAATGAGCTTAGAACGAGCGTGCGACCTCGGCCGCTCTAGATAGGCCCGCCCGCTGGCTGTCACCGAGCTCCTACTGAAGATCTTCATCACGATCTCAGTTTGTGATGTGTGGCCCTCGCGATCGTGGGCACTGCGAGTGCTTTCACGAAATGGCGCACGGCCGAGCTGGGCAATAAGCGCGCTCTGAAGCTCGATGCCATCAGTCGTGATGGAAGCTCTCGCGGGATTCCCGGTATTCAGACCGCGTCGCCAAGCATCCTTCCTTTCATCTCTGCGACCCATCGGTTCGTAGACGAAACACGAAGGAATGTATGGACGCTGTCTGCGTGGTACTTTGCCGACTCGCCGTCCGAAACGCCCCACCGTCCCGACGACCATCGCGCCGGCGCTAGCTTCCTGAGAGGGATGTCTGCGCTGCGGGTGGGGCCTTGTCGGCGGGCGGGTCGTTGTGACGGGTCGGTGGGCGAGCCGGCAGGCGCAGGTCACCACGGCCACCGGCGCACTCCGTCAGATCAATCCCACCCGCGGACGATATTCACCGCCATCGAGTGAAGGTCATCGACGCCACGCGTCATCGTCTCCTCCGACCAGTAGACGCCGTCCCGGAAGACGATGCGGCCCACGATCCGGTCTTCGGTGCGCACCGCCCAACGACTGTCGCCGATGGAGCTAAGAGTGAAATTCGGGAAAGGGATTTTCGACATGGGTGCAAACTATCGGGATGCCGACGAAACACACGGGAATCGGTGACCGACGCCCGTGGGACGCGTTGCCGGCGCGCCGTCCGATCTCGTGTCAACCATTTCGAGCCCGGTTAGCCGCCCGGCACTGACAGGTCCAACGCTGTTGCGAATGAACGTGGTTCCAGGAGCATCGTCCCAAGGCGACCTGGTTATCTCAGACGTCCTCCTTCAGGGACAGGAATAGCAGGTCGAGCAGGCGGGACGTCTGTTCCGGGCCTCTGACGCCGTCGCCGACGAGTGCTATGCCACTCAGCATGCGCAGGACATCGTCCGGGTCGATGCCCGCGCGGGTGTCGCCCGATACTTTAGTGGCGTCGAGTAGCGCCGCTGCCGATCGGTCGAGCGCGTCGCGGCTCTTGGCGAAAGGATCGACGCCGGACGTGACGACCCACCCGCAGTGCTTCGCTCATGCCCTGCTTACGGCTCATGTAGTCGATGAAATAGTTCATCCACGTCCGTAGCGCAATCGCCGCCGGCATCTCGGCCAAAAGTGATGGTGCCGCGGCGCAGACTGTGTCGACTTCGCTCCTATACGCCGCCTCGATCAGAGACGCCCGGTCGAGTCGGACGGAGGTCCGGCCATGGTGGCCTGGTAGCCGCTTCGTCGGGTCCCGCCAGCCCGGGGTTCAGGCTGATCGCCGGTCGGTGTTGCGGTGCGCTGCCACGAGGTGGCGGACCTCTTCTGCGCTGTGCTCTCGCGCTTACTTGGGCCGTGTGCGGTCGGTGTTGTGAGGTTGTGCGTCACTCAGTGCAGCGGGGCGAGGCCATTCGGCTCTTCATCCCGAATTTCACTTCGGCTGTGTACGGTCTGGGTGGTACGGGTTTTGCGGGGCGGACCTCTGCGGTTCTTCGCCTAGAAATCTGTCGTTGGCTTCGTTCAGGATTTGCCCTCTTGCGGTTCTTCCCGGCTCCGGCTGGCACTTTCCGTAGCAATCTGCGGCCCGGGACGATCGAAGAGTTGGTGGCTCGTGATGTAGACATGGGGCGCTTTCCCGGTGTACTCGGAATTTGCCGGTTTCTGTTTGGGCTTCGTGTCTTTCTCTGGTTTAGTGCGGCGCTTCGGGACGGCCGCCCGCCGGTCGTGCGTCTTTTTTCGTGGTGACCTGGCTCGTTCTGATCGATGTGCCTGACGGTCGCTGTCGTGCGCCACCGCTGCTTCGTGTCGTCGGAATCTTCCGGGCTCGCAAGGTATGACGCTGGAGGCGGGGGGTTAATTCCCTGAATCGGGGAATTGATCGGAAATCTTTCGCAGGGATCCCGCGAGGAGACACGACCTTCGTCGCTGCCCTCGGACTAACCAGCCGAGTCCCGGATATGCCGCCAACGCTCAGATGAGATGTCCGGTTACCGGAGTTACCACGATTTACCACTTGGTGGTAACAAACGGCTCCCATACAAACAAAGGGATCGAGGCCCCTTTAGTAGTAGTAGTTACCTTGTTACCACTTAAAATAAATATATATATACTACGAAGCAAAGGACCTATACATCCCTATTAGACCTATATATCTCCTATATAGGTACCCCCCACAGCCGGTAACTGGTAACCGAAACCATTATTGGACTTCTGATCAGCACTTTCTGAAGCACCAGCCATGGTGATTGGCGCGATTGCGCGGTAACAGAATGGGTATTTCGAGCTTTTCCCGTCCATCGAGGACCCAAATCGCGTCTTCCGCCCTCGGCGGCTATGCGCCAGGCGGGTTTGTCGGGTCGCGCGCGGCCGGCTCAAGGTCGATTTCATCCCTAGTCACTTTCAAAGTGGTCGTCCGCCCCCTGCGAGAGGCTCTTGATAAAGACGGATTAGGTTCTGGCAGCCGCGAGCATCGACATGAAATCGGTCGATTTGATGACGACGCAATCATGAAGTAGATGGCCGTCACCTTCATTCCGAAACAACCGAGATCGAAGCCAAGGCTGGTCGACGGACAAGAATGACATCCGTCTCTCAAGATTTCCGTCGCCGTCGATGAGGTCGAGCTCCCCTCGGTGTCCGCGAAGGCGGTTCAGGTCCCGCTGTTGCCGATCCCGTTCGCGGGAGTATTCTGAGGCGCAAAATTGCCGAAGGAGCCTCCATGCCTGCAGCCCAACAAGTCTTCGTAACTCCGGAAGGAAACCGATGGACGGTGAAGTTCAACAATGAGATCCTCACCACTCGTGACGCTCAGGTAGTAGCGAGTGCGTTCGCTCATTCCTGGCTACTTTCCAACGGAGGGGGCGAACTCGTGGTTCTGAACGAACAGGGGCAGATACGCCAGAAGGACACGATTGCGCCGGGAAAGGACCCGACGCGGTCGAAAGGCTGAGTGGCTTTTGTCAGCTCGCGTCATCGGTCGCGTAGGGCGCCGAGTGCGGCGGGCTCCGAAACGGCGTGAACCACGCATCGAACGTCAACGGCGCCGCACCTGCCGGGAGGAACTCGGCTTCTAGTGGAGCGCTCTCGTCGTACAAGTACTCGTGGTCGACGTCCTCGAAGAGCAGATCTTCGAGCGCTCCCCGCCAGCCGGAGTCCAAGTTCAGGTCATGCAGTTCGTTCATCATCTCGACGCGGTCGAGGAGCAGCCGGAGGGCGATTTCTTCGGCGACCGTTGCCGGAGGGAACCAGATAGCGGCCACGCGGGACGTTACAACGATTGCGGAGGCGATGAAGCGGCGCGCAAACCCTGACCTGTAACGGTCCATGTACCGGTCCGGTAGCCCGCTGAACGCAGCGGAATCCCCGGCATCCCAGTCGGAATCGGCTGCATCCATCGCGAGCAGATCTTGGAACAGTTCATCGACGAGGATGATCGACGCGTGCCAGAGGGCGCCTTCGATGAGGGCGATCTTGCCGGCTGCACGCCGCCGTGAAAAGTCGTCGGACTCAGCATCGAGGAAGTGCTCGTCTAGCAGCGCTGCGACACCGGCGCTCTTCGCAGCGTCGGACCGCAGGCTGGTCAGGTAATCCTCTTGTTCGCTCACAACCGGCGGCCGCCTCCGCGGAGCGTACTAACTCTCGGCCAAGATGCGTTTGAGGCCGAGGACGCGGGCAATCTTCACAATCGGCGTGCTGATGTGCCAACGATATTCGAGATCTCGTTCGAACGGGAATGGCTCCATCGTCCATCGCCCGACCTCACCGACCCGGCAAACGTCAATTGATCGGAGGGTGCGCCCGCCGTCGGTGATGAACTCGATTGCGTGGAAGCCGGGTATCCGGACCACGGTCGGTGCGTCGAGGTCGAAGAAGTGCGCGGAAGTCGCGCTCAGAGCGAGCCATTGCCCGGTCTCCTGCATTGTCAGTTCGGTACGCTCCTCGCCCAGCCGGCCCGTGCCGGTGAGCTTGCCCACCTCGAGCTCGGCACGCTCGTCGTCCGCTTTCATCGGCGTTCTCCTTCTGTCAGTCGATCCAGATCCAAGCCAGGGTGGCAAGGTCGAGCAGCCCGATATTTTTGCTCTGTCGGTCACTGCCGAGAGAGACGACCCTCTGGCCGTTCAGCAGCTGGATCGAGTCGGCTGTATGCAGGTGCCCGTGGAAGAGCACATTCGGTGCGACACCCTCCCAGAGCGTGGTGATGAGCTGACGCGAATTCCTCGAATACTCGAGCGCGTCATCGTCCCAGTTCATTGGATTTTGACTCAGCACCGATTCGACTCGGGCCGTGCCGCCGTTGACCGTTTCGTGGGTGATCAGAATCTCGACGGGCCCGCCGGCGATTGCCGCCGCGACCTCCTCGAATGTGGGCATCTCCCCCGGCCACCACCCACCTCGAGCACGTCGGTAGGCAAAGTCCAAGGATGCGGCGCCGCCGAACGACATAACCGTTCGCCCTGCCAAGGTAAAACGAAAGCCGCGAGGGAATGCCCAGACGGTGTCGGTCAGGCGGATCGCTTCGCCGGGTCGGGTAGCGAACCGCGCGTCGAGCCTCGACCAGTCGTCGTGATTTCCGGGGGTTACGAGGACCCTGTCGATGTTCGAGGCTGCACATTGAGCATCGACGGCGCTGAGAAACCCTTTGCCCCTTTTGTCAGGGAGGATGCCGAAGTCGCCGGCGTGGAGGATGGTTCTGATTTCGGGAGCCGCTTTGTGAAGAGCGGGGATGGCTGACTGGACCCACAGATGGTTCGCATGCCAGTCGCCTGCGACGGCGACCCGGGTTTCCCCCGAAAGAGTCAGATCAGCGGCGTCCATCCTGAAGTCTCGGCTCTATGTGACTATCGGTCCGCGTCGGGCGGTTCATCGGAGGACCGGGTAGGCGGGTCAATGATCGTGAAGTCTTCGAGGAACATTTGGTCGCTTCGCTCCGCGCCTGCTTTTGACAACGCGACAGCCGGGGCAGTCCCGGTCTCCGGGTCGGGGGTCTGTAGCCACACGGCGAAAGCGAGCGGGTCGCCGCCGGTGGCCTTGAACTGCGTCCAGAGTGTCCTGAAAGCCGCTGTCTGCCGTCCGCGCCGATCGAACTGCGTTGTGGGGAAGTGGAATTTGCCTTTGTGTTCGACCGCGAATAGCGTCCCGATCTCACGCTGCCGCGTGACAGCTTGACGAGTTATCTGCTTCCACCGAGCTAGAGCGGCCGTGGAGAAGCACGGCCCGAGAAGCGGTTCGTCGATGTACTCGTCGGGGAGAGCCTCGATCATCCGGTCGGCGAGAGCCTCGGCGCTTGGATAGATTTCGGCCGCTCGAGTGAGGTCGATCGTTGCAATTCGCTCTGCGAGTGCGAAAGCCAAAGCCAGTTTGGGGTCGTTGCTTTCCGCTGACATTGTCGCTCCCGTCTCACTAGATGGTAATTCCAATGACCATACATCAAGGGGCGCGGAAGTGGAACCTCTGCGCGAGTCTTCGCATATCGAAGGGCCAGAACCGCAGGAGAGGTCTAGTGGGCCGCCACCGGACGATTTTGCGGGAGGCCTCGTCTGGATTTCCCGAGGCGGTTATTCAGCTGATTGGATGTTGCGCGGGTCCGTCGGATCGCCCGGGTGGAACTCGGGCCACAGGCTGACGTTCAGGCCGATTTCGAGACGCTTCATGGTCACCAGGTCGGGCCACACGCGGCCCGCCAGGACGTTCAGCAGGGTGACATGGCTGACGCCGGTCTGAGCGGCAACGGAACGGATGCTTCTCGCGGCGATGGCGTCGCGGAGGTTGATCGCGAACAATCGGGCGACCTCGGCGATCGGGTCCGCGGACGGGATGTTCGGCCAAGGTGCGGGCGCGATGGAAGAAGGCTTATCCCTTGCAACCATGCCCATGACAACAGCGTAAACCGATATGAACCCGTCTCTGAGCATGGGGCGAGCGTATCAGACATTGGTAATTTCAATTACCGGATGCGAAAGGTCACACGCACCTCACTCGGCGCGCGGCTTGTCATTCTCGACTCTCGGAGCCTCCCACGCTGCCGTCCAAGGATTCCGGTAGTCCGAACGCCGTTTCCTCTCGCCGACTGGCCGCTTCCGGATCCCCACTCAAGTCCGCGATCGCTATCTCGCCTCGTCCGACCCGCTCAGCGAAAGCCTCAATGGAGCCTGATTCGAGGACGACAGCGCGCAGCAAGGCTGGGTCGATCCTTTCGGTGAGGTGCGGGCGACTGGAACGTTCGAATGCCTCCGTGAAGAGTTCCATGTTCCTATACGCCGGCAGCGTGGCGCTGGAGCTTCCTTGGCTGCCCACGGACGGCCACGCGTAGATCCGCTCATTGGAAAGCCACGAGCGGAGTGATTCACCCGCGTGACGCTCTGTGAGCTCGTTCGCGGAGATGTCTTTGATTTCCTCTGCCGCACGGGTGGCTGCCGCGGACGCTTTCCTCGACTTGTTGTGGCGTTTCGACTCCTCAAGGAGGAAATCCTGGGAGTTGTAGATACGAATGAGCTTGCGCGTTCGGGCGTGAAACTCATCCAGCAGCTCCGGGCGGGCGACGCCTTTCGACGCTCGCCAGTCCGCCTTTTCGTCGTCGGTCACGAGAATGACGTCACGAGCCTCGGCTTCGGCATAGTCGAGCAATTGCGCCCAAAGGAAATAGTCTCCGTAAACCCGATCCCCAGACTTGTCCTTGGCGTCGGCGTATCCGGGCGGCTGTTGCGCGGCCGTGCGCTCAGCGCCAAGTTGGCGGTGTCGCGACAAAGCATCGGAACTGAACGGCGCTCCCACGTTTCCTGAGCTGTAGAGCTTCTCGACCGCCGCAAGCACCTGGTCCGGACCTTTCCGGTCATCGTCCAGACGCTTCTTCGCTTCCGTGATTTTCTCCATGAGAGAGTCGCTGGCGGCATCGAAATCCGTCAAGAGTTTGTCGGCCGCCAGTTGTGGATCGGCACGCTCGAGTCCGACAAGCAGTCTTCGAATCGCGTCCCGGTCAGTTCGGATCTTATTGGTGAGCTGCCGGTGCATCGCCGAAGCGTCATCACGCGCTGATTCACGGTTGCGGTGATATTCCAGACCGACCTGGTGCGGGAGCCACAGCTGCCTCTTTTTCCGCCCGAGCGCGTCGGTCATCGCTTTGCGAGTGGTGATGCTCTGGCTATAGAGACCAAGCAGGACGTTCGTGTCAACGACGATCAGCCCGTCAGACCAGAGATCATCGAGCTCGGGCGCGTTGATCTCGTAGTACCCGCGGTAGATCCCACGCACTTCGGCCTCCATACTCACAAAACGCCTAAGCGGGCGCAGCGATCCGCGACGCCGACACGCGCTCAGACATTGTGAGTGTCCCACGAATTGCGGGTCGGAACCACTTCCACCGGATACATCCCATGCTCATTATGATTACCGCATGGAGGCCACTAGATCCAACGGGTCCGACTCTGTTGGTGAGTACACACCGCGCATGCCGTCCGAGTACTGGGCAAAGATCCAGCCGTTCGTGGAGAGAGTGGTTCGTTCGTCCGCGCCGCACACCACATACTCGGAGAAGCAGCTTTACCCAATAGCCGCTCGCCTCACCCTGTGGGCCTGGCAGACAGCCTCACTCCCCCTCGAGGTCGAAGTGGTCTTCTCGCCGCCAGTCATCGACCGGTTCACAGCCCAAGGCCTCCCCCAGTACACGAAAGCCGGCCGGAACACCATGCGATCCCGGCTCCGGCGAATGGCCGACGCTCTGCTCGGAGGCGAACGCGAGCCCGATCGCAAGCGACCGATGGGCAACTCCGACGCCGTGAGGCCGTACAGCGCCCGCGAGCAAGCCGCCCTGTACTCGTGGGCGAACGGACAGCCCGACGGCGAGCGGTATAGCAGCGCGATGACCCTGCTCGCGCTCGGACTCGGCGCGGGGCTCACCGGAAGCGAGATCGCGAGGCTCAAGGTCGGGGACATCCTCGTCGACGAAGAAGGTGTCGTCGTGCACGTCGGCGGGACGAGACCGAGGGAAGTGCCGGTGCGCCGGGAGTGGGAGGGAGTGCTGGTGGAACGGGTGACGGGTCGAGATGCGGGCAGTTGGGCGTTTAGGGAAGGGAGAAAAGGGGAGAACCGGAATCTTGTTACCGACTTCGCGGCTCGGTCGCACGGAGAGGTGGAGCTGCAGTCGCGACGGATGCGGGCGACGTGGATAGCGCACCACTTGAACGTCGGGACGCCAATCGTTCCGCTGATGCGAGCCGCCGGCTTCAGCTCTCTTGAATCGCTCGACAAGTTCGTGTTCGCGGTACGCGAGTACGGTGACCTCGAGGTACGGGGCTTCTTACGATGAGCCGATCCTGCGTGAGAACCGGTCCACATCCGTTCTCCTGGCGCTAGTGCGCCTAATGGACTGCCTGCGCGGATTCTTCTGCGTGCAGTTGCGCGCCTTGGTCCCACTGTGATGCCTCTACGAGTCGATGTACAGTATCGCAGCCAGGAATCACACCGGACCAGCCGCCGACGTAGAAACAGTGCACCCGCTTGGCACCCATTGATCGCGCCCGCGCAGCTGCTTGAGCTACGCCGTACGGACCAGCGAGCATGCCCGCAACGACCAGGACGTCAAGGCCGTCCTGTCGCCGGGAAGTGTCCACAAGCGGGCAGTCGTCGAGCGTCGTCGCGGTTCCTACGATCCGCTCGCCGGACGAGTCCGCGGCCAATAAGTGCCAGTCGTTGTCTAGAGCAAGGCGCATTGCCGTCTCGGCGGCGGTGACCAGATCGTCACCGCCGAAGGTCCCTGTATGCCGCTCCGCGGCATACAGCATCGTGATCACGTCCTCGTGCGTGTTGGCTCGAAAGCTCATGCGCACAGTATCCACCCCCTATCGTCCAATCTGCGAGTTATTAGGTGTGTGGCGCGCTAAAGTCGGTCCGCGACCAGTCCGCTGATTGCTGCGGCTACCGCGGGAACCAATGGCTTCTTGGTACCAAAGGTCGCAGCGTCGGAATCGATGTCCGCTTTAGCTTTCCCATACACGGCACCGCAGTCCTTTCCTGCACGAATCGTGGTGCGCTGAGTGAGCGAGCGCGCGGCCGCAGTGATCGCGCCTTCGAACATGAGCCGCAAGCGCGGACCCTCTTGGTTGCTGGCTCGCGGCGGCCGGTCAGCGCGTCGGACCACGACGATGTCAGGGGCGAGCGACTCAATTCGGCCCGTAATCGCGTGACTTAGCTCTTTCAACTGCTCGGCAAGGTCAGCGCCCGTCGCTGCCACCTCAAAGAAGTCGACCATTTTCATATCCGCGACCGAGGGAATCTGGTCCGTTGCGACCTCGTCTTCGAGGAGGACGGCTCGAAGGGTTGGCTTTTTGCTGGCTGGTATGTCGATGCAAAGTCCGAGAGCGCGCATGCCCTTAGCCTAGGGGCGTGACTTCAACGCCGACCCCCACCGTCTTCCCTCGCGGTTTTCTAATCGGAAATCGATACGAGGTGCTGGAGCTTCTCGGTAAAGGCGGACAGGGCGAGGTCTATTCAGTCCTAGACCACACTATGGGCGAGGAAAGCGCGCTGAAGATTTTGACCGGCGCCGCGATCGGGGACGTCTGGCGGGAGGCGAAGCTACTAACTCAGCTATCGGGCAAATTCTTGCTCAGGGTGCGAAACGCGGGCCTGGCCTCGGGGGTTCCGTTCGTCGTCTCGGAAATCGCGCGCCACGGCACCACCTCAGACGAAATGATTTCGGGCATTGGGGTGCCCATCGACCGCGCGATGCAATGGGTGATACACGCAGGACACGGCGCGTCGCGTATGCACGACCTTGGACTCGTACATAACGATCTAAAGCCGGAGAATCTGTTCTTGAACTCCACTGGCGATGCCCTTCTCGGCGATCTCGGTTTCGCCTCCGAGCTGAATTCCGCCGGATTCGCCGCGTTGACCGGCGGCACGCCCGCGACAATGTCACCTGAGATCGCGGAAGCAGTTCTTCTAGTCCTCGCAGGCACGGACCCGGGCCAACCGTGCTCAGTTGCCAGCGACGTATATGCGCTGGGGGCGACGCTCTATTGGCTTCTCGCGGGCAGGCCGCCGTATGCGGGCGCCTCGCACGCGGACGTCGTGGCGCAAGTGGTCGGGGGACCTCCACCACCGCTCGGCTCTATCGCTCCACACGTGCCTCTAAACGTGGTCAATGTGGTGGAGACGTCGATGGCGCGATTGCCGTCGGATCGGTTCGAGAGCGCATCAAGCTTCACCTTCGCCCTCACCAAGTTGACGCTGCCAAAACGAAAATGGTCGAGACAGCCTCCCCACCTGGGCCACGAATTTTGTTTCCTCGGAACGAAAGGCAAATCGGCGATGGCCGTCTGCGCCAGTCAACCCGGCATTAGTTCCCAACTGGCGATTGCTATTACACATCAGCCAAGCGGACGGAACGCCGAACCCCCTCGGACCGCCACCCGGGCCCAACTCCCCCAACGACTGCGTGCCGTATTCCGCAACTATAAGTGACGTACTCGGCGCCGCTCGAGAAGGTCGCTGAAACCTACTGAACGCCGATCCCGAGATTCCGACGCGCACTAGCGACATCCTCCAGCCGCATTACAATCGTCCCGCCCAGCAGTCGGCCGAGCCTGGTCCGGTTCATTCCGATCGCCGCAGCGTAGGCGTCGTCGGTCCCATACTGCTCGCGGATCGCCTTCCGCATCGCTAGGGCGATTCGGTGATGCATGCGAGATGCTTCGAACTGATCGAGCATCGCTTCGCTGTAGCCGGCGTCGGACTGCCATTTGATGTTGGCGACTTCGCCGAAATCCGCGGAGTTGATGGCGAAGGAGCAGGCGAGGAAGCGGGCGTTGGTCACAGTTCAGCGTAAAGGTCGCCTGCCCACCGTGGAGTCGTCCATAGCCGACAACAAAGTCGCCCGCGACGGAATGGTCCACTTTCGTGCGAGAAATGGCGTTGTGTCACGTGACGAGTCGTTTTCTATTTTGATTTCTCCGCTCTAGTCGAAGGAGATCTCCGTCGCGACTTTCCGGACTTCGGCGTCGTGGGCGTCCGCGCGCGCCTTCTCCGCTTCTCGAACTCGCTCGGCCGCTTCGGTCTCGCGTGCGTAGGTCGCGTTCGTCGCGGCCACGGCGAGTTTGAGGGTCGCCGCGTGATAGTCCCGAACTTCCTCAATGGTCGTACTTTGCAGGATGAGCGAAGTCCCTGAAATGGTGAGGATGCCTGGGCGATGCATGGTCGTGAATGTGCTGGGGCGATCCCAGTGTTCGACGAGCAACTGTGCTTCCCGCTTGGTTGGCGTGCGGGACAGCTTCACCGGCACGCCGTAGAGGCCCGCCCCGGGAGTGCCGTCGTTTCGAGGCTGACCGATTCGGTCCGCTTCAATTCCAATTATTCTTATCTCTTCCGTCATAGGGGCATCCTCGCATGCGCTAACGACATTCGCCCTCGTGCGCTCACTACCAGGACTTCGCGCCTTTGCCCGCGTGCCGTGCACGCAGTCTGTTCAGCAGGCCGCGGCCAAAGAGCGTCCGCGGCACGACTATCCCAGCGGAAGAAAGTCCTAGAGATACCCGGCACATAACGTAAGGACCTCCGCGGGCGTATTCCCCTCAAGGGGCCGCCGCACTCGTGGCGATCGACAAGGGCCAGCAACTGGCCGGTCGCTTCCCCTCGAACGAGGATCTCGAGCGCGGTCGCAAGATCCTGCTGGACGAACTCACTCCGAACGAGGCACGCGCCGCGATCCTCGCCGAGTACGTCGACTGTCGCAGGACGACAAGTAGACCTACCCGGGCTCCGACGTTCTACTTCGGAACGCGCTTCACATCTCCGATTGCAACTGTCTCGAGGCGCCACGATCGATCTCTGCTGCGCCGGTCGAGGCACGGTCCACGAAGTCCTTTAGAGGCCGGACACGTCGCCTTCGACCGACACCGGATCGGGAGTGGGGGAATTCACGTACGGACGCGGAGGTGTCCACGACAGGCGAAGTCGGCGCGACCCCTGATGGCTAGGTCCAAGCGTAAAGGAATCGATGTGGCCGGCCTCGCCCCTTCCCAGAAGCTGCTCCGTGAGGAGGAGGCGTGCGACTGGCCTGACAACTTGGTCAATGATGCCTCTGCCACGGAGAGGCTCCAACGGGTCGCTCACACTGCCTGAAGCCCAGGTCGAAGGATAGGTTTTCGTTCCGAACAAGGCATCGGAGATTGCCAAGCGCGTCAGATCATCCTGTGTGTATTTCACACCGTTAGATTGGAAGCTCCCGCGCATCGCGCCCTGGTCCTGCTGGCCGGCGACAAGCGTCAGAGTGACGGAGCGTGTCGCCGTCGATGTCATCGATGACCGCAGCTCCCTTAGCTGCACCGATTTGGAATCGTCAGGCGACGTGAAACGAAGATCGGACATCCGACCGTCCCGGATCTCGTTCAGACGGGCGACGATGCGCGGATTATGGATGACCGCGTCTACGGTGAACGTGTTCCCATTGCTCTCGATTCGAGTGGCGCGAAATACTGTGTCGCCCAGCCGAACCCAGGGAGCGAGCTCCTCCGCGGCGAGGTCGGCGAGCCTGCGGGTGACGCGACGGCCGAGGTCGACGGGATCTGACCATCCGCTCGTCGTCAGGGTGTTGCGGACACCGTCGATCAGATCGCGCTGGCCTCCGTCGACCTCACCTTCGCCAGTGTTAGCGAAGATGCACAGGCGGAGGCCGAGGCGTTCCGCTTCATGGAACTCCTCCTCAGTTGCCGAATACCCCCGCGATGTGCGAGCACCGTACCTGGCGCCGAAAATCCCGACGTAGATCGTGGAGGTTCGCACCCCGCCGAGATACGCGTGAGTAGGCGATACGTCTTGCGCTCCGAGTTCCTCTTCGAACATCACTGGCTGGGCGCCCAACGATTCGATCGCTTCGCGGACCGCGCGCCGCTCTTCAGGCATGTCGGTGATGAGGCTCGAGACGAATACCCGCTGGCGGCGACCCCAGCTGTGGAGCGCCGCTGGCTCGAGGATGAACGTGGCGGCCTGTTCGTCTATGAGTAGTTCGTTTGGCATGAGGTTAGTCCACCACACGCGGGCGTCATCGGGCGGTTACTTTGGCGAGGCGGCTTTCGTCCGAGAATCGGTTCAGCGTAGGCGCCCACGTCCGACACGACGTCCAAAGTATCTGCACGTTGACCTGACCTAAAAGGTCAGCTTGGCAGACCGCCGTCGAAAAGGCACCTTTCCGACGCATGCCTTAGGGGTGTGAATGATTCAGATAGACCCCGCGAGGCGGCCGCTGCTTCCCTCTTGCCGTCATCGGCCCTAAGTGGTAATTCTGTTGACCACATTCCGCGAGAGGTCTCGGAGGTGATGGCGACGTACAAGCCAAACATGCCTGCAGCTCACTGGCTGCCTATTCGCGACTTTGTCGTGGCATCGACACTCGCTGATCTGCCGCAGACGGTGCCGCAAGCGCAGAAGCTGGCCGGGGTGCTCGCGCGATACGCACGCTGGGTTACAACTGTGGCAAGCATCCCGTTGGACCCGACCGACATGTTCCAGCCGGGCAATGTCGCCCGGTTCGTCGAGCTGACCTATAAGGAGAACTCGTGGCGTTCGTACGCCGAGGCTCTCCTGCGCAGAGTCGCGGAGGCGTATGGCGATTCGCCGGAAGTTAGAAAAGTCACGCGAACCGCGCGCGAACCGTTCCCGTATTCGGAGTCGGAGATAGCGGGCCTATATAGCTGGGCCGCCGGGTTCCCCTTCCACACCACGAACGCAAACGCCATCCTGGGGATGTGCGGGGGCGCAGGCCTCCGACCTCAGGAACTGATCCAGTCGAAGGTCGGCGACGTTCACGAGACCACGGACGGTTTCGAGGTGGACATCCGCGGAAAGTATCCCCGTACGATACCCGTCCGCGCCGGCTGGGAGTCGGCGGTAAGAGCGGCGATTGCGGATCGCGAGCAGGACGAACTGATTGTCTTCCCTCATCTACGACTGTCGACGCGCCTCGACGCGTTGGGAAGATTCGGCAACAGAAACTTTCGCGGGGCGCCTCGCGCACAACGGCTGCGCATAACGTGGGTCGTCGCGATGCTCGAGACGTTACCGATCGCGAGCTTTGTCTATGCCTGCGGATATAGCGGCGTGCAGTCGGCGGCGCCGTATTTCAGCATGGCCGCCCCACTGGCGGAAGACCAGCTTCACAGTCTCCTGCGGAACCCGGTGCAACGTGGGAACTGAAAATCTCGACAAGCACGGTTACGACATCGACGATCTGTTCGGCGCAAATCTGACAGATGCCGAGATCCAGTCCGGCGGCGGCAAAATAGCGAAGTTCGACGTCGACGCCGTCAAACTGGCCGGATCCCGCATCGACGCCGCCCGTGTGGTTCCCGAGATCGAGAAATGGCGTGCCGAAGACCGTCAGTACGTTCATCCCGACGGATCTGTAAAAGGCCGAGGTGGACGCAAGTCTCTACTCACCGACCGGGCGATACTCATCGCGTCTCTGCTGCTCATGATGGAAGGATCGCCCCTCTGGGTCACCGAACTCCGAAACTTGTTCTGGTTCAGGCTCACCGACGACGCCCGCGCTGAACTCGGAATCGAATCGCTTGAAGACAGCGGCGAGGATCACAGAGACGCGGAAACCTGGTACTTCCGTGTTTACCGTCGACTTCACGGAATCATCGACACGTGGGATGGATGGCCAGCACCTCGCATCTCCATGGATCTGCAGGAACGCCAGAAAGTCATGTCGCTCCGCGACAAGAACCTGACTCGCCTCAAAATTGAGCGAGGCCGCTGGTTCACAGACGCCATGATCGAAATGACCCTCAAAGCTCAGCCAAGGCATGTCCGACGCGCATGGAAAGGCGCCGTATCAGTCGACCAGAGCTCCGTGCGGGCACCGAGCCAGCAGCGCCCTTGGCGGAAGAAGAACGGCGTAGAAGTTCCTCGCTACAACCCCAAGACCGGCGAAGAGATAGTCCGACCGGTTCTCGAGATCGACGCACGCCTGTACCCGGTAGACAAAAGTGCGCAGGTGAAGAACTTCAACGTCGCCACGGATCCGCAAGCTCTAGGTAAGGACGGCGGGAAGGGTCAAGGTAAGGCGGCGGCCGGCGCCAATTCATCCAACCTCGCGTGGGAGTTGTCCTACATGGCCAACGTCTTCATCCAGGTGCGCAAGAAGCCCACCGACAATCATCCTCAGCTGATCGTCTCCGGCAGCTTGGGGATCCCGAACAAGGACGTCGGCGAGTACACCGTCGCCGGCGTCGACTCGATCCTCAACCGCGGGTACGACATCACCCGACTCGCGGCCGACCGCGGGTACTCCGGAGGCATCAAAGTCGAAGACTTCCACATTCCGATGAAGCAGCGACGCATCCCGTTGCTTATCGACTACAAGTCGACGCAGAAGGGTGTCCACGGACAGACCCATGGAGCACTGCAGGTTGAAGGCGCCCACTACTGCCCGGCCACGCCGAAGGACCTACTCAACGCGACCGTGAACATCGACGCCCAAACGATCGATCTCGAGACCTACCATCTTCAAATCGAGGAACGACGCGCGTACCGCGTGAAGCCGAAAGAGAAGCCCGACGACGAAGGCCACTACCCCATGGTCTGTCCGGCCTTCGGGCCCGGCGCGACGATCGAGTGCCCGCTACGAGCAATCCATGCCAAGTCTTCAAAAAAGGCCAAGCCATCGGTCATCAAAGCGAACCTGCCCGCCAAGCCGGACAAGATATGCACTCAGTCTTCGGTGACGTTCACCGCGTTCGACGGCATCGAATACGAGCAGGAACTCGATTACGCGACAGGCGAGTGGCACGAGACGTACAAGCACGACCGCAACAGCATCGAAAGCACGAACTACCAGCTCAAATACGGTTTCGAGAATCTAAAGGATTCGTCGCGCCGACCACTCCGTGGACTGGCCGCCCAGCAGTACATCGTCACGATGATGTTCGTCACCTCGAACCTCCGAAAGATCGCTCGCTTCCTCAGAGCAGCCCAGGCGCCGGCGAAGAAAACTCCGATCAAACGAAAACGAGACCGCAAAGGCTTGAGCAACTACGCACGGTGGCGCTACAAGATTCGATCCGTCGAAGCTTCCGAACTCGACCCTCCGCTTCGAACGTAGACACCCTCGATCTCTCAAAACTGCTACCTGCTTGAAGAGTCCTACTGCCGCGCCGAAAAGCGCGGCTTTTGTTCGTTGTGGACCGGCGTAGCGTCTCGTCTGCCCGAGCACGAGCATCTATACCGATAATCTGCAGGGTAGACACCAAAAAGCCCCCGAAACCTCGGGGGCTTTTCGTTTTCAACTGGGATTCGCAAGCGAAACGCGTGGGTTTCGTAAGGAGCCCGCTGGCGGAACCGGTGGGATTTGAACCCACGGTGGGCTCAACACCCACACAACTTTTCGAGAGTTGCACCTTCGGCCGCTCGGACACGGTTCCGAGGACGATCTTAGTACAGAGATGGCCGTGTTCTTGAATCGAGGCGTCGGGAGGCCCTCAGGCGCCATTCATAGGTTCGGCCTAGGGGCCGCATAGACACCTCCGGCAGCCTGCGGGAATGAAGATTTCCCGACCCGTGCTCGTCAACACATCCTTGGGGCTCGTGATCGCCGGCGCGATCGCCGCGAGCCTGCTCATCCTGCTCCCCGCCCAGGCCAACAGCTCGACCGAGGCCACCCAGCTGACCTCGACGGTGCAGCAGGGGGTCGTCAGCAGCACGATCACCGCGAGCGGATCCGTCGCCGCGGTGCGCGAGGTCGCCGCGAACTTCGCGGTGTCGGGCACGATCGCGAGCGTCGACGTGGCCCTCGGCGCCACGGTGGCGGCGGGCCAGCAGCTCGGCACACTCGATCCGACCGAGCTCGACAAGGCCGTGGCATCCGCCTCGACGGCTCTCACCCGCGCCAAGACGGATCTAGCGACCGCGAACGCCGCGGTCACGAGTGCGACGACGGATGCTTCATCCGCCGATCCTCAGACCGCGTCGAGCGCGGCCGAGAAGTTGACCAGCGCGAAGTCCCAGGTTCTCGACGCGAAAGACAAGGTCGCCGACGCGAACGACGTGCTCGCCGCCGTGCAGGCCGATCGGGCGAACGCGACCCTCGTCTCTCCCATCGCCGGCCTCGTCGTCGCGGTCACCGGAACCGTCGGCAACAGCAGCGGCTCGAGCACGGCCAGCACCTCGACGGCGGGCGGCACGACGACCACGTCGAGCGGCTTCGTGACGATCGCGGATGTCACGGCGATGACGATGACCGCTGCGATCGCCGAGGCCGACATCGCCCTCGTCGCGGTGGGCCAGACCGCCATCGTCACGTTCCCCGCCCTCGAAGACGTCACCGCGACGGCGACGGTCACGTCGATCGCCCCGACCGGCACAACGAGCAACTCGGTGGTCACGTACTCCACGACCATCACCCTCGACGCGATCCCCGAGGGGTTGCGGCTCGGCCAGACCGCCGAGGTCACCATCACAACGGTCGCGTCGGCCGACGATGCGCTCTACGTTCCGACGGCGGCGATCACCACCGCGACCGACGGCACCGCGACCGTCGACGTGATCGGCGACGACGACGAGGTCACCACGACCACGGTCGAGCTCGGCGTCGTCGGCGACGCGGGCACCGTCGTCACCTCCGGGCTTACCGCCGGCCAGACCGTCGTGCTCGGCGAGGTCGCGGCGACCACCGAGTCCTCCGACACCGGCACCTCCGGGCAGCGCGGCGAGTTCGGCGGCGGCACGGGCACCGGCGGGTTCACACCCCCGACCGGCGGCACCTTCCCGGGCGGCAACTGATGAGCCTCGTACTCGAGCTCGACGCGATCGAGCAGGTCTACGGCTCCGGCGAGGCCGCGGTGCACGCCCTGCGCGGCATCGACCTGGCGGTCGAGGCCGGCGACTACGTCGCCATCATGGGACCGTCGGGCTCGGGAAAGTCCACCCTGATGAACCTGCTCGGCTGTCTCGACATCGCCTCGCACGGCACCTACTCGCTCGCCGGGCACAACGTGGCATCGCTCACCGAGAACGAGCTCGCGAAGGTGCGCAACGAGGAGATCGGCTTCATCTTCCAGTCGTTCAACCTCATCGCGCGCATGTCGGCACTCGCCAACGTCGAGCTTCCGCTGATCTACGGCCGTGTCGCCCGCGGCGAGCGCCGCACCCGCGCACTCGCGGCGCTCGACAGTGTGGGCCTCGCCGCCCGGTCGGGCCACGAGCCGCAGGAACTCTCCGGCGGGCAGCAGCAGCGCGTCGCGATCGCGCGGGCGCTCGTCACCAACCCCACGCTCATCCTCGCCGACGAACCCACCGGCAACCTCGACAACGAATCGACGGACGACATCCTCGGGCTCTTCGACACCCTCGCCGCGGAAGGCAAGACGATCGTGATCATCACCCACGAAGACCATGTGGCCGCCCGCGCCCACCGGGTCATCACCGTCAGCGACGGCCTCATCGTCGGCGACCGCGTCAACGCACGCCCGGCCGCAGCGCAGGCGGTGCTCGCATGAGCGTCTTCGAGATTCTCGTCTCGGCCTTCCGCGGCGTCACCGCGAACAAGCTGCGTTCCATCCTGACCCTCCTCGGGGTCATGATCGGGGTAGCCTCCGTCATTCTCCTGCTCGCCGTCGGCAACGGGTCGGCGCAGGAGGTCAAGAACGCGATCTCGAGCCTCGGCGCCAACACCATCACGGTGCGCGCGAGCGGCATGGGCGGAGGCGGTGGAGGAGAGGAGTCCACCGCCGCAAGCACCGAGAAGGTCATCACGACGGCGGTGAGCGACCAGCTCGCCTCCGCAGGCCTCGGCCACGTGGCATCCGTCGTCCCGCAGGTCAGCACGAGCCTGACCGTGTCGTCAACGTCGGTCTCGAGCGACAGCGTGAGCATCATCGGCACGACGCCCGGCTACTTCGACGTGGGAACGACCGGGGTCGGCACCGGCGAGGCGTTCACCGCCGCCGACGTCACCACCTCGTCGAAGGTCGCCGTGATCGGGCAGACCCTCGCGACGACGCTGTTTCCCACCGGGTCGGCGCTCGGCGAGCCGGTCACGATCGACGGAACCCCGTTCACCGTCGTCGGCGTGCTCGAGAACCAGAGCAGCACCGGCGCGACCGACGCCAACTCGGTCGTGATCGCGCCCATCACACGCATCCAGAAGTCGTTCACCGGCTTCGGCGCCGTGTCGACCCTGTCGATCGAGGCGACCGACTCCGAGTCGGTGGATGCCGCGGAGGGCGAGATCGAGATCATGCTCAACCAGCTGCTCGGCCAGACCGCCGACGACGAGAGCTACTCGATCTCGAACCAGAGCTCGCTGCTCGAGACGCAGGAGGAGAGCGCCGACAGCTTCACCGTTCTGCTCGGCGTGGTCGCGGCGATCAGCCTGCTCGTCGGCGGGATCGGCGTGACCAACGTCATGCTCGTCTCGGTGACCGAGAGAACGAAGGAGATCGGCATCCGCAAGGCGCTCGGCGCGACCCGCGGCGCCATCCTCGGGCAGTTTCTCGCCGAGGCCGCCACGCTCACGCTGCTCGGCGGCGCGCTGGGCGTGATCGCCGCGCTCATCGGGGCGAACTACGAGATCTACGGCACCCAGCCCGTGGTTCTCGACTACTCCATCCCGCTGGCCCTCGGAGTCTCCGTCGCGATCGGCGTCTTCTTCGGCGTCTACCCGGCCGCGCGCGCCGCCGCCATGCGCCCCATCCAGGCCCTCCGCGCCATCTGACCCACCCATCCCCCACCACGACCAACCAACCCACCCAAAACGAAGGACAACCATGACGAACACCACCCCAAACCCCGATTCACGGCCCGTAACGGGCGCTTCTCCTTCGTTTTCAGAGACGACGGATGGCTCGGCAGCACCCAAGCGCCGGGCGCGGTTCATCACGCCGGCCCTCGCCCTCGTGGCGGTGCTCGGCGTCGGAATCTTCGGCGGCGTGCTCATCGGGCAGAACACGGCGGGCGCCACCTCGGCGGGCGGCACGTCGCTCGGCCAGGGCCGGCCCGACGGGGCTGCGGGCGGCGCGACCGGCGACGCCCCGACCGGCATGGGCGGCTTCACCTCCGGCACGGTCACCGCGGTCGACGGCGACACCGTCACGCTCGAGCTCGCCGACGGATCCACCGTCACCATCACGACGAGCGACGACACCACGGTCACCACCACCCAGGAGAGCTCGGTCGCCGACCTCGCCGAGGGCGACTCGCTCACCGTCGTCGGAGAGGCCGACGACGATGGCAACGTCACGGCCACCTCGATCTCCGAGGGCGAACGCGGCTTCGGCGGCGGCGCAGCGGGCGGCTCAGGCGGCGCAACCCCTCCCACCGGCACTAATTCGAACTAGCACCGAGCGCCAGAGGTGCGTAGGGTTTTTGCCGTGGTGGCAAAGACCCCGGGCATCGTCGGCGGGGCGGTGGTCGCAGCGGCGGCCACCGCGCTCGTGGGCTACCGTCTGGCCGAACGCCGACAGCGGTCGGGCGCCGTGATCGCCGCGGCGGCGATCGAACCGCACGCCGAATGGTGGCGCACCCAGCGCGCCCTCGCCGGCGACCTGCTCTACGTGGCGATCGGCGACTCGGCCGCGCAGGGCGTCGGGGCCAGCGTCCCCGGTCAGAGTTATGTCGGCCTGCTCGCCAATCGTGCCCGCGCCGCCACGGGGCGCACTGTCCGTGTCATCAACCTCAGCCAGTCGGGCGGACGCGTTCACGAGGCCCTCACCAAGCAGGTCGCCCACCTCGCCGGGCTCGCACCCGACGTCGTCACCGTCGCGATCGGCGCGAACGACATCGGTGTGGCCTTCGACGCCACGCGGTTCGAACGGGAGATCGACGAGCTCTACCGTCAGCTCCCCCGGCACGCGATCGTCGCCGACGTTCCGGCCTTCTATTTCGGATGGCGCGAACGCCAGTCACGCCTCGCCAGCGAGATCATCCACCGCGTCGCCGACACCTACGGCCTCGACGTCGCCCCGCTGCACGCCGCCACCAAGCACCAGAGCGCCGCCCGCTACTTTCTCAACCAGGCCGCCGCCGACCTCTTCCACCCCAACGACCGCGGCTACGCGGTGTGGGCATCCGCGTTCTTTCCACACTTCGACCGCCGGCTGACCGAGGGTGACGGTGGGCTCGCCTAGGCTGTCGCCATGGCCCGAGTCACTACGAATTTCCGCTGCACCGAGTGCGACTGGTCGAGCATCAAGTGGGTGGGCAGGTGCGGCGAGTGCCAGTCGTGGGGCACCGTCGTCGACAAGGCAGAGACCGTCGGCCTGGCCGGCCGCGGCGTGACCCCCGTCAAGATCACGGATGCGCGCAGCGCCCGCCCGATCACCGAGATCGGCGCGGAGTCCGTGGCCCACTGGCCCAGCGGCATCTCGGAGTTCGACCGCGTTCTCGGCGGCGGCATCGTTCCCGGCGCCGCCATCCTGCTGAGCGGCGAGCCGGGAGTCGGCAAGTCGACCCTGCTGCTCGAGGTCGCGTCGCGCGCCGCCGCCACCGGCCAGCGCGTGCTCTACGTGAGCGCCGAGGAGTCGGTGAGCCAGGTGCGTCTGCGTGCGCAGCGCACCAACGCGCTACAGCCCTCGCTCTACCTCGCGGCGGAGACCGACCTGGCCACGATCCTCGGCCAGATCGACCAGGTGCAGCCGCAGCTCGTCATCGTCGACTCGGTTCAGACCGTGTCGTCGTCGCTGTCTGAGGGGCTCGCGGGCGGTCCGTCGCAGGTGCGAGAGGTCGCATCCACCCTCATCCGCGTGTCGAAAGACCGCAACCTGCCGATCCTGCTCGTCGGCCACGTCACAAAAGACGGCTCGATCGCGGGCCCCCGCCTGCTCGAGCACCTGGTCGACGTGGTGCTGCAGTTCGAGGGCGACCGGCAGACCGCGCTGCGCTTCGTGCGCGCGCACAAGAACCGTTTCGGGCCCACCGACGAGGTGGGCTGCTTCGAGATGACGGGCGAGGGCATCGCCGAGGTCGCCGACCCGTCGGGCCTGTTTCTCTCGCGGGCGCGCCAACCCGTCAGCGGAACCTGCGTCACCATCGCCGTCGAGGGCCGCCGCGCGCTGCCGGTCGAGGTGCAGGCCCTCATCGTGAAGAGCGGCGCCCCACAGCCGCGCCGCGTCGTCAACGGGGTCGACGGGTCGCGGGTGGCGATGCTGCTCGCCGTGCTCGAACGCCGTGCAGGCTTCAAGCTCTCTGAGGTCGACGTCTACGTGTCGACCGTCGGCGGTATCCGCGTGACCGAGCCGGGGGCCGATCTCGCCATCGCGCTCGCCATCGCCAGCGCCTTCAACGACAAGGCGTTTCCGATCACGCAGGCGGTGATGGGCGAGATCAGCCTCGCCGGAGAGATCCGCCCCGCGTCATCCGCGAAGCAGCGTGTGGCAGAGGCCCGCCGCCTCGGCTTCTCGACCATCATCGACGCCGAGGCGATCCACCTGCGGGAGGCCCTGCGGCAGGCGTTCACCGCCTCGACGGTCGAGCGCGTAGAAGTCCCCCAGTTCTAGGCCCCTACTCCTCGTCGTCGGCGGGGGTGCCGTCGCGGCTGCCCTGGCTCGCCAGCGGGAGGTTGGGCGCCTCGCCCTCGTAGCCGGGTTTCTCGCCCGACTCCATGTCGGCCGGCGTGGTGACCCGGTTGCCCTCCACGAGCTTGTCGGGGTTCTGCCCGTTGGCGGGCGTCTGCTCGTCTGCGGGGTCACTCATCGTCGTCGCCCGATGGCTCGGGGGCGCCGCCCGACGCGGTGTCGGGCGGGTTCTCCTCGGTCGACACCGTCTCGGCATCGCCGGCGTTGGTCGCCGTGTCTTTGTCTCCGTACACCTTGTCGTTGCTCATGAGGTCGATCCCGTCGTTTCTGTGGAGGGTTTGGATGAGGCGGGGGTGTCGTTGACGCTGTCGACGACGGCCGCGCCGAGGTCGTGTGCCACCGGCGCCTTGTCTTCGACGAAGTCATCCACCTTCTTGATCGTGTTCTGCACCTCCGGACGCTCCCACAGGTCGCTCACCGCCGACTTGATGCGTTCGTACTGCTTGCGGCCGGCTGCTGCGCCGACGACGTAGCCGACGGCGAAGCCGACCACGATCCATCCTTTTGCCATTGTCGTTCCTGCTTTCTTGTGGTTCGGATCAGGGGAGGGGTGCGTCGCCGCCGGGACGGATGTCGCGGGCGTTCAGGTCGGGCTCGTCCTCGCCCTCGTCGAGCCGGCCGCCTCCGGGAAGCACCTCGGTGACGTCACCGCCGTCGGGGTTGAGGTCGGCGTCGGCCGGCACGCTCCCGTCGTCGTAGGGGTCTTGGCTTCTCTCGTTGCTGCTCATAGTTCTCCCTCTGGTTGCGGAAAGGTCGTGATCGGTCTCGCCGACGGCTCGCGTCAGCGCACTTTGCTGGCGCAGGCCACGCACTGGGTCGAGTACGGTCGCACCTCGAGGCGCGCTACCGGAATCGGCTTGCGGCACGTGACGCACGTGCCGTAGGTTCCGCCGTCGAGGCGTTCCAACGCGCTCTCGATCTGGGCGAGGTGGATGCGGGTCTGCCCGAGAATCGCGGACGACTGCGAGCGCTCGAACGCGAGCGTCGGGCCCTCGGGGTCGTGCTCGTCGTCGACGGGCGCATCCTTGCTCGAGTTCTGAAACGAGTCGAGGTCGGATGCCAGCCGCGAGATCAGCGACTCGGTGGAACGGTGGTCGTCAAGGAGCCGGCCGCGCAGCTTGGTGCGCTGGCGCGAGGTGAGTGTTGCGGTGTCTTCGGCTATCCCGGTCATCAGGCAAGTCCACACCCCCGCCCGAATAGCTGCTATCCCCTATCGCGACCCGGTTCCATTTGGTAGGCCGCCCGCCCCCGCCCGCAACCCAAAACGAAGGAAATCGTGCCGGTACTGCGCTCGAAACACCGTTTCGCAGCCGATCGGGGCGAGATCTCCTTCGTTTTCGGTCAAGCCGGGGCGTCCCGGTCGAGCCTGCGCGAACCGGGCCGGGGCGTCGCGGTCCGGCCTGCGCGAACTGGGCGGGCGCGACCCGGCCGCGCGCGCGTCTAGTCGGTGAGCGCCAGCAGGTACGCGTTGATGTCGGCGGTGAGCGCGGCGTCGACGGCGAACGGCTGCCCGTCGAGGGCCCGCACCGGCGCGGCCAGCCGCACGCTCGACACCAGCCACGCGGCATCCGCTGCCCGCAGCTCGTGGGGGGTGACGAGTTCGAAGCCCGTCGTCATTCCGAGGCTCTCGGCGTAGCGGAACACGTTCGCCTGCGTCGTACCGTCGAGGATGCCGAGCCCGGTTCCCGGTGTGAGCAGCTGGTTGCCGCGGCGGAAGATCACCGACGAGGTCGGACCCTCGAGCACAAAGCCGTCGCTCGAGACGAAGACGACGTCGTCGGCATCGCGCCGGTGCGCCTCGCGCAGCACGGCACGGTTGATCGCGTAGCTGAGGGTCTTCGCTCCGGCGAGCAGCCAGGGCGAGGTCTGCTCGACGTCGTGCCGGTAACCACGATCGAGGGTTACGACGCGGATCCCCTCGGTTCGAGCGCCCGAGAAGTCGGCGGTGTGTGCGGCGTACACCCAGCCGGTGGGGCGGCCGTCACCCTCGACACCGCGGGTGAGCACGGTCTTCACCCACGACTCGGCGCCGGGTTCGAGCTCCACGATCGCGGCGAGGATCGCGCTGCGCCACACGTCGAGGTCGGGCTCCGGCAGGTCGAGCTTCGCTGCCGAGCCGGCGAACCGCCTCAGGTGGTGCTCGAGCGCCTGCGCGTGGCCGTGACCCACGCTGATCGACTCGAAGATGCCGTCGCCGCGGGTGGCGCCGAGATCCATCACGCTGAGGTGCGGCCGCGCGGGGTCGGCGAAGGCGAACGGCGCCGCGCCGGGGGAGTGCGGGGGCGCATCGGCTGAGGGTTGGTTGAGAATCGCGAGAACGTGGAGTGCCATTTGTTCCATTCTGCATCGTCCGGTGCGATCATCGAGCATGTCCGACAACGAAGAACTGACCACGCAAGACGGCAACCACGCCACAGACGACGCCAAGCTGCAGGGAATCATCGGGCAGGTGCGGGCGGATGCCTCGCTCGGCAACGAGGGCGACCTGCGCACTCTGCTCGAACAGCGGCTTCACGACGCCGGTCTCACGCTCTCGCCGGAGCAGTTCGACGACGCCCTCGCCGCCGCCAGCGCGTAGCGCCGCCGGCGCCTAAGGGCAGGCCGCCAGCCCCCTACGACTGCACGGGGATGCTCGCCGTCTCGTAGGTGGGCCGGGCCTTCGGGATGAAGATCGCGATGACCACTCCCACCACCGAAACGCCGGCGCCGATCGCGAAGGTCAGCTGAAACGCCTCCGTGGTCGGAATCGAGATGCCGTCTGCGACGACGACCTGCGTCGACAGGATGACTCCGACGATGGTGGCCGCCACGGTCGAGCCGAGGGTGCGCATGACCGAGTTGAGCCCGTTGGCGGCGGCCGTCTCACTGGGCGGCACCGCATTCATGATGAGGGTGGGCATCGCGGCGTAGGCGTACCCGACGCCGAGTCCGACGAGCACTGAGATCAGCACCACGTGCCAGATCTCCCCGGTGAGGAAGATGCCGGCCGCGAAGGTCACCGCGATGATCCCTCCGCCCAGGATCAGGCTCGTGCGCGGGCCTCGGGCGTTCGACAGCCGGGCGGCGAGCGGCGAGGTGAAGAACATCACGAGGCCGAGGGGCATGAGGCACAGGCTGGAGACGAGCAGGGGCAGCCCGAACGCCACTCCGGTGGTGGTGGGCGCTTGGAGCAGAACCGGCAGCGCCGCAGAGGTGATGAAGAATGCGAAGCCCACCGAGATCGACGTCAGGTTGGTCAGCAGCACGGGGCGGCGGGCGGCGACGCGCAGGTCGATGAGCGCGTACGGCGTGCGCAGCTCGTAGAAGCCCCACGTCAGGAGAACGACGGTACCGCCGATCAGCAGGCCGAGGATGCCGGGAGACGCCCACCCCCACTCCGAGCCCTTGGAGACGCCGAGCAGGATTCCGGTCAGACCGACCCCGAGTCCGACGGCCCCGACGAAGTCGAAGCGGCCTGAGCTTCGCAGCGTGCTGACGGGCACGATCCACACCACCATCGCGAGGGCGATGAGGCTCAACGCCGTGGCGAGCCAGAACAGGTAGTGCCAGGAGTAGTTCTCGGCGATGATCGCGGCGACGGGCAGGCCCACAGCGCCGCCGATGCCGAGGGTCGCGCTCACCAGCGCGACCGCGCCGCCGAGGTTCTTGGGGTGGATGACGTCGCGCAGGATGCTGATCCCCAGCGAGATGACCCCGAGCCCGATGCCCTGCAGCGAGCGCCCGACGATCATGGGGACGACCGAGTCGGACAGCGCCGCGACGATCGAGCCGGCGGTCATGATGATGAGCAGCGCGATCACGATGCGGCGTTTGCCGTACATGTCGCCGAGCCGACCGGCGATCGGGGTCGCGATGGCCGCGGCGAGCAACGTCGAGGTGAGCACCCACGACGTGTCGCTGGGCACGCTGTTCAGCAGCTCGGGGAGTTCGGCGATGATCGGGGTCACCAGAGTCTGCATAAACGCGGCGATGAGGCCCGTGCCGGCGAGCACGGCGACGACGGTGCGGTCGCTGCGCACCCGGGTGAGGCGGCGGCGTTCGCGGGGCGTGAGCGAGCCGCCGTCATCCGACTGATCGTCTGGGGTGTCGGATGGTGGTGTGGTCACGCTGTTGCCTTTCGAGGCCACCGTCGCCTGGGGGAGGTCACGCGGTCGACGGGGGCGTTCCACTCTATCCCCGCCCGGCCCGACACCGCCGGGTCGTGCGAGCTGCGATCGGGGATCGGCGATCAGAGGTCGGGCGGTCCCTCGTCGAGATGTGTCTCGATGTCGGGGGCCTCCCCGAACGTGTCGTCGTCATCCTCGTCGTCGCCGCCGACGAGCACTTCGTCGTCGGTGTACTCGACGCCCTTGGTATGGGGATGACCGGCCGCGGTCTCTGCGACGTCGACGGCGGGTCGCTCTTCGCCGTTAGTGGTGAAGTGCGAGTTGTGCATAACGGGATTCCTCACGTTCGTGGCGTGACACCACGTTAGTGAGAGAGGCGAGAGGCGGGCAAGAGGCGCACCGCTCTCGGAATGTCGCTCAGGCGGGCGTGACCGCCTCCGCCGCCGACCGCCTGCCGCCCGCGGCACGGGCGACGAGATACCGGCGGCGCATCCAGCCCGGCCAGTTTCGGGCGATTGTCGCGACGCCCCGCCAGGAGCGCACGGCGAACGAGTCGAGCGAGTCGAACGGCCGCGCCGAGATGCCCATGAGCCGGGCGTCGTCGTAGACAACAACCATCCCGGGCGGCACCTGGAAGCTCAGGTCGAGGTCGTCGTGCACGGTGGCGCTCTCGCGGTGGAAGCCGCCGCGCAGCTGCGTCCACGCGCTCGACCGCATGGCCAGATTGGATCCGAAGAACGGCGGATGACCCAGCAGCAGCCCCATCGCCCAGAAATACCAGCCGAGGTAGGCGACCCGCCCGACCCACGCGGTGACGCGCCCGGCGTCGACGAAGTCGGCGGACCCGGTGAGGGCGTCGAGGTCGGGGTCGCCCGCGAACCGTGCCTCGACATGGCGCAACCAGTCGCTGCCGGGCACGCAGTCCGCGTCGATGCGGGCGATCAGGTCGCCCGTCGCGGCGTCGAAGCCTGCGGCGGAGGCCGGGGCGATTCCGAGGCGCGGCTCGACGACCACTCGTGCGCCGCGTCCCCGCGCCACGGCCGCCGAGTCGTCGCTCGATCCGTTGTCGACCACGACGACCTCGTCGGGCCGACGGGAGCCCGCTTGGAGGGCGTCGAGGCACCGGGCGAGAAGCGCGGCATCGTTGAGAACAGGGATGACGACCGATATTGAGCTCATGGTCTGCTCACGATAGGCGAGTTCGACCGGCGGCCCTCGGCCTTGACTGTTGGCCTCAGACCTGCGGTGCGACCCTAGTCTTCGCTCGAGAGGGTGAGCGCCTCGAGCACGTCGGCGGGCGCGGCCTGCATGGCGTGCGGTCCCGCGACGTCGAACCAGATGGCTTCGAGCACTCCGATGTTCGTCTCGATGAACTCGCGCAACAGCGCCCGGTCGTAGGCGAGCACACGGTGGTCGGTCTCACCCGGCAACATCTTCACGTAGGTGGCCGCCGAGGAGAACAGCAGCAGCATGTACTTGTCGGCGTCGTCACGCCGGAACACGCGAACCTGGGCCGGTCCCTCGACGGGGAGGAGCGGCACGATGACCTTGTCGTTGCGCAGAGCGAAGGCTACCGCCGCGGCATCCTGAGCCTTCAGCGCCTGTTCGAGCGATTCGGGACGGAAGTCTTCATTGCGGGGAGTGGTCTTTTTTGCCATGACCCTAGTTCAGCAGAAATTGCTTGGTCTCGGCGCTCGCGACCCCGTTGATGGTGACGTCGAGGTGGTAGCTGGCACCGGCGGCCGTGACCTGCGGGCGGTCGGTGGCGTCGCAGGTCGCGGGGTCGGAGCGCGTGCGATCCCAGGCGAACGGCGTTGTGGCGAGCGCGACGCCGGGCTCGAGCACTCGCGACTCGGGGGTGGCGGCGGCCTGGCAGTCGGTCGACGTCCAGATCTGCTCGATGCCGCTCGTGATGGTGTACTTCTGCACGTCGGCGCCGACGCCGAAGGTGCACGCGGTGGTGCCGGTGTTGGTCACCGAGAGGGAGAGCAGGGGCTGCTGGCTGGCGATGTAGTCGCCGGCGTCGGTGATCGCCGCCACCGTGACGACGCCCTCGGCGCACGGCGTCTCGGGATCGGCCGCGGGCTTCTCCGCATCGGCGGGAGCGGCGGTGTTGGTCTTCTTGTCGTCAGACGTGGAGGCGGCGGGGGTGCCGCCGGGCCGCACCGCGATGAGCACGATCACCACGATGACCGCGACCAGCCCGAGGATGACCACGAGCCTGCGGCGCCAGTAGGTGCTGCTCGGCTGGGGGCCAACGGGGTTGCGGAACGTCGACATGGTTTCAGGGTAAGCCCCAGTTGCCCGCTGACCCGTGCACCGCACCGGCGTGTACAGCGGCTAGGCGAGAATCTTGAGCATCCGGGTGTTGCCGAGCGTGTTCGGCTTGACCCGCGACAGGTCGAGGAACTCGGCGACACCCTCGTCAGACGAAAGCGCGAGCTCGGCGAAGACCGCCGGATCGACGACCCCCTCGCCGGTCGGCAGAAATCCGTTGCGCTCGAAGAACGGCACCTCGAAGGTGAGGCAGAACAGCCGGTGCACGCCCAGTGCGAGAGCGTCGGTCTCGAGCCGCTCGAGGATCGCGCGTCCGACGCCCTTGCCCAGCCACGCGGCATCCACCGCCAGGGTGCGCACCTCGGCCAGGTCGTCCCACATCACGTGCAGTGCGCCGCAGCCGACCGGGGTTCCGCTCTCGTCGACCGCGATGCGAAACTCCTGCACCGCCTCGTAGAACACGACGCGGTCTTTTCCGAGCAGGATGCGCTGCTGCACTAGAGGCTCGACGAGCGCCTGGATAAACGGAACATCGGATGTTCGGGCCGCGCGCACAGAGAATGTCACGGTCTCGATACTACCGAGGCAAAAAGAAGAGCCTGCCGAGATCCGTGGGGATCTCGGCAGGCTCTGTCACTGCGGGGCCTACGCCTCGACGGCGACCGGCTCTGCCTCGTTCAGTCCGGCCTGGCGGCTCGTGACGAATACGAAGGCGTTGTCGGCGAAGTCGACGTGCACGTGGTCGCCGGCTCCGAGCTCGCCGTGGAGGATCTTCTCGCTGAGAGCATCCTCGACCTCGTGCTGGACCGCACGACGCAACGGACGCGCACCGAGCGAGGGATCGAAGCCCACCTTGATGAGCTGCTCCTTGGCGGCGACGGTGAGCTCGATCGTGAGATCGCGGTCCATCAGGCGCTCGCTGAGCCGCTTGAGGAACAGGTCGACGATCTGCAGCAGCTCGGCGGGGCTGAGCTGCGGGAACACGATCGTCTCGTCGACGCGGTTCAGGAACTCGGGCTTGAAGTGCTTCTTCAGCTCCTCGACGACCTTGCCGCGCATACGGTCGTAGCCGGTCGCGGTGTCGGTCGCCGACGTGAACCCGATCGGGGTTCCCGTGATGTCCTTCGTGCCGAGGTTGGTGGTCATGATGATCACCGTGTTCTTGAAGTCGACGACGCGACCCTGGCCATCCGTCAGACGTCCCTCTTCCAGAATCTGGAGGAGCGAGTTGAAGATGTCGGGGTGGGCCTTCTCGATCTCGTCGAACAGGACCACGGAGAACGGCTTGCGGCGCACCTTCTCGGTGAGCTGGCCGCCCTCTTCGAAGCCGACGAATCCGGGAGGAGCACCGAACAGTCGCGAGACCGTGTGCTTCTCGCCGTACTCACTCATGTCGAGGGAGATCAGCGCGTTCTCGTCGTCGAAGAGGAACTCGGCGAGTGCCTTCGCGAGCTCGGTCTTGCCGACGCCGGTGGGGCCGGCGAAGATGAACGAACCGCTCGGGCGCTTCGGGTCCTTGAGTCCGGCGCGGGTGCGGCGGATGGTCTTCGACAGAACCGAGATGGCCTCTTCCTGGCCGATGACGCGCATGTGCAGCGCCTTCTCCATGAAGATGAGCCGGCTCGACTCCTCCTCGGTCAGCTTGAAGACGGGGATGCCGGTGGCCTGGGCGAGCACCTCGGCGATGAGTCCTTCATCGACGGTTCCGCTGGCTCCGACATCGCCGCTCTTCCACTGCTTCTCGAGACGCAGGCGCTCGCCGAGCAGCTTCTTCTCCTCGTCACGCAGAGAGGCTGCCTTCTCGAAGTCCTGGTCCTCGATCGCGCCTTCCTTCTGGCCGCGCACGACGGAGATCTTGTCGTCGAATTCACGCAGCTCGGGCGGAGCGGAGAGGATCGAGAGGCGCAGGCGGGCGCCGGCCTCGTCGAGCAGGTCGATCGCCTTGTCGGGCAGGAAGCGGTCGCTCACGTAGCGGTCGGCGAGGTTCGCGGCCGCGACGATGGCGCCGTCGGTGATCGAGACCTTGTGGAACGCCTCGTACTTGTCGCGCAGCCCCTTGAGGATGTTGATCGTGTGGGGCAGCGAGGGCTCGTGCACCTGCACGGGCTGGAAGCGACGCTCGAGGGCCGCGTCCTTCTCGAAGTGCTTGCGGTACTCGTCGAGGGTCGTCGCACCGATCGTCTGCAGCTCGCCGCGGGCGAGAAGAGGCTTCAGAATGGATGCGGCGTCGATGGCACCCTCTGCGGCGCCGGCACCCACGAGGGTGTGGATCTCGTCGATGAAGACGATGATGTCCCCGCGGGTGCGGATCTCCTTCGTCACCTTCTTGAGGCGCTCTTCGAAGTCGCCGCGGTAACGGCTGCCGGCGATGAGGGACCCGAGGTCGAGCGAGTAGAGCTGCTTGTCCTTCAGCGTCTCGGGGACATCGCCCTTGACGATCGCCTGGGCGAGGCCCTCGACGACGGCGGTCTTGCCGACGCCGGGCTCACCGATCAGAACGGGGTTGTTCTTGGAGCGGCGGGAGAGGATCTGCATTACGCGCTCCATCTCCTTCTCGCGCCCGATGACCGGGTCGAGCTTTCCGTCGCGCGCAGCCTGTGTGAGGTTGCGACCGAACTGGTCGAGTACCTGCGAACCCTTGTCGGGTGCCGCGTCGTTGGCGCCCACAGCGACTGCCTCCTTGCCCTGATAACCAGAGAGAAGCTGGATCACCTGCTGGCGAACACGGTTGAGATCGGCACCCAGCTTGACGAGCACCTGCGCTGCGACGCCCTCACCCTCGCGGATGAGGCCGAGCAGGATGTGCTCTGTACCGATGTAGTTGTGGCCGAGCTGCAGCGCTTCGCGCAGGCTCAGCTCGAGAACCTTCTTCGCGCGGGGCGTGAAGGGGATGTGACCGGTGGGCTGCTGCTGGCCCTGGCCGATAATGTCTTGGACCTGCTCGCGCACAGCGTCGAGCGAGATGTTGAGCGACTCCAGAGCCTTCGCTGCGACGCCCTCACCCTCGTGGATGAGTCCGAGCAGGATGTGCTCCGTGCCGATGTAGTTGTGGTTGAGCATCTTGGCCTCTTCTTGGGCCAGAACGACAACACGACGTGCTCGGTCGGTAAATCTTTCAAACATGTTTACTCCCTAAGCACCAGGCAGGATTCGGTGCCGATATAGAGAGACTAACCACCGTTACTGCGTATTGATGCCTGTGTTCGCCGTGGGCGTTACGGCTTAAGCCCGTCGCGAAGGCCGGCCTTCTCGATCACCCTCACAGGCACTCTTCGACCCCTTAAACGACGCCTCCCCGGCGCCTCGATTCGGGGCGCCGGGGAGGCGTTAAAGCAGAATAGCCAGCCCCGGAGGGCTGGCTATTCTTCAAATTATGTCCGGCGGTGTCCTACTCTCCCACAAGGTCCCCCTTGCAGTACCATCGGCGCAGAGAGTCTTAGCTTCCGGGTTCGGAATGTGACCGGGCGTTTCCCTCTCG